>JAABUQ010005458.1_pt1 | contig 20269 bp, 20 predicted proteins | sample 5560001 | NCBI WGS metagenome assembly JAABUQ01 (sample SAMN10711888, study PRJNA513371) | rock metagenome | isolation source: Antarctica rocks | place: Antarctica: Victoria Land, Finger Mt nord | collected 2015-12-18
CGGCAGGCCCGGCTGGTGGATTTGTGGACAACGCCAGCGCGTTGCCCACAACCCCACAGCCGCCACATCGGCAGAAGCGGACATATCATCCGCTACGAAGGGCGGACATCTTTACGCGTCACCGACACGAAAAGTAGGTCGCCGCTCAATCCACCTGGTAGCGGATCGGCTTGAACGCATGGTTATTGCTCTGCTCGGCGGAGCACGCCGTCAACCCGATTACCAAGTCCATCAGCGCGCGGAACGCCACGGTGTCGCCCGCCCGGGAGAGCGGCGGCTTGACCTGTAGCCGTCCGTTCGGCGCGATTTCCACGTTCATGAAAATGTTGAATGTCGAACACACCTCCTCCGGGCGGACGCCGAACGGCCCCAGCGCGTCAGACAGGTTCTCGAAGCAACTCGGATGGTAGCCGGAATGGCCCGGGTACAACTGGTCGAACGTCTCCTGGCTGCAGGGTGCCAGCAGGATGTCGTGCCGCCCCACGGGGTCGGTCACGATCTCCAGCATCGGCTCGCTGAGGCCGGAGTAGAGGGTATGGCCCGCCGTGAGATAAATCGTCTCGGCGAAATCGACCGTCTTGCCCGAGGACAGGCCGGAGCGCGGCTCGCGCAGGGAAAAGGCGGCGAGGTCGGAGACCTGCTCGCCATGTGGATCCGTAACCAGCAGCGTTTGGCCGCGACGCAGCACGAAGGCGCAGCCCGATTGTGGTGCGATGACCTGGCTCATGCGCCCGGGGACGCCGCCGGCCGGAATGGGCACCGCCAGCCCTCGCCCACATCGCGGCCTGAGTACTGGCTCGCCTCCGACCGTGTCCCATGATCGCGCAGCGCAGGGTTGATCGAGCCCTGCAATGCCACGTCATTGGCCCGGATGCGGTCGCGAACGGTCCCGTAAGCGCCCCTCGTCCGCAATGTCTCGAACTGGGCGTGCGCGTTGAACACAACCACCGGGTAGGCGAAGCGGCGAGCATGGCGCGAAGCGCCGGGGTGCATTCCCACGATGAAGAACGCTCGCTCGCCCAGGCTGAACGAGAAATGGTTGCCGGCCGGGTCCGCGCCGACCGTCGGATCCCAGCGATACTCCCTTGCATCCCTGTCATGCAGCTGCTGCAGCAGACGCCAGAGCAGCCGCTCGAACGCCGCCTCGTCCGTCAGCGCGGGCGCAGCAAACACGGCGGCGAGGCTGTCGAAGCCGGCACTCGCGATTGGATGCTCGGCGATGAACGCCTGCAAGTCGCCGAACAGCGCGCCGGCCGACCGGGGATCGGCAAGATCGTCATAGACCGCGACCGATACGCGCTGCTGTGCCGCCGTCCCACGCGCGAGCGTGCAGGGAAACAGCGGATTGCCAATGAAATCGCGGAACTGCTGCGCGATGAACAAGTGCAGGGTCCGGCTGTCCGCCGTCGGATCGCCGTTCGTCGCAGGAAGCCGGTCGAGCATGCGCGCTGGTTTCTTCTTGGTGCTGCGGTCGGAGGATGGGGTCGGTAAGCGCAGTGGCAGCCTCCGGCTGCGTCTCGTCACGCGCATGTGCGAGCGCCCAGCGGCTTTGCCGTTTCGCCGCAATGCCGCCAAACTGGGAGCGGAGGATCGACATGGACCAGATCAGCCCTTCCGCGGACCCGGCGACGCTCTGGACCGCCCGCTTCGGCACCGAACCGGGCGACGGCGACATCCCGCCCGCCCTCGTGCCGCTGCTCGACCGCCGGGTGACGCGGCGCTACCGGCCCGAGCCGGTCGCCGATGCGCTGCTCGACGCGTTGCTCGCCGCCGCGCAATCCGCGCCGAGCAAGTCGGACCTGCAGCAGTACTCGGTGGTGGTGATGCGCGACCCCGAGCGGATCAAGCGGATCGCCGACTGGATCGGCACGATGCCGTGGATCGCCTCGGCGCCGGTGTTCCTCGTCTGGTGCGCCGACATGCGGCGCGGACAGCGGCTTTGCGCGTTGCACGGCATGCCGCACGCCAACAACAACCTCGACACCTTCCTCAACACCGCCGTCGATTGCGCGCTGGCGATGGGCGCGTTCATGGCCGCGGCGGAAGCGGCCGGGCTCGGCACCTGCCCGATCAGCTACGTGCGCAGCCACATCGAGAAGGTGACGCCGCTGCTCGGCCTGCCGGCGGGAGTTTCCCTCGTCGCCGGCCTCACGCTCGGCTGGCCTGATGGTCGCCGGCCCACCTCCATGCGGCTGCCGCCGGGCGTGGTGGTGCATCGCGAACGCTACGACGACAGCGCGCTGGAGCCCGCGGTGCGCGCCTACGACGCCCGGCGCCACGCCCGCGAGCCGGTCTCGCCGGGCAGCCAGAAGAACCGCGACGTCTACCCGCCAAGGGACGGCGTGGGCTGGAGCGAGAACGTGGCCCGCCAGCTTTCGGTGCCCGAACGGTTCGGCTTCGCCGCCTATCTCAAGACCCGGGGCTTCGACCTTGCCTGACGCCGGGGACACGCTCGACCTGTTGGCGCCCAAGGCGCGCCGGCGCGCGGTGCGGCCGCGTCACGCCGCGAGCCTCATCGTGCTGCGCGACACGCCGGCCGGCCCCGAGGCGCTGATGGGGACGCGCGGCCGGCGCGCGCGCTTCATGCCGAACCGCCTGGTGTTTCCGGGTGGCGCGGTGGACCGCGCCGACTACCGCGCCAAGGCGGCAACGCCGTTGACCTCCGAAACCCGCGCGCATCTCGAACGCGGCGCGCCGCCCCGGCTTGCCCATGCGCTCGCCATGGCGGTCGCGCGCGAGCTCGATGAGGAGACCGGACTGACGCTCGGCCGGCCGCCGCATCTGGACGGCTTGCACTATCTATGTCGCGCGATAACCCCGCCCGACTCGCCCATCCGCTTCTCGGCGCGCTTCCTCGTGGTGGACGCCGAGCGCGTCTCGGGCACGCTCGCGGGTTCCGGCGAGCTCGACAACCTGCGCTTCTACCCGCTCGGCGAGGCGCTCGGGATGGACCTCGTCAGCATCACCCGCGAGGTTTTCGGCGAGCTGCAGGTCTGGCTCGCGCTCGACCGGACGGAACGGGCCGGCCGCCCCCACCTGCGCGTTCGGCGGACCAAGGCGTGGCATCCGGAGTAGGCACGCCGCCCGCCCCTACGCCGCCCGCCCCTACGCCGCCCGCCAGAACTCGCCGTCCCGCCGCACCCGCCCTTCCGCCTCGAGCTTGAGCAGGTGCGCGAGCACGTTGCGCTCGGCCGCCCGGCGCAGGCGCGGGTCCACCTGCGCGTAGAGCGCGTTCATGATCGAGTAGGTATCAGCCGGCTCGCCGTTCGCGAGCGCATCCTCGATCGCGCGCTCGCGCGCCCGCCGGTGGGCCAGCAACTCGCGCACCAGCGTCTGCGGCTCCGGCAGCTTCGGCCCATGCCCCGGCAAGTAGAGCTGATCGGCGCGACCGAGCAGCTTCTCGAGACTGGCGAAATAGGCGCGCATGTTGCCGCTCGGCGGGCTCACCACCGTGCTCGACCAGGACATCACGTGGTCCGCGCTGAACAGCACCTCCGTCCCCTCGGACGTTCTGAACGCGAAGCAGAGATGGTCCGGCGCGTGGCCGGGCGTGTGCAGCGCCGTCATCCCGGCGATCCGGTCGCCGTCGTCGATCTTGACCTCGGGCTCGAACTCCGGGATCGCCTGCTCGCGGAACCCGGCGACCGGCGCACCGGTTGCCTGCCTCAGCGGCTCCACCGCCCCGATGTGGTCGTAGTGATGATGGCTGACCAGGATGAGCCCCACCTTGCCGCCGCCGGTCGCGCGGAGGATGGCGTCGACGTGCTCGGGATGATCGGCCGGGCCCGGGTCGAGCACCACGGCCCCCGCCTCCGCCGTGTCGATCAGGTAGGTGTTGGTGCCTCGATACGTCATCGGGCCGGCATTGGCGGCGACGATGCGTCGCACGCCGGGAATTACCGGCAGAGCCTCGCCGCGCGCCGGCTCGGCCTCGGTCAGAAAGGGCATGGTTCGGGTCCGTTCGCTTCGCTCGGCAGCATAGCGTCGGCCGGTGGCAGGACCAGAGCCGCGTGCGCCCGAACCGATCGCCGCGTTCAATCCTTCCGCGTATAAACCCGATAGCGATCCCACTCGGCCGCGAGCCGGTAGTGCGACCAGACTTCCGCGAACAGCGGATGGCGTGTGAAGTACGCGACGAAGTCGAACTCGGAGCCGCACCAGGGGATGCCGGGCTGCTTGTCAACCACCACGACCGCCGGCGGAGCACGGGCGAAGTCCTCGGCGACGGTGCGGTAGACGAAGAACTCGGGCCGCCCCATCTCCCACACCTCGCGGTAGCGCCGGCCACCAGGCAGGCATCGTTGGTAGGCCCCCTGCAGCAGCCACATGTTCATCGTGCGCAAGGTCTGGTGCGCGCCGAGATAGGTCAGCGCCGGGTAGATCGGGGAGATGCCGGGCGACAGCACCAGCACACGCTCGCCGGTCGCGCGTTGCTGCAGCAGCCGCGTCAGGCCGTCGACCTGGCTGCCGCCGTAGCCGAGCTCCTTCCAGGGCGCTTCCCCGTTCGACACGGAATACAGCGCGAACAATCCGGCCAGCACCGCGGCCACCGGGTAGGCTTGGCCCCGGCGCGCCGCTCTCAACCCGTCGAGCCAGCGCGACGCCAGCACGGCCGCCAGCGCACAGGCGAACAGCTCGATCGGTACGATGTGGTACGACCAGCCCTTGTGCTGCGCGAGTGCCGAGGCGAGCGCGCCGACGGCCGCGCGCCCCAACATGCGCGGCAACGCCGCCGCCGACCCTCGCAGGCGGAGCGTGAGCGCCAGCAGCGGCAGCAACAGGCAGAGCACCGTCGCCACGCGCGGGATCAGCAGCACCTCGGTCACCGTCAGGCCGCCGATCGACAGGTAGAAATCCCACACCTGCGGAACGACCGACCCGAAGTACTCAGGAAACACGATCGGAAACGAGGCCAGGTAGCACAGCCAGACCGCCGCCATGGCCCAGGGCACCGGGTCGCGCAGCGAAGCGCCGAGTCCGCCCAACAATCCTCGGAGCAACGGGCCGCGTGGCGCCCGCCCGAGCACGACGGCAGCCTCGACGAGCGCCGGGATCGCCAGGAAGTGCGGCTTCAGCGCGAACCCGGTCGCCGCCACCAGCGCCACCGCGATCCGGCCGCATGGCGCCCGCGCGCCGGCCGCGCGACGCGCTGCACAGAGCAGGTAGGGCAACGCACCCACCGCCATGAGGTGCTCGCGCTGGCCGAAATCGTAGCCCGCCGCGAGCAGGAACAGCGCCGGCAGCACGTCGAGGAACGCCCGCTCGACCGGTCTCTCGCCGCCGCGGTCGCGCACGCGCAGGGTCAGCCACCAACACGCCATCCCATAGGCGATGACGCAGGCCTGCACGGCCGCGATCGGGCCGATCGGCGTCACCGAGGCGATCCAGGCCGGGATCAGCGTGAGCACGAAGATCAGCGGCGGGTTGACGTCGATCAGATCCGCGTAGAGGCGTTCGCCGGCCAGCCATCGCTGCGAGAAATCCAGCACGGCCGCCACGTCGTGGTTGAGCGGTGGGCTCAGCACGACCGGAAGGAACAATAATGCAGGCAGCAGCGCGGGCCACGCACGCAGCAGAGCCGTGATCAGGCGAGACCGCCGCACCCCGGCCAACGCTCCCGGCGCGAACGGGCCGGCAAGTTCGGGCAATGCGGACTGGTCGGTGAAGCTGGCGGTCATGGTGGGCGGAGTGGATGCCGTTCAACCGTGGCGAGCGCAAGGCAGAGCAGGCTTGCATCGAAACCTGAAGATCGGGTCAAAGGCGATGCCATGGAGCCGTCGGAATACGATCTTATGGACGCCCACGAGGCGGACCTGTGGTGGTATCGCGCCCTCCACGCCCGCCTGCTCGACGCGCTCGCCCCCGTGCGAGGCCGGGTGCTCGACGCCGGTTGCGGCACCGGCGGCCTGTTGCGCGTGGTCGCCGCAGCCCGGCCCGATCTCGCACTGATCGGCGTCGAACGCGAGCCGCGAGCCGCGCAGCGCGCGCACGCCAAATCGGCGGCGGCGGTGGCCGGCGGTTCGATCAACCGGCTGCCCTTCGCCGACGAGAGCTTCGACGCCGCCATAGCGGCCGACGTTCTGTGTCACGAACTGGTCGAACCGATGACGGCCCTGGCGTCGTTGCGGCGGGTGCTGCGCCCTGGCGGGTTGCTCATCGTCAACATGCCCGCGTATGGCTGGCTGCTGTCGAGCCACGACCGGCAGGTACATAACGTCCGCCGCATCGCGGCCGGGGGACTGCGCCGGCTGCTCGCCGGTGCCGGTTTCAGCCGGATCGATACGCGCTACTGGAACGGATTGCTGCTGCCGCTCATGGTCGCCCAACGCAAACTGCGCGCGCGCCGCTATGCGGCGTCGGACGTGACGCGGTTTCAGCCCTGGATCGACACTATGTTCCTTGCCGTCACGCAGTTCGAGCGGCGCTGCCGGTCCGCCTGCCCGCGGGGGGCTCGGTGCTGGCCACGGCGCGCCGCCCAGGGGACGGAGAGGCCGAATGATGGATGCACTGCCGAGCCCGCCGCGCGGCGAGCGGATCCCCGGCCAGCCGACCCCTGCCCTGTCGATCGTCATCCCGGTCTACAACGGCGAGAAATCCGTCGCCCGGCTCGTCGCGGCGCTCGCCACCTTGCGCCCCGAGGGCGGGATGGAGGTCGTGCTGGTGAACGACGGCAGCCCCGACAACTCGGCCGCCATCTGCCGCGGGCTGGTCCACGGCGCCGGCATCCCGGTCACCTACATCGAGCACTCCCGGAACTTCGGCGAGCACAACGCGGTGATGACCGGGCTGCGTCACGTGCGCGGCAGCTACGTCATCACCATGGACGACGACCTGCAGAACCCGCCGGAGGAGGTGGCGCGGCTGTACGACCATGCGCGGCTCGGCGGCTGGGACGTGGTCTATACGCGCTTCGCCGCGAAGCAGCACGCGGTGTGGCGCAACCTCGGCAGCCGCTTCGCCAACAAGGTCGCCGACTGGCTGCTCGACAAGCCGCGCGGCCTCTACCTCTCCTCGTTCCGCTGCATGTCCGCGATGGTGGTGCGCGCGGTGACACGCTATCGCGGCCCGTATCCCTACGTCGACGGCCTGCTGCTGCAGGTGACGCAGCGCATCGACAGCATCGAGGTGCGCCACCTGCCTCGCGCCGAGGGCCGCTCGAATTACAACCTCCGTCGCCTGATCAGGCTCTGGCTTAACCTCGCGACAAGCTTTTCGCTGGCACCCTTGCGCATGGCGATGTTGTTGGGAGCCGGCTTGGCCATCCTCGGCGCGATCGGCGCCGTCCTGGTCGTCGCGGAGGCCGTGCTCGCCCGTGGCACGCCTTCGGGATGGGCGTCGATCATGACGGCGATCCTGCTGGTCGGCGGCGTGCAGTCGATCGTGCTCGGCGTCATGGGCGAGTATATCGGCCGCACCTTTCTCTCGGCGAACGGCAAGCCGCAGGGCACCGTCCGCCTGATCGAGCGCAGCACCGCACCAGCGGAGCGCGAGCGGACGTGATGCTGCCCTGGTTGTTCCTGGCGGCGTCGATCACGACTGGCTTGCTTGGCCAGCTGCTGCTGAAGGCGGGCGCCCGCGCTGCCGACTTCACGGCGCAGCTGCTCGACTGGCGCACCCTGCTCGGCCTCGGGCTGTACGGCGTCGCCGCGCTGCTCTACATCGCGGCGCTGCGCCGCATCCCGATGTCGGTGGCGCTGCCCTGCACGGCGGCCTCCTACATCGTCGCCGTGCTGATCGGCCATTTCGCCTTCGCCGAGCCGGTCGGCGCGACACACGTGGCAGCGATCGCCCTGATCTCCCTCGGCGTGGCGCTACTGGCGACGGCGTGAACGCGCCGGCTCAATACGCGTACGCCGACCGGCTGCGCCCGGCCGAGTAGCCCTGCCGATAAGCGCTCGCCTCCGATTTCTTCACGTTATCGTAGATCAAGCCGCCCGCGAGCCCAGCCCCGGCGCCGGCGATCGCGCCGAGCCCGGCGTTGCCGCCGATGGCACCCAGGATCGCCCCCACGCCGGCGCCGCCCGCCGTCCCGGTGAGCGCCCGCTGCTGCGTGTCGTTGAGACCGGCGCACCCCGCCAACGGCACCGCCAGCGCGACGGCCAGGACCAGCCTCCTCATGGCGTCGGCCTGCGACGGGCCGGCCGACGCGGCGCGGCGGTCGGTTCCGGGCAGGGATACGTCTCGTCCAGGTAGCGGATCAATCCGTCGGCCGCCGGTTCCGCCAGCCGCGCCGGGCTCGCGTTCGCCCAGACGACGAAGGCGGCGATGCCCTGCTGCACCGTCGGCGGCGAGTCGGGCAGGCAGAACAGCTTCGGCATCCGGCTCGCCTGCTGATACTCGATCTGCACCGTGACCGCCCCGAGCGCGAAGCCGTGGCAGAAGCTCACCGCCGGCGCGTGCATCGGATCGTTCTGCGGGGTCGAGCACAGCGCCACCAGATCGCCGGTCGTCCGCGGCACCGCGTTCACGTCGACCGCCGCCTGCGCCGCGACGGTGCCGAGCCCGCACGCGATCATGGCGCAGGTTACCCAAAGTCGCATCGCCATCGCTCCACGTGCCTCGATGGCCCGCAACCTAGGATGCGGCCGGCCGGGCCGTCCAGGGGAGGGCGGCGCGCGGCCGCGATCGTGCTACGCTGCGGCCGGACGTCCAACAAACCGCAACCCGGGGGCCTGGAAATGGTGCGCTCGATCGAGCAGTCCGCGATGCGGAAAGTCTATGTGCGGCTGCTGCCGTTCGCCGTGCTCACCTACTTCTTCTGCTACGTGGACCGCATCAACATCGGCTTCGCCTCGCTCACGATGAACAAGGACATCGGCCTCGACCCGGCCACCTACGGCATGGCGGCCGGCGTGTTCTTCTGGGGCTACTTCCTGTTCGAGGTGCCGAGCAACATCATCATGGAGAAGGTGGGCGCGCGGCTGTGGATCGCGCGGATCATGGTCACCTGGGGGCTGCTCTCGGGTGCGACGGCCCTGTGCACGGGGCCGTGGAGCTTCGTCGCCGTCCGCTTCCTGCTCGGGCTTGCCGAGGCCGGCTTCTTCCCCGGCATCGTGCTGTTCTTCACCTACTGGTTCCCCGACCACCATCGCGCCCGCATCATGGCGGGCTTCACGGTCGCCCTGCCGCTCGCGGTGGCACTCGGCGCGCCGATGTCCACCGCGCTGCTCGGGCTGGACGGGCTGCTCGGGCTGCACGGCTGGCAATGGCTCTACATCGTCGAGGCGATCCCGACCGTGCTGCTTGGCATCGCCACCCTGTTCTTCGTCACCGACCGCCCGGGCGAGGCGCGGTTCCTCTCGCCGGAGGAGCGCGCCTGGATCACTGCGACGCTCGCCGCCGAGCGACAGCAGATCGAGACGCACAGCACGGTCTCGCTGCTGCAGTCGTTCTGGAACCCGAAGGTGCTGCTGCTGTCGCTCAACTATTTCGGCATCGTCACCGCGAGCCTCGGGATGCTGATCTTCCTGCCGCAAATCGTGAAGCAGCTCGGCGTGAGCAACATGCAGGTCGGCTGGATCAGCATGATCCCCTATCTCTGCGGCGCGCTGGCGATGATCACCTGCGGCTGGCTGTCGGACCGTTTGGCCGAGCGGCGCTGGACGCTGTTCGCGACCAGCGTGCTGTCCGCGCTGGGCCTCGTCGTCGCGGCGATGGGGGTGGGGACGTGGTGGACGATCGTCGGCATGTCGATCGCGGCCGCCGGGTTCTACGGCTCCAAGGGGCCGTTCTGGTCGATGCCGGGCATGTTCCTGACCGGCACGGCGGCGGCGTCCGGCATCGCCTGGATCAACTCGCTCGGCAATCTCGGCGGCTTCTTCGGGCCCAGCATCGTCGGCTGGGTGCGCCAGGAGACCGGCAGCTTCGCCGGCGGCCTCTATACGCTGGCCGGCTTCGCGGCGATGGCGGCGGCGGTCGCGGCGCTCGGCCTGCGCATCCCGTATCGCACCACGCGCGAAGTACGACACCCTGTCGCGGCGGAGTAACGGACCGTCATTGCGAGGAGCGCAGCGACGCTGCAATCCAGCGCGCGCGTGGATTGCCGCGCTTCGCTCGCAATGACGGGTCACCACGTATCCACGTGCGGCCGCTTCTTGCCCGCGCGCGGCGCCGGCGTGCCGGCCTGCCGCAACCCGAGCTCGGCCAAGGCCGCGCCGGACGCGATCTCCAGACGCCATACACTTCTTCCGTGATGGTGTGTTCCACCTGCTAGCGAGGGTTCGCCTCGATGAACACGAACCGGTCGTCGTTCACAAGGAACTCGAACGTGCCGAGCCCGCGGTAGCGCACGGCCTCCGCCATCCGCGCCGTCGCGCCGGTAATCGCGGCGCGCAGCGCAGGCGATGGGTGCGGGCTTGGCGCGACCTCCACCAGCTTCTGGCGCCGCCGCTGAATGCTGCACTCGCGCTCGCCGATGTGCGACACCGCGCCGCTGCCGTCGCCCACGATCTGGACCTCGACGTGGCGAGCCTGATCGAGCAGCTCCTCGACGTACAGCGCGTCCTGCCCGAACGCCGCGCGCGCCTCCGAAGCGCAACGCGTCCACGCGTCTTCGAGATACGGCAATGACGCGACCGCGCGCATCCCGCGCGGCGGCGGCGATGCCGGGCACGTCGAGATACGCGGCTGCCCGCGTGCCCCGCAGCACGCGCACCTAACCGGCGGCACGGACATCCAACGATCGCGCGTCCTCCTCGGAGAACACCGCGACCGAACGGATGCCGAGATCGGCGCAGGCCCGCGTAACGCGGATCGCCACCTCGCCGCGATTGGCGATCAGCAGCCGGGCGATCCGCGCCAATATCAGCGCGCCTTGAACTGCGGCGCGCGCTTTTCCAGAAAGGCGCGCAACCCCTCCTGATGGTCCTCGGTCCGCACCATGTCCGCAATGTTCTCGGCCTCGCGGTGCGACTGCTCGTCCCAGCTGTTGTCGAGCGAGTTGCGGATCAGCTGCTTGGCGCGGCCGAGCGCGAGGGTCGGCCCGTCGGCGAGCCGGCGCGCCAGCTTCGCCGTCTCCGCCTCCAGATCGGCGCGGGGGACGACCCAGTTGAGCAGGCCCCATTCATGCGCCGTGCGCGCGTCGAACCGCTCGCCCAGGAGCGCGATCTCCAGCGCCCGCCGCTCGCCGACGATGCGCGGCAGGAAATAACTGGCGCCGCCGTCGGCCGAGAGGCCGATGTGCCGGTACGCCAAGGTGAAGATCGCATCGTCGCTGGCGATGGCGAGGTCGGACGCCATCATCAGGCTCATGCCGAAACCCGCCACCGCGCCGTGGATCGACGCCAGCACCGGCTTGGCCATGCGCCGCAGGTGATAGATCGTCTGGTGCGCGTCCACCACACGCGCCTCGAAGCCACGGAAATACGCCTCGCGGTCGCCGTGGCCGAGCGACTCGTTGAACGCCTTGATGTTGCCGCCCGCCATGAAATGCCGCCCGTTGCCGCGGATCACCACGCAGCGCACGGCGGTGTCGCGCTCGAACCGCGCGGTGGCCTCGAACATGATTTCCTTCATCTGCGGCGAGAGCGTGTTGAACTCTTCCGGCCGGTTCAAGATGATCCAGCCGATCCCGTCCGCCGTCTCCGTCAGCACATGCGGCTCGTCAGCCATCCCGGCCTCCCTGTTGCGCTGCCCGCCATGGGCTCTGGAGCTCACCCTCACCCAACCCTCTCCCGATGGGAGAGGGCCTGCTTCTCCCTCTCCCTCCGGGAGAGGGTCGGGGCGAGGGCGCTACAACCCCTCGAACAGCGCCGTCGAGATATACCGCTCGGCGAACGAGGGAATGATCGTCACGATCCGCTTGCCCGCCATCTCCGGCCGGCGCGCCAGCTTCAAGGTCGCCGCCAATGCGGACCCGGACGAGATGCCGGCCGGGATGCCCTCCTCGCTCGCCAGCCGGCGGGCGTTGGCGAACGACTCCTCGTTGGTCACCTGGATCGTCTCGTCGATCAAATCCGTCCCCAGGATGTCGGGCACGAACCCCGCGCCGATCCCCTGCAACGGATGCGGACCCGGCTTGCCGCCGGAAAGCACCGGGCTCGCCTCGGGCTCGACCGCGATCATGCGTAGGCCGGGCCGCCGCTTTTTCAGCACCTGTCCGACCCCGGTGAGCGTGCCGCCGGTGCCGACGCCCGAAACAATCGCGTCGACCTGACCTTCCGTGTCGTGCCAGATCTCCTCGGCGGTGGTGTTGCGGTGGATCTCCGGGTTCGCCGGGTTGCCGAACTGGTTGGGCATCACCGCGCCCGGCGTCTGCGCGAGCAGCTCGTTGGCGCGCCCGATGGCGCCGTTCATTCCCTTCTCGCGCGGCGTGAGGTCCACCTCGGCGCCGAGAAAGCGCATCATCTTGCGCCGCTCCGGCGAGGCCGACTCAGGCATCGTCAGGATCAGCTTGTAGCCGCGAGCCGCGCACATGAAGGCCAGCCCGACCCCGGTGTTGCCCGAGGTCGGCTCGATGACCGTGCCGCCCGGCTGCAGCTTGCCGTCGCGCTCCAGCGCCAGGATCATGCTGACGCCGATGCGGTCCTTCACGCTCGCGATCGGGTTGAAGAATTCGAGCTTGAGGCAGACGTCGGCCTTGATCCCCTCCGCCGCCGCGATGCGCGGGATGCGCACCAGCGGGGTGTTGCCGATCGTCTCGGCTATGCTGTCGTAGATGCGGCCCCGCAAGGGGCGATCGAAGACCAGCTTCTTGTGCTCGTCGGCCATCGGGCGGACCCTCCATGTTGGCGCCGAACACTAGCATTCCGGTAATTTGCGTGAAATCACAACCAGGATCCGTTAGATGACCGACTTGACCGAGACGATAGAGGATGGCGTCGCCGTCCTGACGATGAACCGGCCCGACCGGCTCAACGCGCTGTCGGCCGCCATGCTGGACGGGATGCACGAGGCGCTGACGCGGCTCGGCACCGACCGCTCGGTGGGTGCCATCATCCTCACCGGCGCCGGCCGCGGCTTCTGCGCCGGGGGCGACGTCAAGACCATGGGCGCCCGCGCCGAGCGGACTTTCGAGGACCGGCTCGACGGCCTCAACGCGATGCACCGGACGTCGCTGCTGTTCCGCACGATCCCGAAAGTGGTGATCGGCGCCATCAACGGCCCGGCGTTCGGCGCCGGCCTCGGCGTGGCGATGGCCTGCGACCTGCGCATCGCCGCCCGCTCGGCGAAGTTCGGCACCGCGTTCGGCGGCATCGGCTACTCGGGCGATTTCGGCGGCTCCTGGCTGCTCACGCAACTGGTCGGCACCGCGAAGGCGCGGGAGCTCTATTTGCTCGGGGGCCAGATCGACGCCGCGGAGGCCGAGCGGATCGGGCTGGTCAACCGCGTGGTGGAGGACGACCAGCTGCCGCTGGAGGCGATGGCGATGGCGCGCAAGATCGCCGGCGGCCCGCGCATCGCGTTCGGCTACATGAAACAGAACCTGCACGCCGCCGAGACCGAGCCGTTCGCCGCGGTGCTGGCGATGGAGGCGATCCACCAGGCGCGCGCCGGGCAGACCGAGGACCACCTGGAGGCGGTGACGGCGTTCGTCGAGAAGCGCAAGCCGGTGTTCCGGGGGAGGTAAGCGCCCTCACCCCAACCCTCTCCCGGAAGGGAGAGGGAGCAGAAAAAGCCCTCTCCCCTCGGGAGAGGGTTGGGTGAGGGTCAGTGCCCGCCGCCCCCGCCGGTGCCGGCCGCCCGGGCAAGGAAGAACGCGCCACCGATGGACACGGTCAGCGCGACGCCGATCAAGGTGAAGCAGTCCGCATACGCCATCGTCAGCGCCTCACGCCGCACCAGCAGCGCCAGTTCGGCGGAGGCGCGCATCATGGCGCCGCCGCCGTTCGCGGCCAGCGCCGTCGCCATGCCCTGCAACCGCTCCGCCACCAACACGCCGTTATGCGTCAGCCGCTCCGAGACGATGGAGAAGTGGTAGTGCTCGCGATGCTCGACCACCGTCGCCAACAGCGCGATGCCCATCGAGCCGCCGAGATTGCGGAACATGTTGAACAGCGCCGAGGCGCTGCCGGCCTGCGAGGCCGCGATCCCCACCGTCGCCATCTGCGACAGCGGCGACATCAGCAACGGCTGCCCCAGCGCGCGCACCAGCTGCGACCATTTGAGCTGGTCGATCGCCGTGTCGTGGCTCATCGTGAAGCCGTTCATGAAACAGCTCACCGCAAACATCGCGATACCGAACGCGCACACGATGCGGCTGTCCACGCGCTTGAGGATGAATGGCAGGAACGGGAACAGCGCCAGCTGCGGCAGCCCCATCCACATCAGCACCTCGCCGATCTGCAGCGCGTTGTAGCCCTGCACCTGCGTCAAGTAGATCGGGGTGATGTAGATGGTGCCGTAGAGCCCGAGTCCGGTGGCAAGGTTCATCAGGCAGGCCGAGCCGAGCGACCGTTTTCCCAGCAGACGAAGGTTGATGAACGGCTCACGGCGCATGAACTCGATGACGACGAACGCGATAAGGAAAATGCCGGCGAGCCAGGCGCAGAGCCGGATGGTGTCGTTGCCGAACCAGTCCTTTCGCTGCCCTTCCTCGAGCACGTATTCGAGGCAGCCGAGGCCGACCGCCATGCTGAAAATGCCGCCCCAATCGCCGCGGCGCAGCCGGCCGAGTTGTGCCGGCGTGTCGTCGAGCCCGTACCAGATCATCGCGATCAGGATCGCGCCGGGGAGCAGGTTTATGTAGAAGATCCAGTGCCAGGAATACGTTTCGGTCAGCCAGCCGCCGAGGGTCGGACCGATCGCCGGCGCGAACGTCGCGGAGAAGCCGAAAATCGCCGAGCCGATCGCACGCTTGGACACCGGGAGCTTGACCAGCATGATGGTGAACGCGAGCGGGATGAGCACGCCGCCGGTAAAACCCTGGCCGACGCGGTAGAGGATCATCTGTTCGAGACTGGTCGCCGTGCCGCACAGCATCGAGAAGCCGAGGAACAGCGTGCAATTCGCCAGCAGCAGGCGGCGCATCCCGAACACCAGTGCAAGGAAGCCGGTGAGCGGGATGACGATGATTTCTGCGATCAGGTATCCCGTGGAGATCCAGCTTCCCTCGTCGAGCGAGGCGCCGAGCGCGCCCTGGATGTCGGCCAGCGACGAATTGGTGATCTGGATGTCCAGCACCGCCATGAACGCGCCGAGCGCGCCGCCGAGCACGGCGACCCAGTTGCGCAGCGGCACCCTCTCCGCCGTCGCCGGCAGCGCCGGCCCGCCGACCAGCGTGGTCGCGCTCATTGCGCGCGCGCGACCGGCGACGCGGCGCGTTGCGACGGCGCCTCGTCCACCAACGTCTGCGGCGGAGTGCCGTCCGGGCGGGTGCGCGTGTCAACCGTGGCGTAAACCGACAGCCCCGGGCGCAGCTTCGCCAAGGTCGCCTCGTCCGCCGGGTCGAGCAGGATCTTCACCGGCACGCGCTGCACGATCTTGGTGAAGTTGCCGGTCGCGTTCTCAGGCGGCAGCAGCGCGAACTGCGCGCCGGAGCCGGGGGCGAGACTGTCGATCCGGCCGGTCAAGGTGATGTCCGGCAGCATGTCGATCGACACCGATACGCGCTCGCCACGCCACATGCGCGCGAGCTGGGTTTCCTTGAAGTTGGCGACGACGTAGATCTCCCGTCCGACCGGCACGACATCCATCACGCGCGTGCCCGGCTGCGCGAGTTGGCCGAGCCGCAGGCTGCGGTCGCCCACCGCCCCGTCGATCGGGGAAACGACGTTGGTGTAGGAGAGGTTCAGCTCCGCCTGGTCCGTCACCGCTTGCGCGCGGGCGAGCGCGGCGACGGCCTTGGCGCGCTGCGCCTGCAACACCTGCACCTGCTGTCCGGCCGCGGCGAACCCCTGCCGGCTCCGCGCGAGCGCCGCGGTACGCGAGCGGATGTCGCTGTCGGCCTGCTGCGCGCGCTGCACCGTGCCGTTGCCCGTCCGCATCAGATCTGTGTACCGCTGGAAATCCGCGCGGGCGAAGTCGAGCGCCGCTTGCGCGGACACGATGTCTGTCTGCACCTGCTCGATCACGGTGCGCTGCAGTGCGATCTGCGCGTCGATATTGCCGATATCCGCTTGCGCGGAGGCGGCGTCGGCGCGCGCCTGGTCGAGCGCCGCGCGGTAGTCGCGGTCGTCGATGCGCGCGAGCACCTGTCCCGCCCTGACGCGCTGGTTGTCCGTCACCAGCATTTCGCGCACGTACCCCGACACGCGCGGCGCGATCGTCACCGCGTCGGCCTGCGTATAGGCATCGTCGGTCGCTTCCATGAAGCGACCCGTGGTCCACCAGCGATACAGGTAGAGCGATCCCGCCGCGACCACCGCCAGCAACACCAGGCCCAGCAGCAGTCGCCGAACCGGCCGCGGGCGACCGGGTGGCGTCGCCACCGCGGCGGTCGACATCACGGCGTCCTCGCGCGGCGGCGGAGCCGGCACGCGCGTTCGTTCCAGAGTTTGCTGCGAGCCGTCCACCTCAACCCCCGTTCTTCTTGCTTCGTGCCATCGACGTCGGCACGTCCTCGAAACAGCAGGCCTCGAAACGCAGCAACGCATCGAGCTGCTCGCCCAGCGCCGTTTGTCCCGCGTGAGTCAGCCGTCCGAAGAAGGCGTCCTGCGCTTCCCGCACGATGAGCTTGGCCTCGCCGATCGCTCTGCGGCCCGAATGCGTGAGGTCGACCCGATTGGCGCGCGGATCGTCCGGGTGCGGCGTGCGCTCCACGTATCCCTTGTCTTCGAGCAGGCGGAGGACGTTGGACAAAGTCATGCGGTCGATGTTGCCGAAATTGGCAATCCGGCTCTGCGAAGGCGTCTCGCCGAGGTAAGCGAGCCACGACGTGATCGCGAGCACGACGAATTGCATATGGGTCAGGTCAAACGGCGCAAGCACGCGCTCGACCCGTCGCTGCCAGGCATGCACCACATGCCACAAGCGAAACCCAAAAGAGTCCTGCGGCCGATTTAGGTCCGCAGCACCGTCTGGGACTCGACAATGAACGTGTTCAGCCATTCGGGCTCCGGCCAGGCATCGGTGACAACATAAGCATGCTTACGATCCCGGCAAGGGCGGGACTGTAAACAAGAGCTGGCGCGTCACGCAACTGTAGGTTGAGATTTCACGGATTTTTTACCTGAAAGACGATAGATCTCGTCTCGCTATTTAAATTTAAGGTTGAAATTTTCATGTTGAACCTTTCCGGGTACAAGCTGACCTTCGACGACGAGTTCAATTCACTCAATGCGGCTAAGCCAGGCACCGCGGGTGAAGTGTGGGAAACTTCCAACTTCTACGGTGATCTATCGACCGGCAATTCGGGCACCGTCAATCCAACGCCTCTGGGGCAGCCGGGCTCGCAGTTCAGCATCTCCAACGGCGTGCTGAACATGGCGGTCTCGCCCACGTCGTCGCCCTATCTCGACACCAATCCGAGCGGCGTCCCCGGCGGCTTCTCGCAGGAGTACGGCTACTTCGAGATGAGAGCCAAGCTTGTGGGCACGAGCGGCTTTCAGGATGCGTTCTGGCTGCTGCCCAACAACGGACCATGGCCTCCGGAACTCGACATCGAGGAGCATCACGGCTCCAGTCCCGGCGAGGTGGATTTCACCAACCATGGCGGGGACATCAACACCCCGGTGAACAACTACAACATCTACAACGGCCCGGACTTCTCCGCGGCCTTCCACACCTACGGCCTGATGTGGACCCCGACCACGATCACCTGGTACCTGGACGGCAACGCCATCTACTCGTGCCCGACCGCGGCGAACGAGCACCAGGCGATGAACATCATTCTCTCGGCGTATGCCAACAAGGGCCAGGGCTGGGTGCCGGACGCGCAGCCCGGCACGTCCGCCAACTTCCAGGTCGACTGGGTCCATGTCTACTCGAACGATCCGAACGTGAAGGCGATTGCGGGACAGGCGAACTATCAAAACCATGACGGTTCGACCTCGCTGAATACGTCTCCGCCCCCGCCGCCCCCACCACCCCCGCCCCCACCGCCGCCGCCGCCGCCGCCGCCTAACGCCGTGACGATCGGCGCCGGTCCGGACAGCTTCGTGCTGAAGATCAGCGAAGACGCCTACGCCAACCACGACAATATCGCCGATGCCTCGGGCGACGCGCGCTTCAAGATATTCGTCGACGGCCAGCAGCAGGGCGGGACTTTCGACGCCACGGCGCTGCATAAGGCGGCTGCGGATCAGACCTACACGGTCAACGGCATGTTCGGTGCGGGCCCGCACACCGTCGCGGTGCAGTTCTTCAACGACGCCTGGAACCCGCATTCGCCCGACGCCAACGGGTCGTTCGATCGGAACCTCTATGTCGACGGCGTCAGCTACGACGGGACCAACGCGCACTACGCCACGGCGATGATGGGCAACGGAACCCGCAGCGTGACAATGGCGGGATCGGCGACCCCGACCACGATGACGGTTCAGGACGACACGGGAGCCTCGGCCAGCGTCCCGGTCATCACCAGCGGCAGCAGCAGTTTCCGGGGCTCGCTGGACAGCATCGTCAACCAGTCGGTTTCAGGTGGAACAGACGCGCTCTCGTTCGACTCGCACATCCGCAGCGAGACGGTCTTGCTCGGCTCCGGAACACAATCGTTCCTGTTCCACTTTCCTCACGCCTTGATCCTGACCGGCGGCAGCGGGACGGATACCGTGACGGCCGACTCCGGATCTAACCGCAACCTGTTCACCGCCGGCACGGGATCGTTGGACGTGAAGGGCGGCAGCGACGGCTCGACCTATTTCTTCCACGCCAATAGCGGCGTGATGAAGATCGAGGATTTCGACTTCGGCAAAGGCGACAGCCTCGGCATCGATCAGAGCCTCAAGGGCGCCTTCAAATGCGCCAGCGACGGACACGGCGGCTCCCTGCTCACCTTCGGAACCGCCGGCAGCATCGACCTCGTCGGCCATAGCGCTGTGTCCGCGGCCAACATCGGCTGGGGCTAAGCGCTCGCGATCACCCGCGCGGTGCAGGAAACTGTGCCGCGCGGGCCCGCAAGCGCACGCCGGTGCTCGGCCCGCAACCTGCGGGCACCTCATCCCGATCCCGGACCGGTTGCTGCCCGGTGCCGGACTTGCTAATAAAATCGACGCTGCAGTCTCAAATTCCGCTACTCGCTGCGCCTCAGGGATTTCCCGATCGCCGATGCGTTCGTACTGATGTCTTCGTACTGGCCATGCTCGACGCGTCTCGTACATCGGGCTGAGCATCGCGGTCACCGCCGTGGTCGCCTGGAGCTGGGATGACGGATCTGCCCATCGCCACCGGGGAGCGATCGATCGTCGCGACGCACGGATCGGCGATCGGCTTGCCGCTGCTCGTCGTCGGGATAGCGTTGCTCGCCATTTCCGCGAACGAATACCAGATTTTCTACCAGATCCACGCGAGCACGGGGAGAGTTCTGGTCGAGGCCTCGCACGGCGTCTTGTACGGCCACCCGCCCTGGAAGGCATTTCAGGCCCGCCTTCTCGGTCCCCTCGCATTCGCCGGCTTCGAGGCGGCGGTGGGGTGGCTCCGCGTTGCATCCCCGGCATTCTATGCCGGTTTCGAGCGGGTTTTCGCGCAATCCGATACGCGCGAGCTGGTCGCTTTGGACGCCTTCATCGCCATGATGATCGTGGCAAAGAACCTCATCTTCTTCGGGTTGCTGCTGCGCTACACCGGCAGCCTCGTCAAGGCTGCCGGCGGCAGCATTTTCGGCAGCATCCTGTTCATCGTGCTGAGCGATTACTGGCTCTACATGTGGGACATGTTCGAGCTGATATTCTTCTGCTTCCTGGCCTTCATGATGTTCAATGGCAAGAAACCCGGCGCTGGCTTTCTCCTGGTCTTTGCTCTGGCACTCGTCAATCGCGAATCCGCAGCGTTCTTCGGTGTCTGGCTACTTTGCTACGCGGCAGCCCACCGGCTGATCGACGGCCATATCCTCTGGCGCGAAGCCGTCGCGGGTATCGTCCTGGTGGTCGTCACGCTGCTATATGTGACGACGCTGCGGAACTACCTCCTGGTAGAAAGTACGCTCGGTCACGAGACCAGCAACGCCTGGGTGGGTTCACGTATCGTGACGGATGACGGCACGACGCTGCATCAGGCTCTGGGCAACCATCTGCTGATTCTTGAAAATGGCCTGAGATTCCTGAAAAATCGTAACTGCTCACCTGGGCGGCAGATAGCTGGCGACGCGTGGTGTGGTGGTTTGCGGGCGACGGCGTGATGCTTGACGCGGCTACGGGCGACTCGATTCAAGCTGCGTGTGACGCACGGGATCGAT
>JAABUQ010005461.1_pt1 | contig 20260 bp, 20 predicted proteins | sample 5560001 | NCBI WGS metagenome assembly JAABUQ01 (sample SAMN10711888, study PRJNA513371) | rock metagenome | isolation source: Antarctica rocks | place: Antarctica: Victoria Land, Finger Mt nord | collected 2015-12-18
CGGCGTGTAGGCGGTGTACCAGGCCGGGTTCTCCAGCACGTTGCGGCGGATCACCGGCGGGGTATGGGTGCCGTGATAGCCGAGCCCGATAAGCGACTTCACGGCGGCGTTGCGCGACGCGAGCGCGGTGAGTTCCGCGATCACGCCGGCCTCGTCGATCGGCTTCGGCAGGTCGAGCGCCGCAGGGTTGCGGATCGCGGCGGGGACGGTGCGGTTCGCCAGGTCGTCGAGCGAGGACGCGCCGACCACCGGCAGCATCGCCGCGATATCCGCCTCCGACGGGCCGATATGGCGGGCGACGAAGCCGTCCCGCGCCTCCAGGCGGGCGAGCTCGGCGAGCGCGTCCATCAGGCCTGGTCCACCAGCGCCTGGTAGGCCGCCGCGTCCATCAGCGCGGCGAACTCGTCCGCCGCGACGCCTTCGATGCGAAAGAACCAGCCCCCGCCGGTGGGCTCCCGGTTGACCAGCGAAGGGTCGCCGACGATCGCCGCGTTGCTCTCGCCGATGCGGCCGGCGAGCGGGGCATAGACGTCGCTTGCCGCCTTGACGCTCTCCACCACGGCGCAGGCCTCGGCGGCGGCGACGGCGCGGCCCGCGTCCGGCAGCTCGACGAACACGATGTCGCCGAGCGCCTGCTGCGCGTGGTCGGTGATGCCGACGGTCGCCACATTGCCTTCGAGGCGCACCCATTCGTGGTCGGGGGTGTAGCGGGTTTCAGCGGTCGGGTCCGGCATGAGGCGGTCCTTCAGCGTGCGTAGCGGTGGGGGACGAAGGGCAGCGGGACGACGCGGGCGGGCAGGTTGTTGCCGCGCACGGTCAGGAACAGCGGCGTGCCGTCGGCGGCGAGGTCCTTGCGCACGTAGCCCATCGCGATCGGCGCGTTCAGGCTGGGGGAGAACCCGCCCGAGGTGACGGTGCCGGCGCCGGTGCCGTCGTCGGCCACGATCAGTGTTCCCGCCCGGGCCGGGGCGCGGCCGTCGGGGCGAATGCCGACCAGGCGGCGATGCGGGCCGATGTCGAGCTGGTCGCGGATCGCCGGCGCGCCCGGGAAATCCCACGCCATGCGGCGGCGCTTGCCGATAGTCCAGGTGAGCCCGGCCTCGGCCGGCGAGGTCAGCTCGTCGATGTCCTGGCCGTAGAGCGGCAGGCCGGCCTCCAGCCGCAGCGAATCGCGGGCGCCGAGCCCGGCGGGTGCCACGGCGGGATCGGCAAGCAGCCGTTCGGCTAGTTCGACAGCCCGATCGGCGGGGAGCGCGATCTCGAACCCATCCTCGCCGGTGTAGCCGGACCGGCTGACGATGCAGGCGATGCCCGCCAGATCGAGCGCGCGGCTCGCCATGAAGCGCATGGTCGCCGCTTCCGGATTGAGCCGCGCCAGCACGGCGGCCGCCTCCGGCCCCTGCAGCGCGAGCAGGGCGCGATCCTCCAGCACGTCGAGCCGCATCGAATCCGGGATCGACGCCGCGATGTGGCGGAAGTCTTCCTCCTGGCGCGAGGCATTCACCACCAGCAGGAAGCGGTCCTCGCCGTGCCGGGCGATCATCAGGTCGTCGAGAATGCCGCCCGCCTCGTTGAGCAGCAGCGTGTAGCGCTGCCGGTCGCGCCCCAGCCCGGCGATGTCGCCCGGCACGAGAGCTGCCAGGGCAGCCGTAGCCCCGGTGCCCGCCAGGGTGGCCTGCCCCATGTGGGAGACGTCGAACAGCGCGGCGTGGCCGCGGCAGTGCAGATGCTCGGCGAGAATGCCGGGCTTATAGTGCAGCGGCATGCAGTAGCCGGCGAACGGCACCATGCGAGCGCCCAACGCACGATGCAGCGCGTCGAGCGGCGTGCTGCGCAGCTCCTCCGGGGTAGGGTCGTCCGGCAAGGCGTTCTCGACCATCGGGTCGCTCCGCGTCGGGTCCCCCGCCGGCCCAGCGCCGGCGAGCGGATGCACACCGAACGCCGGGAGGCGTGTTGCGGCGGCATCCTCCGACCCCCCTCTGTCGCGGAACCTGAGAGATTCGGGTCACGATCCGTGGTGGAGCGCGACCCTTTCTCCGTCGGTGCGGCGGGGCGAGCGGCCCTGCCGGCTTTCCAGAGGTCCCCGATCCCGGCGCGGTCCTTCTGCCTGAGCGTTTCCGGGGGCCGGTTGCGCCTTCGGCGGCAGGCCCGAACCGGACCTGCACTCTCCCGCGCCGGATGCACGGAACCCATTCAAGATGGCGCAGCGCAGCATGGGTTGCAACAATCTTGGCGGGGCCGTCTTAACGGGGGCCGCGACGCCGGTTGAACGCGACCTCCTCGGGCGTGAGCTGGAACCCGACCACCACGTCAAAACCCGAGCTTGGCTGCGACGAGCTTGTCGGCAGGGTGAGGATCACGGGGTCGCTGGTCAGGCGCGTCGAGTCGGCATTGGGGGCGAAGCCGGGGATGACGCGATAGATCTGCTTGTCCAGCACGTCGCCGTTGCGGGTGACCGCGACGAAGAACGGCACCTCGGCGCGTCCCCGGCCGGCCGCCGGACCGCGGGAAAGCTGCATCGAAACCGCCACCGTGACGTCGACCAGGCGGCCGTTGCGCGAGCAGGTGCCGGCCACGCCGGTGATGCGCCCATCGAGCACCATGTCCGTCAGGTCGTGCCCGCTGGTCCCATGCCGATAGCGGGTCAGATCGGCGGCGTCCGCCAGGATGCCGGCATGCGGGCAGGCGGGGGGAAATCTGTCGGACACAACGCCGCCGCACCCCGCCAGCGCGGCGCAGGCGCCGAGCACGGCCATGACGCGAGACGCGGACGAGAGCGGCCGGGCGCGGGCGGGCAAGCCGAGGGTCATCGGGGACTCCGAGGGGCAGAGGACGGCATATCGCCTGCGCCCGCACGCGACAACACGGCCGGCCCGCGTCTCGAAGCTTGACAGCCGTCGCCGAAAGGCGCGATGCGGCCCCGTCTCCAGCAGCCGAGCCCGATGTCCCAGAACCCTCCCCTTCGCGTCCTGCTTGCCGGACCCCGCGGTTTCTGCGCCGGCGTCGACCGCGCGATCCGCGTGGTCGAGGAGGCGGTGCGCCGCTATCACGCGCCGGTCTACGTGCGCCACGAGATCGTGCACAACCGCACGGTCGTCGAGGCGCTCGAAACCCAGGGCGCCATCTTCGTCGAGGACCTGGACGAGGTGCCGGCCGATGCGCCCGTGGTGTTCTCCGCCCACGGCGTGCCGAAATCCGTTCCCGCCGAGGCGCAGCGGCGCAAGCTCACCTATCTCGACGCGACCTGCCCGCTGGTCAGCAAGGTGCACCGCGAGGCGGAGCGGCACTTCGGCGCCGGCCGCCACATCATCATGATCGGCCATCTCGGGCATCCCGAGGTGGAAGGCACGATGGGCCAGCTGCCGCCGGGCGCGATGACCCTGGTGCAAGACGCCGACGAGGCCCGCGCGGTGGTGCCGCCCGACACCGCCAAGCTCGCCTTCATCACCCAGACCACGCTCTCGGTCGACGACACCGCCGAGATGGTCGCCATCCTGCAGGCCCGCTTCCCGGCGATCGTCGGGCCGACGCACGAGGACATCTGCTACGCCACCACCAACCGGCAGGCGGCGGTGAAGGCGATCGCGTCCGATTGCGACCTCGTGATCGTCATCGGCAGCCCGAACTCGTCGAACTCGCAGCGGCTGCGCGAGGTGGCCGAGCGTGCCGGCGCGCAGGCCGCCCTGCTGCTGCCCAAGGTCGAGGAACTCGACTGGTCGGCGCTCGACGGCGTGCGAACCCTGGGGATCACGGCGGGTGCCTCGGCGCCGGAAAGCCTGGTCGACCGGCTCATCGCGCGACTGCGGGACCGCTACACGCTCGCGGTTGAGGAGCGCACGGTGACGCAGGAGAACCTGGTGTTCAAGCTGCCCGCGCCGCTTGCCTGAGCGCGGCGTCGCGCGGAATGGCCGTCTACACCGAGGTCTCGGACGACGCGCTCGCGGCCTTGCTCGCCGAGTACGACATCGGCTCGGCGGTGGCGTTCCGCGGCATCGCCGAGGGTGTGGAAAACAGCAACTTCTCGCTCCGCACCACTGCGGGCGACTTCCACCTGACGCTCTACGAGAAGCGGGTGGACGCGGCGGAGCTGCCCTGGTTCCTCGGACTGATGGAGCATCTCGCGCGCCACGGCATCGACTGCCCGCTCCCCGTTCACGGGCGCGACGGGCAGGCACTGCGGAGCCTGTGCGGGCGGAGTGCGGCGATCACCACCTTTTTGCCGGGCGTTTGGCCGCGTCGGGTGCGCCCGGAGCATTGCGGCCCGGTCGGCGCCGTGTTGGCTAGACTGCACGTCGCGGGCGAAGGCTATGAGCCTATCCGCCGCAACGCGCTCGGCCCCGGGGGCTGGCCGCCGCTCCTGGCGCTTGTTCGCGCGCGTGCCGACGAGCTCCAACCCGGCCTCGCGGCCCAACTCGACGCTGCCACCCGGGACATCATCGCGGCCTGGCCGGATGCGCTGCCGGTCGGCCACATCCATGCCGACCTATTCCCGGACAATCTGTTCTTCCTCGACGGCCGGGTGTCGGGCTTGATCGACTTCTACTTCGCCGCCACCGATATCCTGGCGTACGACGTCGCGGTGTGCCTCAACGCCTGGTGCTTCGAGCCGGACATGTCGCTGAACGTGACCAAGGCACGGCTGCTGCTAGCCGCGTACGACGCGATGCGCCCGCTCTCGGCCGCCGAGCGCGCCGCGTTGCCGGTGCTGTGCCAGGGAGCGGCGCTACGGTTCCTGCTGACCCGGCTGTTCGACTGGCTGCACACGCCGGCGGGCGCGCTGGTGACGCGCAAGGACCCGCTCGAATACTGGCGGCGGCTGCGGTTCCACCTCCGCGCGCGCGACGAGCACGCCTATGGGCTCTGAAGGGGTGCCGGCCGGCGAGCCGGAGGTCGAGGTCTGGACCGACGGCGGCTGCAAGCCGAACCCCGGCCCCGGCGGCTGGGCGGCGATCCTGCTCGCGCGCGGCCGGGAGCGCGCGCTGTCGGGTGCCGAGCCGGCGACGACCAACAACCGCATGGAGCTGACCGCGGCAGCGGCGGCGCTGGAGGCGCTCACCCGGCCGTGCCGCGTCGTGGTGCATACGGACAGCGAGTATGTTCGCAACGGCATCACGCGCTGGCATACGGGTTGGGTGCGGCGCAACTGGCGCAACGCGGCGGGTGATCCGGTGGCGAACATGGATTTGTGGCGGCGACTGTTGGACGCCAGCGCCCGGCACACGGTGGAGTGGCGCTGGGTGCGCGGGCACGCCGGCGACGTGATGAACGAGCGCGTGGACCGGCTGGCGACGGCGGCGCGAGACAGCGCGCGGGAATAATTTGTCGCACCGACCTCGGGCCGCCACCGGAGCGGCGTCGTTGATGGTGCCGCGAGGCGGTTGACGCCGACGTTGTGTGCTGCTCATTGACTTTGCAACCGCTTCGGCGGTCGAGCGATCGGAATTGGGGAGGCGACGGGGAATGCGGAATTTGGTGGCGATACTCGCGGTGATCGCGCTGTTCGGTTTGACAGCATGCGAGCGCGACCGGCCGGCTACCCAGGCCGGGGCCGCCGTGGATCGGGCCGGCACCGCGACCGGGAACGCCGTCGGTCGCGCCGGGCAATCGACCGGCAATGCCGTTAACCGAGCGGGAACCTGGGTGAAGGACAAGTCGGAAGGCGAGTGAGGCCCGCGTCCTAACGAGCCAGGCGCCGGCTGTAATATTGCTCGAACAACTGCTGCCGGTCCGCCTCGCTCAAGCGCGCCATGTCGCCGCCCTGGCTGACCAGGAAGGCGTAGAAATCCTGGCGCAGCTTCTCGGGTGATTCGGACGGCGTCGGCTTCGGGGTGTCACCCTGCAGCGTTGTCAGCCCGGCGCTCGGCTGCGCCTCGGTGGCCGTCGATCCCGCTGGAGCTGGCGACGGTGCGCTTGGGGAAACCTGCGGCTTCGCCACGGCCGCCGGAGCCGGTTGCGACGCGATCTCCTGCGGAAGCGACGCGGGGCGGAACGGCAGGCCGCGATAGAACGCGTGGTAAGCCAGGAAACTCGCGCTCACGAGGCCCACGCCAACCACCAGCAGCGCGAGTCGCCGGCGGAGCGCGGGCCTGGAAAACGTCTCGCGAAACCGTCCTCGCGCGCCGGGCTCGAAGGACGAAAGCAACGACGGCCAGTTGTCGCTGTCGGCAATCGGGCTCGGCTCAGGCTCGGCTGGGGGCAAGGCGGGGGCGGCCTTGGCAATCCGAGCTGGCGGCGGGTCGGCGAGCAGCGTCCACAAGCCGCTGCGCCCCACGAGCAGGACCTGCGCGCACGGCGATCCCTCGCGGGGCAGATCGGGCAGCAATCCGAGCATTGCCAGGGCGGCCCGGTCGAGCGTCTCGGCATCCTCGATGACCAGGACGAGACGCCTTCCGCCATGGATGCTCGCCGTCAGCACGCGGACGACACGCTGCAGATCATCCTCCACGCCGTGGCCGGCATCGGCATACTGGCCACCCACGATCAAGGCGACGAGCCGGCTCACACCCAGCGGACCCGGCGCGCTGTTCCGGATCCGGACGATCCCGACGTCCGCCTCGACCAGACCGACGGCGAAGGCGTCCACGATCGCGGATCGGCTCACACCGGGTTCGCCCGTCAAGGCGATGAAGCGCAGGCCTCGAAGGACGGCTTCGGTCAGGGCGGCCACCGGAGCCCGCGTCGAGGTCGTGACCACGGCACCCCGTTGTGCACCTTCGGGCGAGGCGCCCGGTTGCGGGACGCTTCGCGGGTCGACGGGCGCGTTCACGGGTTGGGGTCGGGGCGATTGGCGCGGGCGGACGCGGCGAGATCGGCAGGCTCCGAGGGAGCCCCATTCGCTCGACGGCTTTCCCATTCATCGAACTGCTGGAACAAATTAGACTTGTCGGCCTCGGAGAGGGCCGGCGTGCCGGCGGGCTGGCCTGCCGACCGGCCGGCAACTTGCGGCGGCACATGAGGGCGAGAAGCACTCTTTACGATACGGCTAGGCCGCTCGTAAACAACTCTAGATGGCGCGACACTGGAGTGATTGCAACCAGAAAGAGCGGCCTGGACGATCATCATCGCCGTTCCGGCGATCAAGGCGTGGCGTCGGATCAACACCAATACGGACGCTCCTGCTCGTTACTGACGCAAACCTTCGAGAAGTCATGCGGTTCAATGCGGCTTTAGCGTGGCGCATCCCTCCCGTCTCGGCCGCGATGCCGCATCCGGAGCGTTGCTCGGCCGCGCCGCCTCGATTCCTAAGCCGTCAACGTTCATCCAGATGTAAAACAGAGTCGAGAGCCGAACGGCTAAGCACCCGGATTGTCCGCCTTCAGTCGATACGGGGATGCCGCCGTGAACCAACGCCTGCTTTCATCCGTCTTCGCCCTCGGTGCCGCCTTATCATGGGGTGGCCCCGCCCGGGCTGCCGCGCCCGATTGCCCGGACGGCCCGCTACACTACGGCGTCATACCATATGATGCTTCCGCCAGCTTCGTGCCGCTGTACCGCCGGATCGGCGAGCTGATCAGCGCCAAGCTCGACTGCCCCGTTCAAGTGCAGATCGGCACCAGCTACACGGCGACCATCGAGGCGATGCGGGCAGGCAAGATCGACGCCGCCGAGTTCGGGCCGCTCTCCTACGTGTTGGCCCATCAGGTCGCCAAGGCGGAAGCGGTCGCGACCTACGCCAACACCGAGGGCGCCCCCGACACCTAACACTGCCAGCGTCGTGACCTGGCCTGGCTCCGGGATTACCGCTCTGAAGGAGGTCGCCGGTCACAGCTTCGCGTATTCCGATCCGGCATCCACCTCCGGCCACCTGTTTCCGGCCTACGGGCTGAAGCAGGCCGGCATCGACCCCGACAAGGGCGTGCGCGCGATCTACGCCGGCAGCCACACGGCCAGCTTCGAGGCGCTGCGCAACCACAAGGTCGACGCGGGCGAACTGAACAGCCCGCAGATCGCCTCGGCCCGGGTCGCGGGCATCTGGGACCCGAAAGCGTTCGTCACGCTCTGGACCAGCAGCCCCATCCCGCAGGACCCGATCACCGTGCGTGCCGACCTGCCGGCGCCGTTCAAGGCGCGGCTGACCGCGGTGCTGCAACATCTCGACCTCACCGGCATTCCAGCCGAGCAGCTCAAGATCACCGGGATCAAGGGCAAGGGGTATGTGCCGCAGACCGACGCGGCGTTCGACCCCATACGCGACCTGGTGGGTACGCTGCACATCGACCTCGCCAAGCTCGGGGCGTGAGCGCGACCCTGATCGACGTGCGCGACCTCGGGATGCGGTTCCCGACGGGGCGACAGGCACTCGACGGCGCCAGCTTGACCGTGGCGGGGGGAGAACTCGCCGTCCTGCTCGGGGCGAACGGCTGCGGCAAGTCCACCATGCTTCGCTGCATCGCGGGGATGCTGCGACCGACCACGGGCGAGGTGCGCGTCGCCAGCCAGGTGATCAGCGATCTCTCCGGGCAGGCGCTGGCGCAAGCGCGCACGGCACTCGGCATGATCTTCCAGCACGCCCATCTGGTGCGCCGGCGCAGCGTGCTCGCGAACGTGCTCACCGGCACGCTCGGCCGACATCGCACCGTGCGGGTATCGCTCGGGATGCTGCCCGCGTGCGAGAGGCCGCACGCGCTCGCCTGCCTTGACGAGGTCGGATTGCGGTCGTTCGCGCCACAGCGCGCGGGCACGCTCTCGGGCGGCCAGGCGCAGCGGGTTTCGGTGGCGCGCGCCCTGGCGCAACGGCCGCAGGCGTTGCTGGCCGACGAGCCGGTGGCGAGCCTCGACCCGGAGGCGGCCGACGATCTCATGCAACTGCTCCGTCGAGTGGCGCATGACGATGGCCTCGGCGTGCTCTGCGTGCTGCATCAGCCGGACCTCGCGCGCCGCTACGCCGACCGCATCCTAGGGATGCAGGCGGGACGCATCGTGTTCGACGAGCGGCCGAACCGGGTCGGGGAAGGCGCGGTTGCCGCGCTCTACGGCAAGGAGAAGCAGGCGGCGTGAGGCCGCACCCGGAACTGATCCGCGACGAACCGCCGCGCATCGGCCGGGCGTTGCCGTTCCTCGGGCTGGTGCTGTTTCTCGTGCTGCTGGGGCAGGCCGCCCTCGTGGTCCAGGCGCGACCGCAGGATCTGGTGACGGGCGCGCGCGGCATCGCGGACATCCTGCGCCGCGCCTGGCCGCCGGACTTCGTGAAGCTGCCCGACGCGCTGTGGCCGGCGCTGGAAACGGTGGACATCGCCTTGTTCGGCACCACCGCGGCCGTCATCCTCGCCCTGCCGCTGGCGATCCTTGCCGCGCGCAACACCTCGCCCGCCCGTCCGTTCTATGCCTTCGCACGGGGCGTCATCGCGCTCGCCCGCGTGGTGCCCGACCTGGTGTGGGCGCTGATCTTCGTGACCGCGGTGGGGCTCGGGCCGTTTCCCGGCGCGCTCGCGGTGTCGGTCCACAGCGTCGGGATGCTCGGACGGCTGTTCGCCGAGACCATCGAGGACATGGACATGGGGCCGGTGGAGGCACTGACCATGACGGGGGCCGGACGGCTCGCCGTGTTCAGCCACGCGGTGGTGCCGAGCGTATTGCCCTCGCTGCTGGGCATCACGCTGTATCGCCTCGACGAGAACATACGGGCCTCGCTGGTGCTGGGCTTCGTCGGCGCCGGCGGTATCGGCTTCGAGCTGTTGACCGCAATGAACTTGTTCCAATACCGCACGGTTTCGATGCTGTTGATCGTGACGTTCGTCATCGTGATCGCCGCCGAGCGGCTGTCAGCGGCGCTGCGACGGCGGATCGCGTAGCACGCCTCGCTGCGAAACGGACTTGCCAAGAAGGCGCGTATGCCTTCCCTTTGTTGCGCTGTACGGAAAGCAATAAATGGCGGGACGAGGCTCCGCGATCGACGCGGTCGCATTCGGCTCGCGGGGGAAGCGCATGCGTAGATTAGGACAGCCTACCCGGCTTGCCGCAGCCGGGCGGCCGGGATGGCCGCTCGTGGCCGTCGCCGTGGCAGCCATCGCGCTCGCGTTCGCCGGGACGGCTCGCGCCGAGCCGATGGCGCAGACGCAGAACGGCAAGATCACCGGCATCGCGGCCGAGGGCATGCGGGAGTTCCTCGGCATCCGCTACGCGGCGCCGCCCGTCGGCCCGTTGCGCTGGCAGCCCCCGCAGCCCGTCCCCGCCGATCTCGCGACCAAGGCGGCGACCGCGTTCGCCCCTCACTGCCCGCAGCTTGCCTCGCCCTACGGCGTCGCCAGCACCTCGGAAGACTGCCTGTTCCTCAACGTCTACACGCCGGATCGCAAGCCGCGCCGAGCCGAGGCCGGCTTGCCGGTGATGGTGTGGATCCACGGCGGTGCGCTCGTGGTCGGGGAAAGCGACGGCTATGACCCGATCAAGCTGGTCACCGACGGCGACGTGATCGTTGTCACGATCAACTATCGCCTCGGTTATCTCGGCTTCCTCGCCGAGGCCGGGCTGGACGCCGAGGGCCACGCCGCGGCGAATTACGGGTTGCTGGACCAGCAGTTCGCGCTGGATTGGGTCCGCCGCAACATCGCCGGCTTCGGCGGCAACCCGGAGAACGTCACCATCTTCGGCGAGTCGGCGGGCGGGCTTAGCGTGCTTTCCAACCTGGCCTCGCCCACGGCGCACGGTCTGTTCAATAAGGCGATCGTCGAGAGCGGGGCCTATGCCCTCGAATTGCCCAGCCTCGCGGACGCCGAGACAGGGGGCAACGCGTTCGCGGCAGCGGTCGGCTGCAGCACGGGCGACGCCGCCTGCCTGCGCCAGATCCCGGTGGAGCAAATCCTGCAGCAGGAAGCGGCGCCGGGGTTGAGCATCAAGACGATCGTGGACGGCACCGTGCTCCCGCTCTCCATCGACGCCGCGCTCCCGAAGGGCCGCTTCAACCGCGTGCCGGTAATGAACGGATCCAACCATGACGAGTACCGCCTGTTCACCACGGCCAGCGCCAATCTCACCGCCGAAGCCTATCCGGCCACGCTCGACGGCATCTACGGCGGTACGCTAGGCACGGCGGTGGCGGCGGAATACCCAGTGGGCAACTACGCGCAGCCGGTGCTGGCGCTGGCTGCGGCGGTGACCGACCAGGTGTTCGCCTGCACGGCCAAGCAGGTGGACCGCTGGACGTCACGTTTCGTCCCGACCTACGCCTACGAGTTCGCCGACCCCAACGCCCCGGAGGATTTCCTGCCCCCCGCCGGCTACCCGTTCGGCGCCGCGCACGCGAGCGAGATCCAGTACCTGTTCACGATCGCCAAACTGCCCGGAACGCCGGCTCTCACGCCGGCGCAACAGCAACTGTCCAGCGAGATGGTCGCATACTGGACCAGCTTCGCGCGGAATGGCTCACCCAACGGGGAAGCCGCACCGGATTGGGCTCCCTACGCGCGGGGCGACCGCGCCATGCAATCCTTGGTCCCGCCACACTCGATGCGGGAGACCAACTTCTCGGCCGATCACCACTGCCGCTTCTGGCGGCCGGTCATCAACCCGCCGCCGAGCTGAGGCGAACGCCGGGCCGCCGGTTAGGGCGGCGGCCGGCGCGTGTGCCAATCGGTGCGTTGCTGGAACGCGTGGCCGGCGCGGCACAGCAGCGCCTCCGACAGGCGCGGTCCGACCAGCTGGAGGCTGAGCGGCAGACCGTGCGCGTCGATGCCGCTCGGCAGCGTGATCGTCGGGTTGCCGGCGAAGTCGAACGGGGCGGTGAAGCGGAGCATCCGGAGCAGCACGGAATCGTCCTGACCGTACTCGGCCATGCGCTCCAGGCTCGGCACCGGCATCGTCGGCATCAGCAGCAAGTCCACATCCCGGAACAGCGCGGCCAGCTGCCCGGAGAACGCCAGTCGCTCGTGCAGGATCGCGCCGAACTCGGTCGCGGTCATGCGTCGCCCGTGCTCGATCAGGTTGGCGAGGTCCGGGCCGTATTCGGCGGCGCGGGACGGGTAGCTCGCCTGATGCGCGATCGCCGTCTCGACGGCGCAGAACGGAATCCAGCCGCGCAGCAAGGTTTCCGTCGACGGAAACCGGACCTCACGCAACTGCGCCCCGAGCGCCGCCAGCACCCGCTCGGCGGCGCGCGTCGCCTCGATCACCTCCGGATCGATGCTACCCTCGTTGTAGCCGCGGTCGATCCCGATGGTGATCCCGCGAATGCCCTGACCAAGCGCCTTCAGGTAGTCGGGAACCGGGTCCGGCAGCGCGGTTGGGTCGTTCGGGTCCGCCCCGGCGATGGCGTGCAGGATCGCCGCCGCGTCAGCCGCATTGCGCGTCATCGGTCCGATGTGATCGAGCGACGCGGCGAGCGGCAGGATGCCGTGGCGGCTGACCCGCCCCCAGGTCGGCTTGATCCCGGTCAGCCCGCAGGTCGCCGAGGGGAAGCGGATCGAGCCGCCGGTGTCCGAACCGAGCGCGCCGAAGCACAGCCCGAGCGCCGTCGCCACACCCGAGCCGGTCGACGACGAACCGACCCAGTGCGCGGCATTCCACGGATTGAGCGGCGTCGGGTCGTCCGGATGGTGACTGGTGTACGCGCCCTCCGTCATCTTCAGCTTGCCGAGGATGACCGCGCCGGCATCTTCCAGCCGACGCACGACGGTGGCATCGGTATCCGGCGTGGTGTTTCGGCGCATCGGCATGCCGCCGGTGGTCGGCGCGAAGCTGGTATCGCAAAGGTCCTTCACCGCGAGTGGGATGCCGTGCAGCGGGCCGCGCCACATCCCGGCCGTGATCTCCGCCTCCGCCCGTGCCGCCAATGCGCGGGCGCGATCCGCCAGCACGGTCGTGTAACTGCGCGCCGTCGGGTCCAGCCTCGCGATCCGGTCCAGCATCGCCTCCAGCACCGTCACCGGCGAAAGCTCTCGACGGCGGATACGCTCGGACACGTCGAGCAACGGACGATAGTGCAACTCATCGAGCGACACGGCCGACCCCTCCTTTCAAAGCAAAGTACCGAGCAAGCCAGGGTGGCTCACGCATTGCATAGTATGCGGAGGCCTATCCTCGATCGCGTGGGCATACGACAATAAACCACAAGCTCGTGCAGCTTCCCCCTGTCGGCGAGGACGGAACAATGGCGACGGACGAACTCCAGTACCTGGAATTGACGGAGCTGACGCGGCGCATCCATGCGCGCGAGCTTTCCTCCGTCGAGGCGACACAGGCGTCGCTCGCGCGCATCGAGGCGCTTGACGGCACTCTGCACAGCTACGCGCTGGTCCTGCCCGAACACGCGCTGGCGCAGGCGCGGCAAGCCGACGCCGAGATCGGCCGGGGCACGATGAAGGGTCCGCTGCACGGCGCGCCGATCGCCGTGAAGGATCTGTGCTGGATGCGGGATGTCCCGACCGCGGCGGGCACGATCGTGTATCGCGACTTCCGCCCCACGGACGATGCGACGGTGGTGAGCCGGCTCGAGGCAGCCGGCGCGGTCATTTTAGGCAAGCTGCAACTGACCGAGGGCGCCTACGCCGACCACCATCCGAAGATCACGCCGCCGATCAATCCCTGGAACGCGGCGCACTGGCCGGGCGCGTCGTCCAGCGGCTCGGGGTCCGCTACCGCCGCCGGACTGTGCTACGGCTCGCTGGGCTCGGACACCGGCGGTTCCATCCGCTTCCCCTGCGCCGCGAACGGGCTGACCGGACTGAAGCCGACCTGGGGCCGGGTCAGCCGCTACGGCGTGTTCGAGCTCGCGGCGACGCTCGACCATGTCGGCCCGATGACGCGCAGCGCGCGCGACGCCGCCGCCATGCTGGGCGTCATCGCCGGCGCGGACGACAAGGACCCGACCGCCCTGCAAGACCCGGTTCCGGACTACCTCGCCGATATCGGGCGCGGGCTGCGCGGCACGCGGGTCGGCATCGCCCCGGCCTGGACCGAGGCTGTGGCCGATGCGCCGACGCGGCGGGCAATCGCGGCGGCGGTCGACATTGTTCGCGGCCTGGGCGCCGAGATACGCGAGGTCACGTTTCCGGATATCGCGCCGATGGTCGAGGACTGGTTCCCGCTTTGCGGCGTCGAGACCGCCGTCGCGCACGAGAAGACGTATCCTTCGCGCAAGAGCGAGTACGGACCGGCGCTGTCCGGGGTGATCGAGCTCGGCAGAGGCCTGTCCGGCATGGATTATCAGAAGATCATCCTACGCCGGAACGATTTTCGCGGCTGTGTCGCGGCGCTGTTCCGACGTCGACCTGCTGCTGGTGCCCGCGCAGGGCTTCGCCTCGCCGACCCTGGCGAAGATGGCGACGCTCGGGCAGGACGTGTCGCTGATGCGCTCGCTCCTGGGCTTCACCTGCCCGTTCGACATGACCGGCAGCCCGACCATCACCCTGCCCGGCGGCTTCACCGACACCGGGATGCCCGTCGCGTTCCAGTTCGTCGGCGCGCATCTGGCGGAGGCGCTGCTCTGCCAAGCGGGTTACGCCTTCCAGCAGGCGACCGACTGGCACAAGCGTCATCCAGCGCTCGGCTGAACCGGCCCGGCAATTGCAAAGGAAACCACCATGAAACGCAGGAACCTGCTGCTCGGCGCCGCGGCGACACCGTTGCTCGGATTGGGTCACTTCGCGCAGGCGGCCACGCCGATTAAGATCGGGCTGCTTGAGGACACGTCCGGCGATCTCGCGTTGTTCGGGATACCCAAGCTGCACGGGTCGCAGCTGGCGGTCGAGGAGGTGAACGCCGCCGGCGGCGTGATGGGACGGCCGCTCGAGCTGATCCACCTGGACCCGCAGGGCGACAACGCCCGCTATCAGGAGTTCGCGCGTCGCGTCCTGCAACGCGACAAGGTGGACGTGCTGATCGGCGGCATCACCTCGGCGTCGCGCGAGGCGATCCGGCCAATCGTCGACCGCCTGGGCGCCTTCTACATCTACACCAACCAGTACGAAGGCGGCGTGTGCGACGGCAACATGCTGAGCGTCGGCGCGGTGCCCGAGCAGCAGTTGTCGACCTTGCTGCCCTGGATGGTCGAGAAGTTCGGCAAGAAGGTCTACACGGTCGCCGCCGACTACAATTTCGGTCATCTGTCGTCGGAATGGGGCAACAGCATCCTCAAGCCGCTCGGCTGCCAGATCCTGGGCGAGGAGTTCATCCCGCTCGGCGTGTCGCAGTTCGGCTCGACGATCCAGAACATCCAGCGTGCCAAGCCGGACTGGCTCTACATGCTGGACGTCGGCGCGGCGCAGGGCTCGTTCTACGAGCAGAAGAACGCCGCCGGTGTCGTCCTGCCGATGGCGAGCCCGATCAAGATCATGCTCGGCTTCGAGCACAAGCGGTTCCCGCCGGGCGTGATGAAGGACATGTACGCGGCCGCCAACTGGTTCGAGGAGCTGAACACCCCGCCCGCGCAGGACTTCAAGCGGCGCTGGCGGGCCAAGTTCCCCGACGAGGTCTACATCAACGACATGGGCTACAACGCCTACGTCGCGATCTACATGTACAAGATGCTGGTCGAACGGGCGAAGTCGACGAGCAAGGACGCCATCCGCGCGGTGATGGCGTCCGGCGACGCCGGGATCGACGCGCCGGAAGGTCGCATCCAGATCGATCCGAAAAGCCAGCACTGCTCGCACGAGATGCGGCTGATCGCGGTGGACGGGCAGAACCACGTGGACGTGCTGAAGGATTTCGGGACGATCCAGCCCTACTGGCTGTCCAAGGTGGGATGCGACCTGACCAAGAGCGATCCGAAGGAGCAGTACACGCCCGATCATCTCCCGGGGAAATAGGAGCGCCCGGAATGCTGGGAGACCTGTTCTCGTATTTCTATCAGTTCGCCGACGTGTTCGCCTTCCTCATCCTGTCGGCGGCGGGTCTCGCCATCATTTTCGGCATGATGGGCGTCATCAACATGGCGCACGGCGAGTTCGTCATGTGCGGCGTGTACGTGACCGCGGCCACGTATCACGCCGGACTGCCGCTGCCGCTCGCCCAACTCTGCGGCACATTGGCGGCGGCGGTGATCGGCATGGTCCTGGAAATCGTGCTGATCCGGCCGCTGTACAGCCGTCCGCTCGACTCGCTGCTGGTGACCTGGGGCCTGAGCCTGATCGCGACGCAGGGAACCCTGGTGCTGGTCGGCTCGACCTTCCCCGGGATCGGCACGCCGAGCGGCGACTTCACGGTCGGCGGCTACGGCTTCTCCACCTACCGCATGGTGCTGTTCGCGGCGTCCTTGCTGGTGCTGGCTTTCGTGTACGTGCTGTTCATGCGCACGCGCTTCGGCGTGCATGCCCGCGCGGTGATGCAGAACGCCGGCATGGCGCAGGCGCTCGGCGTGCGACGCAGCCGCATCTACGCGCTGAGCTTCGGCATCGGCGCCGGGCTGGCCGGTTTGTGCGGCGCGCTATACGCGCCGACCATGTCGCTGATCCCGACGATGGGTGCGAGCTTCATCGTGGAGTCCTTCGTCACCGTCGTGGTTGGCGGCTCGAGCGTGCTGCTCGGCACGGCGCCGGCGGCGGTGGCGCTGGCCATCGTCAGGACAGGGCTGAACGCCTGGTACGGCCAGATCATCGGGCAGATCGGGTTGCTGGTCGCCGTCATCCTGATCATCCGCGTGCTGCCGGACGGGTTCTCCGGCTGGCTCGCCAAGCGCGCGACCTGAGCGGAGTGCCGATGCTCAAGCTGCTCAACGGCCCGCAGACGATGGGGCGCGGGCGCGCGTTCTGGATCTGCGCCGCGCTGGTGCTGACGGCGGCGCTGATCTACCCCGCCTTCGCCGACCCGTACGACGTCGGCAATTTCGGCTACTTCTTCATCTGGATCTTCATGGCGCTCGGCCTGTGCGTCATGTGGGGCCTGTGCGGGATGCTGTCTTTCGGACAGACGTTCTTTTTCGGCATCGGTGGCTACGGCTACGGCGTGCTGGCGATCGTTCTCGGCAACGGGCCGGTCGCGACGATGGCCGGGCTGTTCGGGGCCGTGGCGCTGGCGAGCCTGGCGGCCGCCGTGCTCGGCTATTTCATGATCTACGGCCGCATCAACGGCGTGTTCTTCGGCATCGTCACCCTCTCCTTTACCCTGGCACTCGCCTTCTTCCTCGGCCAGACGGCGGGGCCGGAATGGGCGATCGGCAAGGCGCGGCTGAACGGGTTCAACGGCATGCAGGGCATGTCGCCGCTCAATATCCCCTGGTTCGGCGGCCCGATCGATCTGGAGGAAAGCGCGCTCTACTACGTCCTCGTGGTCGGGCTGACGGTGACGTATCTTGGTTTACGCATCCTCGCCAACTCCCGCTTCGGCAACGTCCTGGTCGCGGTGCGCGAGGACCCGCAGCGGGCCGAGCTGCTGGGCTACGACGTGCGCCGCTATCAGCTGGCCGCCTTCGTGCTCGGCAGCGCGCTCGCCGGGCTCAGCGGCGTGCTCTACACGTCCTGGGGGCAGTTCATCACGCCCTCCAGCATCGGCCTGCCCGCCGCCGCCATGCCGATCATCTGGGTGGCATTCTCCGGGCGCACGGACCTGACCGCGACCCTGATCGGCACGTTCCTGCTGCTGTTCGGCTTCCAGACCCTGACAATCTACAGCCAGGAGGCGGCGCTGATCGTCATGGGCGCCCTGCTCGCCGCCACCGTCCTGTTCGTGCCCAAGGGTTTCGTCGTCGGCCTGGGCGAGCTGCTGTCGTGGCGGCGCGCCGGCCGCCCGACCGGGCGATTGACGCCGAAGGACGCCAGTTCGTGAGCGCATTGCTTGAGGTCGAAAAGATCAGCAAGAGCTTCGGCGGCTTCTTCGCCGTGACCGACGTCGATCTTTCCGTCGCGGACGGCGCCATCCATTGCCTGATCGGCCCGAACGGCGCGGGCAAGAGCACCCTGTTCAAGCTGGTCGTCGGCACCTACGTGCCGACGCGCGGCCATATCCGCTTCCGCGGCCATGACGTGACGCAGGCCAAGCCGTTCGCCCGCGTGCAGCTCGGCATGAGCATCAAGATGCAGTCGCCGAGCGTGTTCAAGGCGCTTCCGGTGCGCCAGAACCTGCACATCGCGCTGCAGCATCACACGGCACCGCACCAGCTCCAGCGCGAGGAGGAGCGGCTGCTCGATCTGCTCGGCCTCTCCGCCGACGCCGCCAAGCAGGCGGGCGAGCTGTCGCACGGCCAGCAGCAATGGCTGGAGATCGGCATGGCGGTCGCGCTGCAACCGACCTTGCTGCTGCTCGACGAGCCCACCGCCGGATTGTCGCCGGATGAAACCTTCCGCACCGGCGAGCTGGTCAAGCGGCTCAGCGCCGGGGGCATGACCGTGCTGGCGGTCGAGCACGACATGGCGTTCGTGCGCCAGATCGCGACCACGGTGACGGTGCTGCATTTGGGCCAGACCTTCGCGCAGGGCAGCGTCGAGGAGATCGTCGCCGACCCGCGCGTCGCCGAGATCTATCTCGGAGTGCCGCATGCCGCCTGAGCCGGTGCTGGAGGTGACGGGCCTCCAATCGAGCTATGGCGCGACCCCGATCCTGACCGGCGTCGATCTCAGCATTGGCAGGGGCGAGATCGTGGCGCTAATCGGCCGCAACGGCGTCGGCAAGACCACGACGATGCGCTGCCTGATCGGCCTGTTGCGCGCTTCGGCCGGCACGATCCGTTATCAGGGACAGGACGTGACGCGCATGTCCGCCGACGAGCGCGCGCGGCTCGGGATCGGCTACATCCCGCAGGGCCGCGAGGTGTTCCCGCGCATGACCGTCGAGGAGAACCTGCAGGTCGGCGAGCTGATCGGCAACGGCCGAGAGAAGCCCCGCACCGATCTCGTGTTCCAGTATTTCCCGATCCTGCGGGAACGCCGCAAGCAGATGGCAGGAACGCTGTCGGGCGGCCAGCAGCAGCAATTGGCGATCGGGCGCGTGCTGGTCGGCGGCCCGGCGCTGATCCTGCTCGACGAGCCCTCCGAAGGCGTGCAGCCGTCGATCGTGCAGCTGATCTGCCGCGTGCTGCGCGCCATCCGCGACGATCTCGGCACCACCATCCTGTTCGTCGAGCAGAACCTGGACACCATCCTGTCGATGGCCGAGCGCGGCTATGTGATGGAGAAGGGGCATGTGATCGCCCGGCTGGAGCCGGGGGACGTTTCGCAGGAAAGCGTCAGGCGCCACCTGCTGCTTTGACGCGGCGCCGAGGCGGGGGCGGCGTGCCGAACCCGGCGAGCCGGTCGGCGAGGCGATTGAGGTCCCACTCACGGGCGAGGGCAGACGCTTCGCCCAGCTCGGCGCCTGGTCCGGCAGAGGCGGAACCGGCGCCGAGGGGTCCATCGTCGCGATCCAGCGATACACGCGGAGCGCGTCCGCCTGCGCCGCGTATTTCCCATGCGCGAGCGCGTTCTCGAGGGTGCCGTAATCGCGCAGCAGGTTCGCCGCCCCCTTGGCGCCGACGCTTTTCGCGCCGGGCAGCTTATCCGAGGGATCGCCCCGGAGCGCGATGAAGTCGGGCACTTGGCTGGGCTCCACGCCGTACCGCTCGCGCACCTCGGCGGGACCGATGCGCGCCATTTGGCCCGCCCTGACCGGCTGAAGAATGGTCGTCCTCTCCGAGGCGAGCTGGAACGCGTCGCGGTCGCCGGTGGCGACGAGGGCGGTCCCGCCACGCCGCTCCTCGTCGGCGACGGCGGCGGCAAGAAAATCGTCGGCCTCGAAACCTGGCGCCTTGGCGTACGCGAAACCGCACGCGGCGACGAAGCGCGGCAGGATGCCGAGCTGATCGACCAGTTCGGCGTCGAACTGACGGCCGGTTTGATAGGGCTCGAACGCCTGGTGGCGATAGGTCGGCACGTCCAAGGTATCCCAGCCGACCAGCACGGCCCTCGGCTGTTCGGCCTCGTACAGCCGCAGCAGGAGATTGACGAAGCCAACGATCGCGCCGCCGCCCAGATTGCCGCGCCGGCGGATCGTCTTCGGCAGCGCGTGATACGCGCGATGCGCGAACGAGTCGCCGTCGACGACGAGAAGCGGGCGCGTGGCAGGGCTGTTCATCGGGCGGTGATCATCGTGATCGGAGGGCCGCACGTCCAGATTCCCTGCTGACACGCGGCGATCGGGCCGCCAACATGCGCCGAAGCATCCGGCCGGCGCGCGGGATGCGGCAGGAGCGAGCGATGTCGGCAGCGATGAACAAGGCGGGGCTCGTGCGCGTCGGGGTCGATGTCGGCGGCACGTTCACCGATCTCGTGGTGGCCGACATGCGAGGCGGCACGCAGCGCGTGGTGGTGCACAAGGTGCCCAGCACGCCGGAGGACCAGTCGATTGGCGTGGTCGA
>JAABUQ010005462.1_pt1 | contig 20259 bp, 14 predicted proteins | sample 5560001 | NCBI WGS metagenome assembly JAABUQ01 (sample SAMN10711888, study PRJNA513371) | rock metagenome | isolation source: Antarctica rocks | place: Antarctica: Victoria Land, Finger Mt nord | collected 2015-12-18
GTCATCTTATTAAGCTCGGCCATACCAGGATCGCACTCATTGCTGGCAATTATCCAGCCAGCAAAGGCGCAGAGCCAATTAAAGGAGGAAAAGAAGCATCGCTCCAACGGAGCAGTGGCTTCCAACGAGCCATGAATGAAGCGCGTCTTCCCATTGATCCTCGCTACATGGTCGAAGGTGATTGGCGCTATGCATCCGGCCTGATTCTGGGCAAACGCTTACTGGAACTCCATCCACGCCCGACGGCGATCTTTGCACTCTCAGAAGTGATGGCAGTTGGCGTTTTGAATGCAGCGCACCAGCTCGGATTGCGCATTCCAGAGGATCTCTCTGTGGTGACCACGGAAGATTCTCCCTGGGTCGAATACGTCAGACCGCAATTGACGGCGATACATCTTCCAATCTACGAGGTGGGTATTCGCGCGGCTGAAGTGCTGATGGAGCGGATTGAAAACCCCTCCATGCCTCCACAACAGATCGTTCTCCCCGCAACTCTTGTTGTGCGCGAATCAAGCGCACCACCAGGCACATTGGACTGATCCCCGGAAGATACAAGCAGATGAGGTCAAAAGGGTGGCAATTCAGTAATGAGGAGCAGATGAAGAGAAGGTATATTTCTTTTATTTCTCAAGAAGAACGCTAAGACAGACAGAAGGGAAGCACACATGGCAACACTCAGTCAAGAGGACTATTGGGATAAGGTCTATGCCTGTTGGATGGGCAAGAACTGTGGAGGAACGCTGGGAACACCGCTGGAGCAGATCTATGGGCAGGAAGAGCCCTTCGCCATCGATTGGTATCCAGAACTGCGCGAGGGAGGTATTCCCAATGACGATCTGGAGATGCAGTTGATCTGGCTCAAAGCCATTGAAGAGCAGGGGTTTGCGCTCGATGCCCGCATGCTTGCACAGTACTGGCTCGATTATATCGGCTACAATTGGGATGAATACGGTCTCAATAAGACGAATCTGCGTCTTGGACTCGTTCCTCCGGTCTCTGGCTATTTTAACAACTGGTTTCGTGACTGCATGGGGTCGCCGATTCGCAGCGAGATCTGGGCCTGCCTGGCCCCTGGCCATCCCAACCTGGCCGTGCGTTATGCCTATGAAGATGCCAGCGTCGATCACGCCGGGGGCGAGGGACTCTGGGGCGAAGTCTTCAATGCTGCTCTTCAATCAGCCGCCTTCGTCGAATCTGACCCACAGACCTTGCTCGACATTGCCCTGAGCTATCTTCCTCCCACCTCTGGCATCTTTACCGCCATCCAAACCGTGCGTCAGGCGTACCGTGATGGCCTCAGTTGGCAGGAGGCCCGCCGACACGTTCTGCTGGCAACGCCACACTACAATGCGCAGTATGCACCGCTCAACCTTGGTTTTCAGACCATTGGATGGCTCTACGGCAAGGATTTTGGGGACGCCCTCTGTACAGCGGTCAATTGTGGGTACGATACCGATTGTACCGGTGCGACATTGGGAGCGCTGCTGGGCATTCTGGACGGATGTGCAGGACTGCCTCCTCGCTGGACCGAACCCCTGGGAGAGTCTATCGCGACCAATGAATCCTGGGGAGGGTTGCGCCACGCCTCCGAGGGAGCCAATCCTGTTCCGACCAACCTGAGAGAGTTGACCGACCGCGTCTGCCGTCAGGGGCGTCGTCTGCTGGCATGGCAAGACGCGCCCTTGCAGATTGCGGCAACGACCGACCTCCAGGGCTTGCTGCGTGATGACCTGTACGCCTCGCAACAGACACAGGATGCATTGCAGCGTTCGCCCTTGCATCTCTCCTATCAGTTGACGAACTTTACCGTGGATATCTGCTATCACGAGGCCCCGGTGATACAGCTCGATATTCCCTACGCGGTCGAGGTTCACCTGCACAATCCCCATCCCACCGACCTTGTGGTCGAGATGTCGCTGGGCCTCCCCGAGGGATGGACCGTTTCCGGGTCTGCTGATGCACCCCTTCGGCTCACGGCCCATAGCTCAGCACAGCGTACCTATCGCATCCAGACAATGGATCCGGCATGTATTCACAATAGCAATACGCTCGAACTGCGCGTGCACCCACAACAGCGGCCAATGGAGCCAACACTGCCCATTGTGCTGCTCGGCGCACGCCGCTGGCAACTCTGGCAGGAGAGCACCGGTGAAAAAGATGCTGACAGACGGCTTGATCAAGCTGGGCTTCCCGAGCGCGAACCGATGGGGTGTACCAGCTATCAACCAGCTTCCGCTGTCAATTGGGTGGAACACGTTGCTGTTGATAACGAACTCCCGACCTCCATCGATACGCACTGGGTCGGCACCCTCTATGCACGGCTCTATCTCTGGAATCCCGAAGAGCGCGACATCCGCCTGGGCATACCCGCGACCTGCCCACGCAAGCTCTGGGTCAATGGACGCTTGATTCACCAGACAAAGGAACGGAGTCTTCTCCGCCCCAATTATGGAGGGGACAGCGCATCTTATGGCAATGCGTGGCTCAAACAGGGCTGGAATGAAGTGCTTATCAAGTATACCCGTGATGCACATGATCCTGCATTCGCAGCCCATTTCACCATGGCGACGCCTGGCTTATTTCATGGCATCGCTGATGTCGAATGGACGTGCTTGCCCTGGGAAAGGGAAAATGCTCAGGGCAGCAGCGCTTCTGTTCTGTCCAGCGAGTGAACAACATGGCTGGTGCTCCGTATTGAAAAAAGCCTACTTTGCATCTGCAACACAGGGCAATGATTGTTCGCGTAGCCCTGAGGAAACTCCCCACTGTCAAGACGCTTCGTAATGGATGCTTCCCAAACCCGCAGCTATCGCTCTCTTGAGACAGGAGAGTCAGCTCGCGCAAACTGCTCATACCTTTTGTACGGAAAGAGTGTGAGCAGTTACGCACGCCATTAAAGTAAACAAATTAAGCATCCGATATCTTTGTTATAGTACACCCCTGATTCTGTATGTACAACATTGAGCGTTATATATGGTTCATGCCTTTTTTGGGGAAAGGTTGTACGAAGGAGAAACGTGTGGCAAGAGCAGACGAAAAACGAACAAAATACCTCTCAGTGATTATCCCGGTCTATAACGAAGAAGAAAACATCCCACTCCTGCATGAACGTGTTCGACACGTGCTGGAGGGACAAAACTTTTCGTACGAGATCATCTATGTTGACGATGGCAGCAAAGATAGCACATTTCAGCGGCTCAAGAGCATTGTCAAAGCCGATGAGCACGTACAGGTCGTTCGCTTCCGGCGTAACTTTGGGCAGACGGCGGCTATCGCCGCCGGCGTCGCCAACAGTACAGGCGAAATATTGGTCTTCATGGATGGCGACTTACAGAACGACCCGGTTGACATTCCACGCCTGCTGGTAAAGCTGGACGAGGGATACGACGTGGTGAGTGGCTGGCGCAAAAAGCGGCAGGACGCGCAGATCAGCCGAAAGCTACCATCTATGATCGCGAATAAACTGATCTCAAAGGTGACAGGTGTCCACCTGCACGACTACGGTTGTACACTCAAGGCTTATCGTTATGACGTGTTCCGCCATATCCGCCTGTATGGAGAGATGCATCGTTTTATCCCGGCCTACGCCGCCCTTGCCGGTGCATCCATCGCCGAGATAGAGGTCAACCACCATGCGCGTCAGTTCGGCAAATCGAAATATGGCATTTCACGCGTCGTTCGCGTGCTACTGGATCTGATGACGCTCAAGTTTCTGGGCAGTTTCGGCACCAAGCCGCTGTACGCCTTTGGTATGCTGGGCCTTTCCGCGCTCTCTCTTGGGGGCGCTACCGGGAGCTTCGCACTCGGCCGCAGAATTCTCCCTCCCCATGTCCGTGTGCACCGCACACCATTGCTGCCCATCTCCCTGCTCTTTACAGGATTTGGCCTGCTGAGCATTATGCTCGGGCTGCTGGCCGAGTTGCTTACGCGTACCTATCATGAAGCACAGGACAAACCTACCTACGTGGTAAAACACATCCTGCCACACGCAGGCGCTGATGCTCTGCGTGACGACATTATGCCCCGGCTCCAGGTTATAACCGATATACAGAGCAATGACCTGCGAGAGAGCGTGAGTAACAACTAGTCAGCGCTGACCACTGTGACTATCTAGCTAACCCGACGTACACGTTTTTTCTTAGCCAGTACCAGCGATGGAGGCCAGATGTGGCACGGGATTCGCTCCGTTCGCCCCTGCCACGCCATTCATGGCCCGCGCATGTAGGGGCCCGTATTCATCGCGCCCGCGTTCGCCTACCTGGAACGTTGGCCATTGCCGGCATCCAGAGCCACAAAAACGTGCACATTGGGCTAGCAAACAATCAGCCAGGAAAGGGATTTGTTTGTGAGAGTACTCATGATCGCGCCTCAGCCGTTTCTTGAGGAACGCGGGGCCCCGTTTGCCGTCTACCACCATATTAAAGTGCTGCTGGCGCTGGGGATTGAAGTGGACCTGGTGACGTACCACCTGGGCAAACCGGTAGAGCTGCCAGGGCTGCGCGTCCTGCGCATACCGACGCTGCCTCCAATTCGCCAGGTCAGGGTCGGACCGTCACTGGCAAAAATTCCGCTTGATATCCTTGTTTTCGGTCTGGCCCTCTGGCAGCTCTGCCGGACACAGTACCGCTATATACACACACACGAAGAAGCCGGCCTGATGGGGATTGTGCTGGGCTGGATCTTTGGCTGTAAACACCTTTACTATATGCATTCCGATCTCTCGCAGCAAATCGTGAGCTCGGACTTTACCAACAATCGCCTGCTGATCGGCATGATGAAAGCGGTGCAAAAATTCATTGTCTGCCAGGCGGACACAGTCATTGCGATATGTCCCGATATAGAAACAACGGCCAGGAGCATGTCGTGTAAAACACCAATCTACCTGATCGAAAACTCGGCCGTTGATGAGAGCCTGCCAGCGGCAGACCCGACCACGGTCGCTACATTGCGACAGGACTTGAAGCTGGGTGAGGGACCTGTACTGCTCTACACAGGAACGCTCGAAAGCTACCAGGGGATAGATATGCTGCTGCACAGCATCCCTACCGTACGCGCCACCTGCCCCGATGTACGTTACGTCCTTGTGGGCGGACACTCGGAGCAGGTGGCGCACCTGAGCAGCCTTGCCAGAGAACTGGGGATCGAGGATACGGTACGCTTCACAGGGCAGCGTCCGCTAGCGGAGATGCCTCGCTATATGGCCCTGGCCGATATCCTGCTGAGTCCACGCAGCAAAGGGACAAATACACCGCTCAAGCTGTACACCTACCTGCGCTCGGGCAAGCCCATCCTGGCGACAGCCATTTTTTCGCAGACCCAGGTGCTCACGCCAGAGACCGCTCTGCTGGTCTCACCAACAGCAGAGGCTCTCGCACAGGGAGCTATCGAGCTTTTACGTCATCCACAGCAGGCCACAGCAATGGCTCTCCGCGCCCGGCAGTTCGCCGAAGAGCATTATAGCTGGCGCGTCTTTCTAGAAAAAAGCTCACACGTACAGCGTGAGTTCGTCGCTGATGCCCTGCCTTCACTGGCATAATCCTGCTTAGAACCATAAAGCGTTCAGAAACGCACCTCACGGTGCGAAAAATAGTAACCTACCATGGAGAGAATGCATGCGCTGTTTAGTCACAGGTGTAGCAGGCTTTGTTGGATCACACCTCGCGGAACGATTACTCGCGGATGGGCACGAAGTCTACGGTATCGACGCTTTCATTGATTACTATGACCGTGCGCTGAAAGAGAAAAACCTGGAGGGGCCGCGCTCCTGGAAGACCTTTAGCTTTGTTGAGGGGAACCTGGCCGATATGCACCTGTTGCCACTGGTTGAAGGTATGGACTGGGTCTTTCACCAGGCCGCGCAGGCGGGAGTACGGGCAAGCTGGGGAGAAGAGTTCGCGCGCTATACAGAATGCAACGTCTTATCCACACAGCGCCTGCTCGAAACAGTGCTGCGCAGTGGAGGAGTGAAACGCGTCGTCTATGCCTCTTCCTCTTCGGTCTATGGAGATACACAGGTCCTGCCGATCGTGGAAGATGCACCGCTGCACCCCTTCTCGCCCTATGGTGTAACCAAGCTGGCCGCGGAGAACCTGTGTACGCTCTACCAGCGCAACTTTGGCCTCCCCACCGTCTCGCTGCGCTACTTTACCGTCTATGGCCCACGCCAGCGACCGGATATGGCGTTTCATCGCTTCTGCAAGGCGATTATCTGCCGCGAACCGCTGCGCGTCTACGATGATGGCCTGCAAACGCGCGACTTCACCTACATCTCAGATGTCGTTGAGGCTAACATACAGGCCGCGCAATCTGAAGATGCGATAGGCCAGGTAATGAATATCGCTGGCGGATCACGCGTGACAATCAGAAGCGTCCTGCAACTGCTGCAAGAGATCAGCGAAAGGGATATCAATGTGACCTTCGAGGCTAAGCAGCACGGCGATGTGCGTGATACCTTCGCGGAGACGGGGCGAGCACAAAGGCTGCTCGGCTATCACCCACGTGTATCCCTACAAGAAGGGCTGGCACGCGAGTTCGCTTATGCCCAATCACTGTATACACAACAAGTACAACCCGTATAAATGTGGTGTAAAGCGTTCACAGACATTCTTTGCACGTACCGCTGGTATCTCTCCCGGCGGTACGTGGTGGCAAAAGAAAGAAGCAGTGATTTGCCATGAGAATCCCTTTTCCACTCCAGGTCGTCCCGCCCGAGAGCAGCGAGCAGCGCCCGCCAACCGTGTGGCCGCAGCGTATCTCGCACCTGCGTATGGCGTTGAGCAGCAAGTGGCTCAAGTTCTCGCTCAGATTGGGCTGTACGATCCTTTTGTTTACCTTTTTGCTCAGATCGGTCTCCTGGCCGGCCGTCCTGGACAGGCTGCGCAACCTTGACCAGGGGGAACTGATGATTGGAATGATTGTTGGAGTATTCGGCATCATCATCAGTTCTTACCAGTGGCAGAGCCTGTTAGATGCCGAACATATCCGTATGGATCTGAGAAGGCTGGTAAACCTCTACCTGGTAGGGATCGCATTCAATCATTTCCTTCCCAGCGGGATGGGAGGGGATGTTGCGAAAGCATACTACGTTGGCAAAGAGGGCAAGAATACTCCTGGAGCAGCCAGCGCCGTCGTTATGAGCCGCGTCACTGGCTTTTTCGGCATGCTGCTGGTCTCGGTCCCGACCGTCCTTGTCTGGCACACCATCTTTTCACAGGGAATTACCCTCTCATTCTTGCTCTCTTGCCTCGCGATGTGCGCGGCACTGGGCGGAGCGCTTTTCCTGGTAACAATCCTACCCAGGCTGACGCATGGTCGCCTGGCACATCTTCATGTACTCAATTCGGTCACCAGAGTGGGCATTACGGTCCGCAAGAGCATCGCTCGGCCGCGCGCGATGAGCACAGCTATCATTTTCGGCCTGCTCTTTCATATCAGTGCGGCGCTGAATTACTACGGCTACGCGGTGGCCCTGCATATCCATGTTCCGCTGACCTTTTTCCTGGTTGCCATTCCTTTTGTCTCGCTTATCGCTTTCCTACCAATCTCTATCAATGGTTTCGGATTGCGCGAAAGCGCCTTTGTCTTCATTTTTTCAACGGTCCATGTGCCCGTCGCGACTGCCCTGCTGCTCGCCCTGCTGGTGGATATACAAGGGCTATTCTTTGGCCTCATCGGAGGGTGCATCTACTTTACTCAGGGGGAGAGGAGCACTCAGGCCAGGAGGAATATGCAGACACAAAAACTTCCAGTTTAGCAACATCTGTCCGATTATACATTGCAGTATCCTCAAACGGACTATAAACATATGCCAGCCTCAAAAGGACCTGTGCCACTACAGGGCGAGGTGTGGAACAAAAACGTCATGTGATCGAGTAAGTAGGGAGAAATAGACAATGGATGATCAAAAACGATCTCAGTTACTCGGTGATTATCCGCCATCTGAACCAGATCCATTAAAACAGCAAGGGCAATCTAACGGGAAAGCACAACTAAAACAATCTGCGACGACCAATACGCGGCAACAGGGAGGAAAACCTCGCATGCGTTCCGTGGTGCAGCCAGGCAAAGTCCTGCCGGGAGATCAGACGCGCCGGAAGCAAAACCTGGTGCTCGCAGGTATTGCTGTATCCTTGCTCATCCTGGGTTCGTTGATCTTCGCGGTAAGTTACAAATTTATGGCCATGCAGAGCGATGTCACGGCCTTCCAGGTAGGCAAACAACAGAGCGCAACGCAGTATATTGGTGGCGGCGGCATCGTCTACCCGCATCAGCAGTTGGATCTCTCTTACCCGGTCGCCGAACGCGCCATCTCCGTCCTGGTGAAGGCTGGTGACCAGGTTAAGCCTGGCCAGGCGCTGATTAAACTGGACCCGGCTCAGTTGAACGTGCAGATCAACCAGGCATCCAATGATGTTTCAGCAGCGCAGGCTTACCTTAACTCGGTAGCGAATGCCACCCCATACAGCGCGGTTACCGTCGCAGCGGCCCAGCAGGCGCTACAGGTTGCACAGAGCAAGTATAACGCACTGGTTGCACAGACCTCTTCGTCCTTTCTACAAAATGGCAACCTTGTTTCCCCTGTGCAGGGCGTGGTGACCACTGTCAATATCAATTCGGGCGAGGTGTTTGGCGCGAATGCCATCCTGCTCACGCTTATGGACCAGTCTTCTGTTACGGTACGCACGAAGATTCCACTGGCGAATCTGGGACAGGTACACAACGGTATGCAGGCTCAAGTATCACCTTCAGCGCTGCCCAATCTCACACTGAAAGGCACTGTCAGCTCGGTCATCCCACAGGCGGACGCGCAGACCGATACCTTCGAGGTCTGGGTGCAGGTGACGAATCCGCAGCAAGCGATCCTACCCGGTATGAGCGCTTTTGTACGCATCCAGTCAGCGGTCAATGCCTTTGTCCTGCCGCGCCTGGCGGTGCTCAACCCTGACCACGAGTCTTCGGTCTTCGTGATCCGCAACGGGTACGCCCACATGCAGACGGTCCATGTGGTAGGCCGTTCGACTGACTCTGTCTATGTGGATACAGGAGTCGCCCCGGACGATCATGTCGTCCTGCTGCCATTGGACAAAGTGCTGCGCGATGGACAGGCGGTTAACGTTACCAGTGTTGAACATTAGATAAGAAAGAGGGGAGGAAGAGAACATGGTTACGTTCCACCGCCGCCCGCCCGCCAGCGCGGTTCGCGCCCTCTACCAGGTCGTAGTGCCAACGCTCGCAGGGGGTGTCATGCTGTGGGCCAGCCTGTTACCCTGGCTCGCTGATCCTCTGGGAGCACGCTATACTGCCTGGCAACTGCCGGTTGACCTCGGCTGGCAGGTGCGCTCTGGCGCATTCAATTATGGACTCCTGTGCCTGTGCGGTTCGCTCTCTGCCTTTCTCATTGCAGCACAGGCATGGCGCTCCGCGCGCGGTGAGCAGAAGGCCAGCAGCGGAAGGCTGCCGCCCCTGCTGGTACCACAGCCTCCTGCTCTACACATCTGCGCTATAGCAGCCCTAATCTGCCTGGTGCCGCTCATGCTGTTTCTCACCCAGTACCTCTTTATCGATATGGGCAGCATCGCACAACTCACACGACATGAGCTACAAACGCGCCTGTTAAAATCACATCTTGATTATGGTACAGCCGCCCAGTTCATACCCATACAAGCCATGACGTTTAACCCTTTAACGCTCCATAGCCGGGCCGCGCTCCTGTTCGACCAGGTCGGCGGCGGTTTCTTTCTCCCACTCCTGAGCACGCTTCTGCTGCTCGCGGGGCGTGGACTCTTTCCCAGGGCCACACAGAAGGCAGGACAAAGGACGTACCGGCGCGTACTCTTGCCGGTTGGCGCGGCCTTCCTGCTGCTGCTTGTGCTCGTGGGACGCGGCCCTGCGGCGCTGGCCTGCAACTTTCAGGCCCAGCACTTGCTGGCCGAGGGCAATTACGCGGATGCGCTGACCTGGCTTGATCGCGCCTATACGCTCAACCCGGCGTTAGATCAATTGTCTTCGTACCATATTGAACGTGGACAGGCCTGGTATTATCTGCATCCGGCACAACCTACATTAGATAGCCAGGTGTATCTTGCCGCGTTTTACCGCCAGCAGAACGATTACCTTTCTTCCTACCAGGAACTCCTCTCTGCCCGACAGGGAGGGCAAGGCTTCTCCTGGCTGATCGATGAGCAAAATATCACGCTGGAACGACTGGCAGAGCAGCCTCATCCGCTGGTCGGTGCTCCCGCGCTCCGCCTGCACGCCGAGGCGCCAGCGACGACCTGGCTCTCCCAGATGCTCCAGATAGACCCGTCCAACGTCTACGGGCATTATACGCTGGGACGCCTCAAGTATGATCTACACGACTACGCGGGCTGCGAGGTACAGATGCTCCAGGTCCTTCGTCTGAGTCAGGATAATGATATCCAATCTTCCGCCTACACGTACCTTGGTCTGAGCAGCGCGGGTGAGGGGGATGCGGTTACCGCACGCCACTACCTGTTTAAAGCACAGGAGATGGACACCGAGTTTCGCAATAATATTGCCCGCGAGGAGTTATCAGGGCTCCGTTAGCGCATAAGCAAGATAGAAAGGTGGACGAGTGTGATCTCTCCAGCTACACGCCCACGGGAGGTAGCCCCTCCTCCCATGGACAGAAAACAAGGGGGGCCGACCAAAGGGCTGTTCCGGGGCTTGCTGTGGGCCTGCCTCCTCACAGCCTGTCTAGGAACAAGCTGGTTCGCCGCGCAGATCTTTCTCCTACCGCAGCCACGAGCATTTACGCCCGATTGGCAGGATGCGCGCTGGATAGGGGCCACTGACACAACATCCCCGGTCGCCTACTTTCGTTACGCGGCACAATTCGATGTCCTGCCAGATAACGCTTTTATTACCGTTACAGCAAACCAGGTGTTTCGCCTCTACGTCAACGGCATCTATATCGGCTCTAATACAACCGACTTTGTGCAGGGAAACACGCCCCAGACGTATATGTTTGATATCGACGCCACGTTGCTAAAAGGGCTGAATGTCGTCGGACTGCGCGTAGCGAATGTGGATACATCTTCCCCCCTGCTGCGCGCCACGCTTGGCGTGCAGTGGGGCAACCAGGTGCGCTATTACAGTACAGGTCATGGCTGGTTAGCTACCGGTGATACGGCCCTGGCACATCCACGCAATAGCAAGACGCTCTACGACTGGTCAAAGCCGTCCTTTGACGCGAGCGCCTGGCGACCCGAACAGTCAGTCACCCAGCCTGCGGGATCTGCCCCCTTACTGGTCAACCCACAGATCTACCAGCGCCCCATGCCGTCACACTGGATCAGCGCGGGCGCAGGGCAGGAAAGCTATTATGTGCGACAGATCTCCATGCCAGCCGGCTTCGACAACGCCTTGCTGCGTATCGTCGCTACTGGTGAGGCCGACATTTTCATTAATGACCACCTGTATATGCGCTGGAACGGCCAGGTAAATGTGCCGCAGACGAACGTTGTCAATTATCTGACCGATAATGGGCAGCCAGCGCCCTACCGCAACGGGCTGATGCTGGGCGTCTACGACGTTTCTCCCTACCTCCATCCCGGTACAAATACGCTCGCGGTCCACATTCTCGCCCCCGGCACGACGACGGCGAAAGTGGGCCTGGATACGCTGAAAAGCGCTCTAGCGCTGGATATGCTGGTCAGCTCCGCTGGCACCTACAGCAACCCTCTGGCATCTGATAGCGGCTGGCACGCGGCGAGCACACCTGTCCCTGGCTGGACGCACGCCAGCGAGGCGACCTTCGGCTGGGCAGCCCCTGAAGCGGTAGGCCGCCCAGGAGCGAGCCATACCTTTTACCTGCCCGATAGCAATACACCGCGCAGCGTACAGGTAGTGCCACCGGCTCTAATTGGCGAGGTGATCGCGTGGAGTTGCGCGGCGGTCCTCGCCTGCTGGCTACTCACAGCTCTTGTCATTCTGCGCCGCTTCTACCACAGCAGGCGTGAAGCGCTGGCGGCGGCCAGCCTGATCTTCCTGCCAGCGCTGGCATGCGAAGCTCTGCTGGTGACCCTGTCGCGCCAGCCACAACTGCCGCAACCGTTCCCTTACACCTGGCAATGGGGGCTGGTACTGCTGGTGGTGGTGGGCTTGAGCACCCTGGCTCTCTGGCGACACGCGCGCGGTGCCAGTACTCAAGCTCTGATCAGCGAGCAGGATGAGGACGATACCGAGCCAGCGCTCAAAGCGGTCACACTTGCCAGCGTACAACGGGCCGCATCACGTAAAGAGCGTCTGCTCACCTGGTTGAAATACAACTGGGGCCTCATGCCGATTATCCTGCTGGCGATCCCTATGGTGTGCTATAACGTGGCCTACGAGCCGTACTGGCAGGATGAGTTGTCAAGCTATTACGCCGCGCGCCACATCATGGCCTACGGTTTTCCGGCCTTTCCTTCCGGCTTCATCTATCCGAAAGGCGAGCTGTTCTCCTACCTGCTCGCGCTGGTAATGTCCATCTTTGGTACGACCAGCGCCGTTGTGCCGCGTACGATCAGTATCGTCTGTTTCCTGGCCAGCCTGCCCATCCTCTACCTGGTCGGCAGTAAGCTTTTTAATCGTCGCATCGCCTGGCTGGCGACGGCGATGCTCGCCTTCTCGCCCTATGATATGATCTGGTCCCGTCAGACACGTATGTATGAGCTGGCCCAATTCATGGTGATCGTAGTCCTGTTTACTCTTTACCGGGCGATACAACAGCGCGACAAAATCGCTCCTGTCTCCCTGGCGGTTCTCAGCCTCCTGGTCGCCTACTTCAGTCACGAGGAGGTCTTTATCATTCTGCCCGCGGTTGTGATCTGTGCACTGCTCTTCAGCCGCGAGGGACCATATGGTATCCCGGCGGTCCTGCGCAAAAAGCACTGGTGGATCGCGGCCCTGATCGCTGGCACCATCATCGCTATCCAGTTGTCAGCGGTGTTTCTCTCCCACCCACCTCAACTGGGATCGGATCAGAGCCAGCGTCCGCAAATTCAGCTCACGACCGATAATATTCCCTACTACTTCAACCTGCTGTTCACCGATAAGCTGCCGAAGGATGGGCCGACGCCCTGGGTGATAGACCCACCGTTTATCGCGCTGAATTCGATCCTGGCCGTTCTCGGCTGTGTGCTGGCATTTGTATACAAAGAGAGACGCGCGCGCTATTGCGCAACCATCTTGCTGCTATCCAGCCTGACGCTGATCTTCGTCTTTACTATGCAGGCGGATCGCTATTACTATCCGCTGCTGCCGGTCTACTACCTGCTGGGGGCATATGCCTGCTGGAAAATCCTGGAGGCGCTCTGGCTCTTCGCCCGTCCCTACCTGGCCACGCCCGGCAGGAGGGGGGAGATGGCTGCTGGCGGGGCGTGGCGCTTGCCTGTTCGTCTCCTGGTGACCGCCACGCTGGCTCTCCTCTGCGCCAGCGTGCTGCTGGTGCCCATGCTGCCGTTGAGCAACTTTAACCTGTTCGTCAGCCGCGTCGTGGGGGTCCCCTATCACCGTCACTATGCCGACTACGATGAAGTACAGCGCTATATGCAGAGCCATATGCAGGAAGGCGATATAGTAATCACCGTCGCTCCAGCGGTAAGCGTGCTCTATTATGTCGGTCGCGTTGACCATTTCTTTTCGGTCGATCGCGCCCTCTTCCTGTTTGAGCGCGCTGGCCGCATGGTTGAGACGACATCGGGGGCGCATCCCCTGCTGAACCAGGCGGATTTCCAGACGGTGCTCGCGCAGCATAACCGCATCTGGCTCATCTCGGATAATGGAGGCTATCAAGGTGGCGTGACAAAGGACGGACGCTTTGTTTTCCCACCACCTGACTTCCGGCTCGTTCACGAAGGCTATGGCTCGGCGATCTACTTTCGCAGCGCCCCATAGCCTCAAGACGGCTAGCCCTTTCCATGTCCATCATGTACATACAGCATACATTTATCCGTAAAAAGTTCGATTGATTGTAAGAGAACATTATAAAAGAGCACATGATTGCCTATCAGCGGTTGACTTCAGAAACTTTCTACCAGGAGGAGGAAAAGTGGTATGCGTACAGCACTAGCAAAATGTTTCTTCTATAGCTTCCTTGTACTGGTTGCCCTTTTTGTGACAGGCTGCTCCGGTTTATCGCAACCGGAGCAGCCTGTCACAAAAAACACACCATCAGCGGCCATCATGCCCACGCCGTTGGCAACACAACAGCCAGTGGAACAGCCCGCAGCAGGGCAGCTTTCACCTACTATCGATGCGCTTGCTCAGCAGGTACTCGTCAATATTCACCAGCATGGATGGAATCCTGCCGCCCAATATCATGGCGCGGTTACAGGAGGCTTATATATCAACTGGAAAATGGATGATCCCAGCCAGACCAATGCTCTCAAGCTGGGGATGAATGATGTTACGGCGGGCAATCACGACCCGCAGGTCGATCTCTACTATCTCAATGCTCTGGCCGAATACAGGTCGCTGCATCCCGCCGACCACAGCTATGACACGGATATGGAGAAGATACTGCCGCTGGTACAACACGAATTCGCTAATTATAATCTACCCAAGGGGTGGATCTACTTCTTCCTGCTGCGCGATGGCCTGCTGCTGAACAATACAGGTCTGATTGATGAAGCGCACACAGCGGCGAAGAATTACTATACGACCTGGTATGATCCCAATGTTGGTACCGTCTATAACCATAAAGCCAACCCGCCCAACTTCAATGTCGAACATACTATTAACTGTGGAACCGCGCTCATCGACGCGGGCAAACGCTGGAACGAGCCCGATTGGGTACAGGCGGGCGAATCAACCATCAATCATACGCTTGACGCGGCGCTCAACCCACAGTATCACCTGCTTTACAATAACGTCATAGTCACGCCCGGTAACACGCTACGCGTCCAGGATTACCAGGCCAAGCCAAGCACACAGGGCAATACGGTGATAGCGCTGGTCACAGCATACAACCTGACGCATGAGCAGCACTACCTGGATGTGGCGGGACAGATACTACACAGCATGTTCGCCAGCCCCCTGTGGGACCAGGCACGCGGTGGACTCTTCTTCGCGCTGGATATGGACAGTGGGAAGCTGCAACAGAGCTATAAAGAGACCCGTGGCCAGACACTCTCCCTGGTCGGACTGTATCACTACAACCAGGCGCTGCGCCAGCTTGGGCAGCCACCGCAGTTGCTCGATAAACAGCAGCAGCTTATCGATGTTCTGAGCAAAAAGTTCTATCAATCAACCTATCATGGCTTCTTCTACCGCGTCACGCCTGCTTTTGCGGTATATACAAGTAGCCCCGGTCAGGGGATCGGCGTTGAAGATTTCTTCACAACGGAGGCAATGGGTACTGCACTGGACGCGCTGCAACAAAGCGAATTTGCCAATTTAGCATTCTAGTTTAGACCTGTCATTACGCGGAAAGTAGGGATTTATGCACCAAACGTCCTCGGTCGCCGACTTCCAGCCGTCAGAACTACAGCCGGCTGCGCTACCGCTGGCAAAAACACGGGAACCGGCAGGGTTTCGCACAGCCTATCGCCTCTACTGGCTCACGTTTTTCATGTTCTTCGCATCAACCGGAGCTGGCAAGCTGTGGGATCGCGTCTGGCACGCGACCCACAGGTTTGATACCTTCTGGTCTCTCCCTCATTTCTTTATATTCGTGATGACCGCTGTTACCAGCATCCTGGTAGCGACCATTGCCTTCACGCCCCGCCTACGGGTCTGGTTTGGCCCTACCGTCCGTGTGCCATACATCCCGTTCGATGTGCCGGGGCCCCTGGCCATCCTGGGAGCTGGCCTGATCATGTTAAGCCTGACGATTATGTTTGATAACTTCTGGCACACGGCCTTTGGCCTCGACGAAACACAGTGGTCGATCCCACACGATATGCTCGGCTGGTGCTGGTTCACTATCGTCATCGGGTTTGTGGCGGCGCGCCTGGCCTTCCGCCAGTACCGCCCCGTCTCCTGGATTACCAATCTGATCATCGCCCTGCTCATCCTGGAGTTTATGTGCCCGGCTGTACTCGGACCATTCTACCTGAACTATTCACCTCATCTGGTACGCGCTCTGGCAAATATTCCTGTTGTGCGCGGTGAGCCATCAGCGCAGCATATGTACCACATCTACCTGAAATTTGGTCTGACACGCCTGACGAGCCCACTGTTCATTCCACTGGTATCGCTCTTCGCTGGAGCCGCGCTGGTCTTTCTGCGCAAGCTGGATCGACGCGCAAGAATATTCCTGTTGGCACCACTCATCTGGACATGCTTTCTGATTGCGCGCGATCTGTATACACTTTTCCTTTTACACTACGATGGCGTCAAGCATATCCCTGACCTGCTGCGTGTGGCCCTGAAAGAGCCGTCGCTGTGGATGCCGATCCCACTCTTTGTAGCGGTGCTGGCCTTTGAGCTCTTGCAGCGTTCGAGCTTTACTGAGAACCGCGTCTATGCAATCTGTGGGGCGATCTTCGCCCTCTGTGCCTACTCTGTCTGGCATACAACCCTCTGGATGATCTTGCTCGCGATTCCGGCCGCGCTTACGATGGTAAGTGGTGCCTGGATTGGTAAGTGGCTCTATCAGCTTCTGGAGAAACCTACCTTTGAGAAGCTGATCAAATTTATGCTGATCAGCTGCGCCCAGCTTCCAGCAATCCTGGGTATTGTAGACCTGCTACTGCGCAGAGCTACTCCCTGGCCATAACGGCCAGGCATAAACAATAAAAGGATGAGCGTAGTGGGACGTCCTTACTATATCAATCGTGTATAGTAGGGACGTTCCACTACGCTCGACTACCGCCGGCACCTCTGATGTACATTACAAAATTGCGTGGCTCATGCCCACTCTTGGGGCAAAGTGCTTCCTTGCTGATCTCGGCCTTCTCAATGGAGGAGTGTAGCAACCAAACAGTTTGCCCCAAATCTGGACAAGAGCCAAAGATTGACGTGCAATTGCCTTACGTCAGGAATGCTTCCGCAGATGTAGCCACGTTAATTGAAATGGTTGATTTCGATTGAGACACATGACATGATCTCCTTTGGCTTGTGCTACTCCCGTTGAGAGCGCATGATGGTATCCTTTGTTTGCAGGAAGGTGTACTACACGAACTGTTTGCGGGAAAGTAGCGGCTAAGCGATCAGCAACCTGTGCCGTAAGGTCCTGACTTCCATCATTCACCACAATAATTTCATACTGCTCGAAGGTCTGTGCAAGTTCCTGCTGCGCTTGGGTGACCACTGCTTCCAGCGTGTGCTCTTCGTTGAAGACTGGTAAAAGAAATGAGACATTCATGAGATCAGCACCTTTCCAAAATTGAACAAAACACGATACATATTCTGCGAAGGCATTGCAAACCACATCTACAAGTGCAGGAGGTAAAATGGCGAGTATGCCACCCAGACCTCGCTCAAGATACACATCACGACACAACATACGAAATGTGTGCTCCATCGCTTTTCCATAGTGGCTCCGAAAGGGAGAAGGATAAAGAAAGAGGAGCAGATGATAGAAACGCTCTAACAGAATAAGAAGCCACAACGACATCTTCTTCATGCACCACTCCCCTCCATCCCAGCTTCTGGGAGGTTCAACAGGTGCCGTTCTTCGGCTAGACAGACCAAGTGATGCAGACGCCATGCCTCCGCTTGCGCAACTTGCCTTCCCCATGCTGTGAGACGGTAGTAACGACGAGGCTCATCCGCCAACAGTGGATCAGACCGCTCATTGGACTCTTCAATCAGCCCAGTAGCAAGCATCTCTTTAATGGAGCGATAGAGCGTTCCGGTACCAAGCGGGAAGAGACGGTTTGTTCGTACTGCAACGTCCTGCAGTATACCGTACCCATGACGTTCTCCTGCTGCTAGAGCCACCAAGATGTGAAACGTCGCAGCTTTGAGGGGAAGGAGAGCTTCAGGATTACGCGATGAAGTGTTCATGGTTCCTCCGGTGGCATTAGTATTCATGGTAGTATGTCCACTATGGACATGTCCATAGTGGACATACTACCATGAACGCTCGTCTCCTGTCAAGAGGAAAGAAGGTGCGTAGGAAACTCAATTGTTGTCACAAAGCCTTGACTGCACTCCCCTCATTGCACGACCATTGTTTAAGACATACTATTTATAGCGTTCAGTTAGTAACGTTCGATTTCTGTCTCACAATCGGTCGTTTCTTGAGACAATCTGCTCAGCCTTTTCACGCGTCAGCACACTCCTTCCGCATGGGTAGAATCTTCCTTGACAAATCTCATAACTCCTCTCATAATCAAAGTCTCATACGACCAGGCAGTTGACGGCAAACGTGAGACAAGAGGAAGAGTTTATATTGAACTGCTCAAGGGTCTCAAAAAACGTGGGATTGAGCTCATTAGCCTCACAAAGAAAGGGGCTGACACATGACATCGTCTAACTCACCTGGAGAGAACGCCGATCTCGCAACCTTCCACGGCACAATCATGCAACAGGCATATGGGCCGGCCGCGTCACAATTTGGCGAACTATACTTACCAGGACAGCCGGAAGAGGGCGGACCGTACCCGGTCGTCCTGCTGCTACACGGCGGCTTCTGGCGCGTATCCTATGGGCTCAAGCTGATGGCGGGACTGGCCGAAGACCTGGCAAAACAGGGGCTGGCCGTATGGAATATCGAATATCGCCGCGTCGGCGAGACAGGCGGCGGCTGGCCCGGTACACTGCGCGACGTAGCCAGTGCCGCCGATTTTTTAACGACGCTGGCAGCTCGCTATACCCTGGACCTACGACGTGTTGTAGCGGTTGGTCATTCCGCCGGCGGCCAGCTCGCCCTCTGGCTGGCGGCTCGTACCCGTCTCCTGGAGCAGGGTCCCCTGGCAAGCGCGACTACACCGCTGCCGCTATCTGGCGTGGTAAGCCTGGCGGGAGTAAACGATCTGGAGCACGCCTGGCGCCTCAATCTGGGGCATGGAGCGGTGGCGGAATTGCTTGGCGGTAGCCTGACAGATCTCCCCGAACGTTATACACTGGCCTCACCCGCCGCACATCTGCCACTGGGAGTACCACAGGTGCTCGTCCACGGCAGCAGCGATGACCGCGTTCCACTGGAGATAAGCCAGGCGTACGCTCGTAAGGCTATGGCTGCCGGCGATGTCGTGACACTGATCGAGCTGCCAGGGGCCGATCACTTTGTGGTGATCGATCCCGGCTCGCACGCCTGGCTACGTACAACGCAAGAGATACAAAAGCTACTGCGCTGAAAGGTCCTTAACTCGCTGGCGCTGCTTTTAACAGTGCTATATGACATGCGCAGCATCAACCTGCGTCGCGCAAGTCCCTTAACTCGTCGGCTCTGCTTTCAACCCCGTCTGGCTGGCATAGACGTTATAGGTGGTGCCATTGGCGGGAACAATTACCGCGCTGCCATAGTAGCCCTTCGCGAAGGGGAAGGGCAGAGCATTTTTCCGGGCGGCATTGAAGAAATCGTCGTCACCACCATTGAGCGGAACAACGGTGTGTCGCGACGAGCTTTCGAGATTTGGATCATCAAATTGTCCCTCCAGCCGCGTCAATTTGTAGCCCGAGTGCACGCCGAAAAAGTTGAACCAGGCAGGGAACTCAACGATATCGCCCTGTAACAGCCAGCGGTCCCCCTTCACTGCATACGTCTGGTCGGAGGTTTGTTTGCCGTTCTGATCGTAGAGGATCAACTCGACGTTCATCGTATGGCTCTCATTCGCTACCTGTGTGGCATGCACACGCGCGACCTTGATATCACCAGTAAGACTGAGATAGCTCTGCACGGCAAAGGTGACCCAGAGGATAAAGAAAGCGAGCAGCAGCAATACGAGTCCACTGACACCGCGTTTCCAGCGCAGGCCCCTGCGGTGCCGATAGTGCCGGTATGTATTGCCATGCTCATCTTCCAGCAGCTCCATCTCTCTGAATCTTACCACTAATCCCATCAGGGACGAGATAAACAGACCAACGCCTAAAATGGCGATCAGCACGAGTAAGAGTTGTTGCCAACCAAGTTGAATCGGTATTGTCATCGTTTTACCTGTTCCCTCAGCTTTTTATGGTTTGCTTAGCACTAGCTCCTGCATAGTATACGAATAAATGAGCTATTTCAACTCATGAGTATAGTGCTGTAAGAGACCCTTCATCTTCCCTGGCCGCCAGAGGCGGCCTCTCTCTTTTTTAAGGATGGGTGTACATATTTTTTCGGCCTTTGGCCGAAAAAATATGTACACCCATCCTTAGAATTTC
>JAABUQ010005463.1_pt1 | contig 20253 bp, 19 predicted proteins | sample 5560001 | NCBI WGS metagenome assembly JAABUQ01 (sample SAMN10711888, study PRJNA513371) | rock metagenome | isolation source: Antarctica rocks | place: Antarctica: Victoria Land, Finger Mt nord | collected 2015-12-18
TGACGTGACCCCAACTTTCCGTCCAAATCGAAGTACGATTTGAGACGAAGAAAGGGGAACAGATGGGCAGAGGGAAGCATACCGAGGCGGAGATGATTGAGGCGCTGAAGCAAGTCGAGGGCGGCCGAAGTGTAGAAGAAGTGGGCCGGCACTACGGGGTGTCGAAGCACACCATCTATGGCTGGAAGGCGAAGTACGGCGGCATGGATGTGAGCGAAGCGCAAGAAGTGAAGCAATTGCGGGACGAGAACGCACGGCTGAAGAAGCTGGTGGCGGATCTCAGCCTGGACAAGGACATGCTGCAGTCGGTGATCCGAAAAAACTCACTGGGCTCGTAGAGAGACGGGCGGAAGTGCAGCGGCTGCGAGCGGAGTTTGCGACCAGCGAGCGGCACGCCTGCGAGCTCATGAGTATTCCGCGATCGAGCTGCCGGTATGAGAGCCGACGGGATGATAGTGTGCTGCGCCAGCAGTTGATCGAGCTGGCACACGAGAAGCCCCGTTTCGGTTATCGGAGACTCCATATTCTGCTGCGACGCAAGGGCCAGTGCGTCAATCACAAGCGAGTGCAGCGAGTGTATCGCGCCGCCGGGTTGTGCGTGCGCCGCATCCGCCGCAAGCGGCTGACGCGCACTTACGCCTCGCCGCCCACTTTGACAGCACCGAATCAAGAATGGGCGATCGATTTCGCCAGCGATGTCACCGCAAGCGGCCGGGCGGCTGCGGGTATTCAGTGTTGTTGACACCTTCACGCATGAATGTCTTGCGCTCGAGACCGATTCCAGTATGCCGAGCCAGCGTGTGACGCGAGTGCTCCAGGCCATCATCAACCAGCGCGGCGCACCGCAGTTTCTTCGTTCCGACAATGGACCGGAGGTAAGCAGTCGGCAGTACCTGGCCTGGTGTGTGGAGCGAAGTATCGGCACCATTCACATCCAGCCCGGAAAGCCCACGCAGAACGGGCACGTCGAAAGTTTTCACGGCCGATTGCGCGACGAATGTCTGAACGCGAGTTGGTTCTGGAATCTCTGGGATGCAAGGCGCAAGATTGCAAGCTGGCGATTGGATTACAACGACCTGCGTCCACACTCCTCGCTGAACTATAGAACGCCAGCCGAGTTTTCACGCGACTGGGCACAAGCCGCATCGCCTTCAGCGTGCCAGAATACCACTCCGCCAGAACCGCCTCAAGGCCAAGCCCTCCGGGCGCCTGCGGCGGCCTTGACCCGGCCCCGGCTACGTGGACAACCAATCAGTCAAGAAGGCGATGCGGCAATCTATGCTCCGCATTGTCGTATAACTTAGTGGACGGAAACTGGGGTCACGGCGCGGATTCGACGCGAAGGTGAAACGTCCCCGGGAGCGCTACGTTTTAACCGTGTTTTGCTACGGTTCCAATCTCGGGCCCGTGCAGACGGCTCGCTCCGTCCGTGGCACGGATCGTTTCAAGTTAGCGTTCATCAATCAGCGGCATGTGACCGAAGCCGGCCTCAATGATGCGATCACCACGGTCGTCAACGCTTACGCGCAGTTTCCACTACAACGCTTGTGGGGAACGGGCAAATCGGCGTCCGCGGATGGAATGAAATGGGATCTCTATCCACAAAACCTGATGTCCGAGTACCACATCCACTACGGCGGATATGGCGGGATCGGCTACTATTTGCTTGCCGATTCCTACATCGCCTTGGTGAGTCGATTCACAGCCTGCGGCTCCTGGGAAGGCCAACTATATTTCGCACTGCGCGAATTGGGCCGGGTTGTGCGGACGATGTTTTTGCTCCGTTACATCTCAGATCTCGAGTTGCGCCACACAATTCAAACCGCGACCACAAAAAGCGAGCGATTCAACCGATTTGTACAGTGGGTCTCATTCGGAGGGGATAGCGTTATAGCGGAGAACGTCCGCGACGAGCAGCGCAAATTCATCAAATACAATCACCTGGTAGCCAATCTGCTCGTCTTCCATAACCTTGTCACAATGACCCGTGCCATCGGGCGAATGGAGACGAACGGCCACCAGATAAGCGACGAGATCTTAGCGGTGCTCAGTCCCTATCAGACCAGCCACATCAACCGATTCGGAAGCTATTCGTTAAACTTCGGGCGCGATCCGGAGGCGGTTCACCTCCACTTTCGGAAGTCTCCGCAGTCCGAACCGTCGCCCAAGGTCGGCTCGATGCCCGTTTCAAAGGCCGATTTGGCTTAGCCAGTGGTAAAAGATTAAGAACGAGTATAGTTTTTGCGGTAATCGTTCTCATGGTTGAATATGGGATGGGCTAGTTCCTTTGGAACTGGCCCATCCTTATTTTAGCTATTATCATCGGCGTCGTCTTTGGTTGGTTTTCCTAGGGCACTCACCATTTCCTGCTGAAATCCGAGATAACCTTTCGTTGTTGAACGCTTGCGAGATCGAGCTTTCGTGGCCAAAGCTCGAAGAATTTTAATCCCAGGTCTTAGAGGGAGCTGCTGTGAGAGTTCCCTATTTAAGCAGAAGAGATCGGATTGGACCGAGAAGAAATGAGTGATTTTGTAAGCCAGGGCAACGCGATAAGGTCGAAGGTTTTCTCCCCTCTCCAAAATAACCACGAAGTTGCCTGAGACCTTCCCGCACAGTCGGCTACTTAGCGAATAACAGATTGCACACTCAATCAACCTGCTGCGCAAGGGCCCGGGCCTCTCTTGGAGCCGGCGAACACTTTAACACGCAAAAGAGTGGGAAACTGAGAAACTTACTTCAAGGATGGATAAATTTGCCCTCGCAGAGCAAGGCTAACTGAATTTGCAGAGAAGATGTTGCTTTTTTGAGAACTGTGTACATGATGCGTTTAACACAGTCTGCCCATAACTATGCTGGGTAGTTTGTGTCTTTCTACGTTGGAGATAGGGATTGTACGTTATATGAAGCTCAAACTTCTTGTTTTCGCAGCGGTGTTTTCGTTGTCGACTTGTGCTTTTGCGGATGCGTTGGCGTGGGATGTTACAGGCCAAAATCAGTTCGGAAAGCTCAACCTGCAAACGGGCAATTTCAATGCAATTTCGAGCGTTGGCTTCATCGTGGCAGGTCTGGGCGAAATCGGCACCACTGTGTACACTGCGCAGTCCGGCAGCACTGGTTTGTTTGCTGTAAATACCAACACCGGCGCGTTGTCTTTAGTTGGCGATGCAAGTCTTACCTACTATACTTTTGGCTCCACTCAGACAGGGCTTTACATGGTCGACACGGTCGGTGGTTTGTGGAATATCGATCCGTCGACTGGCTCGTCGACGCTGATCGGTTCTACTCACCTGAACATCGTTTCCGGGATGACCATTGGTCTGTCGGCAGGATCAAACAACCTTTATCTCGCCTTAGGCTCGAGCGTTTACACAATCAACACCTCGACGGGTCTAGCATCGTATATCGGTGACACCGGCACTACGGACTTCGGAGCCTTAGTTGATGTAAGCGGCGTCGTTTACGGAACCTCGATTGTCGATCCTAATTCCATTTACAGTTTTAACCCATCGACTGGCGCGGCCACGTTCCTAACCACCTCCGCTGCTGGGGACTATTCCTTTGGCGTCGCACCAATCGTCCCTGAGCCCGGTTCACTCACCCTGCTCGGTCTCGCCGGTACGCTGTTAGGTGGGTTAGCCCTCAAGCGCAAACGCGCCCTAAGACGGGTTTTCTAGCTTGCGAGTTTCGGCAGCTTCTATGAACCTAGCTTGTAGCATCGTCAACTTAACGAGGCGATGGCAAGTTGGCGTCAAAGCCATGACGCCGAGGGATTGAGCTAGGGCAGGGGAGGAGCTATAGCACCGTCACCGTTGCTCATGCGATCCTTATGCACGCAATCGGGTGAACGCCACGGCTTTCACGCGCGCCATGAGATCGGCAATCGTCCGTGCGGACGATTGACTCACCCTTTTGTCACCGCTTCGGCTTTGCTCTCCCCAGCTCACTGGGTGAGTCCGAGTTCACGGGCGAGATCTCACTTGCTGACCGAGAATTCCATGAAGATGCTCTGTTTGGGAAGATCGTTAGCCTAGCTGCACTCTGGCGGGTGTCTGATGTGGTTCGGAACGGTTACGCTAGTACCACTTGTCCAACCATCACTCTCCACATACGTGAACGGGGCCAAGTCTCCCTGCATGGTCGGAAGCAATACCTTTACTTTCGGACCAACGCTCAGTTATGCGGGTTTGTCCTCGCGTGCCGCTACCCCCGCCCAACTCTCCGTATAAAAAACCTTCGGAGACAAAAGATTGCATTCCATTCGGGCAAACCTTACCGCCCGCAAGAGCGGCACTGTGAGATGTTCGTAGTACTTGTAGTACTTAATGATTGGGAGTCACAATGCATCCACCAGTCATAATTGATTCGATTCTTTCGGTACTTGCCGCAATATTGAGTCTCTTTAGCTAAGTTGCTGCTTGAATTATGCGGGATGCGAGATCCCGCATAATTGCGCATGAAGCGCATATAACTGACGCAGTGGCGGGAGATCTTTCAATCCTATGCCGAAACCCTTCGGAGAGGAAGCCGCCTAGAAGCAGCTTCCCTGCCCATCGTGTTGATGAGTCTCCGACCGGTTATTCACGAGGTTGGTCTCCACCAGAGCCTGACTCCGCTTCACCAGTCTCAGTGATTTTGAGGCAAGCAGACTTTTTGGAAAGAAGAAATAATCGAATTGCGAAAGTGTGTTCACATGGAAGTGTCTCACCTAAGGGGTTCAGTCCAAGTTGCTAAAAGCAATCCCCCGTTGACCATCACTGAGTGTTCTTACAATAAGACAGGGAAGCCTTTTAGGAAGCCCTTATCAAGAGGTATGGAACTCGTGCCGAATGGCGGGTGCTACGAAGTGCCTGGGGTGCAGGACTTCGGTAGCAAGTAGAATCGCACCTTGCACACGTGCCTAAAACCGCCTTGCGACCGCCGAACTCGTGGACGGTTCGAGCACCTCCTCCACGTCGAGGACGGAATCTCGGCTTTTCGGGGCTTGCGTTTCTTACAGCGCGTCGTAAGTCAGACGGACCCAGCGGGGACGGGGACAGATAGCTCCGGCAGTGATAATTTTCAAGCGTGCCCAGCCAGTTGATAATGTGGCGATAGATAGTCAATCCAGTGCTTGCTTCGGCCTCTTACCCACCTTGCCCTCGAAGACTGCGGCTTCAACGCCGTAGTGGTAACAAGATGCGAGCAAGCGTCAGTCCCTTGATAGCAGTTGCCTCAAGGTCTGCTCCGCCCGACCCTCGCCGCCCTTTGACCCGACTTCCTACAAGCCTGCAAGCCATCAGTCACAGGAATTGAGAAAAGCGTTTCTTGTACTAACTGAATGGCTTACAAGCTGAATGGGCTCACCAGAAAAATTGGTCTGGTTTTCCGCCGCTCGTTGCACGGAGTAGAGTTCGTCGCTGCCGCAAGCCGGCCAGCAGTTCCTTCCAACTCGATACGCTTTCCCGGCTGGCCAGTTCGACCGCTAAAATGTTCCGTCGCCCTTCCCAGTTGATTCCGATCGCGATCAGCACCGCCTGGCTGCGGACCGCGCCATCCTCGCGAACCTTCTCGTAGCGGGCATCCAGAATCAGATACGGGTAGGGCTCTTCCAGTCGTCGCTGGGCGAACCGTTCCAGTTCTTCGTCCAGCTTCTGTACGATCCGGCTGATCGTTGAAGAACTGAACTCGTGGCCGCACAGCTCCTTCGGTGATCGTCTTCACCTTGCGTGTGGACACGCCTTGGACGTACATCTCCAGCATCGCTGCTACCAGCGCCTTCTCGCTTCGTTGATACCGTTCGAACACCTCCGTGCGGAAGCGCCCCTGTCGATCTTGCGGTACACGCAATTCAATGTGGCCTACCCGCGTCACCAGCATCCGGTTGTAGTAACCGGCCCGGTATCCGAGCCGGCCTGCTGTGCGCTCGCTCTTGCTCGCTTGTAGAGCCTCGTCCATCTCCGCTTCCCGCACCTGCTGTAACGTCTCTTCCACGATCACTTTCAGCAGATCCCGATCTTCCGCCAACAGCCTCTTCAAATCTTCCCCTGTGATCTTGCCTCTCGCGCTATCCTGCTTTCGGGTCACCTGGTCCTTTCCTTTCTTCAGCCGCTAACTGAATTCGAAAGGTCCAGTCTGACCCACCTCCCTTTTGCAGATGGGATGAGAAGGCGAGTCAATCTGGGCAAGCTAGGCTCTGGAAGAGGCAACCGCATGGCAACCAGAAAAAAGAAAATCGGAACCAACAACGAATCAGTTCTAACCCATCAGCACGAAGGACCCCTGACGATCGGCATCGATCTCGGCGATCGTCTCAGCCACTACTGCATTCTCACCGGGGACGGAGATGTTCTTATGGAGGGTCGATTGCAGAGTACTCCAGCAGCATTTCGTGCTCAGTTCGCATCGCTTCCGGCCACGCTAATCGCTTTGGAAGTAAGAACCCATTCGCGGTGGGTGAATTCGTTATTGGCCGATATAGGACATGAAGTAGTCGTTGCAAACGCCAGTCAAGTGCACCTCATTCACAAGAGTTCGAGAAAGACGGACAAAGTTGATACCCGGACCCTGGCCAGGCTGGCGCGGCTGGATCCTACGTTGCTGTCGCCGGTTCAACATCGAAGTAATGAGGCACAGGCCAATCTGTGTCTCATTCGCGCTCGACAAGCCTTAGTAACGTTTGCCGCGTTGTTCCAGTGAAAGCTTCTTTGCGAAGACCACCGCCCTGATTCCAGATATTCTTCGCCCCGCTTTAGATCCACTTCGGAAACAGATCGCCATCCTGAGTGCTCAGATTCAGGCATACGAGAAGCAGATTCTACAGGTCGCGGATAAACATTTTCCAGAAACGCAGGCGTTGCGAACCATTCCAGGAGTCGGTGTGTTAACGGCGCTCAGCTTCGTTCTGACTCTCGAGAACCCGGCCCGTTTTCGAAAGAGTCGCGATGTCGGAAGTTACCTCGGGCTCGTACCGGAACAAAGTCAATCTGGCGCCTCTGCACCGCAACTCGGAATCTCAAAAGCCGGCGACGGTTACTTACGAAAACTGTTGGTGGGAAGTGCACAGTACATCTTGGGTCCCCTCGGTCCCGATACCGATCTTCGGAGATGGGGCTGCGAACTTGCCAGACGAGGCGGTCCAAACGCTAAGAAACGTGCGGTGGTCGCGGTAGCCCGCAAACTTGCAGTCCTTTTACATCGGCTCTGGACTGATCAAGCGGAATATCAGCCGTTTCGCTCAACTTCGGCAACGCAAACTGCTGCTTAAAAGACAACAACCTCAGAATGCCGTGTCCTGGCGACTGCGTAAAATGGTTCGAGGCTTAAGCTGATCTTATGATCAGCGAAGCCGATTTGCAGATAGCAGCGCCACTCTGATCAAGGACCCCAATATGCACCTCGCCGCAAAATGGCGAAACGAGTGCGAATGGAAGAAGGGTAAACAGAGAAAAACGGCTGATCCAGGTTGACAGCAGCAATCCTTCTCATGGAAGAATCTTTGAAGCTTAACCTGAGTTCGAGACGTACATACGCAACAACTGCGAGTTTATTCCGAACTTCGGTGAGCGTAGGCGGCAGGGCGAAACCATCAGCACGGCATTCGTGGAATCCACGATCAACCAGGTGGTCAGCAGACGGTTCGTAAAGAAGCAGCAGATGGCATGGACGCTTCGTGGTGCCCATCTGCTTCTACAGACACGAACGAAAGTCCTGAATGACGAGTTGGATGAAGTGTTCCGAGGATGGTACCCGCAGTTCCGAGCCGAGGCCGCTTGATCCCCGACTTCTTGACGGACTCGAAAATGGGGTACCCAATCGAGGTCTAAGGGAAGTACTTCTTCTACGCTCTTGCCGCCAAAGCCTCCAGATTGGCCGGGCCCCTAAGTACTAGGTACGACCTATTCCTTTAAGGCTATTTCATACATGGGGATATGTTGATAAGCTCGACTTAAATACAAGCGTGGGCCTTGCGGCCTTCGTACCCGGTGGGTATTCCTCCGAGTGCCCACCGGCATCTATTTCCACCAATCATCCTAGATGGGGTACCGTGATCTGCCCGCCGAAACACTGTACCAGCCGATAACTAGGAATTCCGGTAATCTCGAAGCTCGTTCGTAGCTCTCCTTCGCCGTTCATAGTTCATATGGCTGCAGTTCACACGACGCGGGCACGGATGCCCTCGGGAATGCTATCTGGGCTGACGATCAAATCGAGATCTTAGGTTTGCACCAGCGCGCGGGCCCGCGTATGGGAGCAGTATTTACTGAGAGGGCGGTGGGTTCCGATCGGCTGCCGCAGGATTGCTGGAGGGCGGAGCCGGTTGACTGGTCCCAGTGGCAGCGCCTTCACGCGTCAGGTAAACCATAAATGGCGTAACCCGAAAGGGCATCTTTTCTTTGGCGGAAGCCAAGGTCGAGGTTGGCGCTTTGAGAAGCCGGAGGCGGTCAGACCAGGGATCGACGATAATACGCGAGCCGAGCGGCAACGCGGCAATCTGATCTTTATCGAGGAGCTGCAGTGCGGGCGCCCTTTCCGTTAAGCCGGACAGGCGGAGGTCTTTCTTCGTATCAGACATGCGATTGCCGAGCAGAGGTTTGATCAAATGAGGAACTTCGTCACTGCGCGCGGAGAGCATGCGAAGGAAGAGCCCCACGCGAGGCAGTTTGTCCTTGTAAGGCGAGTTCTTCAGAATCTGAATGGCTTTCGCATCGGCAGCATCTTCCTCTTCGCGCGTTCTTCCGAGCGAGATTTTCTTTAAGGCTTCGGGGTCATCGAACAGCAAGTGGTCGGCAAAAGCGTACTTCGTGTTAATCGAATGAGTAAGCAGGACATGCGCGAGCTCATGGGCGAGGACGGCGGCCAGCGATGCCTCATCTGGCAGCACGTCTATCAATCCGCGGCTAACCAGAATTACGCGGTTGATCGCTACCGATTCCAGTGGTGTAGTGAGCAGGATACGTGCGTGTATAGCAGGTTCTAGAGCAATCTTATTGGTGACTTCCAGGTTGTTAAGGACAGTGTCCAATACCTGATCTACTTCCCCGGCCGGGGCGAGTAAACCGGCTTTCTGCAGGCGATCGGTGATGTTTTCTTGCGCTTGTGTTTCCCACATGCGCTGGGCCTCAACCGGCGAGTAGCTGTCCGAGTTCGCCTGGCTCTCATCGCGCACGCCTTGCGGGCTGTCCACTGTTAGCTCGGTAAAAGCCTGTTGGGCTTTGTCTTTGGAGGTTTCGTAATCCCATAGCCGTGTTTGCGCTCGCATGGGGGCCGTGTGAACAGGTCCCCAGCGATAAGCTTCGTCCTGAGCGTAGATGTAAGTCGGGAGCCAAAGCCCACCAGCATTGACGCGCCAGGATTCAAAGTGCGAGAACTCGTTATTCGGAGAGGGAACGTAACGGCCGTTGAAACGTACAAGGTTGTAGTCCTGGTCTTCCACCCAGATGCGGCCTTCGAAGCGCCGCTTGCCCGCACTTTGTTGCGGCCGGATATCCAAGACGAAACAACGCACCTTGCCCAGGAACTCTTTTTTCACGTATTCGAACCGATAATGAGCGCGGTCAAAGCCATCGAAATCGAGGAATATTTCATCGGCGAAACCGCCCGGATAGTATTGGGTACTGAAGAAGGAAGTGAAGAAATGCGGAATCTTCTTCAACGCGGACCTTTGCGGCAGAAAGGATTCGTCGACAATGCCGTTGGTGATATTGAGTTTTCCGAGAAAATAGAAGTCGTGCTCCGGAACGAAGCCGAGATCAGGATCTTTCTTCATCTCCTGGATGTACGTTTCGAGCACGGGTTCTTTCGTGCGAAGCCTGTCAACCAGAACATGCTCCCTGTTTACCGCCCGATCAATCACTTCGTCCAGATTTCGAGCCGGGGTGGAATTGGCAGGCCACAAGACACGGTTCGAATCCCGCGCAGGATCGGCCGGCGGTTGTGCCGTCTGGGCAGAAGGGGTTGCGCTTTGCGGGGATACCGGCAACACGGTAAGCGATGCAAAGACGGCGAGATAAATTAACTTACAAGGTGCTTTCGGCTTGATAGAAGCATGGATGTATGCTCGGAAACTGATATAGAGAGATAAGTGGTTACTTCGACAATTGGAACGTATAGGAACGCGCTTGTTCGCGCTCTGAACAAAAGATCGCATTTAGTACTCCTGAGATGTTACAAGTGCGTACGAAGAACGTGTATTCACACTTACAAGTCCGGTGTAAGATGGCTATGGTTGCAATTGCATCCCGGTTGGTTGCATGAACTATCTCCTGTGGCCACAGTAAAGAACAGGTAAACGGGCGTCTCCGGGATTTTTCTCTCTCTACCGCCCGGCTGTGGCCGCCGAGCCTGAGGCGGACCCAGTTGTTTTTCGGCCTCAGCCCAATCTTCCTCAGACGATCCTAGCGGGCACCCTCGCAGTTGCCAAAGCGCATAGGCCAGCCTCGCGATACTCTCGCGTTCGTTGTCTTGGGAGATGTCCGGTTCCGCCGCTTCAGGCACTCGGTCTGCTGCTCGCGAATCACGACGAGGAACTACTCCAATCGCCGCCTCTATCGATTCCATAAATTTATGTTGCTCCTTGAGAAGGTAAATTCCCGAGGCAAGGGGAGGGGACGTTGGACGCTCCACAAAGGCAGCATCCACGTCAGGCTTAAAGCTTAAACTAGATTTAAAGGGGAGACAAGTACAAGCCGGGGCTACTACTACAAAGCCTGGGGTTTACTTGCGACCTTCTTATTATCACGGGATTTTGCAGGACGGGTACGTACAGGTCCGACATCACATCCCGGAAGGCATCTTTTTGCAGATAGATAATAGTTGCAGCGGCCTAAGCGGAGAGAAGTCCATCGAGGGCTGCCTGTCACTCCAGCGCACCATAAAACACGCCTGATGACCGACTACTACGACCGGAAGATTTTAGAGCTAGAGCGGGGCGCCGAAGAACAAATCCAGAAAGCCCCATATAGATTTGCAGGCTGGCGAAAGAGACGCGCTGGAAAGAGGCTAGCAATGGACCCACACCCTAGCCAGTATCCGCCAGATGAGAGAAGACGGACGCGCTAGTCTTGGGGGCAAGCGGATTGCTTCTCTGGACTGAAAGTCCGTTCTAGCTCCCACCTTAACCGCTGGCAGCGCGGGACCGGCCTCAAAGGTGGGCCTTTGTTGATTGTTTCCGTCACACGATCGACCTCTTGGTGCAGAGCTTCCACTCCCGCGTGAGGTCCGCGCGCCGGCCACAATTTGCTGCCGCTGGGTGGTGATCAGGGCGTCGAACTGGTAGGAGCGTCCGGTGAGCGCTGCTCAGAACGAAACTGACCTCGTATCGGTAGCGAGCTTAGCCAGTCCAATCCAGGCGGATCGGCGTCGATGCTCGGAACCTTTTCTTAACTGTTTAAGGTTCGCCGTTCCCTAAGAAGCTTTAGTGTGTTGTAGGTCGTGAAAAGATATTTAGTCGTAGATCATTGCGGAAGGAGGCCAATCCGCGCGAGAGTCGACCCCGCGCCTTCACACCGGAGGTGGCGTCGACGCCCGGCATGGACTTCGGGTTCTGGCAACCGTTCAATCGGACCACCGCAACGTCAGCGTCCGTCAAGATCAAGCGCTTACCTTTAGGATCTTGCAACAGGTTTGGGGAATCGCGGGTCATCAGTCCGGCCGTGTCGAGGCATCCCGTGAAAGCGAGATCATTCCCGCTCATTGTCCACCCTTGCAACAGTGGAATGTGTCAGTGCGTTAGTTTAAACCGAAAAGCGATATCTTCAGCCGCAGCTCCCAGCCAAACGTTCGCCTTCTGAGGCTCTTTCCACAACCGTACGTGATGGCGCTTTTGAACCGTGTCCAGGCTCTTCTAATGCCAAATCGGACGGTACCCCGTTTAGCGTCAGGGTATTCATCGGAGCCCTCCTGTAACCAATCCGCTCCGTAAGGGCTTTGGTACATCCGGTACAGGGACAGCGGCGACTTCCGTTCCGCCTGAGACCATCCGGCGGCATGAAAGGCGCGGTCAACCTCCTCACGACTGCCAAGAAACAGGAGGTTCACGAGGTCGGACGGATGGCTTCCCATTCGCGCCCGTTGCGCGGAACCCTTCAGCAGGTGATGAACAGCGCTTACTTCGTCCGGCGAGAATGAGGTTATGCCGACTGACCTTCTGGCGCTGGAGCGAACTTCAATCGGGGCAGTTAGCCGGAGCATAAGTTCAGTACCCGGCGTCTCGCGCTTTTTTCTGGCCAGCCGCGCGTGTGGCATGCAGAGCATCTTCGACGCGAGCCGATAGGCCATCCGGTTCAAAAAACCGAATCTCGTCCTGGATCGTGTTCCCGCCGGGAGCTGCCCGTCTGAGATATTTGCCCCAGAACGGCTCGCACCGTTCTGGCATCGTTCAAGTCAGCTTCTTCATGATGAGTCCTTTCAGCGCTTTTGCTATCGCGCTCAGGCCAGCCTGTCCCTTCTCGCTTCAGGCCGGTCGTCTCATCCGATCTGCTCCATTACTCGAAAACACCCAAAACAGACATTTTCCGAAGATGGAGTGCCTGGCTCCAAGCTCCATCGCCTCCCTAGCTAAGCTAGCCGGTTGTCCAGAAATTAACAGCTTACGCCGGTTGGCTGCTCCATACTCCCGAACACTCATGCCCACAAAATTCGGCAAGCGAAATTGGAAGATTGGCTTTCAGGATCTCCGACGAGCAATGTCTGCCACCGGGGATCATGCCGTTAACGGAATAAATGTGCACTTGCTGCCGCTACCCCAAAACGGCCGCCCCTTAGATAGAGCCCCGCACAGGCGGCTCATCCCACGTTGATCGGCGAACGCCGACATTGACGACCCGCAAGAGCTGTGGCGATTAGCCCAAAGCTGATGAGAAGCATCGAGCTTGGTTCCGATACTGCTGCGGCTGGAGTGGCGAGGAAAGCGTGATGTCCGCTGCTGTCAAAATAGGTTCCAACGATCTGACCAGCGCTGTTAAGGCCGAGTGCCTGAGTGCCGCTGGAGCCCGGGACAGAGATCGTCGTGAAAGTACCCGAGCTATCGAGAAATCCGTGAATGACTCCACTGCTCAAGAAGTCTCCAACGATCTGGCCGGCATTATTGATTCCGTTGGCCGCCATGGTGCTGGTGGCTCCCGGCACGTTGAGTGCGGTTAAGACAGCGGTGGTGCCAACAAAGGCATGGTTTCCGCCCGTATTGTCAAAATAGGTTCCGACGATCTGACCAGCATCGTTCAGACCAAAAGCTTCTGTTCCGCTCGAACCGGGTAAAAAGCTGGTCGTAACGGCACTCCCATTCGCTACGAATCCCTTGAACACCTTGCCGACGACTCCATACCCCGAGAGCTGGCCGGCATTGTCGATGCCGGTGACCTGTGGCCCGGCTATACCAGGCACGTTAATCGTGGTGTAGGTAAATGAGGTGCCAGCCGCGGGCGTAGTGGCCGCAAACGGCACGACCAGGAGAAGTGTCGATAGAGTCAGCCGCATAGTTCCTCCCGAGAGATCAAGCTTTGAACGATCGATTCACCGCCGCACACTATCGAAAATACCCACTTCAGGAACCGAGGCGAACGGCAGTCCGGTACCATCCCAGGAACTGAGGCTAGAAAGGGTGACAGCCGAGTTCGTCGAAAGCTGAACCCCGAGGCTATATAGTTTAGGGGCGAAGCCACAGTTGACGCCGACCAAAAGTTAGCGGCTGAGGCTGACAAGACTGTCGGGCTGAATAAGCACCGAAATGCTGAGATTTTCATAGATCTCCCGCTGGTCCGCAACAAACGTGTGGCCAGAAGCTCGCGCAGGCGCGCAGAATCCATTTGATTGAAAAATGAGTCCACCGATAAAAGCTACTTCCAGTTAGAATCCGAGATTGCTGGACAGGTGATGTGAGTAACCGTTAGACGTTCGTTCAGCTCAGGTTCGGGGGGGAAGCGTTCAACTTGCTCTGACGGCGCCGGATGAGCAGCGCAGCAGAGGTTAACACACCACCCAGCATAAAGATCGAGGCGGTGGCTGGTTCGGGAATATTGGAGATATAGTTGACCTGGACGGTTCCATTGGCAGTGCCGGAGTCGGTCACGCTGAAGGGAATGATCAAGTCGGGCGTGAACCCTACTGCTCCTTTACCGTCAATCGAAAGATTAAAGGTGCCATTGCCGAGGAAAGGAGTGAAAAAAGAGGGATCTGACAGAGTAACCGTAGTGAATATATTGTTGGCGGAGGCAGTGGCGGTGACCGGCGTGCCATCGCCCGGAACAACGACTTGGCTGCTAGCGGTAGGCGAACTGGTAATCAGCACGCTTGTGCCGCTCGGATCATAGACCTTCAAAACCGCCGCGAAGTTCACGGTGACGGTTTGAGAGGGATTGGGCCCCGAAAGTCCCGGGCCGTCTGTTATCTGAACGGTACCCGAGACGTTGGTGAGGAAATTGAATTGAATCGCCTGGAGAGATTTCGACCCGTTGTATTGTGAAAAGCCCGTCAGTGGGGTGTCAGTGTTGCTAAACGGCAACTTACCGCTGAAACTTGCAGTTCCACCGGATATGGTATCGGCCAACATAGCCGAGGCCGTGAGACCGACGAGGCATAAACATGTGCTAATTCTACGAATTTTCATTTTGCTTTCTTAAATCCAGCCTTGAATCTGCTACAAGAGATCCTTCAGCGAGTTCTGGTCAGCAACGCACTATAGGGATTCTCTTAGGGAACTATATCGCTGTTTTTCTTGGTTAGCAACCTATTTGCCAAAATTCAGGCGGGTTAGCATGCAAATTCATAGGTCTTCTTTGGGGCAACGTGCCTTTTCAAACCTGAATAGAGCTAAGTGGGGCTTGTAAAGGGAGGGGGTTGGTCCCGAAACTCAGGACCAGTTCGTTTCGCAGACTTCGTGTTGCCCCCATATTGGAGCGACTTGCGGCCTATGTGGATCATTTACGCAAGGAACGGAATTCTTTTACGTGCGGCATTTTTCTTCATAGGTCTTCAATAGGGTTTGCTTCTGGCAGGGACCGAGTGTCATCGCAGAGTAATTTTTCGCAGCTGTGCTGCTGGTGAGCCCAGCCAGCACGGCGGATCGCGCGCTCGTATCTCCCTTCCTATTGCGTGTTATCGCAGATGGCGTCGAGCACGGCCGATGCTGTCCGGCCATCGCAGCTCGCGAGGCGCAGGTGAGGAGGAACCCATTGATGGAGCTTGCCGCGGAAGAGGTGGAAAAACAAGCAATGACGTACTCGGAAATTCGCAGTACGCGGCTGCTTCCGCCGCGCTCGCATGCGCGGTCAGGTAGCGGCAAGGTTGAGCTTGAACTCGAGTGCGGACACGTGACCTGGCGTGCGCGATCGGAGCTTAAGCGGAACGGCAAACAAGTCGAGCGCGTGCTGTGCCGGACCTGCACGAGCGCCGCGCCGGACGCCTCGGTGCCGGAGGTGAACCATTAGGCCGCCGCTTTTCTGCCCCACCTGGTTCACCGCTTCAAATCGCGGCTCTGCCCACTGATACTCAATTCCGCAGCCGTTTAGCGTCTTCTCCTCCAGTGAGCGAAGCGCGCGGAGCGCAGTGGAGACCAGAGTTTGTCGTAGAGAGCGAGTGGCATGGACCTAGCCCCCTTCAAGCGGCAGCAAGCTGTTTCCCGGTGATTACCCGGGCGCGTGCGCTGTTTCTGCTTGGATCCGCCATCAGACCTTACAAGCCAATTCCCGCCGGCCGCATTTTCCCGAAAGAGATTTCCGTCCCGGATGCAGCCCCGCGCCGTCGTCACACCTGCGGTGTGACGTCTGGTTCATGATGGCGCGTTCACTCTTGCCGAGGGCGCCGCCGAGGTGGCGAGTCCGGCTCGCAGGCGGTGGCCGGCAAAGGCACTCGGGTCAAAGCTCCACGTAACGCTTGACCACAATCGCGACCCATTCCCCGGTGTCGCGCTGCACTAAAATCCCGGACCTACCACTCGTGTTTCAGCAACCTTCCGGTTTTTAAAATGCAGCGTCGTTGTACCTAAAACCCGGACTGCTGTATTTAAACACCGGACAAACTTCGCTCGAAGTTCGTCCGGGATTTAGACACTCTGCGAGCTCACGGTCCGGGATTTGACTGCCCGGAAATCGAGTGTGTAGCTAAAAAAGCCGGGATTTGAGTGCAGCATGACAGCTGCAGCGGCGGAGGAAACTCCGGATTTCCACCATGCTGTGCAAAAATCGAGCCGGCTGCAAGAGTAGCTTTACTGCATCGGAACAAAGCTCCACTCCTGATTGTCGGTACCCAGGCAGGTCCACTGCTGAATCGCGGCGGAGTTGGCCGTCGATCTCCCGCTCACGTCGATGCAGGAACTCCTGCTGCTGACGGGACTAATGGTGAAAGCGCCGCCGGAAGCAGAAGTGACGGTCCAAATCTGATAGGATTCTCCTTCGAATGGCCACTGCTCGAGTACGGTTCCGTTGGCCGCGGATGTTCCCCCTGTAACTTGGAGCGCCAATCCACTGTTTCTGACCTGAATCTCATATCCTCCGTTAACTGGAATGAATTGAAATTGCTGATTGGTTTGCTGGTCTCCCAAACAAGTCCACTGCTCAGCTGTGTCTGTTTGCCAGGTCGCCGCGGGTCCGCCTTTCATTTGTACACACCTAGCGCTGTTTTTTGAGACAATGTTCACCCAGCCGGTTGGAATTGGATTGGTTGTCGTTCCGCGGACTTGCGCCGAGTTCGGATCCAGCATCAAGCTCGATTCGTCGACGGCCTCGAAGTTATCGCCGGTTACGAGTGTCATCTGGTGCATGGCATCATCGTTGTAGCGCGGGTCGCCTAAACCCGTCAGGTGCCAGGATGTCCCGTTGTCGGCCAAAATTAATCCATAGGTCTTTGCGGCTTGCAGGATCACCTGTACGAACGCAGGGTAGCGACTGATGTCGTAGCTTGCCTTCAACCGAAAACGTTGCCCCATGGGGGGATATTGAGTTCCGGTCAGACGCGAAGCCCAGTGACGCGCGGGCCAGATGTACTGGTCGCGGGTATGATCGGCGGTGACTCGGAGAGCATGGTCAATGTGACCGGCGACTAGCTCGTCGTAACGAACTTCTCCCGGGAAGATGGGCAGACCGGCGGCGTCCGCCGAGGTCCAGCCGGCAGACCGCAAGGCATTCGAATTGAGCGGGAAAATGGCCCCCGAGCCTGCTTTCCAGCCAGTCGAACTGCTCGAGAGATTAAACAGCTCATACAGAATGCAGTTAGTGTTGTCGATGAGAATGGCGTGATGATCCGATCCACTCTGGATGTTGACATTGGGGGGAATCGGATACGGCCCTGGGTCGCCATTGTAGTAGAACGACACGGGCACTTTGGGCTGCGTGCCCGGAACCACGTTGTAAGGCATGCCGCCGCCATGTCCGAAATCCGGATGCAGCTTTGTATTGGTGGCGTTCATCGACGCCACGTAGGCAGCAGAGTTGGCATCAACCGGCAAGTTGTCAATACGGGCATTCCAGACATTGTTTGCTGGGAAGATATTGCATCCGCTGAATGAAGGCGTTTGAGCAGAAGTTAGTGATGTAACGGCCAGCACGAGAAGGGGGATTGAGAGGCGCATATCGTACTCCTTAGTAAGGCTTTTATGCCTCTATAAGGCAGTGTTGTTATAGGCCCTGCTTTTCTCCGACATACGGGTAGATTATGCCCGTAAACTTCTGTAATTAGGCAAGCGATTGCGAGCCCGGAGGGTTCGGCAGAGCGAGCCAACAGAATCTCCTTAAAATGTTTTTGCTGAGAAAACTTGAAAGGAGAGAGGCTGATGGCTCGCAAGAGCAAAGATAGCGAACTGAGAGAGACCTGGCAACAGGCAACAGCGGAAGGCGACGATGGGATGCGAGCCCTGGTGCAACGGGTGGTGCAGCAGGTGCTTGAGGCGGAGATGGCAAGCTTTCTGGCTGTGGACAGCTATGAACGCCCAAGTGAACGCCGCGGATACGCAACGGCTACAAGTCGCGGAGGCGCGTTGATCCGTCATTCCTCGCGCCCGCTTCGCTCCAAAATTGTCCTTGACCCCGGCCACCGCTAACGGGCATCCCGTCTATCAAGCTGGGTATGGCAAACTAGGCCATACTCCGGCCCTTTCCATTTTCAAAACCAAACCCTGAGAACTGGAGAGCAGCGGCTTACGGAAATGTAAGTACGACTAAATAAATTTCCAGATATCTGGAAATAAAACAGGAGAGCTTTTTACAGCTTCAGCCACTATTCTTTCAGATGGAAGGCAGCAGTATCAAGCCAGCCATCTGACAAAGGAAGGGGAAGCGCGCCAACGCTTCCCCAGAAAAGGCAAAACCCTCGATGAGTAAAACCCTTTCGCTTGTTATGTTAGCGCTCGCGCCTCTCATGCCAGCGCAAACCCCTGAACATCACAAAGTGGTGATGTCTCTCCCTCAAAGCGCATCAGCAGTGCCTAACCAGACACTACAACCGCAAACCAGCAGTGTTAACCTTCCCCACGAAGCGCCCATTCCGAGACCGCATGGTATCGGATATACCGGCGGTCCCATTATGGTGGAGACTAAACCCTATCTGATCTGGTACGGCGACTGGAGCAACAACACCGCCCCCGCTATCGTCAATGATTTTGCGGCCCATATCGGAGGTTCTCTTTACGGCAACATCGCCCGCAGCTATTACGACTCCGGCAACAACCGGAATAGCAACGTGGTTTTACCTTCAGTTAACTACTATGACAGCGGTTCCCGTGGTTTTAGCTCCTTGGTGGACTACGATTTTTACCTTATCGTTATGAACGCGATCCGTTCCGGCAAGGTCGGTAAAGCGGATCCTAATGGGATTTACTTTGTCATGACGGCTCCCGGGGTCGGCGTAAATGGCTATGGTACGAGTTTTTGCGGATGGCATAACTGGCTTAACAAATACGATTTCCCGGAACTGGGAAATCTCACCCTGAAAGTTTCCTTTGTCGGCCCCGGCGGTGGCGGGTGCACCGTCCAGTCTGGCAAAAGTCCAAATAATAACCCAGGTGCGGATGCTTCCCTGACCATATGGGCGCACGAGTATCACGAAACGGTCAGCGATCCTGAACTAAGCGCTTGGATAGACTTTACAGGTGGTCCTGCTGAAGATGGAGATAAATGTACCTGGAATATGGGACCCGAGCAGACCGCGCCGAACGGCTCAAAATATAACCTCCAGCTTGGAGACCGTCAATATCTGGTACAGCAGATATGGGCGAATGACGGCCCCGGTTATTGCACCATGCAGTGGCCCGCACCTATTAGCGCCACTGGCAAGTTTTACATCATCTCGAAGAATGGCGGTAAATGCCTTACGGCTACGGGAACCGCCAGCCAGCGCGGTATGCCTGTCAATCAGGACACCTGCTATGACGGCCCCGAGCAGACCTGGATGTTTAAGCTAGTCAATGGCGGTTATGAAATCACCAATCAAGGCAACGGCCAGCAGCTTGACGTCAGGGGCGGCCCTGGAGCCACGGCAAACGGGGTGCCGATACAGACATGGCCGTTCTGGGGTGGTAGCAACGAGCTATTCGGCTTCTCCGATCCGAATCACTCAGGAGGCTACAGCGATTTCACGGCTTTCAACAGCGCCCGCGTGCTCGACGTTTGGGGAGCTTCCAAACTGGATAACATCCCGATTCAGCAATACGACTTTCTGAACGGCCCTAATCAGAACTGGCGATTGGTTTCAGCGCAACAGTAAATCTGGATATTCCACCGGGGGAGAAATCCCCCGGCTTTTTTTGCGCAATAAGGTGCGCTCCGCGCGGTCGGCACTTATTTTGTAAGATTTTTAAACGTCTGGTAAACTGGATATCTAAATGGCCCAGGTAAAAAAACGCGGACGCCCGCCTGCTTCCACCGGGGCAAAGTCGAAAGACCCGGATTTCATGCCTACCACCGTATACATCAACCGCAACCTTTACGCCGATACCCGCGCCGCCCTCATTCGGGCGCAGAGCGATTTTAGTGCGTTGGTGAACAGCCTGCTTATCGACTGGATCAAGACGCAGAAGCGTTAGCCCCGCTATAGCCGTTAAATTTGACTCTCCCGGCGCATGAAAAAGGTTTTCCGCTAGCGCAGGCAATTACCGCCGCCGAACCGTTTGTCGCTTTAATTTGGTAGCTGGCCTTTGGTTTTCAGGTACAGGATATAGGCGAGACGGCTCTGGTGCAAACTCTAGATGTGTTTCGGTGGGATAAGGAATAATGGCCGGGGTGACCGCACTGGACCTGTTCAAGGGACGACATTTCGACCAAGACGTCATCGTGCTGTGCGTGCGCTGGT
>JAABUQ010005464.1_pt1 | contig 20252 bp, 19 predicted proteins | sample 5560001 | NCBI WGS metagenome assembly JAABUQ01 (sample SAMN10711888, study PRJNA513371) | rock metagenome | isolation source: Antarctica rocks | place: Antarctica: Victoria Land, Finger Mt nord | collected 2015-12-18
AACCAAAAAAGCAAAGCACCGCAGATTAGAGTTTGCGAGTGCGGAGTACGCCTATAAGCCGGATTCTGTACTTGAAGCCGAAGCTTCAAGCGACGATCATCTATCTGGGATGAGCGTTGCCGCTCACCTCATTGCGATCCAGCTCGAGCGGACGGGCCATCCGGTTCCTCATCGGAACACATCGAACAATCTTGCTTCAGGTGGGGTTTACCCGAGCGCGCGTCACCGTGACGCTCCGTGAGCTCTTACCTCACGATTTCAACCTTGCCGCAGATGCGGCGGTATGTTTCTGTGGCACTTTCCTTCGAGTTACCTCGACAGGACGTTATCCTGCACCTTGCCCTATGAAGCCCGGACTTTCCTCACGTATAGTCGCGCGATCGTCCAGCGTACTCCGCTTCTTGAGTGTACCACCTTAAAGCCTCTCGCCAAAGTCTGGTGGAGGCAAGGAGACTCGAACTCCTGACCCTTACGCTGCCAGCGTAATGCTCTACCAACTGAGCTATGCCCCCGCCTGGAGATGAGGAGGCTCGAACTCCTGACATCCAACTTGCAAAGCTGGCGCTCTACCAACTGAGCTACATCCCCGCCGAGTGCGTAAATGTGCCCGTTCCCAGGCAAAGTCCTTGTCCTTGTCCTTGTCCGGCGTTACCTGGCCCAAAAGTCCCGGCCCAGCTCCCCGTAAGTCCAGTATTACATTGGGTACTGCATGTTGAAGGGTGTACTAGTGTTGAAAAACTCGCCGCCTGCACAACGCGTGCTGATGTTACTCGATCACGATCCTCAACAATTCTGGCATGCGCTGGAATTTTATCTGAGGTTTGCCGATCCGAGCGACGTGGCTACGGGGCTGCGCGGCAGCGTACCGTCTCTGAACGCTGAAAACCGTTCTCAATTGGCGCTTTTCATCGGCGGACCTCAAGCGGAGTCGCAACAGCCCGAGTCCTCGTCTCAAGCGCTAAACTCGGAGATCGAGCGCGTTTGTCGGCAGCCTGGATTCAAGGCGTCGGTTGAAGCCTTTCTAAGGGCCAATCCGCGGGCCGTGGCGCAACTCTCATCCCGCTTACTGCAAGACCTGCTGGAAGTGGCGGAAAAACCGCTCGCTGGCGCAGGTGCGGAGCGCCGGGAAGGACACTCGGCGTTCGTTTTCGGGGAGAACGATCATCCGGGAAGCGGAATGAATCGCCGCATTCGTTTCGACGTTCCAAGCTGGGCCTTGCCTCTCGGTGCCTTTTTCGTCGGGAGTATCATCACGGCACTGGTGATTAGCTCGCTTTTTGGACGCAATCGTCCGGCTAGTCAGCCGGTGGTTGCCCCGGTGTATTTCGCAACGGCCGCACCGGTGGGCGCGGCTCGCCGAGTCATCGTCCCGAATGGATACGGCGCCCCGCCGCAGACGATGACGCAACAAATGGGCCTCACACCCCCTCCCGCAATCAGCGAGTCGCTGAATAACATCGTCGGTTCTGGCGCTCCAAATTTCGATCGACAAACTAACCGGTCTTCGCAAGCATTGCGCGGGGGCGTACCCCCCAAGGGCGAGGCGAAGTCAGCCGCGACGCGCTCCGGCTTGCCCAGTTCCAGAACTGCAAGCAGTCCGCCGGCATCGCTTGCGCCGAACGAATCGAAAGCGGTCCCTGCAGCAAACGAAACACCGCTCAGCGTGGAGCCCGAGAATCAAACGTTCGTCGCAGTGCCGCAGCCGTCACCTGCCCCCGTTTCATCCCTAAGCCCGTCTGAACTGATGCTCGCGATACCGACTCCCGAGAGTGTGAAGTCGCCAGTCCCCGCAGCGTCGCCGGCGCCTACTCCCACGGCCAAGGGCCGCAAAGGGATTCGTTTCGGCTATCACTGCGCAAAATGTCCTTAGGGGGCCGGGTCTGGGCAATTACTCGGATCTCGCTCTTCCATGCGTCCACAGTTCAGGACGCTGGCGGCAGCGAACACTGGCCAGCCTGAGTGTCGAGAACCTGAACCTTGTGCCGTCGTACCGATCTATCGAAAGGCATTGCATGTCAGCCCTCTCACGTATCCGCAGCGTGTTGCGTCGCCCTGTCAAAAACGATCTGCAAAAACGTTTCCCCACTTTGAGCATGGCGGAAGGCGTTATTATCACGGGCGCCGACAAGTTTTACCCCGGTACCCGGTGCTCAGTCGACGTGCGAGCTTATCTTAATTGTGCCGGAGGATCGTGGAACGATAATTCCGGGTACATTCGTACCGGCGATAATTGCGAGATTGGGCCCTACAGTGTGCTCTGGGGGGCTGGTGGAATCACCTTAGGAAACAACGTGCACTTAGGAGCTCACGTACACATCACGGCCCACGAATCTCTGGTGCCTAAGCAAGGCGATGACGTCTTTAAACCGCTCGCTTTTAAATTTCTGCCCGTCGTCATCGAGGATCACGTTCTTGTGAGCTCCGGAACGATAGTTATTCCCGGTGTCCGCATCGGTCATCATACGCAAATCGGCGCAGGGTCGGTGGTGACAACGGATATTCCGCCCTATTCCATTGCGGTCGGATCCCCCGCTCGAGTGATCAAAACCATCACTGCGGATGACGATGTCATTGCGACCAAGTGAAGTTTCGCTTACTGGGGCATAGAATGGAGAGCGCGGCCTAGAGTACTCGAACCACTCTAAGCCTGGCAGGCACGCTCCGGCAGTTCGTTTATGGGATTTAGCTAGCTTCTTAGCACAGATGCAGCACAGCGACAAATTCCTGCCTTGGTGATTCGTTCAAAAAAAAAGCGCGCCGCCGGAGCGACGCGCCGTCAACCGTTCTACAGCTTTTAAGGATCAGATGCTGATAAATCTCGGATTGTTTAGTTTGGTATTCGAGCCTGCTATGGTTGCTACCGGTGTGGCGCTACCGGTTGCATTAGGTGCGAAGACTTTAATTGCGTTTGTTAAAGTCGAAATGTATATGTTTCCCGCGGAGTTCACTGCGATGCCGTACCCACTATCTGAGGTGACTATATTTTGCAGCGGCGAAACGTTACCGCTGGCACCGGCGGCATACACGAGATCGTGATGGCCGATGTAATACGAAAAGAGCGTGAGATAAATCTTGCCCGTCGGTCCGATGGCGACGCCATACGGCCCGTAGCTCTTGTCCATCCCAGACTTGCTGCCACCGATGGTACGAAGGGGAGTGCTACGACCGTTTGCGCCTGCGGCGAAAACAGCGATGCAATTGTTGCTTTCATTAGAGACGTAGATATTCTGTTGAGCGTCCAGCGCTATCCCGTAAGTGTTGCCAAGCCCTGATCCGTCACCACAAGGGGCGTAGCTCGTTATCGTGGCGATTGGAACCGCGTTCCCGTTGGCGCCAGGAGCGAATTCCTGAATGTAACCACCAACTTCTGCCACGTAAAGTTTTCCGGTCGAGCCAATCACGATTTGCTCCGGCTGGCCCAGGGACGTGAGATTAATCGTCGCAACCGGAGCCACGTTGCCGTTAGCGCCAGAGGCAAACTTGAAAATCTTGTTCTGGTTATAGTCACTGACGTACACATTACATTGAGTGTCGTGCGCAACTCCCGCTGGGTAGTTTAATTTGGTATTGCCGCCCGCGATCGTGCGAAGCGGTGCCACGTTTCCTTTGGCAGCCGCGGAGAAGATGGTGACGCTGCCATTTCCGCCATTACCCTGGTTTGCGACGTACACAAGCTGACTTGGCGTCAGCACGGCGACATGCACGTTGCTCGCGGATACGCCGCTGGATGAGGCGGAGAACGTTGCGGAGGTAATGGCTGCTCCGTTGTACGTAACCGTTACGGGCGTGCTGGAAGAGGTCAGCGTTGCCGTGGAGAGTTTTGTAGCTCCCGACGTGTCGCTGTCGCTGAGGTTAATCGGCGAGGCGTACGTGCCGGTAATGACTTTGCCGGTAGCGTCCTTGGCAACGACCGTAAGGGGGACAGTAACAGTGGGCCCGCACTGCGCGGGAGAAGCACTTTGCAGCGAAAGCGTGATGGACGATATTTTCGCAGTTGAGCTTAATGCTGCAGCGTCTGGGGCAGGTGGCCCCCCAACGCCGCTCGGTGCTGCGGACAAATTACTGGAGTTTGGAAGACTCGTCTGTGCGCCGCTACACGCGGCGAGGCCTAGAATCGTAAGGATACATAGCGACTGTAGATATGTGAAAAACACGGGCTGAACTCCTCAAGGGGAAAGCGAGTTGGCCCGTTCATATCACCTAACCGTCTAAAAAGCGTCTAAAAGCCGGCCCAAGGCGGTCAGTTTTCGCTTGCTCCGCAAAGCAGGAAGCTGTCGAAACTCCGCTAGTGTAAGAGAGTTAGCTTTCCGGAAAGCTTGGGCCAGGTGCGGTCCTTGCACGCCCGGACAATAGCGGCGTTGAAAGCTATGGCCAAATAGCTCTCTTGAGACTGTTGATCGGGTATCTTGCGGGCCCTTGCGCAAACCAGAGCGTACGCTCGTTTAAGGTACGTCACCGCGCGCGGGCGATCGTTCAACGCGTGGTACATGCACGACACTGCCCAATAGGCTTGTTGCGGCTGCCAGCCGGAATCGGCATCACCCATCAAAGGTAGCAAATCGTCCAAGACGCCATGAGCTTTCCCGATGTCGCCGGCACCAAGATACATCAACATAATTTCGGCCATTTGGCCGGGCTGCATCTGTGATTTACCCAATTGCCGGCAAAGCTTCAATGACTTTTCGAACGTTGCGATGGCTTTATCGTCCTGACCTAACTGCGCGTAATATTCCGCTAAGTTCGAGAATACATCGCTTTCAAAGATGGGAACGTTGTAATTTTCTGTCACTTCGCGGGCCCTGTTTAGGAACTCACCGGCTTTTTGCGGCTTCCCTTCATTCAAGTAGGCGTACGCGATAGTGTTGAGGGCCGCGACCTTCACGGGAATGTTACCGGCGATGTTGGCTTGCTGCAACGCTTGCATAAGCAGTTCTCGGGCGGCAGGAAATCGGCCGAGCAATAACTCCAGCAACGCCTGCATGCGGAGTACTTTTAGGCGATCTTCCGTTTGCCCGACGTCCCTCGCAAGGTTTTCTCCCGCGCGCAAATGTTGCCGCGCGCGGTCAATCTCGAATCTCCAGATCGAGAGCTCCGCCAGACCGAGTTGTGCGCGGCACTCGAAACGGCGATCGCCTGTCTGCAGCGCCAATTCTAGCATATTGGACGCTGCATCGTAAGCTGCTGGAGCAGAAGTACTGCGCAAAATCATGTATTCTTCGTAAGCTAAACGGCATGCAGAGTGCAGGTCCGTAGTGCTTCGGGCCATGGAGCGCGCACGCTCCAAGAATGTTCTCCAATCTTTTCCGCCTTGAAAGGTCAGTTGAATCAACAGGAGATAGGTGTCGAATTGCGCCGCTTTGTCCTGCGTCCCTTCGAATAAAGCCAGAGCCCTTTCCGCCGCAGTCGCGGCGTCGTCATAGCCCGCCGCGTCTCGATGAACGCGTGCTTCTAAGAGCAAAAAACGGCCGCGCCATGACGCGGTGAGTGGACCGTCATTACCGGTGCTGCGCAATAGCTTGATAGACTCATCGCCGGCACCAGTCATGGTACAATACTCGATGCGTCGCGCAAGCGTTTCGCATTGAAGGTCGATTTCGTCAACGTTTAAAGACAGTGCTTCCAAAAGCGCCAACGCCGACGCCTGCCGTTGCGTATCACCGCTCCGTTTATAAACCTCCTCCATGACGAGCAAAGCTTTAATCTTCAACGGCGGCATCGCTGCCAATTCCAGAGTGCGCGATGCATAGCGTTCGGCTTCCGCGTTGGCGTAAGTGTTAAGAGCTTGCTGAGCAGCCAGCACGTAAGCAGTCGCGGCGTGTTGTTTCATTTCCGCGCGCTCGAAATGCCATGCAAGGGCGCGCTGGTTGGTGCTTCCCCCCACGTCTGCGCCACTCTCCAGCAGGAATGCGAGACGCGAGTGCTTTCGCCGGCGAGTTCGCGTATCCAGACCATCATAAATCGTGGCCTGAATGACGTAATGCGAAAAGACGTATTCCTCGCCTGAGTTCGCCGACTCGCGAACAATGTGTCTGGACACTAGTTCCGAGATCGCCCGAACAATTTGTCCTTCCGGCAGTCCCGTTAGCTGCAGCAGCAATTCAGTGGTGAACGAGCGGCCGATGACGGCGGCGCTCTGGGCGATGCTGCGAGCTGATTTGCTAAGACGGTCCAAACGCAGCCCCACGAGATCCTGGATGCTGCTGGGAAATTCAGTGCTACCTGATTCGTTTATGTTCCGAAGCAGTTCCCCAAGAAAGAATGGGTTATCGCCGCTACGTTCATGCAGATCGTTAACATTTGTCTGCAAACTATCGCTAGGCAGAGAGCGTTGCATTATGAGGGCGGTAGCCTCTTTGCTCAAGGGACTGAGCGGGAGAAGCGTCATTAGTTTGCTTTCCCTCAGTTGGCGGCGCAATTGGCGCAAAGGGTGATTCGGCGGCATTTCTTCATCGCGATAGGTACCTGCGAACGCTACAGCTTTTCCGTGCAGCCGGCGCACGAGAAAGCCTAACAGCGCGATGGTTGTGTTGCCTGCCCAATGCAGATCTTCGAAACAAACCAGGAGCGGTTTTCTGTTCGACAACGCCTCCAGAATGTCGCTGATGGCTGCGAAAAATGGAAGTTGGTCCGGCTCCCCTATGGCAAAATGACTGAGCGCGCCGAGCTTCAAGTGTTCCGCAGGTATGAATTCCGGCAAAAGCATCCTAGCGTAGTGCGAAGTCGTCGACCTCATTGTTTTGAAATCGATGTGCGTCGCCGCATTGCGAAGTATTTCAACGATGGATTGATACGGAGATTCCGTTGCCGCACTCGTGTGCCCTATGTAACATTGGCCTCCAGACTCCGTTGCTGCGTTTAATAAGGCCGATAATAGCCTCGACTTCCCCATGCCGGCCTCCCCGCCGATCAACAGCAGTCCGCCGCGATGTTGAATTGCATGTTGCCAGAAAGTTTTTAGGACTTCTATTTCAACTTCGCGTCCGGTAAGGGCGGGGCGCGCGGGATTCTCATCGGGCGCAAGAGCGTAAGCGCCGGAAAGGCTTCGATACAGCTCGGTGGTCTGGGACATCGGTTCGACGTCCATTTCGACTTTGAGCCGTTGCCGAAAGCGATCGTACTCTGCTAACGCACCGGATCGATCACCGCTTAAGTGTTTGAAACGGATCAGAGATCGAACGGCATCTTCGCGCCATGGATCCACTTCCAACAACAAGCGAATGAACGCGAGGCCGTTCTGGTAATCTTTTTCGATTTCGGCGAAGTTTATGAGACGGCTCAGGTTGGAAAAATGAAGATTTCGCAAACGTTCACGATGGTACGTGAGCCATTCATCATCGAATCGTTGCAGCAAATCACCCCGATATAATCGCACCGCCTCACGTTCGCCGCCGCTTGCCGCGCTGTGTTTCGCGAAGCGATCGACGTCCAAGCGGAAGGGCGTTTGAACGTTCCACTTGATCCTTCGAAAATCAACAAGAAACCAGGGCGAATCGGCTGGTCGCTGTGGAAGCGCCTTCTTCAAATAGTGGAGATGCCGGCGAAGGTTGGCGCGCGTTTCGTCTTGCGGGGCGTCCGGCCACATCGTCGTTGCCACAGTTTCCCGATTCAAGGATCGCTCGCGGTGCAATAGCATGTACGCAAGTAGCGGCAGCGTCTTTGGCGGTGCCGCAAATTCGAGTGACTCACCGCAAAAATCGAGATGTGGTTCGCCCAGCAATGAGATTTCAAGAGTGCGTCCCTTCGAGGTCGATGTCCGGCGAGGTTCAGCGCTCAGCACGCTATTGACAAAGCCATCAGTGCGGTTGTGTACTGCCCCGAATCGGTACTGCGCGCGACCAGACCCAAGCGGCGCCTAGCGTGCTCGAAGATCACTCGGAAGTGGGGAAGAGAACCGCCGCCCAAACGACCGTCTGCTGTGGCTTTCAGCTTTCTGGTCGTCGATTCGCTGGTTCTCGACGCTGAAGTTTCCCAACTGCACGTGTGGAATCTCACCGATAAGCTTTTCGCTGGTACTAGCCACTCCCAACACGTCGCGCTCTTGCGTTGCGGAGAACAAATCGCTGCGTGATTGATAGTAGTCGTATGAAAGATTGATACCGGAATTGTCCGTACTGTCGACGCAAGCGGTACCATAGCTGCTTATCGTCCGTAAGGCGCACAGATATGCATCGATTCCGTTGCTCCTTAGGAGCGCCGTGTCGTTAAAATTCACGGCGAAGTCCTCGCATGGCTGAAGTACGTGCCCGTGCAGACGTTGCTTGCGCAATATCGCGAAACAAAGAGTAGTCCTTCGAAGTCCGCGCGGATTAGCGCTTCCGGGTTCGACGGATCGTGCGCGACGCTTTGAATGTGAAAACGGTATGGTGCGCCGCTGGCCGTTCTCATGCGTTGGAGCAATGCAGAACAGTAATGGGTCGCCCGGCAACTCCCAAAAGAACAAGCCAAAGCACTGCAAGCGCCGCCAAACGGAGCGCGAAGCTCATATAATCGAGTTCGAGTTCATCGACTGCTATCTTCTTGGCGGCGGGCCGAAGATGAAACAGACGACTGGGAAGCTTTCTCCCCAGGCTTTAGGGGCTCGATTGTATCGCTGTGAAAGTAAGCCTTCCCAAGCTTGGTTACGTTTGCGAGCAGACATGTGCACTTACTCATGTTCAAACAACTGTGGGCGGTCGCATATACGAAATGAAACGATGCGCCGGCATTCAATGGCTCGTTCTAATCCCGACCGGCGTTGCCTAGTGATTGGGACTTAGCGAAAGCTTTGACTCGCCTTTACCGGCAGGGGTTTGCCTACTGGGCCATCCTGGTCTCGAACCAGGGACCTCATGCTTATCAAGCATGCGCTCTAACCAACTGAGCTAATGGCCCACGCCTTGCCGTCCGCTTTTGCGGCGGTAGGCCGCCGTCCTTTTTCGTGATCCGTATGGCGTTTCTCGCGACGTTCAGCAAAAGTTCTGGCATATGCGTGAATCAGGTTTTTGGAGCTCATCCGTATCTTCACGAGGTGGGAACGCTAGATCAGAGCGATCCATTTTTTGAGGATCTCATCGTCACGCTTTAATTGCTCCATTTCCAGCGCGCGGAGTTCGTTCATCTCGCGTTGCAGTTCGGCACGCTCTTGCAAGTCAAAATCGAATTGCATGCGCTGCCGGCTTAGAGAGGCTTCTTGTTCCGTTTGGTCGGGAGTTGCGGCTCCAGGAGTTTCGGGCGCTGGAGGCGTCGGCTTAGAACGTCCGACAGCCGTTGAGACTGCCGGACGTGAAGCGCGGGCAAGCGGAGAAACGGTCATTACTCGTTGATGGACTGGATGAACTTCTTGGTGATTTGGTTGTCGGCTTTGCGCTGCTCCATTTGAACGTCACGCAGCGCGTTGGTTTCGCGCATCTGTTCGGTTTTTTGATCCATCATTTCGTCGTAAGCAGTAGTTATCTGTTGCATCTTGTGCTGGTGGCAAACCTGCTGCCGATAGTTCTCGACCTGCCACTGTTCTTGCAACGCATTGAGCGCTTGCATTTCAGTATTCGCAACGTTGCCGGATGTTGCGCCGGCACCGCTGTGGTTGAACAAGCCGCCGATGACCTGTGCTGCTTCTACCGCAGCTAAGATAGGGAAGGGCACAGTGGTACTCCTTATTTCACGTTGACGTCGGCGGTTTGATCGCCACCGATCATCGATTCGAGGATTTGCATCGCCTTGTCATCACGACGCTGCGCTCGAGCGTCAAGTCCGCTCGTTGAACTATGCGTCCCTTCGTTGTTCTCCGGCGGCGGCATCTGCAGTGCGAGAGTCTGCAGTTGATTCATTTGCGCACACTCGATCATGCGTTCTGCGATGCATTCCTGCACAATATTACCGGGTTCTTTTCCAGGCGCATTGCTTGGATTGCGGGAAACTGCCGGTGTCTTACCGCCGAGCTCGCCGTAGTGGCGCAAGACGGAATCGGCGTATCCCAGCCTGCTGCCGTCCGCCCACGTGGTTACCGTTCCCGTGGCGTCGCCGCAACCGGCATTGTAGGCGGAAAGTGCTTTGTGAACGTTGCCACCGAACCGCTTGAGTAGCCCGGAAATCATGCTGGCCGCGTACTCCGCGTTTTGCGCGGGGTCCATTGCCCCGCTCGTGCGTGCAAACGAATGCCAGCGATCATCGATCTGGAACAGGCCGCGCCCATGACCACCGTCGCCCACGATGTTGCGACCGCAGTTGGACCCAGGGCCGCCGGTTTCTTGGGCTGCGACCGCTGCCAATAGCCGCGGATCTACCCCGTGGCGCGCGCCGGCACGCGCGATGTCGCCCGCGAAAGCCACACCCACTCGCGCGAGTTCACCGGCGCTGCCGGCTAATTCGTGGATACTTTGCATGAAATCTCCCACAGAAAGTTTGAATGCGCTCTCATCACGCGGGCAATCCGTTTGACAAGGGAGTTTGGCCGGGCTACGATGAACGGTGCGGTGACGGCTCGGCAACAAAAACGCCGTCAGAAATCAATGCTGAAAGGGGTCTCCCTCGGGGGGCCTCGGTCTATGTTATGGGTTCTTCGAGTATCGTGGAAGTGGCGGGTTTGCTCGCCGGTGGGCGGCAGTATCTCGTTGTAGAGGAGCGAGTTGCGCTGGCCCCCTTCGAAGGGAAAACATTCGTGTCGCCGGCCCGAGTGGAACTGCGGGTGCAACGTGCCGGAGGTGCCCTTCAAATCACCGGCTCCATCCATGTTGAGGCGCGCGGGGAGTGCGACCGCTGCTTGGTTGACGTGTCTTTGCCGATGGAGCTGGAAGTCGAGGAGCGCGTGGAACCGGCCACCGCTCACACCGGCGATCCGTTTGACGAAAGCAACGTGCTGGCCGGAGATCGACTGGACGTTGCGGATCTCACGCAACAGCTTGTCTGCAGCGCCGTGCCGTTCAGGTTGCTGTGCAGCCAAGAATGTAAGGGTCTCTGCAGCGTCTGCGGCGCAAACTTGAACTCTGAATGGTGCGGTTGCACGGGGGGAATGACACATGGCCAATCTTAAATGGAAAACACCTCGTTCGAAGACCCGCAGCCGCCGGGCTGCAAACTGGAAGTTAGATCCGGTAACGACGGTGGAGTGTTCGCAATGTCATCAACCCAAACGTCCGCACTTCGTGTGTGAGAGTTGTGGGACGTATGATGGCAGAAGCGTCGTGACCGTCAAAGAAAAGCACGCTGGGAAAAAGCACGGTTAGCGTGTCACTTTGACCGGGGTGAAGATCTCCGCGGTCGGCCACTATGCTCCCGACGGAATCCTTACGAACCAAGATCTGGAAAAAGTACTCGACACCAGCGACGAATGGATAACGACCCGCACGGGCATGAAGCGTCGTCATGTCGCGGGACCCGAACAAGCAACCAGCGACCTCGCTTTAGAATCAGCGCGCAAAGCGCTGGACGCAGCACGCCTGCAACCCGACGATATCGATTGTTACATCATTGCGACGGTGACTCCGGACTTTCCGTTTCCTGCCACCGCTTGCATAGTTGCCTCGAAGCTGGGGGCCAAAAACAAGCCTGCCTTCGATATCGAGATCGCGTGCAGCGGTTTCATTTATGGACTGACCGTTGGGGCAAGTCTCATTCGCTCCCGCGTTTACAGGCGAGTCATGCTTATCGGTGCGGAGACTTTAACGCGGATTGTCAATAAGCGCGACCGGGGAACGGCAATACTGTTTGGGGACGGAGCGGGGGCCGTCATCTTGGAAGAGGCCGAGCAGAATTCTTTTCTTTCATCCGAACTGGGCTCCGATGGAAGCCGGCCCGAACTGTTAGGCGTACCCGCCGGAGGTTCGCGCAAGGCTCTCGACGCGCTGGGGATAGACTCCGGGCAACAGTACATTTTTATGGAAGGCCGCGAAGTCTTTAAGTTCGCCGTAACCAAGATGATTGATGCGACTGAACGCGCGCTGTCCAAGGCGCATTTGGTTCATTCCGATGTGAGTTTTCTCATTCCTCACCAAGCGAATAAGCGGATCATCGATGCCGCGGCCAAATATTTGGACATGCCCTTGGATAAAGTGCTGATCAACATTCAGGAGTACGGCAACACCTCGGCGGCTTCCATACCGATTGCTCTTTCCGAAGCGGTGCATTGGGGCAAACTGAACGCCGGCGACATCATCGTGTTTGTTGGATTTGGCGGTGGGCTATCATGGGGCGCTGTTACGTGGAAATGGTGAGCGAGCCACGCATTGGAGTAGTTTTCCCCGGGCAGGGTTCGCAATCGGTGGGCATGGGTACGGATATCGCTGCTGAATCTTCGCAAGCCGCAGATCTTTTCGAAGCGGCTTCCGCAATCTTAGGCTACGATTTGCTCGAATTGCAACGCAATGGGCCAGAGACGAAGCTGCGCGAAACGCAGTTTAGTCAGCCCGCAATCTTTACGACTAATTGCGCGTTGCGTGCGGCCGTTGGCAAACTTCTGCGCCCGGTTGTGAGCGCCGGACATTCATTCGGTGAGTTTTGCAGCTTGACCATTTCCAACGCACTGAGTTTTGAGTCGGCGTTGCGCATCGTCAATGAGCGCGGAGCCGCAATGCAGGAAGCGGCGCAAAGTGTTCAAGGCGGAATGTCGGCCATCATCGGCCTCGAGGAGCAGTGTATTCGCGCAACTTCGGAACGCATTGCAGCGCAGACGGGTCTATGCGTGCAGCTGGCAAATTTTAATTCGCCCTCTCAGATCGTCGTCAGCGGTCACCTTTGCGCAGTGCAATCAGCAGGCGAGGCCCTTCTGGAGGCCGGTGCCAAACGGGTTGTTCCGCTCAACGTTTCCGGCGCGTGGCATAGTGCGCTCATGCAGCCCGCAGTCGCGCGGTTCCAAGCGGCCATAGACGTAGCGGAATTCAAAATGCCCGATTTTGCCGTCATCTCTAATGTGGATGCGCAGCCCTATGAAGATACTGCTGCGATGAAGGTAAATTTGGTGCGTTCCATTACTCAGGAAGTGCTATGGCATGCTACCTCCCGACGAATGTTGGATTACTCTTTGGATTTGGTGGTTGAATTTGGTGCTAATCCGGTGCTGGCACCGCTCTTGAAGCGCTTTCCCGACGCTCCCGCGGTGATGAACGTCACGGATGCGAGGGGCGTGCAAAAGTTGCAACAAAGGATTGGCGAGCTCGCCGCCGCTTGAGATTCACCGGCAAAGTTGCGTTCGTCACGGGAGCCAGTCGTGGAATCGGGCGTGCCATCGCGGCAGCTTTCGCGGAGGACGGCGCGCACGTCGTGCTTGGCGGACGCGATGAAGAAGCGTTGGAAAAGGCAGCCCAAGAGATGCGGGGTACGAACGACGGCGTTCAAACTGAGGTGGCAATCGTCGACGTCACTAATCCGCAAGCGGTCGAAAATGCGATCGGGCAAACCATGAAAACGTTCGGGCGCATTGATTTTGCGATTTCCAACGCCGGGCAATCGGTTGATGCCCTGCTGCTGCGCCTCAAGCCCGACGTGCTGGAAGGGATGCTTTCAGTGAACCTCAAGTCGGCCTTTTACCTTTGCGGTGCGGTCGCAAAGCCAATGATTAAGGCCAGAAGCGGCTCCATCGTGCTTATCAGTAGCATCGTCGGCCTGAGCGGGAACGCCGGACAGTCCGCCTACGCGGCTTCAAAAGCCGGACTTCTCTCCCTGAGCAAGTCCCTAGCAAAGGAATTGGGTTCGCGGAACATAAGAGTCAACGCCGTCGCGCCGGGCTTTATTGAGACGGCAATGACCGCTGCGCTGCCCGATACCGCGAAACAACACATGTTGGAGTCGACGGCCCTAGGGCGTCTGGGGAAGCCGGAAGATGTAAGCGGAGTCGTCACTTTTCTTTGTTCGGAAGCTGCCAAGTACGTGACCGGTCAGACGGTCGTCGTCGACGGCGGCGTTTTGATGTAGCACCGTCGTCAATAGGAGATGTATGTCAGCAACTTTTGATAAAGTTAAGAAGATTATCGTCGAGCAACTGGGCGTAGATGAAGACGAGGTTACCCCCGAGGCTTCTATCACCGACGATCTCGGCGCCGATTCCCTTGACCAAGTCGAACTCGTGATGGCCTTCGAGACGGAGTTCAACATCGACATCCCCGACGAAGAAGCCGAAAAAATCAAAACCGTGGGAGACGCGGTAACACGAATAGACGAAACCGCAACGAAGGAAGCCTAAAACATTTTCGAGTCATTATCTGATCGATTAGGCGCAATCTTTGCGCGCCTACGGGGACGGGGACGGTTAACCGACGGAGACGTCGGCGAAGTCATGCGCGAGGTGCGCATCGCGTTGCTCGAAGCCGACGTCAGTCTACCGGTCGCGAAGGATTTTGTCGCAAGAATCAAAGAGCGCGCCATCGGCGCAGATGTTGCGGAATCCTTGACGCCGGCGCAGACAATCATCAAACTGGTCCACGATGAATTGGTGGAACTACTGGGCGGCGCGCATTCGCGCTTGCTATTCTCCGATGCCCCGCCTTCAGTCCTCATGTTGGTGGGATTGCAAGGCTCGGGAAAAACGACCCAGTCTGGAAAGCTGGCGCTGCGGCTCAAAGAGCAGGGCCGGCGGTCGATGCTCGTAGCTGCGGACGTTTATCGGCCTGCGGCAATAGCGCAACTGCAAACGCTCGGAAGACAAATCGATCTGCCGGTTTTCGCGCAAGAGAAGAGCGATCCGGTTTCGATCTCGCGCAGCGCGATTTCCGAGGCTAAGCGTCTTGGGGTTTCGACCGTCATCATCGACACGGCGGGTCGCCTGCAAATCGACGACGGGCTGATGAAAGAGCTCGAGAACATTAAAGCGGCAACCAATCCCAAAGAGATTTTACTGGTAGCCGACGCAATGACCGGACAGGAAGCCACTAACGTTGCAAAAGGTTTCAATGATCGCCTGGGAATAACCGGCGTCATTCTCACAAAACTCGATGGTGACACCCGCGGCGGCGCAGCGCTTTCGATCCACCGCGTGACCGGAGCTCCAATCAAATTCATCGGGGTTGGTGAGAAACTGTCGGCGCTCGAACCGTTTTATCCGGACCGGTTAGCATCGCGGATTCTCGGCATGGGCGATGTGCTTACGCTCATCGAGAAAACACAGAGTGTGTATTCCGATGAACAAGCCAAAGAGTTAGAGCGAAAACTGCTGCGCTCACAGTTCACGCTGGATGATTTTTTAGCGCAGCTGCGTCAAGTACGCAAGATGGGCTCTCTAAACGAGATTATGAAAATGATTCCCGGGCTGGCCAAAGCAATGCCCAAAAATGTTGAGATCGACGAAAAAGATGTGGGTCGAGTTGAAGCGATCATTTGCTCAATGACCAGACGGGAGCGAGCCGGCCCGCAGATACTGAACGGCTCGCGACGCAAGCGCATCGCATCGGGCAGCGGCACACAGGTGCAAGATGTGAATCGCCTCATAAAACAGTTCGAACAATCACGGCAAATGATGAAACAACTCGGTGGTAGGCACAAGGGCCACTTTTAAACAGAAAGATTTATGATGGTAAAGATACGTTTGCGCCGCATGGGCGCAAAAAAACAGCCGACGTACCGTTTCGTGGTGAGCGACGTTCGCGCGCCGCGCGACGGCCGTTTCCTTGAGATACTCGGGCACTACAACCCGCGGACGGAACCAAAAACCGTTGTTGTTGATGAGTCAAAGGCCAAAGAGTGGCTCGCCAAGGGTGCGCAGCCGTCGGATCCGGTGCGACGTCTATTTGCGGAAAAAGGGCTGATCGAACGGGGGCCGATTAGCACGAGCAGGCGGAAAGCAAAATCGGAAAAGGGCGGTCAATAATGAGTGCCTTCGACGACGAGTTCGGCCTCTTCGGTGATGACGACGCAGAAGAAGACGAACGTCGTTCAACGCTGGGCGCGCGAACGATTGCGACGAGCGAAACAGTCATCGATGATGTGGAACCCGAAGACGATGCAGCGCCTCCTCGGCGCCGCAATGCCGAGCGGCCACCGCGATCAGCACCCCGCAGCGCCCCACGCTTTGAACGGCGGCCCGCTCCTCGAGCTCCGATCGATCCGGAAGTTTCACAGACTCGCGCCGTGGAACTGCTGGCTTTTCTTGCCAAGAAACTTGTTTCCAAGCCTGACGCAGTCAGCGTTGAAGTATTTTCCGGCGATCGCGGTCCCGTTTTGGAACTGGCCGTGGATCCCGAGGACTTGGGCAAAGTGATAGGTAAGGCGGGACGAGTGGCGCAGGCCTTGCGCACCGTCGTGCGTGCGGGTGCGGAAAGCAGGGTTGCCATCGACATTTTGGACGTTGATGAGGTGTACGAAGATGAGGACGGCGAGCAGCCGGGCGCGGCGGAAAACGTAAACGAAGAATCCTGAGGTCCTGGTAGGGCGAATCGCCGGCGTCTTCGGGATCCGAGGTGAACTCAAATGCGATCCAACTAGCGACGGGCGCAGAGCGCTTACGGCTGGCAGGCCAATCGTGTGCGAAATATCGCAGCAAAGGTTTGCCCTAGCGGTGTCTACCGCGCGCGAACATAAAGGTCGCTTGATCGTTTCGTTACAAGGTTGTTCAAACCGTAACGAAGCGCAACGCTTCGTAGGTGGAAACCTGTATGCTGCCGCCGATACAATCGAGCTAAAGGCCGATGAATTCTTGGATCAAGACCTTATCGGCACTGCAGTCTTTGATGAAGCCGGAACGCGATTGGGTGCCGTCACGCAAGTCGAGCACTTTCCTTCTTCCGACATGCTGGTGCTGGGCAAAAACCGCATACCGCTCGTGCGATCGTTTATTGTGTCGGTGGACACCCAAGCAAAGCGGATTACGGTGCGCCTCCCGCCGGGCTTACTGGACAAAGCGCTGGCGGAAGAAGCTTAGGATGGACGGCTCGCGAGGTATTTGTCGACGACGGCGTTTACGGCGCGATCGATGGAAGCATCGCGCTCGGTATCCTGATAAAGAAGCTTGCCGTCGCAACCATAAACGCGCAAAGTGAACGCGGCCCGGGCAGTGCGTCGAAAGCGCACCTGTTCCATTGAAAGCGAACCGCTTGCAACGGTGCCGTCACGCTCGGCGCCACAGATACTGGGCGCGTCTCTAGGCACGCTTTCTGTCACAATGGCAGATAGCCGTGCATCGCTCACACGCTTAAAAGAACCCAACAGTGCGCTCGAAGCCGCGGTTCGCTCCATAGCGGGTGCGTTACCGCCAACACGCACCACCGTAAGTGTCCCTAGCCGACGTGCGATAACAGTGCTGGGGCGCGCTTCGACGGCCTTGATGCGATGCCGGAAAAGGCCGCTAATGTTTGCTTGCGTCCCGCTTGAAGGAGTGGCCGTGCTGCTTGGTTGGGCCACGGGCCTGTCGTACTGCGTGACCACGCGGCCGGAGTGGCTGAGCACGGCGTTGCGAAGAAGTTGCCCTTGTGCGCCCGCGTCGGCGTACGTCAGAACTTGGGCCGTGTTTGCATAGACCACGGTTCCGCTGAACGTGCTGACAACTTGTTCCACCAACGCAACTTCATTACCGAGCGGCGTCACAAAGCCCGAGATGTAGTAATCTGCGCCTAGCCGCTTGGCCTCCGTAAGGAAGTCCTGGCGTGCCACCTTGGGCGAACTTGCCTTAATGATGATCCCGCCGCTTTGCGAGATGCTGTTTGCAAATAGTGCGGCCAGTTTGTTCCCGGCGTCTTTATCGGCATCGCCGTTGACCGTCAAAGGATAGATGACTATGACCGGTGCCGAGGGAGTGACCGTCGGCGCGGGTGAGGGTGAAGCGGGCGGAGCCGGTGGTGGGGTTCGCACGGGCCGATGCCGGCCTGCTCCAAGCATCGGCACGGCGCACGCTAAAAGCATTAGAAGAACCTGAAAACGACGCACGAGGAATCCCTTCTGCGGGCAACGACCATGATTCATAGCACTCTCGACTGTAATGTGGTAACGAAGTTCAGCAGTGCAACGTTCGTTTGCGCGGGCTGTTCCTGCATAACCATGTGGCCCGCATCTTCAATTATTGCGGCGCTGCCGTGGGCAACACCCGCCGCGAGGGTTTGTGCGTATTTCGGCGGCGTCATCACATCGTGGATTCCCGTAATAGCGAGAAGAGGCGCACTGATATTCGAGAGTTGTGCCGTTACGTCGAAGGAATTGCAGGCCGTGAAGTCCCGCAAGGTCTGCGCTTGACCAACCCTCGTAAAGCTCGACGTCGCCTGGGCCACGAGGGGCGAGCTCACGTCCGCGTACAGCGACCGTGCGATGGTAGAAGCCGTCTCCTCAAAGTCGTCTTTGAGACCGTCTAGGAAATGCGCCCCTACACGCAAGCGTGCGCCGCAACCCAGCAGAACGAGCGCTTCGAGCTGTGGCAGACCACGCAGAGCAACTTGCAGGGCGATGGCGCCGCCCAAAGAGTGACCGCAAAGGACAACGCGGCCGAGTCCTTCGTCGCGAACGTATTCTTCCACATAACCGGCGAACTCATCGATGGTGGCAGGCGCACCAGGACTTTCGTGACCAGGCAAATTCGGTGCGCGCAAATCGCTGAAAACTTCGCGTTGCCCATCGAAGACGCGGCCGGTGAACCCGGCTCCGTGGATACAAAGCAAGGTAGGACTCACGTCGTCGCTTCCAGCTTGGGATGAACGTCTTCAATCGGAGAAACAGGTACCGTCCCCTTGAGATGAGCCCAGCCCGCACATAACTGTGCGCCGAACAGAAAGATGCAGCCCATGAGATAAAACCATAGCAGTAGCGCGAGCGGTGCTGAAAGCGCGCCATAAACATGGGCAAAATCCACGTGAGTCGTGTACTGCGCGAAAGCGAACTGAACCAACGGCCAGGTCAACGCCGCAAAACCTGCCCCTGGGACGGCAAAATGCCAGCGCACTCTGCGGTTAGGCAAGAACGTATACAGCACGATAGTAATCACAAATACCAGCGCTAGCGATATTGCGTAACCCAGAAGCTGCGTTACTTGCTGCTGTTCGGGAAACTCGCTGAAGCGAACGACCACTGACAGTAAGATCGGAAGTGAAATGGCAACGACCAGCAATACGCCGACCACCGGCAGCATGATAATCGACAATGCGATGTCGTGAACCAGCGGACGGTTTTTGGGTACCCCGAGCGCACGGTCGAGGGCGTAGGTGAGCGCCATAAACAAGTTCTTACCGGACCAGATAAGGAACGCGACGGCAACAATTCCAGAAATGCTGCGCCCGCCAAGGTAGCTGCGCAAGTTATCCGCTATCACGTTATGCAATGCCGGTGCCAGCGTATCGACGAAATCGAGAACTCGAACTTGACTGTCGGGATAAACGAACGAAGCGCCTGTAATGGCCAAAACGAACAGCGGGAAAATCGTAAAAAGCGCGTTAAACGCGATCGCCTGTGCCAAAAAGGAGCAGCCGTCGCGCGAGAACCGGAGTCCCGCTTCCCGAAAGGCGAAAATGAGTCGTTTCATCGCTTGTGGTATCTCGCTGCCGATAGGTGATATTCCCACTTGCGGCGGCGGCTCTAACGGTGATTATCAATGGCACGCCGATGCGTTCCTACGAACAACCCCGACTTCGGCACGGTCACATCGTTGCTCCAGTCGTCCCGTTCCTCACGCACGTTGCCACGAGCATCGAGTTCGATAACGATGTCATGATCGTGCGGCGCGGTTCTTTTGTCGCCCGGATTCGCACGGGTCGGCTGTCGATGGAACGCCTCGAGCGAACTTTCGTAACCATCGTGCCGATCTACCGTGCCTTGGGTGAACGCTGCACGTACGACGGCGCAACACGTTCCCTCTGGATTACCGCCTCGCAGCTTGAGCCCGTGCGTACAATGGAGCCGTTTAATGCCAACGCTCCGCAGGTCCGACCGACGACATTGTTCACTCCCGAACCTGTAATCACGCCGCGGCCGATATTTAAAGGGCGGCCCCGTCCACGTCGCACACCCATTGGAGCGACGCCATCGCGTCCATGAGGCAGCGCCGTTCGCTGTCCGCCCTTTTCGTGCGAGTCTTCGAATATGCGGTGCCCGATCCGTACATCTACGCCGTGCTGCTCACGCTGCTCACTGCCGGGTTGGCAGTGCTTTTTGCTCCGCACCATTCCCTGCAAGATATCGTCGGATCGTGGTATTCCGGCATTTTTGAAATTTTGACTTTTGCCTTCCAAATGATTCTGATCTTGGTAACTGGATACGCGCTTGCAAATGCCGTTCCGGTTCGCGCTCTGTTGAATTGGATCGCATCCCGGCCACATACTCCAAAAGGCGCCGTGACGCTTACCATCCTCGTTTCAAGCGTCGCCTGTTGGATC
>JAABUQ010005465.1_pt1 | contig 20244 bp, 19 predicted proteins | sample 5560001 | NCBI WGS metagenome assembly JAABUQ01 (sample SAMN10711888, study PRJNA513371) | rock metagenome | isolation source: Antarctica rocks | place: Antarctica: Victoria Land, Finger Mt nord | collected 2015-12-18
TTGCTTCGTGAAATTGACTTGCATCGTAGTAAACCAAAGTGAGAGACGTTTTGAATTAGACCTTGAACAGTTCACCTCGCCCTTTTTAAGAGAATATCAGGAGAAAGAAGCAGAGCCAAGTTCATGAATAAAAGCGTCATATTCTATTGGGCAATGCTTCCTCCCCATAGCTAAAGCCAGGGGACTCCGCATTGCCACAAGTTGAATTTCTTGGCGGCCTTGACCCACAGTTTGACGCGGCACACTCGGTCAAAGCGGCACAGCCTGATTGGGAGCGTATTCTTGCACCTAAAGAGCCGGAGAAGAAACAACTGCCCGAACCGATTACGAACGAGATCCTGGCAAAATTCAGTATACCAGAACGCTATGCTACACGTTTGCTAGCACTGACGACACGCGAAGATTTGATCGAGTGTCCTGGTGTGCCGGATGAGTATTTGATACTGCTCGACGATTATATGTTTGAGCGTCCGCTTGTGCAGGTCTTGCAACAGCCCGATTATGTGCTAAACGATGTACAGGACTTGTTGCGCTATAAAGAAGGTGAACTACTCGGCTTCCTGCTGAAACTGGCACCAGAGCAGGAAAAGTATGTGCAGTGGGGTATGAATGCAACAGGTCCGACGTTGCTGAAAGGTGGTCCTGGTACGGGCAAGAGTACCATCGCCCTCTATCGGGTACGCGCCCTCGTACAAGAGATGCGGCGCAAGGGACTTGACGAGTTTTGTATTCTCTTCACCACCTATACAAACGCCCTCGTCAAATCATCTGAACAACTCCTCAAGCAATTGCTTGGTGATGATGCACAGTATGTAGAGGTGCAGACAGCGGACAAAATCATCATACACCTGCTGAATCAGGTCGGCATCTCTCCAAAGTTTGTAGAAGCGGGTGAGTTTAATTATCTTTTGCGTCAGGCGATACAAACGGCATCATTTGAAGGCAACGCGCTGCAACAGCAAGCACAGAGGCAGGCCGTCGAGCGGCTCAGTCTCGACTATCTGCATCAGGAGATCAATCAGGTCATCGTAGCGCGTCAACTGCATACGCTAGAAGATTATCAGGCGGCGGCGCGTCCAGGTCGCAAGGTTCGCCTGAACGCGCTGCAAAGGCAAGCGATGTGGAAGGTCTATACAACGCTAGAGCAACTGCTGAAACAGCGCGGCAAAGAGACATGGCGTCAGGCCAGGAATACCGCCGAGGAATGTGTCGCACAGGGGATCGCACGTCTTTCCTACAGTGCAGTGGTGATAGATGAGGCACAAGACCTTGATCCCAGTGCGTTGCGCTTACTCGTGCGCCTTTGCGCGACACCGAATCGTATCTTTATCACCGCCGACGCCAACCAATCTATCTACGGCAGTGGCTTCAACTGGAATGATATACATGAGCAGTTAAAGTTCCAGGGACGCACGAGCATTTTGCGCGTCAACTATCGCTCGACGCGTGAGATTGGCGAGGCCGCACAATCCTACCTCGCTGAAGGTGTGCTAGACAACGAACAGGCCGAGCGGATCTATGGAAATAATGGTCCACTTCCTGGTGTGCGTGCGGTACGCACTGGCGGCGAAGAGGTGAAACTACTCACTCATTTCTTGCCAGCCGCCGCCCGCGAACTTCGCCTACGAACCAACGCCTGTGCTGTCCTCTGCCCCACGGCGAATGTAGGCAAAGCGATTGCCGCCGAACTGATGCAGCATGGCGTCGAGGCAACCTTTATGACTGGAAACGAGTTAAACCTGACGCGACCAGGAGTCAAGGTCCTGACGCTCAAATCCGCGAAGGGGTTGGAGTTTCCCATCGTTGCCCTCGCTGGTTTTGTCAGTAGTGGCTGGTATGCGACAAACACCAAATATGGCTCCATTGAGGAGCGCGACGAGTTGCTGTCGATTGATCGCCGCACACTTTTTGTCGGCATGACCCGTGCCATGCGTATACTACTCGTCGTCAAACCCATAGAAACCAAAAGTCCACTCCTGGAAGGATTTGCCGGGGAGCAATGGAATCTGGGAGTATAAATAGAGGAACAGTAGGAGTTTTGGGAAGAAAAGGAGCCAGGGCGTAATGAAGCGGTTTAACAAAATAATCAGGATACGGATACCTGTAGGGACCGATGTATCACGTCCTTGTTGGCAAGCAGGAATGTCGGAGAGTGTAGAAACGTGGACTTGCCAAACGCCAGTCGCCCTCATTGGAAGAACTCACCTCGCGTAAAAGTTCATCTGTTCCAACCTCTCCTTCGCCCTTCACGCGTTATGCTATGGTATATATAGGCTTATGCGTCCAAGAAAGGGCTTTTATGCGTACAACACTTCCTCGTATCAATCGGTTCTCACAGACTGTACGCTTTTTTCGCGTCTCTCGTCTGCTTTTATGGACAATCTGGGTAATCTACAGTGAGCGTAAGCGCGTCATTCGCGCACGCGAACGTGGGAATTACGAAGTACAACCAAATATTGATGTGCTTATCAAGGTGCTTGTCGCCTTTCGTGCCGCTGCTGTCAAGCTAGGCGTCTTGATGATTAAGCTAGGTCAATTCCTTAGTTCGCGGGCCGACTTGCTGCCAGATGAGGCTATCGCGGTATTGACCTCACTACAAGACGAGGTGCCACCAGCACCATTCGAGCACGTGGTAAGTGTTATTGAGTCAGAAACGGGTAAGCGGGTAGAAGAGATTTTCAGTGTGTTAGAGCGTAAATGTACTGCCGCTGCCTCACTTGGTCAGGTCCACAAAGCGACATTGCTCACTACAGGTGAGACGGTTGCTGTCAAAATTCAACGCCCAAATATGGAACAGTTGGTACAAATGGACTTGAGTACGCTCAAATTTGTGATGAGCATTATCAACTTTTTTGTTGATACGACGGGCTTCATCGACCTTATGGGTATTTATCGCGAGTTTAAGCGCACAACGTATGAAGAGATTGACTATGCACTTGAAGCGACGAATGCGAAACGTTTCAAAGAGATGTTTAAGGACGAGGCCAGTATCTACATTCCACGTATCTATGACCAATATGTCACGCCGCATATGCTGGTTATTGAGTGGATCGATGGTATTAAAGTCAATGACTATGTCGCACTTGATGCATTAGGCATCAATCGGCTTGAGGTTGCGAAGCGCACGGTAAGTGCTTACTTTTATCAGTTTTTTGTCGAGGGCTTTTTCCACGCAGACCCACATCCTGGCAATCTCTTTGTCAAAAAGGGCGTGACGACAGCCGATGGTGGGCCTGTGATTGCCTTTATTGACTTTGGCATGGTTGGGTCACTCACTAAAAGTATGAAGCAATCGCTGAAAGAACTGTTTATTAGCTTTCTATCACGTAACTCACGCTCACTCGTCAATGCGCTAAACAAGCTTGGCTTTATCGGGCAGGGCGCTAACATGATGGTAATTGAGCGTGGTATGTCAATGATGATGGAGCGGTATTATGGTATGACGCTTGGAGCCGCACGAGAACTTGATATTCCCGAAGTGGCGCAGGACGTTGAGCGTTTGCTGTATGGACAGCCTTTCCAGATACCAGCGCAATTCGCCTTCACAGGTAGAGCCATTACTACATTAGGTGGTGTCTCAACAGGTCTTGCACAAGAGTTCAACTTTGTTGAGATGGCAACGCCCTATGCACGCAAGTTCCTGGGACTCGACAGCGAGGGTGTAAGTCAGACGGTGCAGGAGTTTTTAAATCAGGCGCTTGATACAGGTCGCACGCTCCTCACACTGCCTCGCGCTCTTGAACAAGTTATCACGAAGATTGAGACGGGGCAGATCGAGGTCAAGCTAGCCGGTGACCGACCCAAAGACCGTATTCGCTTCCGCTTTGGTCGTAACGGCGGAGGAAATACGGCTTCAGGGAATGCTGGCTTTTCCTGGTCACTAATGTTTATCGCAGCCCTTGCTGCCGGTGTATACCTGATAACAGCACATCTGATGGTGCCCGCATGGTTCTGTCTGGGATTGGCGGGTGTCACCATATTAGGGTTGTTTATACGACGGTGATGCTACTTTCGTGTATTCTCTAGTTCTTCAATGTCCATGTATCGTTGTCGCCATGCTGCACTCTGCCTTCGCGCTCTAGTTTGAGCAGGTGTGCTTCGACGGATTTGGCGCCAACGGGATGAAGGAGTGGATCCACATCGGCGTAAATGCTCTGCACCATTGCGTCAATCGTTGCACCAAAGGGGAATGAGTGTAACACCGCAATCACTTGCTGCTCACGCTGTAGGCGATGGGCAATATACTCGGCGATCTTTGCTTGTGGGTCTGTAATCACAGGACCATGTGATGGCACTATTTCGGCAAGGTCCATGTTCTGTATGCGTTTCAAGGAATTGAAGTAGTCGAGCATGTCACCTTCGGGCGGCGCAATAACGACAGTTCCAACACCAGCAACGAGGTCACCAGCGAAGAGCGTGCGTTGCCCCTCTAAATAATAGCAAAGATGGTCGAAGCGATGCCCAGGCGTGTAGACTGCTCGCAAGGCGTCATCACCAGATGGAAAGATCATACTGTCGGGTACCTCTTCATCGATGTCAGAGAAGCCAGCACGACTGAACCCGTAAATAGAGATACGCAGTTCTTTGCACAATATGTTTGCGCCACCAACATGATCGGGGTGCCCATGTGTGATAAGCACGCGTCGAATGCCGCCCCGTTTCGCTCCTTCCTGAATGATTGCCTCCAGGTGGTCTCTGTTGTCATCGGCGGGATCAATCACGCTTGCCCCTTCGATGCCTCCTCCTAGCACAATGGTGTTTGTGCCTGGACCTGTCATCATGGAAGGGTTAGGGGCAAGGATAATGGTATATGCTGGATGTGACATAGCGATAATAGCTCCTTCATGCTTGTTTCCAGAGAAAATCAGGCTCTTCAGGTAGTGAGACGTGTGCTACACCATTGGAGATTGTAATTGTTGGAATGTGTGTTGGCACATAGCGGGTTGCGGTTACTTGTATCGCCTCTTGTACGGTCTGGTAAACACTCAGATCGCGTAACTGATGAAACGTTGGAAAGGCAATAGGGAAATTTCTTTGTTCAAAGCGTTCTAGTGCATCGGTTGGACGAATCCACGCACCGTCGCTGGTCTCAAGGTTGTCGTATACTGCCTCTTGCTCAGCGGGAGCGGTTGCGAGAAAGAAATGAGTATCGAAGCGTTTAGGCATGCCTTCGGGCGTAATCCAGTGTGCAAAATATGCAAGACTGTTCATTGCCAGGACAAGATGTTCTGTACGCGCCATATCGACCAGCGAACCCTTACGCTCATTGAATGCTTGACGGTAGTTGGTAAAGCGAGTGACGGTCTCCTCATTAATCGCGAGGACTGTGCCTTCACGATGTGCTAACAACACATTTGCCTCTTCAAATAATTCACGAATAGCAGCCGCTCGTGCACCATTACCTAAAGCTGTACGTCCTTCTGGGTCTGCTGCTGAAGATGCGACAGGTTCGTAGACGCCCTCAGTTCGTTCGGCAAGGCGATCATCAGACGAGACAGAGCCACCAGGAAATACGTAGATATCAGGCATGAATTCGCTCTGCACAACGCGCCGTACCATAAATACTTCTATCCCGCTCGTCTCTTGTGCTACTGGAATATCACGTACCAGCATCACCGTTGAAGCCAAGCGTGGCTGAACTGTCATCGAATTTTCTCCGTATTTTTTATGTAACACATGGCCTTGAGTGGGCGAAATAAATTAGGCCCCAGGTGTGAGCGTAATGAGTTGTTGCCCCTAGGGAAACAGGGAGACCCTTGCGGTCTCCCTGCATTTTCATCCCTTTCCCCGGGAAGGATAGAGACCCATTAGTTCACGTTCACTGTTAGACCCTATGTCATATAGTACCATATATCCATGTTTGGTAGATAATGCTGAGATTTGTCGTATGCTATACACAGATCGTCTATAATGAAAGTGTAAAGCTTTTATCTTTTAAGCAGGAAAGTGTTAATTTACACAAGATATCATAGAAACAAACGGTGGCCTAGATTAGGTATGAATAAAGAGTCGGTAGTGCAAACACTCACAACAACATCTTCGCTTCATGTTGGGTTAATTGGGGACCCTGTGGCGCATTCGTATTCGCCACCTATGCAACAGGCAGCGTTTGATACACTTGGCATTCCAGCGCGCTATGAGTTGTGGCAGACTTCTACAGAAGCGTTGATTGAACGGGTGCGCTCACTTTGTAGTGAAGAGTATTTGGGAGCTAACGTCACTATTCCTCATAAAGAGGCGGTGCTGGCACTCATGGATGAGGTTGATCCTCTAGCGACGCGGATTGGCGCGGTCAACACGATTGTGCATCAGGACGGCTATCTGCACGGCTACAACACTGATGCGCCTGGACTCCTCTATGCATTACACGAACATGGTGTAGGCACGGTGCAAAAGAACGGCACAATCTCGCTTAAAGAACATACAGCAATTCTACTAGGGGCAGGAGGAGCAGCACGTGGGGCTGCCTTCGCACTTGCGGGCGCGCATGTTGCACGGCTTATCATTGTCAATCGCAACCTGGAACGTGCCCAGTTGCTAGCGGCAGAGGTGCAACAAACCTATAATGGTCCGGTATTTAGTTTGAATGATCCTCAATTTCTTGTACCTAGTAGAGCAACGCTGATTATCAACGCAACCTCAGTTGGTATGCATGGCGAGCACACTCCGCTGCCAGCAGAGATTTTAGCGCGTTTCGACTCAGATACGTTTGTATATGACATGATTTACAATCCGACACAGACACAACTGCTGTGTCAAGCACTCATAATGGGAATGCGCGGCGTGAATGGCCTCTCCATGCTTCTGCATCAAGGTGCGCTCGCTTTTACGCTGTGGACAGGCAAACCTGCTCCATTGGATGTGATGCGCTCGAAGTTATTCAACCTGTAGTACACAGGTACTATCCAGGAGAAAGAAAGCTACAAATTTCTTAGCAGCATAATTGTTGTAGAATAAATAGAGTCAGAGACATATCCATGTAGCAAAGGAGCCTTTTGGTATGAAACTTGTTACCTTCTCTACTCCAGAATTTCCCAAGCCGCATCTTGGCCTTGTGCAGAACGATGAAGTGCTTGATGTCGATCTTGCGGCACGCGCATTGCAACTCACAGTTTCAGATTCGATGCTGGCTCTTATTGAGCAGTATGAGCAAGGACAGAAAACACTGCAAGAACTGCTTGCAAAGGCTAATAATCGGCCTTTTAGTCAGGTCAAAACCTTTACTGATGTTGGGGCAGCTCATAGGTTGCAAGAAGTCAAGGTTTATGCACCTATTCCGCAACCGCGCAAAAATGTTATGTGTATGGCACTGAACTATGCCGAACACGCAAAGGAAACGGCGGATATTCGTGAGCGCGCGACAACGGCCCCACCAACAATTCCCATTCTATTTACGAAAGCAACAACTACCATCAATGGTCCCTATGATCCATTTGTGATCGATCCAACGGTATCAAACGAGATCGATTGGGAAGTTGAATTAGGGGTCATCATTGGCAAGGGTGGCAGGCACATTAGCGAAGCAGATGCGCTCTCACACATTTTTGGCTATACAGTTATCAATGATATCACGGCACGTGATCTGCAAACGCGCCACAAACAATTTTTCCTGGGAAAAAGTCTTGATGGCTCCTGTCCCATTGGTCCCTACATAGTCACTGCTGACGAGATCGCGGACCCACAAAAACTTGCGTTACGCTTACGTGTTAATGGCGAGACCAAGCAAGACTCGAACACCAGTGAGATGGTTTTCTCTATTCCTACGATCATCGCCACGCTTTCAGCGGTTTTGACGCTCGAACCGGGCGACATCATCGCTACAGGTACTCCGAGCGGAGTCGGCTTTTCGCGCAACCCACCTGAATTCCTTAAGCCCAACGACATTGTTGAGTGTGAGGTCGAGGGTGTAGGAATACTAAGAACTCCTATTAGGAGTGTACACAAATAAGAGTTTGGGGGAAGCTGGATGTAGCTTCCCCCAAACTCTTATTTGTGTACACTATACTCTTACTTCTTCGCGCATCCAGGATGGTAGACTACCCCATAAGTTGTGAGCCATTGTGCGTGTGTGCCACTGACGCGGAGGTGTTGTCACATCATGATCGTAGTATTGTTGCAATTCAGCTGACAACTCGATATGGATACCTTCGGAGTCGGCAAAACGTACAAAGAGATCGTTACCTGCACCGTGCCGCCCTGGTCCCCAGAGGATAGAGGTCTGGTTACGACTGAGACAATCAGACCAGCGCAATAATTCTGGTCCATCAGCAGCGGTAAAGGCGATATGGTCGATGCCTTGTTTACCCTGTGTAAACATAATGCTATGATGATCGTTTGTACAGCGCAACCACGCAGACTCGCGAAGAAGCCAGTCGGAGATATCGAAGCCAAGTGCCTCTGTATAGAATTCGACCATCTCTTCTAAGCGCATAGTCTGCAAGCCAATGTGTTGCAACGCATAGGGGCGCAAGAGAGGACGGTGAGTGCGGGTTACCGAGGCATAGGCTGTTGTGTCTTCAGGCGTCACCGAAATCTCAATACGGTTGCCATCAGGATCGCTAAACCAGAGCGTATCACCCATTTCAGGATCGCCATCACGCGTCTCTAAGCGTAGGTCAACACCAGCGATTTTCAAGCGCGCTGCAAGTGCTGCAAGCTCTGCATCTGTACTAACCTCGAAGGAGAGATGATGCAACAATGAACGTTGTGCAGGTCTACGCCCATTTGTCGGAACAGGCCGCACATCGTTGAAAAGCGCAAGACAATGATGCTCGTCACCGAGTGCGAAAAATGTTGCAGCATCATTCACATCTGTATCCTGCATGGTCTCTGCTGGAATGCGTTGATCGAAACCCAGGACTTGACGGTAAAAGCGCGTCTGCTGCGCAATATCACTGACCCATACTCCAACATGCGCCAATTTATTGACTTTCACCTTCTGAAGTTGCTGATCGCTCACACATTCTCTCCTTATGTCTTCACGCACATTACTCGAGTTCAAAGATACACTCGTAAGCAATGATACACATATCAGAGGCAAGGGTCAACAAAAGTACCATAAGGTCATGGAGGTCGGGCCTCTACGAGATATGCGCTCGATTAGCTATGCTCTTGAAGAGTGCCTGAAACCGAGTTTGGAATTAATGCTCTGAGGTCAGCTTTGGAATCGAGAAAGTGCTCAACATTGGTAGAAGATAGATCGAATGTCTCTAGTACCCGAAACATTGGCGCTTCTGGCATCGGCGTTTCAGGCGCTGGTTGCGCCAGCCACATAGGTTGCTTCTGCTGTACAAGTATGCTCTTTTTTCGTCTCGACTTCAATGTTTGTAGCATGGCATCTATGAGCAATAGCAATGAACGGCGTAGTTGTGCGCTTCTACTAACAGAGACACAGCATTCTACCCGCGTAGGATACCACGCGCGGCTCACGATACCGAATTGTCGCCTAAATACAGTCACCCCCATCTTCCTCCTCTATATACAGTATACGCTTATATACAGTATACACTTGCCACCTCATACCGAACAAAAACACACACATTTCTTTTCCCTAAAGCGACACTGAAGTGCCGGTACTTGACCGGCTATCCTTCAGTGCTCGGCGCAGAACACATTATGGACATTGCCCATCCTCACACCCTACACCACTGCGCTTCCACCCTGACGTTGTTCGTGTTGACTCCACAACTTCCCAGCGACACTACAACTCTCCACCTCACAACACATCCACAAATACCACAACAATGTGTTTCTTTCTTCCCCACTTTGGTATAGCACTCACCGCAGCCCCACCTCACGTCATCCAGCTATACCAACCTCACTTCATCCTCTTCAAAGAAACGTTGTTGTGCCATTTTTGTTGTCTCGTCGCACAATCCCCACTGCAACACGCCCAAAGCCACATTTCCACAACTCCCACCTTCGCGCCTCCATGCTGTCCACAATTCACTTCCACTACCCATCCACAAGGCACACTCTATACAACTACATGTTGTACAGGGTGCATCTCACCAATGTTCGCACGTCGGCACTTCACTATCGCTCTAGGGGATTACTGGTGCATTTGCTCTATGAAAGGGAACGGACATGGCTTCGCTCGTCCGTGGACGTAATAAATTAGGCCCCGATATCTCATTTACGAGCAGGTACACCAATTACACTTTTGGTTAAGAAGACACTTATTTATACTGTAGATACCTCCCGGAGTAATCCTCCTCCACGTTTCCTCAACCCCACTATATGACCAGTCGCGTTTGGTCATGTAGCTATTCTATATGTATACAGTCTGTTTTTGGTTATGAATCAATGGAGATCATGTTAAGAATAGTCAAAGCCATAAGAGAGTTCTTAACTTGTCTATCTATTTATTTCTCTGTTCCTATATGTAGATGTTATATAAATATAAAGCTAGAATGTCAGTAGTGGCATTCTAGCTTTATAATTTGTAGGAGTGTATGCGCGAGTAGCGCGAGTAGCGCGAGTAGCTCGTGTTACTCGTGTTACTCGCTGTCTTCTATATGAAGCTTGCCGCGCATAACATTTGCGTTTGCAGTAGGATGTGATGGTGGGTCCCACTCAAACGAAACTTTCTGACGTTTGATGGGAACATTGGCCTGGATAGTGTCCCAGCCGCTCTCACGAGCAAGGCTAACTTGCATATTTTGTTCATCTACATCAAGGCGACGCGAAATAGCTGAGAGCAGTTCTGCCTTGATCATCTCTAACACCTCAGGATTGACCTTGAGGCGGTCATGTACCAGCACCACTTTTAAGCGTTCTTTTGCTAGCTCTCCAGGAGTCTGCTTCTTACGTCCAACCATAAACTCGAAAACGCCCATATCTTACCTCCCTTCCCACTATGATGATTGCGAACGAAAGCGCTTCTCATTGGTTACGGCGGGGCCAAAACCGAGCATACGGCGAAACCGTTCAAGAAGCGATGGAGACTCTATGACCTCATCAAGCGGAACTTCAGTACCCATAATGCGCTGGGCTGCGCTCATATAAGCACGTCCTGCACGCGAACGTTTGTCATAGACAGCAGGCTCACCTTTGTTGGTTGCGATGATAATCATCTCATCTTCCGGCACGATACCAAGAAGTTCAACGCCCAGGACCTCTAACACGTCCGCCACATCCATCATGTCGCCTCGTTTCACCATATCTGGACGTAGACGATTGAGGATTAAGCGCGGCTCCATTTTACCAGCCGCTTCGACAAGACCAATGATGCGGTCAGCATCGCGGATCGAGGCCATTTCGGGATTTGCCACAATGATGATTTCGTCGGCTCCAACAATAGCGTTGCGGAAACCTTGTTCAATGCCAGCAGGAGAGTCAATCAGCACAAAATCGAATTCCTGGCGCAATTGCTGGCAAAGCTGTTCCATCTGTACGCTGTTTACTGCATTCTTATCACGTGTCTGTGCAGCAGGAAGTAGAAAGAGATCAGGTACACGTCGATCTTTTATTAATGCCTGCCGCAAGCGGCACTGTCCCTCTACCACATCGACCAGATCATAGACGATTCGGTTCTCTAAACCCAGGATAGCATCCAGGTTACGTAAGCCTATATCTGAATCCACCACAGCAACCTTTTTTCCTTGCATCGCAAGAGCGGTACCCAGGTTTGCGGTCGTTGTCGTCTTGCCGACTCCACCTTTCCCTGATGTAACGGTGATTATTCGACTATCCATACGACACTCCAATAACGAACTGTTCGGACTGCGGTAGAAGAACGTACTGTTCTTATGAGATACGTTGCTAAGAAGTATACCACGAATTCTACAAAAAAAGCAGTGCTATTTCTATTATTTTCGTGGTGTTCGTGCATTCGTCCACATTTCAACGATGATTTGTCCATTTTTGATCGAGGCTATTTCTGGACGCGGCTGCGCCTCGAAGCCCTCTGGTGGGCGAGACAGCAGATGCGCAATGCGAAGCTGCACGGGCGATAAGAGCAGCGAACACACAAGCGCGCTCGCATTATCAGGATAACCTGCATGCACCATTCCGCGCAAGACTCCCCATACAAGGATATTGCCACCTGCGACAATTTCTGCACCGGGGTTTACATCGCCGAGCACAACTACGTTACTGGAATGGTGAATAGCCTGCCCTGAGCGTACCGTGCGATGCAGAAAGAGCGTATCATTTGACGCGCGCGGATCGTGTGCGTCTTGTGTCTCTTTTGTAGTAGAGAACTCCAGCGGAGAAAATTCCTCAAGTGGTGACGTAATTGACCTCGATGTTTCTTTGCGCGTCGTCTTACTCTGTTCGGCTGACGCAACTGACATATAGTAGTGTGAAAGCAGGTCTTCTAGTTGACGGCGTTCGCTCATAAGCAGTCTTCGCCGACTTGTATCGACAGAAAGCGATGCACCGCGAAAGAACGAGGGCGCTTCTGCGAGTCGATCAGCGAGTGCGTGGAGCAGATCACTGAACGGCGTCTCTGGCTCCAGGGTTAAGAGCAGACCATTGCGTGTTCCTTTGATAGCGATAGATTCTTGCACAGATTGTTGCTCCTCCCTTTCCAGTTTGCCCGACGGCGTTTGTGGAACAGACGACGGTGACGTTTCCATCATGTCGTGTGCCAGGTTGTCCTCCATAGCCATAAGATCCCCATATCTGCTGGAAACAGGGTAGTATTTCATCTTCCCATGCTTGTTAGCCCTACACAGGCAGTTACACGGTGACTCTTTACAGTATAAGCATCCAATTCTCAAAACGCAATAGGAATAGCAATTCGGGTATGATTTCTTTTTCGCAGTGCAAAGGATTTTTCTTACACACTCTTTACAAGTACATGTAAATTTTTTCATATACCTGGGATATGATACACATAGACGTGAGGGAGAGCATAATAAGAAAAAAGGCTCTGCTAGACGTGTGAAAACAGCTTTTAGTGCGAACAAAGTAGTAATCAAATGATTAAACATACACAATAAAGATTTTTCTCTGAAAGAGGATGTTTAGATGTTTGAACATATGCATGAGATGGATGGCTTTTTGCCATTTATGTTTCTTTCCGGCTTGAGCCGCCTTATATTGATTGCGCTCCTTGGCCTGCTCATTTGGTCATTGATACGTTGGGCCAGGACGCGGGGTATGCTACGCTGGGGTCAACCAACGACTCCATATACACCACATTCACCACAGATGCCATACACAGGACGACCGTTTGAGACACCTCCTCCTGCAACTGGCTTCAGACAGGATCCCCCAATTCACCAACCGACAGCGCTGGAGATATTGAACCGTCGCTATGCTAACGGCGAGATTGATGCGACAACGTTCGAGAACATGCGTGAACGCATCCTGGCCTCACAGCGACCAGAGCAACAGCAAAGCATGTAGCATTGGGGCGTAATGAATTAGCCGCCTACTTGGTGTACCTGCGGATACTAAGGTTATTGTAACATGTACACTAAGGTGTCATTAGATTGGCCTCCTAGCTTGTTTCAGGACAGGCGAGGAGGTCTTTTTATGTGCGGAAAGCACTTCTTTTTTACGCAAATTTCCTTATAGTGAATGTGCTTTTCTGCATCTATGGCATGAATTGCTCTTGCTACACGCATATAAAATAGGGTGAAAGGTGCGGGATTACTCCTGATGTGCTCAGAGAGGCCGAGTGGCATACTATCAGTGACACAAAAATATTCACAAAAAACATGCTGCGGCATGTAACTAGAAGCCCTCTTCTTAAAGGAGCACATTCAATGAGTGCAGAAACACTAGCTCGTCTACAGTTTGGCACTACCATCGTGTATCACTATCTCTTTGTTCCACTCACATTGGGGTTAGTGTTGTTGGTGGCGATTATGGAAACACTCTACGTTCGTAGCGGAAATACAGTTTATAAGCGTATGACTCAGTTCTGGGGCAAGCTCTTTGTCATTAACTTTGCCTTAGGCGTAGTCACAGGCATTGTACAAGAATTTCAATTTGGCATGAACTGGTCAAGCTATTCGCGCTTCATCGGCGATGTTATTGGCGCGCCGCTTGCACTTGAAACCTTATTGGCTTTCTTCCTGGAATCGACCTTTCTAGGTATCTGGCTGTTCGGGTGGGACCGCCTCTCAAAGAAGTTGCATCTAGAGGCTATGTGGCTTGTCGTACTTGGTTCGTACCTCTCGACCTTCTGGATTTTGGTGGCGAACTCGTTTATGCAGCATCCGGTTGGCTATGCCTTGAATAAGGGGCATGCTGAGATGACCAATTTCTGGGCGTTGCTCATGAATCCAACGCTAGCCTATCAGACACCACACGTTGTGGCAGGTGCAATTACAACAGGTGCCTTCTTTGTTATCGGTATTAGCGCTTATCACCTGCTAAAGAAGACGCAGGATATAGAATTCTACCAGCGCTCGATACGCCTGTCGCTTGTCGCGGCTCTGCTCTCAAGTATTGTTTCGGTTATCGCAGGACACCTCTATGGACAGTACGACATTCTTGCGCAGCCGATGAAGATGGCTGCGGCCGAGGCCATCTGGAATACGCAGCAACCTGCATCGCTTGCACTGATCGTAATTCCAGACCAGGTATTGCATACGAACGTTTTCTCGATTACCGTTCCATACTTGCTCAGCTTTCTCTCGGATTGGAGTTTCACAAGTAGCGTTGAGGGCATCAATCAGATACAGGCGGCGTATGTTCATCTCTATGGTCCTGGCAACTATATTCCTGATGTATTGATCGCGTTCTACAGTTTCCGCATCATGCTGAGTGTTGGTGTGTTAATGGTGCTCATCGCGGGGGTTGCGTTGTTTCTCTCTATCAAGAGAAAGAATCTGTTTAACAATCGCTGGGTGTTGCGTGGCCTGATTGCGTCGATTGCGCTACCCTATATCGCGAACACCGCGGGTTGGTTGCTCGGTGAGATGGGTCGTCAGCCGTGGACCGTGTTTGGGTTGTTGAGGACGGTAGATAGCGTTTCGCCAGTGGTCACATTCACCGAAGTAGTTGTGACATTGACTCTGTTCTTTGTAGTGTACGGTATCCTGGCTGTCATAGATGGCTACCTGCTCGTCAAGAATGCGAAAAAGGGTTCTTCTGTAGAAGAAGAGACTGCTGAGATGCAAGAAGAGCAGCTTGTCGCGGCATACTAAGAGGAAGAGGTAGATACAATGGACTTACAAATACTCTGGTTTCTCCTGATCGGCATTCTGCTGACAGGCTTCTTCTTCCTGGAAGGCTTCGACTACGGTGTCGGGATGCTTCTCCCCTTCCTGGGGAAGAACGACACTGAGCGGCGTATGATAATGAACTCGATTGGCCCCTTCTGGGATGCCAACGAGGTCTGGCTCATCGCCACAGGTGGGTCGCTGTTTGGCGCATTTCCTACGTGGTACGCAACGATGTTAAGCGGTTTCTATCCTGAGATGTTCTTGATTCTTTTCGCGCTTATTCTCCGTGGTGCGGCGTTTGAGTTTCGCAGCCAGCACGATAGTCCCCGCTGGCGCAGTTCCTGGGATTGGATAATTTTTATTGGCAGCCTGCTTCCTGGTTTCTTCTGGGGTGTTGTGATCGGAAACTTGATGCACGGCGTGCCTATTAACGCTCAGGGAAACTACGCTGGTACTTTCCTGACGCCGTTCAACCCGTTCGCACTGCTCATAGGCCTGGCTTTTGATACATTCTTTTTGCTGCATGGCGCCATCTTCCTCAGTTTGCGGGAGACAGGTGAGCTTGTGAAGCGATCCCAGCGCGTGGTACCATTTCTATGGGTGTTGAATATAACTGCAATTGCACTTGTCGTCATTACTGGATTTACAGCAACTAACGTCTTTAGACAGGCCGTGCTTAACCCGAGAATTGTGCCTTTGGACTATGTAATATTAGCATCATTGGTTATGTTGCTCTGGCTCAACGCACGGGGACGTAGTGGATGGGCGTTTGCAATGTCATTCGTCGTGATTATCTGCTCGGCTACTCTTGTTGTATTATGCCTCTTCCCGACCGTCATGGTGTCAAGTCTGAATCCAGCGTGGAGCCTAACGATCAGGAACGCCTCGACAAGCCCATATTCTTTGACGGTCATAAGCTGGATTGGTTTGACGATCCTTCCCTTTGTTATGCTCTATCAAGCCTGGAATTACTGGGTCTTTAGAAAGAGGATCGAGCCACACGCCATAGGTCATTATTAGTGAAGTAGGAGCGAAATAATTTGTGCGGGTCTGATGTATCAGACCCGCACAGAGGGCTTTCATCGTCTGATAGGCATAGCAATGTGTAGCATCAGGTGCCATGGAAGCGAGGTCAAAGTATATGAGTATTAATAAGCGGCTTCTTCAATATGTAAAAACGATGTATCTTTATGTGGCAGTGGTAGGTATACTTGGTCTTTTGACAGCGTTTTGTATCATCACACAAGCAAGTTTTACTACACAGATTATCAACGGGGTATTCCTTCTTAAGCAGTCTCTACCACAATTGCAAACGGCATTATTCATACTACTCGGTATTCTGGTTCTTCGTGCGGCACTCATTTGGGTTGGGGATGTAACCACAAATGTTGTTTCTTGTCTTGTGAAAAGCGATCTACGAAATCGGCTCTTTACCCATCTTTTTCAGCTTGGACCGCTCTATACAAAGGGTGAGCGTAGTGGCGAGATTGTGAATACAACCGCTGATGGAGTGGAGGCACTCGATGCCTACTTTATTCAGTTTTTTCCACAAGTCGCGGCAACCCTGGTTATTCCGACAGCAGTGCTTATCGCTGTGTTTAGAATTGATTTCCTTTCAGGCATTGTACTGCTCGTCACATGGCCCATTCTGCCCTTCTTCATGGCCTTGATTGGTATACAGGCAAATGCAATGACGAAAAAACGCTGGCAGGTGCTAAGTCTGTTGAGTGCTCATTTTCTGGATGTGCTGCAGGGCTTGACCACACTTAAACTCTTTGGCCGTACTACGTTACAGGAAGAGACGATTCGTCGAGTGAGCGAGCGGTATGGCGAGATCACGATGAAGGTGCTACGTGTCGCCTTCCTCTCGTCCTTTGTAATGGAATTGGGTGCCACACTCAGTACAGGTATTGTCGCGGTAGAGATTGGTTTACGCCTGCTCTATGGGGGTATCGCATTTGAGCCAGCGTTCTTCATTCTACTGCTTGCACCAGAATTTTATCTACCATTACGCTCGTTAGGCACACAGTTTCATGCCAGCATAGAAAGCTCAGCGAGTGCGGAGCGCATTTTCAACGTTCTTGAAACACCAACACAAGCTATACCGCCAGGTGGGACTGCAACATCCACAGATGTAGCTATTCGTACCTCACTTGCATTTCATGATGTGCATTATAGTTATCCATCATCTGACAATGAGCAGGCACCTAAAGAGGCGTTGCAAGATATCTCCTTTGAAGTATCGCCAGGACAAAAAGTCGCGTTTGTTGGAGCCAGTGGCGCGGGCAAAACGACAATTGCGAGTCTGCTCTTACGTTTTATGGAGCCAACGCAGGGAGAAATTACCGTTGATGGTCATCCTATTCAGCAAATGACAGCCCAGGCATGGCGTCGGTTTGTGGCATGGCAGCCGCAAAATCCCTATGTGTTCAATACAACTGTCGCGGAAAACATACGGATGGGGCATGCCAACGCATCGTTGGAAGAAGTCAAGCAGGCAGCACAAGCGGCAGATGTTGCCGAGTTTATTGAGACGTTACCACATGGCTATGATACTGTGATTGGTGAACGTGGTGCGCGTTTGAGCGGTGGACAGGTGCAACGCCTGAGCCTTGCACGTGCCTTCTTGAAGAACGCGCCTATTCTGCTGCTGGATGAGGCAACCTCGACCCTGGATGGTAAGAGTGAAGAGCAAGTGTTTCGCGCAATTGATCGTGTCATGGCAGATCGTATTGTGCTGGTTATTGCCCATCGCCTTCATACAATTAAAAATGCTGATTTGATTATCGTTGTCCAGGATGGACGCATTTTGGCTCGCGGCACACATGCAAGCTTGCAGCAACATTCCCCTGTCTATCAAAGCCTGGTACGGGCATACGAGGGGAAAGAGGTAGTCGTATGAATAACACATTGAAGCGTCTTCTGAAGTTGGCGTGGCCTGTACGAACGGATATGGCTCTTTCGGCATTGATTGGAACCGCTACCGTGCTGAGCGGTATCGGGCTGGCGGCAACATCGGCGTACCTGATTTCGCAAGCGGCGCTGCATCCTTCGGTGTCAGCGTTAGCTATTGCGATTGTGGGTGTGCGCTTCTTTGGTATTGCACGCGGTTGCTTTCGTTACCTGGAACGGCTGGTCTCGCATCGTGCGGCCTTTCGTCTGCTTGCCGATACGCGTGTCTGGTTTTACAAGGCATTGGTTCCTCTCGTTCCTGCTCGCTTATTGACATTGAAGAATGGTTCACAGCAGGAATTACGGAGCGGTGATGTGCTCCGACGCGCGGTAGCTGATGTTGACATTTTGCAAAATTTCTACCTTCGTGTTCTGGCTCCTCCAATTATCGCAGCACTCGTTGCGTTGATAATGTGGTCGTTCCTGGGTGCATTCGGGGGTCTCTTCGGCATAGTGTATCTTGGCTTTTTCATGCTCTCAAGTGTTGTTGTACCTTTGCTAACTCACCTTTTCAGCAGAAGCTTAGGGCAGCAAATGGTTGTGGCACGGGCAGACCTGCAAGCACAGCTTGTTGATAGCGTGCAAGGCATCGCCGATCTGATTGCGTTTGGGCAGGAGCAGCGACAAGCAGCACATATTCAGGCATTGACGAAAAAACTCAACGGAATGCAGATGGCAATGGCCTACATTGGAGGAACGCAAAATGCGTTGACCAATTTCTTGATGAATATGACGACGTGGATAATGCTGTTTCTTGCCATACCATTTGTGTATAGTGGACAGCTAGATGGCCTTTTCCTGGCTCTGCTAGTGCTTTCAGCGCTTGCCAGTTTTGAAATCGTGTTACCACTTCCCAGCGCATTTCAGCAACTTGGTGGAAACCTGAAAGCTGCTAGTAGACTCTTCGAGATTGTTGACGCACAACCTGCAGTTGAGAATCCGCAACAACCTGCACCGCTACCACAAGATACGACAATGACGGTTGAACATCTCAATTTTCTTTACGCGGAGGATGAGCCGTATGTGTTACACGATATCAATCTTACACTCAAGCCAGATGAATGCATTCTGCTTGTTGGTCCTAGTGGATCAGGCAAATCTACATTAACACGCTTGCTCTTACGCTTCTTTGAGTATAAGGAAGGACGTATTCTGCTTGGGGGTCGTGACCTGCATGATTATCGCCAGGAAGATCTCTATACGTTAATGAGTGTGGTCGAACAGGATACACATCTCTTCAATACATCTATTCGCGCAAACCTGATGCTGGCACGACCTGAGGCAAGCGAGGAGGAGATGATTGAGGCCGCGCGGAAGGCACAATTACATGAGTTTGTGCAAGCACTTCCGCGTGGCTACGACACAGAAGTTGGTGAGCAAGGACTACGCTTGAGTGGGGGCGAACGTCAACGCGTAGCTATCGCACGTGCTTTTCTCAAAGATACTCCGATTGTTATCCTCGATGAACCAACGATCAACCTGGATGCAATCGCTGAACAGAGTGTGTTGCAGGCTATACAAGAGCTTCGTAAGGGACGAGCAACGTTGATGGTGACGCATCGGCTGACTGCGATGGATATGGCAAATGAAATTCTCGTCTTCCAGCATGGTCATATCACTGAGCGAGGAACACATCAACAATTGCTACAAAACGAGGCAGGCTATTGGCGGATGTGGCAACAACAGCGCTTTGAAATGGTTAGACAGTAAAGTGCCTCGAGCTTTTGAAAAGCTCGAGGCTGTCCACTATTCCCTTGACATCTCTCTTCCCTACCTGCTAGTATTGTCAAAATCTCTACGCTCAACTTGAGCGCATCAAAGGTAGAGAAGCACTCATCTATTTCCAGAAAGAATGTTAAAGGGCAGCCGCTCAGTTGGGTTTTGTGAGCTAGTTCCTTCCGCAAGAATGGAGTACATCACAGACAATCTGAGCAAAGTATTTTATTCTTATGTAGCAGCGATACAACAAAAGTATTTATGTACCCTATTAGCTATGCTACGAGGAGAAAGATCGGTCGGATGGACGCAATACTTACTGGACCATATGGTCCAACACAACTTGGGCCGGCTGTCACCGTGCTTGGACGCACGCAAGACAACCAAATTGTGGTGAACGATGTTAAGGCATCATCACATCATGCTGAGCTTCGTCCTATAGGGCAAAGCT
>JAABUQ010005466.1_pt1 | contig 20239 bp, 22 predicted proteins | sample 5560001 | NCBI WGS metagenome assembly JAABUQ01 (sample SAMN10711888, study PRJNA513371) | rock metagenome | isolation source: Antarctica rocks | place: Antarctica: Victoria Land, Finger Mt nord | collected 2015-12-18
CCACCCCCCCCCAGGACCAGGCATCATGACGCCAATCCCGTTCCTGGACCTCAAGGCGCAGCAGGCCCGCATCGCCCCGCGTCTGCGTCCCCGCCTGGATGCGGTGCTGGCCCACTGCGCCTTCGTAATGGGCCCAGAGGTCGCGGAGCTTGAGGCCGCCCTGGCCACCTATTGCGGAGCGCGTCACTGCGTCGGCGTCAGCAGCGGCACCGACGCCCTGCAGATCGCCATGATGGCGGAGGGGATCGGACCCGGCGACGCCGTGTTCCTCCCAGCCTTCACCTACACCGCGACGGCCGAGGTGCCGCTGGTGCTGGGCGCCACCCCGGTGTTCGTGGACGTGGACCCGCATACCTTCCAGATTGACCCGGCGCACCTGCAAACCCGCATCGCCGCCATCCGCGCCGCCGGCCGGCTCCGCCCGCGCGCCCTGGTCGGGGTGGACCTGTTCGGCCAGCCCGCGGACTGGCCGGCCCTGAACCAAATCGCCGCGGCGGAGGGTCTATTCACCCTCGACGACTGCGCTCAAAGCTTCGGCGCCAGCCTGCAAGGCACAAGGCTCGGCACCCAAGCGCAAGCCACTGCGACCAGCTTCTTCCCCAGCAAGCCGCTCGGCGCCTACGGCGACGGCGGCGCCCTGTTCACCGACGACGACGACCGCGCCGCGCTGTATCGCAGCCTGCGTAGCCACGGGGAGGGCACCACCCGCTACGAGGTGCTGCGCACCGGCATGAACGGCCGCCTGGACACCATGCAAGCCGCGGTGCTGCTGACAAAGCTGGAGGTGTTCGACTGGGAGCTGTCGGTGCGGGAGCGCATCGCCGGTATCTACGACGCGCATCTGGGCGGCGGCCAGCTCGGCAACCTGCTGACCATCCCGGCCCGGGTGCCCGGCGGGCAGAGCGCCTGGGCGATCTACGCCGTGCTGTTGCAGGACGGAACGGACCGCGATGCGGTTCAGGCCGGGCTGCGGCAGCACGGGGTGCCGACCGCGGTCTATTACCCGCGCCCGCTGCACCGGCAGCCCGCCTATGCCGGGCACCATGACGGGGCGGCGCTGCCGGTGTCGGACGACCTGTCCCAGCGCATCCTGGCGCTGCCGATCCACCCCGACCTATCCGATGCCGATGCCGGGCGGGTATGCAGCGCGCTGGCAGCGGTGCTTGGCGCCGCCGCATGATGGAACTGGGAAACCTGCTGGACGTTCGCAGGGAATGAACCAGCCAAAAGTCCAGACCGATGTCCCGGCCGAGGGCGCAAGCCCTGACAACAACCCTACGGGCGAGACGCCGCACGGCATTCCGAAGGGGATGGAGGACCAGGACGCAAAGGCCCTGCCCAACTCGGACCGGCACGAAGGCGAGAAGGCCGTGCAGAAGTCCAACGGCGGTTAGCTCTTGCCGCTATCCCCATCGCTGGGGACGTCTGGCACGCCCCCGGAAAGGCGCGGTTCCTACGTGACCAGTCCTGGTTCTCAAGTTTCACACGGCGGCGACCAGTCGCACTGGCGCGTAATCATAGGCCAGAGGGTAGCGCCGCTGATGTGTGCACATCGGCATAGCGCGACCGTAGCAACTATGGTTATGCTGCCCGAATGAAACAGGCAGTTCGGCTGTTCCTCGTGGCGTCCTTGCTCTCCGGTGTATCCGGGCCGCGCGTCGCACAGGCCGCCGATCTGACCGTCCGCCAGGTTATCACCATCCTGCGGGAAGCTCGCCGCACCAGCGGTATCGCAGATCTGCATGGCAAGGACCTGTCCCGTCTCGACCTCGCCGACCTCGACCTATCCGGCGCGGACCTGTCCGGGGCCAGCCTGTTCGGCGCCGACCTGACCGGCGCCCGCCTAATTGGCGCCAACCTTTCCGGCGCCAACTTGGACCGCACCATCCTGGTCCGCGCCGACTTCAGCCGCGCCGACCTGCATGACGCCACCATGTTCCTGCCTGCGACCGCCGCCATCCCCGGCGCCCCGGCACCAGGCGACGCCCCCAAGTTCCACGGTGCCAACCTGGCCGGCGCGCGCTTGTTCGGCCCCTTGGGCGATGGCGACTGGAGCGGCGCCAACCTCGCCGGCGCGCATCTGTCCATACGCGGCACCCAGTTCCTGGCCGCAGCGCGGACAGACCTCGGCAGCAGCAGCCTGAGCGGCGCCAACCTGGCCGGCGCAGATCTAGTGGGCGTGCGCCTGCCCTTCGCCGACCTGCGCGGCGCGGACCTGCGCGGCGCCGACCTGCGCGGTGCCGACCTGGCCGGCGCGCACCTGTCCGGAGCGGACCTGACCGGCGCCCGGCTGGACCGGGCCAACGTGCAGCGCGCCGACCTGCGCGGCGTGCTCGGCCTGGATCAGGCATCCGGTGTGGCAGAGTTACGGAACCTCGACATGGCCGAGCAATAGGCATGCTGCGGGCCGCCCTCCTCGCCAGCATCCTGGCGCTGCGCCCCGCCGCCAGCCCGGCGGCTGAACGGGTGGACGTAGCGCTCGTGCTTGCGGTGGACGTATCAGAATCCGTGGACAGCAGCCGCTTCACCCTGCAGATGGCCGGCATCGCCGCAGCATTCGAGGCGCCGGAAGTGCAAGGCGCCGTCCTGGCCGGTTCGCACCATGCCATGCTGATCGCGCTGGTGCAGTGGTCCAACCACCCCAGCCTGTCCATCCCCTGGACCCTGCTGACCAGCCCGGCCGATGTGCATGCCTTTGCCGCCCAGGTGCGCCGGCTGCGGCGGACGGAAAAGGGCTTCACCTGCATGTCGGTCGCGTTGCGCAGCATTGCCGACAAGCTGCTGACCCAAATCCCGGTCCCGGCGGACCGCATAGTGGTGGACGTATCCGGCGACGGCGCCGAGAACTGCAACCCGCGGGAAACGACGGATGAAGTCCGGGATGACTTGGTGTCCACCGGCGTCACCGTGAACGGCCTGCCGATCCTGGAGGGCGACGAGGCCGAAACGCTGGAGGCCTGGTATCGCGCCCACGTCATCGGCGGCGATGGCAGCTTCCTGGTCCCGGCCCATGGCTTCGAGGACTTCGAGCAGGCGATGCACCGCAAGTTCGTCACCGAGATCAGCGCCGCACCCCTGGCCGCCAGCGTCCGCATGGCCGCCCGGCAGTAACCGCCCAGTTCGGCCAAGCCTGGCACCCCAATCCCGCGCCCCTAGCCCTGCGCCGTAATCCTCCGTTGCCCGGCGTTGCGCGTGTGTCGAGGCGGCACCCGGAGCCGTGCCGCAGCCCTGTCCACCCCCAGGTATCAGCACCCCGCAATTCCGGCGCGGAGGTGTGAAGATCAGGGCAATGCGTCCAACCGCATCATACCAATGATCATCCGCTCTAACCGTTTTTCCCCTCATTGCGAGGCGCGCAGCGCTGCGGCAATCCAGGGCCGCCAGCACAGTACTCCCGGTTCCTGGATTGCCACGCCGCAAAGGCGGCTCGCAATGACGGTCCGATTACGTAACGGTCAGGGCAGATGACCGTTAGTGTCACTCCGCCGCGGCGGGAACGGCGGCTGGCCCGGCCATCAATCTCGACTCGGCGGGATCATCGGCTGCCGATGCATCCGGCTTCGGCATCACCTTGTAGGCAAGATACCCGGCATGGCTGATCGCCAGCAGCCGCACCGCGTCGCCCCCCAGTTGCGGCAATACCAGCCAGGCCCCTCCCTTCAGCGCCTCCAGGAATGCCGCGACGTAGATGCCGACGACAATCACCGTCAGCATCGCCTGCTGCACCTTTGACAGGTCCACCTTCGCAGCCTGTCCCACCTCGTCCCCGGTCAGCAGCTCCTGCCAGGACGCACTGCCGATATCCTTGTTGGACACGACCTGCCCGCTGGCTTGCAAGCCCGGCATCCTCCCCGTCAGCGCCTGGATGCGGTCCGACGCCGCCGCCAATTGCTTGCCAGTCGCCGCCGGCGTTGTATCGCCCCGTATCGTGACAAGCGCCGGGGCGGCCAAGGCGCTGAACAGCGACAGTCCAAGCGCCGTCAGCAGCGCCGCGGGTATCGCGATGTCGAGCGGCCCCATGACGTCCGGCGGCATGACCGTGCCCGGCGGAAGCGCAAGGTTCCACTCCGCAGTCGTCAGCAGGATGGCAAACACCACCACCGTCCACAGCGCGGCCTGCGCGCGCGCCAGGCTGTAGCGGTTCAGGCCGCCCAAGGCGAAACCAAAGGGATCGCCGGTCAGCGCCTTGCCAACCAGCAGCATCGCCCCGCCCAGCGCCGCCAGGTTCAGGAGCAGGAGCAGCGCCCCCAGCTCCACTCCCACGACGTAAAGCGAGTAGCGCGCCGCCACCGCGCCCCCGATGGGCAGCAGCGCCGCCGGTGCCGCCCACCAGCCCAGCCCGGACCGCCTCATCGCCCTAGCTCAGCGCATAGGTGACAAGGCGCCCCAGCGTCAGCTTGCCGCCGCCGCTGATCGCCGCCAGCGGCTGGAACCCCCGGGCGCTGTGCAGGAACGACGCCTTGTCCAGCCACAGCAGGCCGACGAACGTCTCGGCGACGATCCGGCTGCCGACGGGTCCAAGGTGCTGGCCGCCGAACGCCACCCCCTCCTGGTTCGCATCCGACGCGCCGTAATACTCGCCCTCGCGCAGCACGTAGTACCAGAGCGGCGCATTGCCACGCAGCGGAGCGTCCGGCGCATCCACCCACTTGGCGCGGAAGGCGCGGCGCTTGTCGTCGGTCGTCTTGAAGGCGTCCTTGTCGTCCTGCGCCGCATCCGCCGGCAGCGGGATGCGCGAGCCAGTGCCCCAGACGATGTCGTCCGCCAATGGCGTGATGCCCAGCTTGCGCGCGACGGCCTGGCCGGAGGGCAGGTGCAGCAACTGGCCCCGCTTCAGGTTGCGGAACGCCAGGTTGCCGGCGATGGATGCCGGGCTGCCCGGCGGGATCGCCTTGTCGAAGAACTCCGGCAGATCTGCCAGCGGCTCGACGATCTGCGCATCCAGGCGATACGACGGCTGCGGGATCTGCATCGGCTTGCCGCCGACCTGGCGCGGGTTGGCCGCCTTTTGCACCCCATCGAGGAAGAATGACCAGTCAATGCCCCAACCCGGCGCCAGCGTGCCGGGGAAGCCGTTCAGGTTCTCGGTGCCGCCTGCGGTCGGGCTGTTGAACGCCCGGCTGAAGGTCGGGACGCGCTCCTTCGTCTCATCGCCCGCCGGGACCCCGTGCGCCGGATCACCCTTGCGGGTGATCACGTCCTGGTTGAGCGAATAGCTCGGCCTTACCATCGAGTGTACCAGCCGGTAAGCTGCGCCCGCGAACTCCAGCGGCATATAGGGGGAGTCGGCCTCCTGCTTCAGGTAGTTCTGCAGGCGCGGGGTGCCCCCCGGGTTCAGCACCTCGGTCACCATCCCTGGCTCCAGGATGCGCTCCAGGAAGTCGTGCAGCACGACCCACTGATAGTGCCACCGCACGATGGTCGCGGCGGCGTTGAAGCGGGTGCCCGGCGTGCTGCGGTCGCCGCCGAACGCATCAATGACCGCGTCGTCCATCACCACCTTGTTGTGCAGGGCGATGATGGCGCCGTGCAGTTGGCTGACGATCTTGTTCTCGTCGTTGCGCTTGTCGCCCAGGATCGGGGTGCCGTCAGGCAGCCGGTGCAGGTCATGGCGGGTGCCAACCGACGCGCCGCCATTCGCCATCGCCGTGCCTACGCGGAGGCGCAGCTTGTCGGCCTCATACATGTAAGGCTGGTCCGCCGGACCGCGGCCATACACGCAGTCAAGGTCCAGCGTCGGGGAGCGGAAATCCACCAACGCATCGGTATCCGCCATCTGGTCGCTGAGCGGCGTAGGGTCGAAACTGATGTCATGATCCACGAACTGGCCGAAATAGGTGTAGCCGGCGGGTATCAGGTTGTTCTCGTCCGTAGGCTCCGCGGCGTTGATCGCTGCGCCCTTGTCGTTCTTGATGATCACCACTGCCAGTTCGTTCAAGCCGGCATCAGGAAGGGTAGGGCAGGCTGGCAGGTCGAACATCGGTCCAAACCGGCCAAAAGGCAGCCCGGCGTTCGCTCCTGCCGCCAGCCCACGGACATTGGCACCGTGCGACACCGGGCCGAGTAGAGCCGCAGTCACGCTGGTAGAAATCTGGGTAGGCGGACCAGGCTCAACGATTGGATTGTCCATGACACCCTCCATGCTTTACCGTTTCGGTAACGCATGGATAGCGGGATGCAACAACCATGTCTAGTTCATGTTAACAGCGTTACAACCTGGGGTTCGGTTGAAGCCGGCGTTCCCAACCGTCTACGATTGAAGTCCCCCGCCACCAGGCTTGCCCAACGACAGCCGGTGTGGGAGCGATGCACAGGCGTTTGCAACCTTCCAAGCGCGTGCAAGGCGGACCAAATAACGCGCCTTGCCGCTACGCCTTCGATGGTCGCCGCCTTACCCCGCCATCTCACGAGCCTTGTCCAGCGCGCCCCGGCACGCCCCGTCATCTTTCTGATCCAGCATCCTGGCCCGCTCCAACTCCATTTTGGCCTGCGACATGCGGTCGTCAGGCTTGGCGCTGTTGCTGGCCGACTGCGCCTGGCTCGGCGCAGTCTCGACTTGCCGGCTCGATCCTGCCGAAGCGACCTGCGCGGCGGTCGGCAGCCCCTGTGACTGTCGCCGGACGTCATCCGGTGACGTCGCGATCTGTGCGGAAGCCGCATTGAGTTCCTTAGTACCGGCCGTCCCGCCAACCCGGTTGTCAGCCGACGTTCCCCCAGTACCCGCTGCGCCCGGCTGCGGCAGCCCGGCCGGCGCAGACCCTGGATTCGACCCCGTCAGGGTGCCCGTCGTTACCGGCCCAAGCGCCGGGCTTTGCGCCAGCTTGCGCCCGAGATCAGCAATCCCATCACTGCAAGGCCCCGCAGCCGCTCCGTGAGTAAGCCCAACCAGGCAAGCAGCGGATGCCAACGAGACGGAGAACAAGCGTATATTCATGGACAATCCCCCCAACTTCGGTCTTGCCTCGGCTAACGGCGAAGGCCCGGGAGATTTCCTTGCGGGCTCTTGCACGAAGCTGTGAGGCCAGAGCAGGATGCCATTGTAGCCAGGGTTGACTTACCGGGGCTGCGGGCCAAAACTAGCATGCTGCAATATAACAACCGGAGGAACCATCATGGCTTGGCATACCCCAAAGATCACCGTCGTCGCCCTGGGCGCAGAAATTAACTCTTACGCCTGCGCTGACCTCAAGAAGTAGAGCGCATTCGCAGCGGGCTTGAGCACTGCCTACAGCATGTGTTCGGCCCGCTGAACTCTTCAGCTCCTTCTGACAATGATACGCGCCGTAGTCCTTGGCGCCGCTGCTGGTGGCGCATTTCCACAGTGGAATTCGAACGCCCCAGCCTGCCGTCGCGCCCGTGCAGGCGATCTCCTGGCGCTGTCCCGGACTCAAGCCTCCCTCGCCATCAGCGCCGATGGAAGGCACTGGGTTTTGCTCAATGCCTCTCCTGACCTTCGCCAGCAGATCGAGCAAACCCCCGTCCTGCAGCCGCAGGAGGGCCTACGTTCCTCGCCGATCACCGCCGTCGTTCTGACCGGCGGCGACGTGGATGCTATTGCCGGGTTGCTGACCCTGCGTGAGCGGCAGCCTCTGACCGTCCTGGCCACCTCAACCGTACATGCCGTCCTAGACGCCAACTCGGTATTTGAGGTGCTGAACCGCACGATCGTCGAACGCCAACACCTGGAACTCGGCGTAGCGACCCCCTTGTTTCTGCCCGACGGCAACCCGAGCGGCCTGTCGGTCGAGTTGTTCGCAGTGCCGGGCAAGGTCGCGCTTTACTTGGAAGCATCCGACGAGATGCCTGTCCTCCAAGAGGACGGCACGACCGTTGGCGCAGCCATCTCTGATGGCAGTGCGACACTGTTCTACATCCCTGGCTGTGCCGCGATGACGCCGCACCTGGCCGACCGGCTCCGCGGCGCGGCGGCGGTATTCTTCGACGGCACGCTTTGGTCGGATGACGAAATGGTGCGCGCTGGACTCGGGCCGAAAACTGGGCGCCGCATGGGCCACATGAGCGTCTCCGGCCCGGACGGAACTCTGGCCGCCTTCCAGGGCCTCGGCGTCCACCGCCGCGTGCTGATGCATATCAACAACAGCAACCCCATCTTGCTGGAAGACTCGCCGGAACGTGCTGCGGTCAACGCAGCCGGATGGGACGTGGCGTGGGATGGGATGGAGGTCCGCCTGTGAACGAGATGTCGCCGATGCTCCGTGACGCCGGGGACCGGATCCTATCCTCCGAAGACCTGCGCGCTGCGCTGGAGGCCATCGGCGCCGAGCGCTACCACAACCTGCATCCGTTCCATCGCCTGCTGCACGACGGCAAGCTGAACCGCGGCCAGGTGCAGGCCTGGGCGCTGAACCGCTACTACTACCAGTCCCGCATCCCGGCCAAGGATGCCACCCTGCTGGCGCGCCTGCCGACTGCAGACCTCCGCCGCGCCTGGCGCAGCCGCCTGGTGGACCATGACGGCGATGCGCCGGGCAAGGGCGGCGTCGCCCGCTGGCTGCACCTGGCCAGCGGCGTCGGCCTCGACCCGGCCTATGTCGAGAGCACCGAGGGCATCCTGCCCGGCACCCGCTTCGCCGTGGACGCCTATGTCGCCTTCGTGCGCGACCGCACCGTTCTGGAGGCCGTGGCCTCATCCCTGACCGAGATGTTTTCCCCCGGCATCATCGCCGAGCGCGTGTCGGGCATGTTGCGGAACTACGACTGGGTATCCCAGGACACCCTGGCCTACTTCACCCCACGGCTGACCCAGGCCCCCAAGGACGTGGACTTCGCCCTAGCCTACATCAGCGAGCACGCGACAACGCGGGCGCTGCAAGAGGCCGTGCTGGCCGCGTTGCGCTTCAAGTGCGATGTGCTGTGGTCGCAGTTGGATGCTCTGCACTACGCTTATGTCGAGCCTGGCCGCATCCCGCCTGGGGCTTTCGTGCCCTCCGTTTGATGGACGCCATTCCCGCCTTCAACCGCGGCTTCCGCTTGCGGCACGACCAGGTGCGCGGCGCCTGGGTCGTGCTCGCGCCGGAGCGCCTGTTCCTGCTGGATGATCCCGCCGTCGAAGTGCTGAAGCTGGTGGACGGCGCCCGCAGCATCCCGGCCATCGTGGACGAATTGGCCGTCAAGTATGACGCCCCGCGCGAACTGATCGCTGCCGATGTGCAGGCAATGCTGCAGGACCTAGTCGAAAAGGGAGCGATCCACCTATGAACGCCCTGCTTCCCATCGAGTCGCTTCCGGAACCGCCCTTGGCCCTGCTGGCCGAGCTGACCCACCGCTGCCCGCTGCAATGCCCGTACTGCGCCAACCCGCTCGAGCTGGAGCGTGCGGTCGCCGAGTTGGACACGGCAACCTGGCTGCGCGTGCTGCATGACGCCGCGGCCCTGGGCGTATTGCAGGTGCACTTCTCCGGCGGTGAGCCAACCGCCCGCAAGGACCTGTTGCAGCTTGTCCAGGGCGCGGCCCAGGCCGGCCTGTACAGCAACCTCATCACCTCGGGCGTCATGCTGGATGCCGCCTCGCTTGGCGCGTTGGCGGACGCCGGGCTGGACCATGTGCAGCTCAGCTTCCAGGACGCCGACCCGGCGCAGGCCGACCGCATGGGCGGCTACCGCAACGGGCACCGGCGCAAGCTGGTCGTCGCCGGGCTGATCCGCGCAGCCGGCCTGCCCCTGACCGCGAACTTCGTCGTGCACCGCCAGAACCTGGAGCGGCTGCCGGAGATGCTGCAACTCGGTGAGGAGATCGGCGCCAGCCGGATCGAGATCGCCCACGTGCAGTATTACGGCTGGAGCCTGCTGAACCGCGCCGCTCTGATGCCAAGCCGGGCGCAGTTGGAGGCGGCCAACGCCGAAGTCGCAGCGGCCCGTGAACGGCTGCACGGACGCATCACGATTGACTACGTGGTACCCGACTACTACGCCGCGCGCCCGAAGGCCTGCATGGGCGGCTGGGCGCGCCGGATCATTAACATCTCCCCGGCCGGGCTGGCCTTGCCGTGTCATGCAGCGGAAACCCTGCCGGGCTTCTCCTGGCCCAACGTGCGCGACGTGTCGCTGGCCGAGGTGTGGCGCGCCGACCCCGGCTTCAGCCGATACCGTGGCACCGCCTGGATGCCGGACCCCTGCCGCTCCTGCGACCAGCGGGAAGTGGACTGGGGCGGCTGCCGCTGCCAAGCTTTTGCTCTGCTGGGCGACGCCGGCGCAACCGACCCGGCCTGCGCCCTCTCCCCGTCGCACCACCTGATGGCCGACGCCGTGCTGGAGGCTGACCAGCCCGCCCCCGACCTGATCTACCGCCGCATCCGCACGGCAGCCCTGGTGCGGTGACAACAAGCGCTCTCCTGCCCCCTCTCCCTCCGGGAGAGGGCCGGGGTGAGGGGGTCTTAGCTGCGGAGCGGCGCCCGTCACGTGCCGAAGCTCCGCGTTCCCGCTCCGCGGAAAAATCTCCCTTGCCCCCCCCCACCCCAACCCTCTCCCGGCGGGAGAGGGAGCAGCGCAGCACCCGCACCATGAAACGCCGCGACGCCCTGCTCCTAGCCCTCACCGCCGCAGCTTCCCCGGCTGCCCAAGCCGCCCCAATCGCGCACACCATGCAGGAGGTCGCCCCCGGCATCTGGGTGCGCCAAGGCGTCCACGAGGAGGCGACGGTCGCCAACCAGGACGGCATCGCCAACATCGGCTTCATCATCGGACGCGACGCAGTCGCCGTCATGGACCCCGGCGGCAGCCTCGCGGACGGGCAGGGGCTGCGCGCCGCTCTGCGCGCCCGCACCGACCTGCCGATCCGCTGGGTCGTGATGACGCACCTGCACCCCGACCACGTCTTCGGCGCCGAGGCATTCGCCGACGACAATCCGACCTTCGTCGGCCATGCCCGGATGGCGGGAATGCTGGTCCAGCGCGGCGAGTTCTACCGCAACGCCCTAGCGGATGTCCTGGGGATCGACGCCGCCGGCGACTACGCCAAGCCCGGCCTGCTGGTGTCGGACACTGCCGAGCTGGACCTGGGCGGGCGCACCCTGCACGTGCACGCCCATCCCACGGCGCATACCGACAACGACCTCTCCATCCTAGACCCGCAAACCGGAACGCTATGGCTGGGCGACCTGTTGTTCGTGGACCGGGTCCCGGCCGTGGACGGCAGCATCCTGGGCTGGCTGCAGCAGACTGCGGCGCTGCGTTCGGTCCCGGCGCGCCGTGCCGTGCCGGGCCACGGCCCTGTGGCGGTGCCCTGGCCCGCGGCGGCCGAAGCGCAGGAGCGTTATTTGGGCGGCATCGTGCGCGATATCCGTGCCATGATCCGCCACGGCGGCGACATCGAAACCGCGGTGGCCACCGTAGGCCAGTCCGAGCGTTCCAATTGGCTGCTGTTCGACGACTACAACGGCCGCAACGTAACCACCGCGTTCAAGGAACTTGAGTGGGAATAAGCCGGCACATCAGCCGGTGCATAGGGGAGGGGATCATGAAGCGTCGTGCAGCTATGATAAGCCTAGGTCTGGCGTTGACCGCGCCCGCGCTGTTTCCCGCAATGGCCGAAGAAAGCAAGGCCGAGCGCACCGAGCGCTGGACCGACCTGAAGCAGGCTGTGTTCGGCAACCGTACAGTGCAGGAAGGCACCGGCGTCATCGCGCTCGACGCTCCGGCCCGCGCGCAGGACGCAGCCTTGGTGCCGATCACCATCAGCCTGTCCGCCGGCGGCGGCACTGGCGGCGGCAGGGTCAAGGCCGTGTGGGTGCTGGTGGACGGCAATCCGTCGCCCCTCGCCGGCACCTTCCACTTCGGCCCGGCGGCCGACCCGCACATCCTGCGGACCCGCGTCCGGGTGGACCAGTACACCCTGATGCACGCCGTCGCCGAGACCGAGGACGGGCGCCTGTTCAGCGCCGAGCGGTTCGTCAAGGCAGCCGGCGGCTGCTCCGCCCCGTCGCTCAAGGACCCGCAGGTCGCCATGTCCCGCCTGGGCCAGATGCGCCTCCGGGTTGAGGGCGAAGGGCCGGTGCAAGTCGGGGAGGCTGCAATGGCGCAGTTGCTGGTCAGCCATCCCAACAACAACGGCATGCAGGTGGACCAGGTCACCCATAACTTCATCCCGCCGCGCTACATCCAGGACATCACCATCCACTACGGCGACGACGTCATATTGAGCGTGGACGCCGACATCTCGCTCAGCGAGGACCCGGCAATCACCTTCGGCTTCGTGCCGCACGGCGCCGGACCGTTCCGGGTGGAAGTCCAGGACAGCACCAAGACGGTGTTTCGGCAGGAGTTCCCGACGGCGATGCGGAGCTAGGCTGGATCGAACGCGTCGGTCACACCTCCAGCTTGGCCAGCAGCAAGGCAATATCCGGGCAGGCCGTCACCAAGTCGTCCAGGGTGTAGGGGCACACTGCCGGGAACGCACGCGGCGGACCGCTGTCATCGCTCATGGGACGGATAAGGTAGAGTGCACGGGTGTATGTCTCGTCCAAGCTGACCCGCTGTCGCATGGACGGGGCAAACGCGTCCTCCGCGTCAACGAGGAAGGCTCCAACCTCGATCCGCCAATGCGCTGCCGACGAACTGTTCGGCCAGGCGTGCAGCTTGAGGAGGTGCATCATGGCCTGCCGCAACAGGCTCCGGACAGCGCGCAACCCAGACAGGCCCACGTCCTGCACCTCTTCGATGACATTAGCCCAGTCCACGTCCGCATTCAGCCGTTCGCCAGCAGCAATCCGCCGCAGCAAGTCCGCCTGCTGGTCAGACCAGGCCAATGCATCGCGCTCATAAAGGCCGTCCGGCATCGCTCCCTCGCCTCACATGCCAAGTTTAGTCAGGAGGACGGCCAGATCAGGGCGGATCGCTACCAAATCATCCAACCCATACGGACACACCGCAGGCAATGAACGAGGAAGACCACTGTCGTCCACCTTTGCACTCATCTCATACAATGCATCGGCGTAGAGATCGTCCAAGTTGATCCACTGCCGCATGGAGGGCGAGAAGCTCCGGCGGGCGCCGGACAAGAAACCCGGCAACTCTCCCCGCCAGTGCGCCGCCGACCCGCTGCCGGGCCAAGCATGGCATTTTAGCAGGTGAACCAGCGCCTGAACGAGCAGGCCCTTGACGGCGCGCAGCTCGGACCGTCCCACGTCCTGCACCTCTTCGATGACATTGGCCCAGTCCACGGCTTCGTTCAGCCGTTCCCCCGCAGCGATCCGCCGCAGCAAGCCCGCCTGCTGGTCCGACCAGGCCAACGCATCCCGCTCATAAAGGCCGTCCGGCATCCCCCATCCCCAATCGGCATCACCGCCGGGCAGCATAACGCCGCGGCTGCATCACCGCATCAATGGCATTGCAGCGTCACCTCAGCCTGCGCCCGCCGCAGCTCCTCCGTACGCTCCTTGGCGATGGGCGTGTCTCGGAACATCGCGCCGCGATCACCGAGCCCGCCCTGCTGCATGCCCAGGATGGTGCTGGCCTGTTCGTAGTCCTCGTAGGGCATCACGTCGGCAATGGTGTCTATGCCGCAGGAACAACGCTCCAGGTTCTCACGCTTGAAGCCGCTGCTGGCCAGGCAGCCGACCACATAATCGGCGCGGGCGGCCGTTGGGTAGTCATGCGCGGGATGCCGGGTTTGCGCCTGGACGGCGCCGGTTGCTGCCAGCAGCCCGGCTACGGCGACGGCGATGCGTATCATGGCTGCACGTCCTGGAATGTGGTCCGTTGCTCAAATGCCGGCGCCCCCATCCGCGCATCGGCCGGCATGGCAATGCGGATGTCCGCGATCCCGCCCGGCACGGCCTCGGACAAGGTGAAAGTATAGGTCTTGGCCTGGACCTGGCTGATGCGCTCCAGACGCTCCTCCCCGGCAAACGGGCGGAGCGTCACGACCTGCGCCGGAACCTCCTTGCCGTTCAGCGTGTACGTCCCGGGCTTAACGTCCGCTGCGCTGACGAAACCCTCACGTATCTTGTTGCGGAAATAGGAAGCAGACAGGCCGAGCTGATCCTTCATCTCCGTCACATCCCGCTCCAGCGTCACCATCAGCAGCGGGTTGCCGCGGAAGTGGTCCAGCTCCGGAAACGCGACCCGGCGCGGGCCGGTCAAGTAGTCGAACGCCACGTCCTTCGTGCCGTCAGGGTTCACCTGCCGGATGTGCAGCGTCACCGTATCCGTGAACCCGGCGGGACCATCCCGCGTATAAGCATATGCCAGCGTCTCTGGATGGCTTAGATTCTGCATGTGAGGCGTCTCGAACAGCAGGACCTGCGCCGGGCTAAGCGGCCGGGTGTCATCTGTTTGCTGGGCCTGCGCCCGGGCGGTCGGCACGATGGCTACGCCCGCCAGCAACAAGGCCATTGCGCCTATCCGTATCAGCATCACACTCTTATCTCCAGGAGGTTGCAGCATGATCGAATTGGTCCTCATGTATTGCTTGTCCAGCGACGCGCCCCAATGCGTGCAACCGCGTGAAGTCCGGGAGCCGATGGGCAGCCCCATCGAGTGCGCCATGCGCGCGCAGACCCTGGCGCAGGAATTCGTCGTCATGCACCCCCGCTATCGCCTGTCCGGTTGGCGGTGCGAGGTGGACAAGCCCCGCGAATCCCCAGCGTAAGAATTCCTCCTCCTGCTCCCTCTCTCTCCGGGAGAGGGCCGGGGTGAGGGAAAAGCAACAAGCGCAACCCTCGCCCGGCGGCGTCAGGCGCCGTCCTACGCCAGACCCGCACTTGCCGCCTCCCCAATCCCCCAATGGACTGGAACGCCCCAGCAGCCCGTCAGTAAACCACCACGCTGCGGATGCTTTCCCCCCGCGTCATCAGGTCGAACCCCTCGTTGATCTGCTCCAGCGGCAAAATATGGGTGATGAGATCATCAATGTTGATCTTGCCGTTCATATACCAGTCCACGATACCCGGCACGTCCGTCCGTCCCCGCGCACCGCCGAAGGCGCTGCCCTGCCACACCCGGCCCGTCACCAACTGGAACGGCCGCGTGCTGATCTCCTGGCCCGCCCCGGCGACGCCGATGATCGTGCTCTTGCCCCAGCCCTTGTGTGCACACTCCAGCGCCTGCCGCATCAGCGTCGCACTGCCCACGCACTCAAATGAGTGGTCCGCGCCGCCCTTCGTAAGGTCCACGAGGTAAGGGACGATATCTCCCTGCACCTCTTTCGGGTTGACGAAGTGGGTCACGCCAAACTTCTCCGCCAGCGCCCGCCGTCCCGGGTTGATGTCCACACCGACGATCATGTCGGCGCCCGCGATCCGTGCGCCCTGCACCACGTTCAGGCCGATGCCGCCCAGGCCGAACACCACCACGTTGTCGCCGGGCTGCACCTTCGCGGTAAATATGACCGCGCCAACCCCAGTGGTCACGCCGCAGCCGATGTAGCAGATCTTCTCGAACGGCGCGTCCTCCCGCACCTTCGCCAGCGAGATCTCCGGCAGCACCGTGAAGTTGGCGAATGTCGAGCAGCCCATGTAATGCAGGATCGGCTTGCCGTTCAGGCTGAACCGGCTGGTCCCATCCGGCATCAGCCCGCGGCCCTGCGTCACCCGAATCTTCTGGCACAGGTTGGTCTTCCGGCTCAGGCAGTACTCGCATTCCCGGCATTCCGGCGTGTATAGCGGGATGACGTGGTCCCCCTTCTTCAGGCTCCGCACGCCGGGTCCCACATCCACGACGATGCCAGCACCCTCGTGGCCCAGGATCACGGGAAACATCCCCTCGGGGTCATCGCCGGACAGGGTGAACTTGTCGGTGTGGCAGATGCCGGTAGCTTTGATCTCCACCAGCACCTCGCCCTCCTTGGGACCCTCCAACTGGACGGTCTCGATAGTCAGGGGCTGGCCTGCGGCATGGGCGACTGCGGCGCGAACGTCCAAGGTTTGGTCTCCGGCTAAAACTGGGGGGATGCGTCCAGACTAGCCCATCGCCGATGCAAATCCAGTAGCACGCAATATTATTACAGCACTGGTGACCTTTGCTGCAATGCACAACGAAACGACCAAGCTTGTTGGATGTTTTCTAACGCACAGGTGCTTGCCGGTTATCGCAATGCCTGCATATGCTCTGTACGGAAGGCGCCTGTTCACCCCGTCGCGCAGCCGCGGGTTGATGACCGAGACGGGGCTTTAACGGCCTGGCGCCCACGCGCCGGGAACGCTTCAATAGTCGCCAAAGCGACTGGCAACGGAGGGATCGGACGTGACAATCAACCGCAAATTAATGCTCGCCTGCACGGTCATGACGGGAATGGCTGCCCTATCGGCAGCCCCCGCCTCGGCAAACGACGAACTGCTGCGCCTTCAGGGCGACAAGAACCAGTGGGTGATGCCCACCGGGAACTACGCCAACCAGCGCTATAGCGAACTCGATCAGATCAACGCCAGCAACGCTTCGAAGCTGCATCCGGTGTGGTCGTTCTCGACTGGCGTGCTGCGCGGGCATGAGGGCGGGCCGCTGGTGATCGGCGATACGATGTATGTCCACACGCCGTTCCCAAACAACGTCTTCGCACTCGACCTGAACGACAACGGCAAGGTCATCTGGAAGTATGAGCCGCGCCAGGATCCCAGCGTCATCGCCGTGATGTGCTGTGACACCGTGAACCGCGGCGTGGCCTACGGCGACGGCAAGATCATCCTGAACCAGTCCGACGCAACCGTCGTGGCGCTCGACGCCAAGACCGGCCGTGAGCTGTGGCACGTCAAGAACGGCGACCCGGCCAAGGGCGAGACCATGACCATGGCGCCCATGATCGTGAAGGATAAGGTTTACGTCGGCATCAGCGGCGGCGAGTTCGGCACCCAGGGCCGCTTTACCGCCTACAACCTGAAGGACGGCAGCCTCGCCTGGAACGCCTACTCCGTCGGTCCCGACGACCAGCTCAAGGTGGACCCGCAGAAGACCACCATGATGGGCAAGCCGATCGGCGCCAACTCGTCGCTCAGCACCTGGCAGGGTGACCAGTGGAAGACCGGCGGCGGCAGCACCTGGGGCTGGTACAGCTATGACCCCGCCCTGAACCTGGTCTATTACGGGACCGGCAACCCCAGCACCTGGAACCCGGTCCAGCGCCCTGGCGACAACCGCTGGTCCATGACCATCTTCGCCCGTGACGCCGACACCGGCATGGCGAAGTGGGTCTATCAGATGACCCCGCACGACGAGTGGGACTACGACGGGATCAACGAGATGATCCTGGCCGACATCAACGTAAAGGGAAAGCCGACCAAGGCCCTGGTCCACTTCGACCGCAACGGCTTCGGCTACACCCTGAACCGCGAGACGGGCGAGTTGCTCGTCGCCGAGAAGTATGACCCGGCCGTCAACTGGGCGACCCACGTGGACATGCAGACCGGCCGCCCCCAGGTCGTGAACCAGTACTCCACGCAGTTCAACGGCGAAGACAAGAACAGCCGGAACATCTGCCCGGCGGCGCTTGGCTCCAAGGATCAGCAGCCCTCGGCCTTCTCGCCGCGGACCGGCCTGTTCTACGTGCCGACCAACCACGTCTGCATGGACTACGAGCCGTTCAAGGTCAGCTACACGGCTGGGCAGCCCTACGTCGGCGCAACCCTGTCCATGTATCCGCCAAAGGGTGAGAGCAACCTGGGCAACTTCATCGCCTGGGATGCCAGCACCGGCAAGATCGCCTGGTCTGACCCGGAGCCTTTCTCCGTTTGGTCCGGCGCCCTCGCCACTGCGGGCGACATCGTGTTTTACGGCACCCTCGATGGCTACCTGAAGGCCGTGGACGCCAAGACGGGCAAGGAGCTCTACCGGTATAAGACCGCGTCGGGCATCATCGGCAACGTCAACACCTACACCCATGGCGGCAAGCAGTACATCGCCGTGCTGTCGGGCGTGGGCGGCTGGGCCGGCATCGGCATGGCGGCCGGGCTGGGCAACGACACGGACGGGCTGGGCGCGGTTGGCGCCTACAAGAGCCTGTCCAACTACACCCAGCTTGGCGGCGTGCTGACCGTGTTCGGCCTCGACTAGGACGAATTGCCGGCCATCCCATCGCCGGGGTGGTCGGCTGCCTCCATCAAGAAACAGCCTGCCGCCGCGCCACAGGCGCCCCGCAAAGCAGGTTCGCCGGCAAACTTCCCTTTTGCTGTTTGCAATTCCCCGGCCCGTAAGGGCCGGGGCCGCTTCCGGAGACTTCGATGCGACAGAATACAGCGCTCGCCCTCTGCGGCCTGGTGTGCGCCGCCATTGGTGCGGGCGCCATCGTGGCCCGGGACGCCCGGGCGGAGAATGACCCCGTTTACGTCGTCCAGGGCGGAATGGTGGACCAGCACACGTTCAACGGTTATCGCCGCTACGGCGAATCATGCATGCGTTGCCACGGTCCCGACGGTGCCGGCAGCTCCTATGCGCCAACCCTCACGGAATCGCTGAAGAAGCTGAGCTACGACGACTTCGTGAATACTGTCGTCAATGGCCGGCAGAACGTCACCCAGTCGCAGAACAACGTCATGCCGGCCTTTGGCACGACGGAGGATGTCGTCCTCTACATTGACGACATCTACGGCTACCTGAAGGCCCGTTCTGACGACAAGCTGTCCCGTGGACGTCCGAAGCGCATCAGCGATGCGGACGGCTAGCCTTGTCGCCGCGGTAGCGCTAGCCGCGGCGAGCCTCGGTGATCCCGCTTTGGCCCAACGCGCCGAGCTCGTGAACCGCACCGAGCTGCGCGTCTGCGCCGACCCCCGCAACCTGCCCTTCTCAGACGAGGCAAAAGAAGGCTTTGAAAACCGAATCGCCGCCCTAATTGGCGCAGACCTCGAACTGCCAGTGTCATATGTCTGGTTCCCGCAGGTCATCGGTTTCGTCCGCAACACGCTCCGCGCCCGCGAGTGCGACCTGGTGATGGGCGCAGTGTCCGGCGACAGCATCATGGACAGCACCAACCCCTACTACCACACCGGCTACATGCTGGTGACCCGTACCACTGACAACATCAGTGCCACCAGCATCGGCGACCCATCGTTGCGCGACCTCCGCTTCGGCGTCGTCGCTGCCACGCCACCGACCGACCTGCTGCTGCGGCACGACCTGATGAGCAAGATGCAGGCCTACTCCCTGAGAGTGGACACCCGGGTCAGCAACCCGGCACGCGAAATGCTGCAGGATTTGGCGGACGGCAAGATTGACGTGGCGCTGGTGTGGGGACCGGTCGCCGGATACGCCATCAAGCAGGACCACCTGCCGCTGACGGCCAGGTTCATCGAGCCGGAGCCTGGAGCGCCCCGCCTGGATTACCGGATCGCAATGGGCGTCCGGGCCGGGGAGCCGGAGTGGCGGCGGCGGATCAACCAGGCCATCGGCCGCCACGGGCCGGAGATCACGGCGATCCTGGCAGAATACGGCGTGCCGCAACTCGATGCGCAGGGGCGGCCGGCAACGCCGTGACGCTTACTGGCGGCCGGAATCCCATACGTCTCGCCATCCTTATGCGCGCCGCCCTTTCGGCCCTAGTGCTGGCGTCCGCCGCCGCCCATGCTGATCCCACGGTGCCGGTTCCCGACGGCTATCGTCAGGACGACTACCGTGCCCCCGTCCCCGACAGCGTGCCCGGCGGCGAGGTGCTGCACCTGCCGGCGATGCGGGACTTGGTCGCCCACGGCGGCGCCGTCCTGATTGACGTGCTGCCGGCGCCCCGGCGTCCCGGCGCCATGCGTCCGGGCACCCCCTGGCTGCCGCAGCCCCATCGCAGCCTGCCGGGCGCACTGTGGTGGCCGGAAGTCGGGCGCGGCACCCTGCCGGAGGGGGCGGATGCCCGCTTCGCCGAACGGCTACGGGCGGCAACGGCCGGAGACGCCGGGCGGCTGGTTGTGTTCTTCTGCCTGAACGATTGCTGGATGAGTTGGAACGCCGCCCGCCGTGCGGCGTCGCTGGGCGTGCGGGCAGGCTGGTTTCCCGAAGGCGTGGACGGCTGGGAGGCGGCCGGCCTGCCGGTGCAGCCGGTGCAGGCCGACGAATAGCTTGGGCCTTCCGACGCTGAAGCCGATAACTGCCAGGTTCGGGCAGGGAGCAATCTCCTTGATGCTGCAAGACTTGGCGGGCAAGCAAGCCAGAGCAACCCATGTCCAAACCTGGCGAGATGCCGCCCTAGTACAGCTCGCCGGAATTCGCCACTCCGTTCCATGTGACGTCGGGGGCTGAGTCTGGGCGGCCACACGCTGGCAATAATCGTCACTGCCGGGCAGCACCGAGGCACGGCGTCCCGAGTCAGG
>JAABUQ010002646.1_pt1 | contig 20229 bp, 18 predicted proteins | sample 5560001 | NCBI WGS metagenome assembly JAABUQ01 (sample SAMN10711888, study PRJNA513371) | rock metagenome | isolation source: Antarctica rocks | place: Antarctica: Victoria Land, Finger Mt nord | collected 2015-12-18
CCTGGCCGGGTTCAGCGAGGCACGGTTCGAGGCCATCGCCGCCGAGTTCCGTGCCGGCGCCGCAGGCCTCGGCTTCAGCACCGTGCAGGCCATCCCCGTGTCCGCCCGGCACGGCGACAACGTGGCCACGCCGAGCGCCCACACGCCCTGGTATGCCGGCCCGAGCCTGCTGTCCTACCTCGAAGACGTTCCGGTGGAGCAGGAGGCGCTGTCCCGCCCGTTCCGCATGCCCGTGCAGTGGGTGAACCGCCCGGGCCTCGACTTCCGCGGCTATTCCGGCACGGTGGCCAGCGGGCATGCCCGGCCGGGCCAGCGCGTCGTCGTGCAGCCCTCCGGCACCGAGGCCGAGATCCTGCGCATCGTCACCATGGACGGCGCGCAGCCCTCGGCGGGCGCCGGGGATGCCGTGACGCTCGTCCTTGACCGGGACGTCGACGTGTCGCGCGGCGACGTGCTGGCCGCGGCCGACGCGCCGGCGAAGGTGGCGGACGCGCTGGCGGCGCGGCTGATCTGGCTGCACGACACGCCGCTCGCTGCCGGGCGGGAGTACCTGGTGAAGCTCGGCACTCGCAGCGTGCCCGGCAGCATCAGCCGCATCCGGCACCGCATCGACGTGAACACCCGCGAGGCCGAGCCTGCGGAGTCGTTATGCCTCAACGACCTCGGCCAGGTGGAGATGCGCCTGCAGGCGCCTGTGGTTTTCGAGGCGTATGCCGACAGCCGCGACCTCGGCGGCTTCATCCTGATCGACCGGCTGACCAACGCCACGGTGGGCGTCGGCATGGTCGAGGCCGCCCTGCACGTTGCCACGGACATCACCTGGCAGGCGCTGGACGTGGACCGGGCGGGGCGCGGGCGGCTCATGGGCCAGCGCCCGGCGGTGCTGTGGTTCACCGGCCTGTCGGGCGCGGGCAAGTCCACGGTCGCCAACATGGTGGAGCGCCGGCTGCACGCCCTCGGGCGGCACACCTACGTGCTGGACGGCGACAACCTGCGGCATGGGCTGAACCGGGACCTGGGCTTCTCGGAGGCCGACCGGGCGGAGAACGTGCGCCGGACGTCCGAGGTGGCGGCGCTGTTCGCCGACGCCGGGCTGATCGTGATCGCAAGCCTGATCTCGCCCTACCGCGCCGAGCGGGCGCGGGCGCGGGAGCGGGTGCCGGAGGGGGAGTTCATCGAGGTGTTCGTCGATGCTCCCGTGGACGAGTGCCGGCGCCGCGATCCGAAGGGCTTGTACAAAAAGGCGGATGCCGGGCTGCTCCGCGGCTTCACCGGGGTCGATGCGCCCTACCAGGCGCCGGACGCGCCGGACCTACACCTGCGCACGGCGGAGGCTTCGCCGGAGGACCTGGCCGAGCGCGTGGTGGCGGAGCTGCGCCGCCGCGGCGTGTTCGCCTGAAGCGGCGGGCGGCATGATCGACCCGCCCTATGACGCTGGCCCTGGTGGCGGGCAAGCTGCTGGCCTGGCATCCCGGCCTGCGGCATGAGGCGGCGCTGATGATCGAAGGCATTCCGCTGGAAACGGTGGACGAGATCGGCTCCACCTCCGAGGCGCTCAAGGTGCGGGCGGCTCACCCCGGGCCGGAAGCCGCATTGCTGGCCCGGCGGCAGAGCGGCGGCCATGGCCGGCTGGGACGCCCTTGGCAGACGGTTGACGGCAACCTGCACCTGTCGGTCCTGCTGCGCCCGCAGAATCTGCGGTGGCCGGGCCATTGGTCGATCCTGGCGGCGGTGGCCTTGGCCGACACGGTCCGCTCCTATATGCCGAACGGCGCGCTGCGGCTGAAATGGCCGAACGACCTGATGCTCGACGGCGGCAAGCTGGCGGGCATCCTGTTGGAAGCGGGCGTCGCAACCGGGCCATGGCTGGTCATCGGCTTTGGCGTGAACCTGGCCGGCGCGCCCTCGGGCCTTGGGCGCCCGGTCGCCTGCCTGGCATCATCGGCCCCTGCCCCGGCGCCGGAAGCGTTTGCTGGCCGGCTGCTGCAAGCCCTGCAACATTGGCGGACACGCTACGCGGCCGAGGGCTTCGACCCGGTGCGCGCCGCGTGGCTGGCCGAGGCACATGCGCCAAGCGAGCGCATCCTGGTCGGCATCGGTGCCCAGCGCATGCAGGGCGCGTTCCGCGGCCTGCGCGATGACGGGGCACTGCTGCTGGATGGACCCGAAGGCGAGCTTGCGATCACCGCCGGGGAGTTGGAATAGGCCCGGGCGCATCACCCATCCCGGGGCAGCCTCGCCCGCCTGGGAACCAGGAGAATGAGCGGCAGCGCCACCAGAGCGATCCCGGCCGCCAGGGCGAACACGCCGTGCAGCGCTTGGGCCAGCGCCCCGGTCAGCCGGGCCAACTCCGCCGCCGGCAGGGCAGCACGGAGCGCAGGCTCCACCAGGTCGCGCACCGCGTCGTGCGCCGCGGGGCCGCCCGCCGCCAACCCGGCGTTCAGCACGCCGCCGAACGCCGCCGCGCCCAAGGTCTGGCCGATCAGGCGGGAGAAGAAGAACAGCGCCGTCGCCCGGCCTCGGTCATGGGGCGCCACGCCGCCCTGCACCCCCACGTTGAACACCAGGCTGTGCAGTCCCAGCCCGGCGCCGAGCACCCCGCACGCAACGGCCACCCCCCCCGCACCCTGGCCCGGCCGCAGCAGCAGCAACCCCGCGGCGCCGGCCAGCAGCGCGAGGGAGCCAACCAGCGCCACCGGACGGTAGGCCACCCGGTTCAGCACCCGGCTGAGGCCCATGCTGGCCACCGTCCAGCTTACGGTCAGCACGCCCAGCACGAAGCCCGCCGCCAGCGCGTCGCGGCCCAATACGCCCTGCATCCAAGGCGGCAGGAACGCTGTCGCCCCGATCATCAGCGCGCCGCAGGCCAGGGCCGACAGATTGGCGGCCACGATCAGCGGGTTGCGCCAAAGATGCAGCGGCAGGATCGGCGCGGCGCTCCGCCGCTCCCGCCAGGCGAAGCCGGCCAGCGCCGCGATGCCGAGCGCCAGCAGGGCGGCCAGCCCAGCGCGCCCGAACGACCCACCCTGCACCAGCGTCGCCATCACGGCGCCGATGCCCAAGGCCAGCAGCGCGGCGCCGCCCGCGTCGATGGGCGCGCGCAGCCGGGCCGCCGCGGGTTCGTGCAGGAACCGGGCGACGAGCATAGCCGCCAGCAGCCCAATCGGCAGGTTGACCCAGAACACGAACGGCCAGCCGAGCGTACCGGTGAAGAACGAGCCGAGCAGCGGCCCGATGATCGCCGAGATGCCCCAGATGCCGCTGACGTAGCCCAGGGCGCGCGGGCGGTCGGCGGGGCTGGACACGTCGGAGATGATCATGTTCGCCAGCGGGATCAGCCCGCCGCCGCCGATGCCCTGGACCGCGCGGAACCCGATCAGCGACGCCATGCTCCAGGCGCAGCCGCACAGCACGGAGCCGAGCAGGAACACCGCGACGCTGCCGAGGTAGACCCGCTTGCGCCCATACTGGTCGGCAAGCCGGCCGTACAGCGGCGTCGTCACGGCCTGCCCGAGCAGGTAGATGCCGAACGCCCAGGTGAACAGGTCGAAGCCGCCGAGCTGCCCCACGATGGTCGGCATCGCCGTGCTGATGACCGTCACCTCGACGGCCGCCATGAAGGTCGAAACCAGCATGGCGGCGACGACGATCCGTCCGCCCCGTGCCGCGAGGACCAGGCGGGGCTGCGTCGTGCTCACGAGGGGCCGGCGCGCCCGCTACCGGCGCAGGGCGAGCGCCAGCCGTTCGTGCTCGGCGTCAACCGCCTCGAACTTGCGCAGGAACGCCCGGATGTCGGGGTCGGGGGTCTTGGCAACCTCCTCGGCGGCGTCCTGCTTGTCCTCGGCATTGATTCGGATCGCCTCCACGATGAAGGATTGGTCGGCGGTGCTGCCGGATTCGGAGTTGATGCCATTCAGGCGCACCCGGTCCTTCGCCGTCATGTCGGTCGGCAACTCGATGCCCTTGGCACGCCCTAATTCCTGCAAGGCTTGGTTGTACGTGGCATGGTCGGCAATGACGCGGGCCGCATAGGCCCGCACGTCCGCGCGGGAGGTGCGCTGCTGCGCCAAGGCGGCGATTGCGATCTCGTAGGCGGCGCCCTGGGCGTCCTTGACCAGGAACTGGTGGTCCGTGCTGGTGATCGGCGCCGGCTTGGGTTCGGGGCCGGGCGACGTGGCCGGGACGGTGGTGGTCTGGTCGAGGGTGGTCTGCGCCGCCAGAGGGCCAGCAGAGGCCGCGAGCAGCAGCGCCGCCGCGGCGGCCGTCAGGATACGGGTCATGGACTCCTCCGCTCGGTGAGCCACCCCGAACGCGGCGGCGCCGCATCGGTTCCAGTTCGCACCGACCGGCCTTACAGCCCGAGTTCGGACAGGCCCGCATGGCCGTCGGGACGCCGGCCGAGCGGCCAATGGAACTTGCGGCCGGTCTCCTCGATCGGCAGGTCGTTGATGCTGGCGATGCGCCGGCGCATCAGCCCGTGCCCGTCGAACTCCCAATTCTCGTTGCCGTAGCTGCGGAACCAGTGGCCGGAGTCGTCGTGCCACTCGTAGGCGAAGCGCACCGCGATGCGGTCCTCCCCATGGGTCCAGACCTCCTTGACGAGCCGGTAGTCAAGCTCGCGCGACCATTTCCGGCGCAGGAAGTCCACGATGGCCTCACGGCCGGCGATGAACTCCGCCCGGTTCCGCCATTGGCTGTCCTCCGTGTAGGCGAGCGCCACGCGCTCGGGATCGCGGCTGTTCCAGGCGTCTTCGGCCATGCGCGCCTTTTGCGCCGCGGTGTCCGGCGTGAAGGGCGGCAAGGGCGGTCGGCTCGACATGGCAAGTCCCTCCTGGCTAGGCTTGAGGCATGGAGTGTGCCTGCAAGCGACGCAACTGCAAGTGCCGGATCGGCCCTTGCTGACCCGGCCGAAGCTGCCGGGCCGCTGGCTGATCCTGGCCGACGACCTGACCGGCGCCGCCGACAGCGCGGTGGCCTTTGCCCGGCGCGGCTTGCCGGCCTCCGTCGCCTGGGGCGGTGACCTGCCCGACGACGCGGTGCTGGCGCTCGATGCCGACAGCCGCCGGCTGGACCCGGACGCCGCCGCCGCCCGCCATCGCGCGCTGCTGCAGGCGCATCACCGCGAGGATGCGGCCCTGTTCAAGAAGATCGACTCCACCCTGCGCGGACAGCCGGCGGCAGAGCTGGCCGCGACGGTGCACGACCTCCGCGCCCGCGGCCGAGGCGCCCTGGCCATCGTCGCCCCGGCCTTCCCCGATACCGGCCGCACTACCCTGAACGGGGGTATCCAAGTGGGCGGACAGCCGTTGGAGCACTCCCCGCTGTGGGGGCGCGACCACGGCTATCCCAGTGCCGACCTCCTGGCGGTGCTGCGGTCGGCCGGGCTTCGCGTGCGGCCGGCCGGGCTGGACGTCGTGCGGGGCGGGTTCAAGGGGGCCGTGGACAACGCCCTTGCCGCCGGGGCGGACGCCGTGGTCTGCGACGCGCTCACCCCGGCGGACCTGCGCCGGGTCGCGGAGGCGACGCTGCCGCGGGCGGCGGAGCTGTTCTGGACCGGGTCGGGCGGCTTGGCCCAGGCGCTCGCGGCCGGCGTGGCGGGACCGGCATCCCCCGCGCCCATCGAGGTCACGGGCGGCATCCTGTTCGTCGTCGGCAGCATCGCCGAGGCGTCCCGCGCCGCCGCCGCCCTGCTCGCCGCCGACAACGCCGTTTATGTCGAGCGCATCCCGCCCGCCGTGCTGCATGACGGGCCGGGCGCCCCGGCGTGGCAAGGCGCGGCCCGCCGGGTCGCACAGGCCTTGGCCGCCGGCGCCGACGTGCTGGTCGAGGTCGCAGCCGCCCCGGACGCAGACCTGCGCCACGGCGCGGCGCTCGCCCGGCGCTTGGCCGCGCTGCTGCGTCCGGCGGCGTCCGGCCTCGGCGCCCTGTTCGCCACCGGGGGCGAGACGGCGCTGGCCCTGCTGGATGCAATGGGCGTGACCGGCATCCAAATGATTGGGGAGGTCGAACCCGGCGTGCCGCTGGGGCGGACCCGCGGCGCGCTGGCCATCCCGGTCGTCACCAAGGCCGGCGCGTTCGGCGATGCCGGCACGCTGGCCCGCTGCCTGTCCCACTTGCGCCGCCGCCGGCGGCCGGAGAGCCTGCCATGAACGCCACGCACGACGCCCGCCCCATCATCGCCATCACCATGGGCGACGCTTCCGGCGTGGGGCCGGAGATCATCATGAAGGCGTTGGGCCGCGAGGATGTTCTATCGCTTTGCCGCCCGCTGGTGGTCGGCGACGCGGTCCGGCTACGGGAAGCCGGCGCGATCTGGCGCAGCCCGCTCACGGTCAACGCGCTGGCCGCCCCGGAGCAGGCCCGCTACGCCGCCGGAGCCGTGGACTGCATCGACCTGGGCCTCATTCCGCCCGGCCATCCCTGGGGCACGCTCTCGCCCGTGTCCGGGGAAGGCGCCTACCGCTACATCGAGCGCGCGACGCGCCTCGTCGAGGCCGGCGAGGCCGACGCCATCTGCACCGCGCCCTTGAGCAAGGAGGCGCTGCACGCCGCCGGGCACAAGTATCCCGGCCATACGGAGCTGCTGGCCCACCTGACCGGCACGCCGGAGGTGTCGATGATGCTGGTCGCCCCCAAGCTGCGCGTCATCCACGTCACCACGCATGTCGGCCTGCTGGACGCGATCCGCCGGATCGAGCCGGGCTTGGTCGAGCGGGTGATCGCCCGGGGGCGGGAAACCCTGGTGAAGTCCGGCATGGCCGAGCCGCGCATCGGCGTCTGCGGCATCAACCCGCACGCCGGGGAGAACGGGTTGTTCGGCCACGGCGAGGAGGAACAGAAGATCATCCCGGCCGTCCAGGCCTGCCGCGCCAAGGGTTGGGCGGTGGACGGGCCGCTGCCGGCGGACACGCTGTTCTTCCGCGCGGCACGGGGCGACTTCGACCTTGTGGTGGCGATGTACCATGACCAGGGGCACGGCCCGGTGAAGGTGATGGGGCTGGAGGCCGGCGTGAACATCACCGTCGGCCTGCCGGTGGTCCGCACCTCCGTGGACCATGGGACGGCGTTCGACATCGCCGGGCGCGGCATCGCCGACGAGGGGTCGCTGGTGGAGGCGTTGCGCCAGGCCGCGGATCTGGCCCCGCGCCGGCGTTGAGCCGCGCCTTCGGTCAGCACGGCGCGGGCTGTCTGTTTATTTAAACTTAACATCCCCTCTTGCCGAATCAGCAGTATCGGCAAATAATGATGTCGCTTCCCAAGATTTGATTGGTTCTCAACGCTTTCCCGTTACCTTGCACGTTGTCCGATGCGTGCCTGCAATCACATCTCAGGGCAGTCCCCCGAGGCCGGCGCCAGTGCGGAGAAAACGCGGTGTATGATGTCTTGATCGTCGGTGCTGGCCTGGGCGGCGCGACCGCCGCGGCGGTGCTCAGCCGGGCCGGGTTCAAGGTCGTGGCGGTGGACCGGCACGCGGCCTACCCGGCCGATTTCCGGGCCGAGCAGCTCGTCGGCTCGCAAACCGACGCATTCCGGCGCCTTGGCCTGCTGGACGGCATCGTCGGGCAGACGACCCCGATGCCGAGCGCGACATCGGCCTGCTACGGCAAGGCCATCGACCAGACGCATAGCCTGCATTACGGGATGCATTACGCCGACATGGTCAACGCGACCCGGTCCTTGGCGGCTGGGGCGACGTTCATCACCGGGCGCGTCGCCCAGATCGCGACAGGCACAGCGTCGCAAACGGCCGTCCTCGCAGACGGCACGGCGTTGGAAGCCCGTCTCGTCGTGCTGGCCACCGGCCCGAACGATGGCGGCCTGCTGGCGCCACTCGGGATCAGCCGGACCATGCTGAGCGAACACCATTCGCTGACCTTCGGGTTCGACCTGCGCGCCGCGCGGCGCCGCAACCTCGTGTATTACGGCGAGCGGCCCGGCGACCGGATGGACTACCTGGCCGTGTTCCCCATCGGCGACGCCATGCGCGCCAACCTGTTCTGCTACCTCGATCCCGGCGCCCCCTGGGTCAAACTGTTCAAGCGCGATCCCAAGCAGGCCCTCTTGGGCGTGATGCCGTCCCTCCAGCAGGCCCTTGGCCCGTTCGAGGTCGTCGGCAAGGTCCAGGTCCGGTCGAACTCCATCCAGCGGGCAGAGGCCTGGCAGCGGGAGGGCGTCGTCCTGATCGGGGATGCTTACCAATCCTCTTGCCCGGCGGTCGGAACCGGCATCGGGCGCATCCTGGCCGACGTGGAAGCCCTGAGCCGCCTCGTGCCGTCCTGGCTCGCGACGCCCGGCATGGGCGTCGAAAAGCTGGCGCAATTCTATCAGGACCCGGCGAAGCAACGGTTCGACGACCAGGCCATCCGCAACGCCAAGTTCCGCCGGGCGCTTTGCACCGAGGCGGGTTGGCGATGGAAAGCCTACCGGACGCAGCACTACTACCGGCGTCGGACGCTTGGGGTGATCTCCCGTGCCGTCGGACGCGACACGCCCTCGGTGAGCGGCGTCATGGATCAGACGCAGCACGCCGCACGGGCCAGGACCGACGCGGCCCGCGCCAGGATGGCCGTAACCTGGAACACGGCCAAGCGCGCGGTGGCGGCGATGATCACCTTGTTCACGTAGGCACGTGCTGTACCGCGTTCACCAGTTCACATCGCGAATATGTGTTCAGCGGCGGAAATTGAAGTCCGGATTTGAGCGTCAAGCTTCTTAGCCATTCACGGTTTCCTGATAAGGTCGTCCCATGAAAAAGCTCCTCTGCGCGGGTTTGGCAGCAGCCTCGATCTGCATGGCATCGCCGAAGCCGGCGGAAGCCTGGGGCGGTGGTTTCGCGTTCGGCACCGTTCTTGGATTGGGAGTCGGCACCGTGCTCGGGTCCGCCGTCGCACGGCCCTACTACCCCTACGGCTATGCTCCCTACGGTTATTACCCGTATGGGTACTATCCTTACGCCACGCCCTATGCCTACGGCTACCCGCCGCCCGTCACCTACGCGGTGCCCCCCGTCACCTACGCGGTGCCCCCTATGGCCTATGCACCGCCGGGCTATCCGGCACCTCCTGGCGGCCAGGCGTATGCAGCGGCGCGGCCTCCCGCGGCGCAGCCGACCTGCCGCCCTGGCCAGTTCTTCAACACGCTGACCGGCAACTGCGACCGGCGCTGATGGGTGGCGCCCACCGGGGCGCTTACCGTTCCGCCGCAAAGACGGAGCGGTGCGCCAGTTCCTCCGCCCGGTGACAGGCGACCCAATGGCCCGCTTCCAGCGTCCGGAGAGGCGGCACCACTGCCCTGCACCGGTCCTGCACATGCGGGCAGCGCCCGGCGAAATGGCAGCCCGGCGGCGGCGCGAGCGGGCTGGGCGGCTCGCCCGGCACCAGGAAGCTGCTGCGCCAGGCCGGGTCGGCGCCGGCCTGCGGCAGGGCCGCGGCCATGAGCGACCAGGTGTAAGGGTGCCGCGCCCGGGCGAACAGCACCGCGGTGGGCGCACGTTCCACGATGCGGCCCAAGTACATGACCGCGACCTCGTCGCATAGATACTGCACTACGCCGAGGTCGTGCGAGATGAACACCAGGGTCAAGGCCAGATCGCGCTGCAGGCGCCGCAGCAGGTTGAGCACCTGCGCCTGGATCGCGACATCGAGCGCCGACACCGGCTCGTCGCACACCAGCAGCGCCGGGCCGGGCGCGAGCGCGCGGGCGATGGCCAGGCGCTGCCGCTGCCCTCCGGAGAACTGATGCGGGAACAGCCCGGCGGCGTCGGCAGGCAGGCCCACGGCCTCCATCATCGCCGCGACCCGGGCGGCGCGCCCCGCCAGGTCGCCAACCGCCAGCAGGTCCAGCGGCTCCTGCACAAGCTGCCCGGCCCGCTTGCGCGGATCGAGAGAGGAGAACGGGTCCTGGAACACCATCTGGAACCCGCGCCGTGCCCGCCGCAACGCCCCGCCGCGCAACGCGGAGACATCCTGCCCCTCGATGCTGACCCGGCCCTGCGCGGGCTGTACCAATTGCATCAGCGCCAGCGCCGCCGTCGATTTGCCGGACCCGCTTTCGCCGACGATGCCGAACGCCGCCCCGCGAACCACCGAGAAGCTGACGCCGTTCAGCGCGTGCACCTCGGCGCGGGGGGCAAAAGGCCGGGGCCGGGGGCCGCGGAAGCGGACAACGAGGTCCTCCACAGTCAGCAGGTCGGTCATCCCGGGTGCCAGCAGGCCGCACGGTGCCCATCCCCCTCCAGCGCCGGGCGGACGGCGCAGCGCGGCTCCGCCCGGGGGCAGCGCGGCGCAAAGGCGCAGCCGTTGCCGCGTCCGCCCAACGGCGGCACGGCGCCGGGGATCTCGGGCAGCGCCGGGGCGGGTTCGGCGGCGTCGCGGCCCAGCCGCAGACGCGGGACGCAGCCGATCAGCCCCTGCGTGTAAGGGTGCGCCGGATGGTCCAGGATATCGGCGGTGCGGCCCTGCTCGACGCAGCGCCCGGCGTAAAGCACGGCCACCGTGTCCGCCATGTCGGCGACGGCGCCCATGTCGTGGGTGATCAGCACGGTGGCCGCGCCGGTCTGCTGCCCCATGGCGCGCAGCAGGGCGAACACCTGGGCCTGCACCGTCACGTCCAGCGCCGTCGTCGGCTCGTCGGCGATCAGCAGGGCCGGGCGGCAGGCCAGCGCCATGGCGATCATTACCCGCTGGCGCATCCCGCCGCTCAGTTGGTGCGGATAGGCGGCGGCCCGCTGCTCCGGCGCCGGGACCTGCACGCCGCGCAGCAGCGCTACGGCGGCATCCCGGGCGGCGTGGCGGGACAGGCCCTTGTGCCGGCGCAGGATCTCGGCAATCTGCTCGCCCACCGTGAACACCGGGTTCAGCGCGGTCATCGGCTCCTGGAAGATCATCGACATCGCCCGGCCGCGCAGCGATTGCAGGACGGACGACGAGGCGTCCGCGATCTCCTGCCCGGCCAGGCGGATCGACCCGGCCGACCGGCGCATCCCCTCCGGCAGCAGGCCCATGACCGCCAGCGCCGCCATGCTTTTGCCGCAGCCGGACTCGCCCACCAGCGCCAGGGTGCGCCCGGCCTCGACGGCGAAGGACAGGTCCTCCAGCACCGGCACGGCGCCGGACGGCCGGTGCAGCTCGACGCTCAGGCCCTCGACCGCCAAGGCAGGAGGCGAGGCGTTCATCGGCGGCGCAGGCGCGGGTTCAGCGCGTCGTTGATCCCGTCGCCCACCAGGCTGACCGCCAGCACAGCCAGGAAGATTGCCGCACCCGGGAACGTCACCGCCCACCAGGCATCCTGCAGGTAGCTGCGGTTCTGCCCCAGCATCAGGCCCCAGGTCATCACGTTGGGATCGCCGAGGCCCAGGAAGCTCAAGCCCCCCTCGAACAGGATGGCGACGCCGACGGAGAGCGTCGCCGCGACGATGATCGGCGGCAGGGCGTTGGGCAGCACCACCCGCGCCACCAGGTAAGCCGGCCCGGCCCCGGCGGTGACGGTCGAGCGGACAAAGTCCATCTCCCGCAGCCGCATGCACTCGGCCCGGGTCAGCCGCGCCACCCCGGTCCAGGACACCAGGCCGATGGCGGCCGTCTCCACGGGCAGCTTCGCGCCGAACAGCGACACCAGCACCATGGCGAACAGCAAGGCGGGCAGCACCTGGAAGAACTCCGTGCCCTTCATCAGCAGGCGGTCTACCCAGCCGCCCGACCATCCCGCGACCGCGCCCACCGTCACGCCGATGGACACCGAGAGCGCCGCGGCGACCAGCCCGACCAGCAGGCTGGCGCGTCCGCCCACCAGCAGCCCGGCCAACACGTCCCGCCCCAGGTAATCCGTGCCCAACGGCGCGTCCTCCCCCGGCGGGCTGAACGGCGCTCCCACGAGATCGAACGGATCGACGCCGTACCAGGCCGGGCCGATCAGGCTGGCCAGCGCGACCAGGGCCAGGACCAGCAGCCCCGCCACGCCGATAGGGCTGCGCAGGAAGTGCGCCGCCGCCTGCCGGGAGGGCGAGGCCGTCACCGCCCGCCCGCCGCGATGCGCGGGTCGAGCCAGCGGTGCACCAGGTCGGTCAGGATGTTGGCCGCCATGACCAGCAGCGCCGACACGACAAGCACGCCCAGCAGGGTCGGGTAGTCCCGGCGCAGGATGGAGTCGAACACTAGGCGTCCCATGCCGGGCCAGCCGAACACGGTCTCGACCAGCACGGCGCCGCCCAGCACCTCGGAGAACTGCAGGCCGAGCAGCGTCACCACGGGGCTGACCGCGTTGCGCAGCGCGTGCTTGAACACCACCGTGCCCTCCGTCATCCCCTTCGCCCGCGCGGTGCGGATGTAGTCGGCCCGCAGCACGTCCTGCATGGCGGCCCGCGCCTGCCGGCTGTACTGCGCCATGTACACGACGCCCAGCGTAAAGGCTGGCAGCACCAGATGGTGCAGCACGGACAGCGCGTAGGCCCCGCCGCCCAAGGGCTGGCCCACGTCCGCCATGCCGCCGCTCGGGAACAGCGGCAGCACCGAGGCGAACAGCAGGAGCAGCAGCAGGCCGCTCCAGAACACCGGCATGGCGTAGCCGGCCACCGCGAGCAGGGTGACGGCGGCGTTGACGGCTCCCCGCGGACGCCGGGCGGCGGCGATGCCCAGCCCGGTGCCGGCCAAGGACGCGAACAGCAGCGCCGTCGCCATCAGCAAGGCCGTCGCCGGCAGGCGCTGCAGGATCAGTTGGGCGACGGGCTGGTTGAAGTAGAAGGAATAGCCAAGATCGCCGCTGGCCGCCCGGAGCACATAACGCCCGAGCTGCACCGGGATGGGCAGGTCCAGCCCATAGGCGGCGCGGATGCCGGCGAGCACCTCCGGCGAGGCGCCGCCCATCTCCCCGGCGATGACCAGCGCCGGGTCGCCCGGCGCCAAATGGACCAGCAGGAAGTTCAGCACCACCACCGCCAGCAGCAGCAGGGCCGCGTTCAGCACGCGCAGCCCAAGGCCCGCAAGCAGCCTCACGCCGGCGGGGTCGCCCAGCGCAGCTCGTGCAGCGGCGACATCGCGCCCCAAATCGACAGCGGCAGGTCTGCCAGGCCCTTATGGGCCGCGGTGTAGTAGGGAACGACGTTCAGGAAGTGGATCGGCGCCTCGTCCACCACGATGCGCTGGAACTCGGCATAGAGCGCGTGACGCCGGGCGGGGTCCGGCTCGGCGGCGGCCTGGTTCAGCAGCTCGTCCACCCGGGCGTTGCGGTAGCCCTGCATGTTGGCCCAGACCACGCCCTTGCGGATGTTGCTCCCGAGGTAGGTGCGGGCCACGCCGATCACCGGGTCGCCCCAGTTGAACACGCTGTCCACCGTCATGTCGTAATCGTAGTTGGCGACGCGCTCCGCCCAGGTCGGGAAGTCCGGCACCGCCCGCACCTCGGCGGCGATGCCGATCTTGCGCAGCGCCGGGCGCAGGAACTCGGCGATGTTGCGCCCCTGCTCGGGGTCGCCGGGGTCGTAGTCGATCACCAGCGGGAAGCGGGTGCCGTCCGCGCCGCGCGGGTGCCCGGCCTCGTCCAGCAGCGCGTTGGCGCGGGCCAGGTCGGGCGCGTAGGGCTGCACGTCCTTGCTGTAGAACGGCGAGGTCGGCACGATGGGCGTCGTCGCCTCCGCCGCCTTGCCGGACATCAGCACGCGCGTCACCTGCTTGCGGTCCACGGCGTAGGCGATGGCTTGGCGCACCCGCGCGTCGTCGAGCGGCTTCCTCATGCAGTTGAAGGCGAGCCAGGTGATCGGGCCGATGCCGGCATAGCCCTGCGGCGTCACCGTAAGGCTCGCGATCTTCTGCGCCCGGTCGATGTTGCGCACGCCGGCCAGCAGCGGCGCCATGTGGACCTCGCCGCGCTCCAGCGCCAGCACCATGACCGTGGGATCGGTGACGATGCGGATGACGACGGCATCGAGCGCCGGCGGCTTCGGCGCGAAGAACTTATCGAACCGTTCCAGCCGGATGTACTGCCCGCGGGCGTACTCGACGAAGCGGAATGGGCCGCAGCCGACCGGCTTCAGGTTGGCCGGATGGGTCATGATGTCCTGGCCGTCGCCATAGATGTGCTTCGGCAGGATCGGCATCAGCGCCGGGGACATGGCGAGCAGAAGGGCCGGGTGCGGGTGCTTGAGGCGGATCACCGCCGTGTGCGGGTCCGGCGTCTCGACCGTCTCGACAGGGGCCAGCATCGTGGTGAAGGGGTGGCGTGCCTTGATGATGCCGATGGTGAAGGCGACGTCCTCGGACGTGACGGGATGGCCGTCGTGGAACACCGCGGTCTCGACCAGGTTGAGCGTCACGCTGAGCGCGTCGGGCGCGACGGTCCAGCTTTTGGCTAGGTATGGCTGCGGGTTCCAGTCGGCGTCGAAGCGCAAGGGGCTGGCGAAGATCTGCGTGGCCGGGATGGCGGTCGCGGTGCCCGACTGGATGGCGCCGTTGAAATGCCGGGGTTCCTGGCCCATGCCCATCACCAGCGTATTGGCGGCAGCGCGGGCGGGCTGGGTGGCGGCCTGGCCCCCTTGCAGGGCGGCCAGGGCGGAGCCGGCAAGCAGGAGGGAGCGTCTATCCAGCATGGTTGGTCCTCTGATGGGCAGGTCTGTCAAAGCAAATCACGGGCCAGCAGCCGGGTCGAGCACGGCGCGGCGGAACAGCGCATCCAGCTCGGCGGGCGGCGCCATGTCGGTCGTGCCGATCACCACCAGCGCGTCGTCGTGCCCAGCCGCGGGCACGAGGCTCCAACGGCGGCCGGCGAGCTGCAGCAGATGCTGGCGGCGGTCCGGTCCGACCCGGCAGAAGCCTTTGGCGCGTAGGACTGTTGGCGGCAAACCATCCAGGATTCGCGCCAAGGCTTGATGATCGAATGCCCCCGTCTCCTGCCAGAGCCAGGTCCGGAACGGGTGGGCCGGCGCCTCCGCCGCGAAGCGGCTGCCGGGCTGGCGCGGGAGCGTCGGACCGGCCAGCAAGGCTTCCGGCAGTTCGGCATGTGCGACCCGGACGGTGCGCGCGCCGGGCCGCAGGCGCAGCACCGCGGCCTCCGCGGCGTCCGGCCCGGCCAGGTCGCACTTGTTCAGCACGATCAGGTCGGCCCGGGCGATCTGCCGCTCCAGAGTGTCCGTCAAGTAGCGGTCGGCCACCTGGCCCGGAAAGGCGGCTGCGTCCACCAGGACCAGCACGGCATCCAGCGTCAGGGCAGGTTCCAGCTTCACCAGTTGCGCGATCCGCCACGGGTCGGACACGCCGCTCGCTTCCACCAGCACGTGCTCGGGCGCCGGGTTCCGGCTGACCAGGCGCGCCAGGGTGTCGCCGAGGTCCGGACCCATGCCGCAGCAGACGCAGCCGTTGGCCAGGGACAGGACTCCCTCATCCAGGCCGCGCACCAGCGCCGCATCCACGTTCACCGCACCGAAGTCGTTGACCACGACGGCGTAGCGCCGCGTGGCGGTGCGCAGCAGGTGGTTGACCAGCGTCGTTTTGCCCGCCCCCAGGAAGCCCCCGACGATCGTGACCGGAATCATGACGTGCCGGAAGGAATGCCGCCCAGCACCGTCGCATGCACGCCCACGTCCTTCAGCGCCTCCGGCGGCACCGTCAGCGGATCGTCGTCCAGGACAGTGAAGTCCGCGAACTTGCCCACGTCGATGCTGCCGACCAAGTGGTCCAGCCGCATGGTGTAGGCGGCGCCGAGCGTGATGGCGCGCAGCGCGTCGGCCACGGGGATGCGCTCGTGCTCCCCCAGCACCACCCCGGACGCGGTGCGTCGGTTCACGGCGCACCAGGCGGTGAACAAGGGTCCCAGCGGCGTCACCGGCGCGTCCGAATGGATGGCGAACGGCACCCCCAGGCGCAGCGCCGTGCCGCACGCGTCCATGCGGGCCGCCCGGCTGGGTCCCATGGTCAGCGCCAGATGGGCGTCGCCCCAATAGAAGATGTGGTTGGCGAAGATGTTGCAGCAGAGGCCCAACGCCTTCATGCGGCGGAACAGCGCCTCGTCCGGCATCTGGCAGTGCTGCAGGGTGTGGCGGTGGTCGCCGCGGGGCGCCTCTTGCAAGGCGCGCCCGATCATCTCGACCGCGACCTCGGTCGCCTCGTCGCCGTTGGTGTGGATGTGCAAATGCGCGCCGGCGCGGTGATAGGCGGACACGACGGCCGCCAACTCGGCCGGCGCCAGGTACCACATGCCGTTGGGCGCCCCGTTGTGGTAGCCGGGCCAGCGCAGCCGGGCGGTGAAGCCCTGGATGGAGCCGTCCACCACCAGCTTCACCAGGCCGAAATGCAGCTTGGCCGTGCTGCGGCCCGCCAGGTTCCGCCAGCGGGCGATCCCGTCCGGCACGCTGTAGGCGCGGGCGGCCAAGGCGGGGACGATGCGGAGCGGAAATCCGTCCTCGCCCGTCACCGCCTCGTAGATCCCGACCGTCTCCGGGGTCAGCTCGTTCAGCAGGTCGGCGGCGGTGGTCACGCCGGCCATCCGGGCGATCTCCCCGAAGCGGCGCAGCGACGCCGCGTCGATGGCGCGCTCCATCGAGCCGCCGCCGATCACCCGGCGCACCCGCCCCATCGCCTCCGGCCCCAGCAGCTCGCCGCTGGGCTGCCCGGCGGCGTCGCGCACCAGCCCGTCCAGGTCGGTGTCCTGCGTCAGCCCGGCGCGGTGCAGGGCGACGCCGTTCACGTTCATGATGTGGCCGGAGGCATGGGTGATCGCCACGGGACGCCGCGTGGACACCTGGTCGAGGTCCGCGCGCACCATGCGCCGCCCGCCGAAGTAGATGGGATCGAACCCCCAGGCGGTCAGCGGGGCGTCCGCGCTCTCCATCCCGCGCTCGATCTCCCCCAACCGCGCGACGACCTCCTCGATGCTTTTCAGCCCCGGCCATATGCGGCCGTCCGGGCCGCGGCGGTCGAAGAACCCCAGGTAAGGGTCCTGCCAGGTCAGGCCCTCGAACAAGTGGCTGTGCCCTTCCACGAAGCCGGGCAGGATCACCTTGGACGCGAAGCGGTCATCCCACTCGGCCGGGCCGAACGCGGCCATCTCCTCCTTCGTGCCGACGCCGAGGATGCGGCCCTGCTGCACGGCGACGTGGGTCGCGAACGGCGTGGAGGGGTTCATGGTGACGATCCGCCGGGCGGAGAACACGCGCGTCTGGTCTGGCATTAGCCTATCCCCTGAGCTGCCCTAACCAGGCTACCGCGCCGCACGCCGCCGGGCCAGCGCCGGCAGCCGCATCAGCGCGCCCATGACCAGCCGCGCATGCATGACGGTCAGCAGCAGGTTGTCCCGCCCGTAGCGGAAGTGGGACACGCCGCCCTCCTCCGGACGGAGATAGCGCACCGGGGCCGGCAGGTTGACCGCGGGAACGCCCGCCCAGCTCAGGCGGACCGCGGCCTCCGGATCGAAGTCGAAGCGGCGCATCCAACGCGACCGCTCCATGATCGGCAGCAGCTTGCCGATGGGATAAACCCGGAAGCCGAACAGGCTGTCGCCGATCCCGGCCCAGCCGGTCTCAAGCTGCGCCCACCAGTTGGAGATGCGGCGGCCCCGTACCCGGAGCGCCGGGGCGTCCGGTCCGAATCGCGGCACGCCGAGCACCATCGCGTCCGGTCGCGCCTGGCTCGCCTGCATAAAGGGGCGGATGTGCCCGGCCGGATGCTGCCCGTCCCCATCCATCACCAGAGCATGAGTGAACCCGTCCTCCGCCGCCAAGCGCAGGGCATCGAGCACCGCGGCGCCCTTGCCGCCATTTCGCGCCCGGCGGATCAGGCGCAAGCCGCGGCGCTCGCCGAGGGATGCGTCTGACCCGTCCGTGCTGCCGTCCAGCACGACCCAAACCATCGGCCATTCCGCCAGCGCCGCGAGCGCAGTACTCAGCAGGCACTCCCCGCTGTTGTAACTGGGAATCACCACCAGGTGCGTCGCCACAGCCAGCGACCAAGCGTCCGCGTTCAGGAGGTAGCCTTCCCTGCCCTTGCCCTCAGTGCGCGTGCGCGCCGGAAGCGCCCACGCCGGTTTCCGACCGCACGTATTGCTCGACGAACGCGGCTTGCTCGCGCTTGGCCCGCTGGCTGGAATCGAGCTTGGAGAACAGCCAGATCGCGCCGAAGGCGAGCGGGACCGAGAACAAGGCGGGATTGTCGTACGGGAACGCGGCTTTGGCCGCCATGTGGAACGTGTCCACCCAGACCGCCTTGCTCAGCACGATCATCAACACGGAGCTGATCAGCCCGAGGAAGCCGCCGACGACGGCGCCGAGCGTCGTCGTGCCGCTCCAGAGGATGGACATGAGCAGCACCGGGAAGTTGCAGCTCGCCGCGACCGAGAAGGCGAGGCCCACCATAAAGGCCACGTTCTGGTTCTCGAACACGTAGCCCAGCAGGATGGCGACCACGCCGATGGCGACGGCGCTGATCTTGGAGACATTGATCTCCCGGCCCTCCGTCGTGCGCCCGCGTGCGATCACCGAGGCATACAGGTCGTGGCTGACCGCGGACGCCCCGGCCAGCGTCAGGCCGGCCACCACGGCGAGGATGGTGGCGAAGGCCACGGCGGAGATGAAGCCGAACAGCACATCGCCGCCGACCGCACGCGCGAGATCAATGGCCGGCATGTTGGCGGCGCCGCCGATCAGGTCCTTGATCTTGTCGAACCCGCCGTTGGCACCGAGCTTGTAGTAGCTCGGGTCGTTCATCAGGAAGGTGATCGCGCCGAAGCCGATGATGAAGGTGAGGATGTAGAAATAGCCGATCAGGCCCGTCGCATACAGCACGGACTTGCGCGCCGCCTTCGCGTCGGACACGGTGAAGAAGCGCATCAGGATATGCGGCAGCCCGGCGGTCCCGAAGATCAGTGCGAGGCCGAGCGAGATCGTCGAGATCGGATCGGCGACAAAGGTGCCCGGCGCCATGATGGCGTCGCCCTTGGGATGCACCTGCACCGCGGCGGCGAACATGGCGTCAGGGCTGAAGTTGAAGTGGATCAGCACCATCAGCGCCATGAACGACGCGCCGCCAAGCAGCAGGCATGCCTTGATGATCTGCACCCAGGTCGTCGCCCTCATGCCGCCGAACACGACATAGACGATCATCAGCACGCCGACGATGGGCACGGCGAAGCTGTACGGCAGGCCGAACAGCAACTGGATGAGCTTGCCGGCCCCGACCATCTGCGCGATCAGGTAGAACGACACGACGATGAGCGTGCCCATGGCCGACAGAACGCGGATGGACGTCTGGTCCAGGCGGAAGGCGGCCACGTCGGCGAAGGTGAACTTGCCGAGGTTGCGCAGCCGTTCCGCGATGGTGAACAGCACGATGGGCCAGCCGACAAGGAATCCGATCGAGTAGATCAGCCCGTCGAAGCCGTTGGAGAACACCAGGCCGGAAATGCCGAGGAACGACGCGGCCGACATGTAGTCGCCGGCGATGGCCAGGCCGTTCTGCCCGGCTGTGATGCCGCCGCCCGCCGCGTAGAAGTCCGACGCCGACTTGGTCTGCCGGGCCGCGCGGTAGGTGATCCCGAGCGTGAACAGCACGAAGGCGAAGAAGATGGCGACGGCCGTGACGTTCAGGCCCTGCTTCTCGACTGCGCCCTCAATCGCGCCAGCGGCCCGGGCCGCATGCGGAGAGGCCAGCGCCGCCAGGGCGGCGGCCAGGGCCAGGCTGGAACGCGGGATCACCGGCCCACCTCCCGCTTCAACTGCTCGGTCAGCTCGTCAAAACGGCCATTGGCCCGGGCGACGTAGACACCCGTCAGGACAAGGGCGGAAACGATGACGCCCAGGCCGAGCACGATGCCCAAGGAAATGGTGCCCCCGCCGATCTTCTGCGCCAGCAGAGGCTTGTCATACGCGACGAGGAGAATAAAACCCAAATAGATCGCAAGCATCAGGATCGAGAGCGTCCAGCCAAGCCTGTTGCGGCTGGACACGAGCGCCTGGAAGCTGGGGCTGCGCAGGATCGTCTCGTACTCGCTCGCGCCCACCCGGCTGTTCGTGGCGGCCGCAGCCGTCGCGTTCACACTCATCCCCGCCTCACTCCCCATCCCTGTTTTTGGGTTTGACGATGAGCAGCCATGGTTTGAAATCGCTTGTCAAGGGCGACCCATGCTCAAGCAGGGCTATCGCATTTGCGTTTTGCCGAACTGGGCAAGGAGGCGTGTGAGGAACGTATCGTTCAAGGCAGCACGATAGAGCTTGCCTTTCATTGACTCCTTTGACCCTTCGAGCTTCGCAAG
>JAABUQ010005470.1_pt1 | contig 20227 bp, 15 predicted proteins | sample 5560001 | NCBI WGS metagenome assembly JAABUQ01 (sample SAMN10711888, study PRJNA513371) | rock metagenome | isolation source: Antarctica rocks | place: Antarctica: Victoria Land, Finger Mt nord | collected 2015-12-18
GCGATCATCCACCATCCACCATCTCACTAGCGATTGGGGTTTCGATGCCGCGTATGTCACGCGCGCGCTCGACGTGATTGCGTTGCAGCAACAGCCCGACACATCCGATGAACTGGCGCGGTCGTTGGCGCGGTTCCAGGTCGAGAACCCCGATTGCAATCCAGTCGCCATGCGCGGCGAACTGATGGTGTTCCTGCGCGACCTCATCGAAGCGGACGGTGTGGTGGACGAACGCGAGGAGCTGGCGCTGGAAACCATCGATACGATGCTGCGTTGGGAGACCAGCGCGATGAAGCGGGTCGGCAGCAGCGCGGCGCTGTTGGGCAGCAAGACGCAGGCCGTGATGGGCAGCATCGCCGGTAAGCTGACGTCGAGCGTGACTCCGTCGCGGCTCGCCGCCTGGTTGCATCCCGAGCCAGGCCGGTGACTATTACCGAAACTCGCTGTCCTTCGATGCGGGTCTCCTCAACGCCCCATGTGCATTCCGTCGTCCGGGCCCGCGCGCACGTCGAGGACCGGGGCCGGGTGGGGGACCGAGTGCCATTCCTGGCCGGGCGCGGGGATCGTCGTCCAGCGCGTTTCGCCCCGCTCGCACCGCTGGATCGTCGGGAAATAGAGCGGGCCGGCGGCGGCGGGGAGCTTAAGCATCACGCCGAACTGGTCGAATTGATCGTCCGCCAGCCGCCCGGTCCAGGTCACGGCACTAACCCGCTTGCGCACCGGCTTACCCTCGGCCATCACCGGCGTCGTCAGTGGCGCGTGCTCGACCGCCAACGTCCAGCCGGGCTTGGGCTGCGGCTTGGCGATCGCGATCGCGGCGGGCAGTTCGACGCGCAGCGCCACCGTCGCGCTGCCGTCGCAGCCGTGCGACACGCGGAAGAACGCGGCGTGATAGCTCCCGGCGGGCGCGCTCGGTTCGGCGAGCACGATGTGCGCCGCCGCCGCGCCGGATAGCAGCAGCGCGCAAAGCGGAATAGCGAACCGGGTCATACCAGCTCGAACAATCCCGCCGCGCCCATGCCGCCGGCGGTGCACATCGACACCACGACCCAGCGCACGCCGCGCCTGCGCCCCTCGATCAGCGCGTGGCCGACCAGCCGGCTGCCCGTCATCCCGAACGGGTGCCCGACCGCGATCGCGCCGCCGTTGACGTTGTACCGCTCCGGGTCGATGCCAAGGTGATCGCGGCAATACAGGCATTGCGATGCGAACGCCTCGTTCAGCTCCCACAAGCCGATGTCGCCCACCGACAGCCCGGCGCGCGCGAGCAGCTTGGGGATCGCGAACACCGGGCCGATGCCCATCTCGTCGGGCGCGCAACCCGCCGCCTGGAACCCGCGATACACGCCCAGCACCTCGCGGCCCTCCGCCTCGGCGGTCGCAAGGTCCATCACGATCTGCGCGGCGGCGCCGTCGGACAGCTGGCTGGCGTTGCCGGCGGTGACGTTGCGGCCCTCGCCGTTGAATTCGCCGCCTTTCCACACGGTCTTCAGACCTGCGAGCCCTTCCGCGGTGGTGCCCGCGCGGATGCCCTCGTCGGCGCTCACCGTTATCGTCTCCGTCCCGGTGCGCTGGCCCGCCTTGTCGAACAGCGCCTTCTCGACCGTGATCGGGGCGATCTCGGTCTTGAACGCACCCGTCTCCAGCCCGCGCGCGGCGCGTTGCTGGCTTTGCGCGGCATAGGCGTCCTGCGCCTCGCGGGTGATGCCATAGCGGTCGGCGACGATCTCGGCGGTTTCGATCATCGGCGCATAGGCGGTCGGCTTCTTGTCGCGCACGCCCTGGCTGACCGCGCGCGGCGCGTCCGGCGTGACGGTCAGGCTGATCGACTCGCTCCCGCCCGCCAGCGCGACGTCGATATCGCCCGCGATGATCGAGCGCGCGGCCAGCGCCACCGCCGTCAGCCCGGAGCCGCATTTGCGGTCGAGCGTGAAGGCGGGCACGCTCTCGGGCAGCCCGGCGGCGAACAGCGCCATCCGCCCCAGATTGCCGCCCTGCGTCCCCCACTGGTTGCCCGCGCCCCAGAACACGTCGTCGATGCGCGCGGGGTCGATGCCGGCGCGCGCGACGGCGGCGTTCATCGCGTGCGCGGCGAGCACGGGGCCTTCGGTGATGTTGAACGCACCGCGATACGCCTTGCCGATCGGCGTACGGGCGGTGCTGACGATCGCGGCTTCACGCATGCTGGTCTCCTGTGGCCCGGCACTATAAGCGGGCGCGGGCGAGGGGAGAAGCTCAGATGGCGGGATTGTGGTTCGAGGAGTTCGCGGTCGGGCGCAGGTTCACGCACGAGGTGCGGCGGACGGTGCTCGAATCGGACAACATGCTGTTCAGCGCGCTGACCTATAACCCGGCGGCGCTGCATATCGACCACGCCTATGCGGCGACGACCGAGTTCGGACGGCCGCTGATCAACTCGCTGTTCACGCTCGGGCTGGTGATCGGGTTGAGCGTGCAGGACACCACGTTCGGCACACTGGTGGCGCAACTCGGCATCGGCGAGACGGTGTTTCCCAAGCCGGTGTTCGCGGGCGACACGATCCGCGTCGAGACGGAGGTCAAGGCGGTGCGCCCCTCCGCCTCGCGCCCGGGGCAGGGGGTGGTGACACTGGAGCATCACGGGCTGAACCAGCGCGACGAGATCGTGTGCCGCACCACCCGCACCGCGCTGATGCTGCCGCGCTCTATTCCAGTTCCAGGATGACCTGATCGACCGCGAGGCTGTCGCCCGCGGTCGCTTCCACCGCTTTGACCCGGCCCGCCTTGGCGGCGCGCAGGATGTTTTCCATCTTCATCGCCTCGACGACCGCGAGCGGCTGGCCCGCCTCGACCCGGTCGCCGGCGGCGACGTCGAGGCGGACGAGCAGGCCGGGCATGGGGGAGAGCAGGAACCTCGCGAGATCGGGCGGCAGCTTCTCGATCATGTGCCGGGTGAGTGGCGCGATGTGAGCGGGGAGGACGCGGGCGTGATGCGTCGCGCCGCGCGTGGTCAGCGTGAAACCGGTGCGGGTGCGCGCGGTCTTGACCCCGAGCGGGGCCGCGGCGCCGACCGACGCGGTGATCAGCCGGTCGCCGGGCGTGTACTGCGTCGCGAGGTCGAGCGGCTCCGCGTCGACCAGCACCGTGTCGCGGTCGATCAGTACCTGATGCTCGTGGTCGCCGATCCGCACGACCCATTCGCCGGGCGGGCGCAGGCGCTGGCCCAGCTGCCCGTCGATCCGCCGCGCGCGGTCGGCCTCGGCGGTGGCGGCGAACGCGGCGACGGCGGCGAGCGTGCGGATCAGCTCGGGCGAGGCGGGCGCGCCGTGAAAGCCGTCGGGGTATTCCTCCGCGATGAACCCGGTGGTGATGTTCCCCGACCGGAAGCGCGGGTGCTGCATCAGCGCGGACAGGAAGTCGAGATTGTGCCCCGGCCCCTCGATCACGAACCGGTCGAGCGCGGCCACCTGCCGATCAATCGCCTCTTCGCGGGTCGGGGCCCAGGTGATCAGCTTGGCGATCATGGGATCGTAGAAGATCGACACCTCGCCGCCTTCGCGCACGCCGTCGTCGACGCGGGTGTAGGGGTTTTGATCCTCCCCGCTTGCGGGGAGGGGGACCATCGGCAAAGCCGGTGGTGGAGGGGCGGTTGCCCCGGAAGGATCGCCTGTGGCGGCCGCCCCTCCACCACCAGCCTGCGGCCGGCGGTCCCCCTCCCCGTTCCGGGGAGGAGCTTGGTGCGCCTCCGCCTCGGGCGGCGCGTACCGCACCAGCCGGCCGATGCTCGGCAGGAACCCGCGATACGGGTCCTCCGCGTATACCCGGTTCTCCACCGCCCAACCGTTCAGCTTCACATCGTCCTGCGCGAACCCCAGCGGCTCGCCCGCCGTGACCCGGATCATCTGCTCGACCAGATCGAGCCCCGTCACCGCCTCCGTCACCGGGTGCTCGACCTGCAGCCGGGTGTTCATTTCGAGGAAGTAGAAGCTGTCTCCCGTCGTGTCCTCACCCGAGACGATCAGCTCCACCGTGCCCGCGCTGTAGTATCCGACCGCCTTGGCGAGCGCGACCGCCTGTTCGCCCATCGCGCGGCGCATGGCGGGGGTGACGAAGTGGGAGGGGGCCTCCTCGACCACCTTCTGATGCCGGCGTTGGATCGAGCATTCGCGCTCGCCGAGATAGACGACGTTGCCGTGCTGGTCGCCGAGCAGCTGGATCTCGATATGGCGGGGGCTTTGGATGAACTTCTCGATGAACACGCGGTCGTCGCCGAAGCTCGCCAGCCCCTCGCGCTTGGTCGCCTCGAACCCCTCGCGCACGTCCTGTTCGCTGTACGCCAGCCGCATCCCCTTGCCGCCCCCGCCCGCGCTCGCCTTCATCATCACCGGATAGCCGATGTCGGCGGCGATCCGCACCGCCTCGTCGGTGTCGGCGATGTCGCCGAGGAAGCCGGGGACGACGTTGACCCCCGCCGCCTTGGCGAGCTTCTTCGACTCGATCTTGTCCCCCATCGCCGCGATCGCGTTCGGCGGCGGCCCGACGAACGCGATGCCCGCCTCCGCGCAGGCGCGCGCGAAGCTCTCGCGCTCGGACAGAAATCCATAGCCGGGGTGGATGCAGTCGGCCCCGGTCTCCTTGGCGGCGAGCAGGATCAGCTCCGCCTTGAGATAGCTCTCGGCAGCGGGCGCGGGGCCGAGGCGAACGCTTTCGTCGGCCATCAGCACATGCGGCGCACGCGCATCCGCGTCGGAATACACCGCGACGGTGGCGAGGCCCATCCGCTTGGCCGTGCGCATGACCCGACACGCGATCTCGCCACGGTTGGCGATTAAGATTTTGGTAAACATTTATTTAGCGACTCTTTTCGCAAGCACATTTTGAAACTTGGCTTCGAGTGCTTGCCAATCACGACCAAAATGAGCCTCCCGGTGATGATTGGCGCACAAGGCAATTACATTACTCAGCCGATCAGGCCCCTGCTTGGCTAGTGATATGATGTGGTGCGTTTCGAGGTAGGCCGAACCACTCAGCTTCAAGAACGACGCGGTCCCGCAAAACTCACATTTACCGGCGGCACGCTTGAGCACAGCCGCCCTGACCGCAGGGTTGCGCTTGTATGATCCGCGCATAGCAATCTGGTACTTCGGATCATCATTACCCGGCTCATCGTCTTCCAAATCGTTGACTGCTGAACGTTGATAACGTGCAAAGCGGTTTGTTGACTCTGTCGGCCAAAACCGATGCTTATGCCCTTCCAGCTCTACACCTATTCGACGGCCGTACGCTTCTAACGCGTTGTGTATGACCGGATCTTCAACATATCGACAGCCGAGTATACGATTGATTTCACGGTTAGTATCTTTTCCGTCTCGCTCGGATCGCTCTTCCAGATGGCGATGCAGATCATTGTGGCGGTAACCGATAAACTTGGACGGAGAGAAAGCCAGCTCGCCATTGTAGAAAAATGGGTAGAAAGCGCGGCCTTTACGGATCAGTGAGGCCGCTCTTGGTTGATCTTTGCTAGTTGAATGAAGGATGTCGGCCAGCACAAAAGCATTCGCCTCCAACTCCTTGAGGTTACGAACCAGCTTCACGCCGCCACTACTCGCATCGGCTCATCGCCCGCCATCGGCTTTAACCCCAGCTTCGCCAACAGCGCCGCATCCGCGCTGTCGCCGGCGTTGCCCGTCGTTAGCAGCTTATCGCCAGTAAAGATCGAGTTCGCGCCCGCCAGGAAGCAGAGCGCCTGCGCCGCCTCGCTCATGCTCTCGCGCCCGGCGCTCAACCGCACCATGCTCAGCGGCATGGTAACGCGCGCGGCGGCGACCACGCGCGCGAACTCGATGTCGTCGACGCGCGCCATCGGCGTGTCCGCCAGCATGTCGCCAAGCGGCGTGCCGCGGATCGGCACCAGCGCATTGACGGTGACGCTCTCCGGGTGGCGCGGCAGCGTCGCGAGCGCGTGGACGAACCCGACGCGGTCGGCGCGCGTCTCGCCCATGCCGACGATCCCGCCGCAGCACACGCTCACCCCCGCGTCGCGGACATGCGCGAGCGTGTCGAGCCGGTCCTGATAGGTGCGCGTGCTCGTGACCCGCTCGTAATATTCCGGCGAGCTGTCGAGATTGTGGTTGTAGTAATCCAGCCCCGCCGCGCCCAGCTCGCGCGCCTGACCCGCGTCGAGCATGCCGAGCGTCATGCACGTCTCCAGCCCCAGCGCCTTGACACCCGCGATCATCGCGACGACGCGCGGCATGTCGCGCGGTTTCGGCGAGCGCCATGCCGCGCCCATGCAGAACCGCTGCGACCCCGCCGCCTTGGCCTCGGCAGCTGCGGCGAGCACCGCGTCGACGTCCATCAGCTTTTCCGCCTTCAGCCCAGTGTCGGCGAACGCGGATTGCGAGCAATAGCCGCAATCCTCCGGGCAACCGCCGGTCTTGATCGACAGCAGCGTGCACAGCTGCACCTCGTTTGCCGCGTGGTGCGAGCGGTGGACGGTCTGCGCGCGATAGAGAAGGTCGGTGAAGGGCAGGTCGAACAGCACGGCGATCTCCGCGCGGGTCCAATCAGTGCGACCGGCGACCATAGCGGGCCGGCGCTCGAGCAGCATCGCTTCGTTCATTCAGCCTGCTCCTTCAGCCATGCGGTGCGCGCTCGGGTCTGCCTCGCGCGACAGAATTTGTGCACCGCGTTTTCCGCACTGCCGCCCCGCATACCATAGCCTTCCACCACGCAGTCGGCGTCGCGATATGCCAGCCACGCACGCTGACTGGCCAGCAACGCGGCGGCATGGCCGGGACGGCCGTCCGACGCCGACGCGGCGTCCGAGCGCTTCATTGCCGCCAGCGTGTCGCGATATTGCGCGTTCATCGCCGCATCGGCTCGCCCCCATTCGGTGACGGCCTGTTGGTTCACATCCGCCTGGGTCTGGACGGGCGCGCCCGTCAGTAGCATGGCCAGCAACATCGGTTTCTCCTACTCCGCCGCCTCGGCCCGGTCCTCGTCGGAGGGCGGCATGTTGTGCCCCAACAGCCGCAGCACTTCCCCGGCGGCGGCTATCAGGTTGGTCCCCGGTCCGAAAATCGCCTGCACACCTGCATCGCGGAGCGCCTGATAGTCGCCCGCCGGGATTACCCCGCCCGCGATCACCTTGATGTCCGCGCGGCCCGCCTCGCGCAGGTGTGCGATCAGTTCGGGGATCAGCGTCCGGTGCCCGGCGGCGAGGCTCGACGCGCCGACCACGTCGACGTCGCTCGACACCGCTAGCGCAGCCGCCTCGGAGGGCGTTTGAAACAGCGGGCCGGGGACGATCTCGAACCCAAGGTCTCCGAACATGCTTGAAACAAGGTTCGCGCCCCGGTCATGCCCGTCCTGCCCCATCTTGGCGACCAGCATCCGGGGTGCGCGGCCCAGCCGCCGCTCGGTCGCGGCGACCCCGTCCGTCAGCCGTGCCCACGCTGCGTCTCCGTCATATGCGCCGCCATAGATGCCCGACACCGGCGTAGGCTTGGTCCCGTAGCGCCCGAACACATCCTCCATCGCACTGCTGATCTCGCCCAGCGTCGCCCGCGCCCGCGCCGCGTCGACCGCCAGCGCGAGCAGGTGTCCCGTGCCGCGCGCGCCCTCGCGCAGCGCATCCAGCGCCGCCCGGCACGCCCCCTCGTCGCGCGCGGCCTTGACCCGCGCGATCCGCGCCACCTGCGCGTCGCGGACCGCGTGATTGTCGATGTCGAGCGTGTCGATCGCGTCCTCGCCCTCGCGACGGTATTTGTTGACGCCGACGATCACGTCCTCACCCCGGTCGACCCGCGCTTGCCTGGCGGCGGCGGCCTCCTCGATCATCGCCTTGGGCCAGCCCGCCGCGACCGCGCGCGCCATCCCGCCCTCGCGCTCGACCCGTTCGACGATCTCCCACGCGCCGTCGACCAGGCTTTGGGTCAGGCTCTCGACATAATAGCTGCCGCCCAGCGGGTCGACGACGCGGGTCATCCCCGTCTCTTCCTGGAGCACGATCTGGGTGTTGCGCGCGATCCGGGCGGAGAAGTCGGTCGGCAGCGCGATCGCCTCGTCCAGCGCGTTGGTGTGGAGCGACTGCGTGCCGCCCAGCATCGCCGCCATCGCCTCGATCGTGGTGCGGACAACGTTGTTGTACGGGTCCTGCTCGGTCAGCGACACGCCGCTGGTCTGGCAATGCGTGCGCAGCATCTTGGACCGCTCGTCGGTCGCGCCCAGTTGCGTCATCACCCGGTGCCACAACACCCGTGCCGCGCGCAGCTTGGCGACCTCCATGAAAAAGTTCATGCCGATCGCGAAGAAGAAGCTCAGCCTTCCTGCGAACTTGTCGATGTCGAGCCCCGACGCGACACCCTGCTTTACATATTCCATGCCGTCGGCGATCGTAAAGGCGAGTTCGTGAAGCTGCGTCGCCCCCGCCTCCTGCATGTGATAGCCGCTGATCGAGATGGAGTTGAACTTGGGCATCTCGCGCGAGGTGTAGCCGAAGATGTCCGCGATGATCCGCATCGAGGGGTCGGGCGGGTAGATATAGGTGTTGCGGACCATGAACTCCTTGAGAATGTCGTTCTGGATCGTTCCGTCGAGCTTGGCGCGGGGGACGCCCTGTTCTTCGCCCGCGACGATGAAGAACGCCAGGATTGGGATCACCGCGCCGTTCATCGTCATCGACACACTCATCTGGTCGAGCGGAATGCCGTCGAACAGGATCTTCATGTCCTCGACGGTGTCGATCGCGACCCCCGCCTTGCCGACGTCGCCGCGCACGCGCGGATGGTCGCTGTCATAGCCGCGATGCGTGGCGAGGTCGAACGCGACGCTCAGCCCTTTCTGCCCGGCAGCCAAGTTGCGGCGGTAGAACGCGTTACTCTCCTCCGCCGTCGAGAAGCCCGCATATTGCCGGATCGTCCATGCGCGCCCCGCGTACATCGACGCGCGTACCCCGCGCGTGAACGGCGCGAAGCCGGGGAGGCCGGGGTCGATGCCTGCATCAGCGGCGGTGTAGAGCGGCTTGACCGCGATCCCCTCCGGCGTGTGCCAAGTCAGGTCAGCGCCTTTGGTCTCCTTGGCGGCGAGCGCCTCCCATTTGGCGAGCGTCGGATGCGAGGACGGCTCGGGCAGATCGCGCGCGCGCGGCGGCACGCCGGGGTCTTCGCCGGGCGCGGCGAGGTCAGGATCGACGATGGTGTGATCGGCCATGCCGCGTCCTAGCCCGATCCGGGCGACCTTGTCCAAGCGGCCGCGGTCAGCCGCCGATGAAGCTCGGCGCGCGCTTTTCAAGGAATGCGCGCCCGCCCTCCGCCGAGTCGTCGCTGCCACGCGCGGCGCGTTGTGCCTCCGCTTCGGCCCGCATTGCCGCGGCGTAGTCGCTTTCCAGCGCGCGGTGCACGCCACGCCGCATCAGCCCCAAAGCGAGCGTCGGCCCGCGCGCGAGCCGCTCCGCCAGCGCGAACGCCTCGGCGTCCAGCGATGCGTCCGCGACGACGCGGTGGATCATGCCCCAGTCCAGTGCCTTGGCGGCGGGAACGCGCTCCCCCAGCAGCATCATCTCCGTCGCCCGCGCGCGCCCGATCAGCCGCGGGAGCATCCACGTCGCGCCGCCGTCGGGGACCAGCCCGATGTTGACGAACGCCTGCAGGAAGTATGCCGTCTCGCTCGCGATGCAGAAATCGGCGGCGAGCGCGAGGGAGCAGCCAATCCCAGCCGCCGGCCCGCGCACCGCGCTGATCACCGGCACCGAAAGGTCGGCGATCGCGGCGAGTGTCGGGTTGTACCCTTGCGTCAACGCCTCGAACGTCGCCTCGCCCGGGTTCTCCGCGCCGAGCGCGCCACCCGCGACATCCGCCCCCGAGCAGAACCCACGCCCCGCGCCCGCGATCAGCACCGCGCGCGCGCCGTCGAGGTCGTGCGTCGCCTCGCGCAGTTCGACGAACATCGCCGGCGCGGCGGCGTTGAGGCGATCGGGCCGGTTGAGCGTCAAGACGAGCACGTCGCCGCGTCGCTCGGACAGGATGTGCTCCGGCATCAATGGCCTTCCTTCGGTGTTTCCATCAGCTCGACCAGCACGCCGCCCATGTCGCGTGGGTTGACGAACACGATCGGCGTCCCATGCGCGCCGATGCGCGGCTCGCCGAGGATAGTCGCGCCCTTCGCTCTTAGGTCGTCGACCGCGATGTCGATGTCGGGCACCTCGAAACAGACGTGATGCTGCCCCCCCGCCGGGTTCTTGCGCAGAAAGCCCGAGATGGGTGAACCCTCGTCATAAGGCTCGATCAACTCGATCTGCGTGTTCGGCGCATCGACGAAGCACACCCGCACGCCCTGCGACAGAAGGTCGAACGGCGCGCCGATAACGGTGGCTCCGAGCAGGGTGCGGTACGTCTCGACGGAGCGCTTGATCGAGGGGGTCGCAAAGCCGACATGATTGAGGCGGCCTAGGGTCATGGAAGGTTCCGCCCGGCCAGTCGGCGTGGAGGCGAAGGAATGGAGGCGAGTTTCGGGAAAGCGCTGCTCAATTTGGTACCACGCTCCACATTCGCTTTCAGATCGCGCATGCTCGCGATCCAAGCGTCGAACTCGCAAAGTTGACTAAGCCAAGGAAGCGCTTCACGCATTTCTTCATAGGGTGGTTGTTCAAGTCGTAGCCAAGCATCTATTTGCTCGTCCGTAGCATTGGCTAGCGGATACCAATCAGGTAAGCTGTGGGTCATTTCTACTCCAACCTAGTTTGATTACAAACCAAATTACGACAACTAGCATCTACATACACATAAATTTAGACACTAGCTATAGTGCAACACTAGCGTAAAGTGACTGGAACTGAGTGAACTGAATATCCAAGTGCAGAGACCGATTTCATCAGGGAATTCAATGGACAATAGCACGAGCTTTTTTCAGACCCGCAACGTACGCCTCCTGATATACGGAACACGTTTGCGCAGCAACAACGCGATCCAGCGTGTCGGGAAAAGTAGCGTTCAGGTCTGATTGAAACTCAGAAGAACCACTGCCGGATGCGATTCGCTCAATTTGAGTTCGACAGAATGCAAGGTAGCGTTCAGACGAAGCGTCGCCCAGTCCAGAATGAAAGCCTTTCGACCATGCCTTGTTGTAGAGCAAACAAAAAACAGCAAAGTTTTTTGAACTCGCTCCCAACTCACGATCCATATTATCCGCAGAGGGCATCCCGTTCTGGGATGCACAAGCCTTCAGCGCAAGCGTAACGAACTGATCGGGGTCGTCCTGTTGCGCCTCGGCAGGAGCGGCAAAGCAACTAAGCGCGAGGGCGATGATGAAAAGGTGTCGCATTGGTCTAAAACTCCTACAGCGGTATATTATCATGCTTCTTCCACGGGTTCTCCATCTGCTTGCCGCGTAGCTTGCGCAGCCCCAGCGCGACCCGTCGCCGGGTGGAGTGCGGCTGGATGACCTCGTCGATGAACCCCTTGCTCGCGGCCACGAACGGGTTGGCGAAGCGCGCCTCGTACTCGGCCGTACGCTCGGCGATCTCCGCCGACGTCTTGCCACGAAAGATGATCTCCACTGCGCCCTTCGCGCCCATCACCGCGATCTCCGCAGTCGGCCAGGCGTAGTTGAGGTCGCCGCGCAGGTGCTTGCTCGCCATCACGTCGTACGCGCCGCCATAGGCCTTGCGCGTGATTACGGTGATCTTGGGCACGGTCGCTTCCGCATAGGCGAACAACAGTTTCGCGCCGTGCTTGATGATGCCGCTGTGCTCCTGCGCGGTGCCGGGCAGAAAGCCCGGCACATCGACGAACGTCACGATCGGAATGTCGAAGGCGTCGCAGAAGCGCACGAACCGCGCCGCCTTCTTGGCCGAGTTGATGTCGAGCACCCCCGCCAGCACCGTCGGCTGGTTGGCGACGAAGCCGACCGTGCGTCCCTCGACACGCCCGAAGCCGGTGATGATGTTGCCGGCATGCGCGGGTTGGACCTCGAAGAAGTCCGCCTCGTCGACCGTCTTCCGGATCAGCTCGTGCATGTCATAAGGCTGGTTGGCGTTGGCGGGAATCAGCGTGTCGAGTGACTCCTCCATACGGTCCCAAGGATCGCTGGTCGGCCGTTCGGGGACACCCTCCCGGTTCGACGATGGCAGGAAGTCGATGAAGTCGCGCGCCGCCAGCAGCGCCTCGATGTCGTTCTCCAGCGCGAGGTCGGCGACCGACGACTTGGTCGTATGCGTGATCGCGCCGCCAAGCTGCTCCTGCGTTACCACCTCGTTGGTCACCGTCTTGACCACGTCGGGGCCGGTGACGAACATATAGCTCGAGTCCTTCACCATGAAGATGAAATCGGTCATCGCCGGCGAATAGACTGCGCCGCCCGCGCACGGCCCCATGATAAGCGACAGCTGCGGCACCACGCCCGACGCCAGCACGTTGCGCTGAAACACCTCGGCATAGCCGCCCAGCGAGGCGACCCCCTCCTGGATGCGCGCGCCGCCCGAATCGTTGAGCCCGATCACGGGCGCGCCGACCTTCATCGCCATGTCCATGATCTTGCAGATCTTGCCCGCGTGTCGTTCCGACAACGAGCCGCCGAACACGGTGAAGTCCTGGCTGAACACGAACACCAGCCGCCCGCTGATCGTACCGGAGCCGGTGACGACGCCATCGCCGGGGATCATCTGCTCCGCCATGCCGAAATCGGTCGCGTTGTGCTCGACAAACATGTCGAGCTCTTCGAAGCTGCCTTCGTCGAGCAGCACGTCGAGCCGCTCGCGCGCGGTCAGCTTGCCCTTTGCGTGCTGCGCGGCGACGCGCTTGTCACCCCCGCCCGCCCGGGCGGCGGCGCGACGACGGTCGAGTTCGGCGAGGGTCGAGGACATGGCGGCTCCCGGTTAGGCCGCCACGTCCTTCAACGAAAAATGCAGCGACGCAAGCTAGGCCGGGACAGCCGCCGCGCTCGCCGGCTCGAACGTGCGCGCCAGCCGGCGGTAGGTGGACAGCGCCTGCCCGACCACCTGATCCATGTTGTAATATTTGTACGTCGCCAGCCGCCCGACGAAGCTGACGTCGGCCTCAGCGATCGACAACGCCTCGTAGCGTTTGAACAACCGCTGGTTCTCTTCGCGCGGGATCGGGTAATAGGGATCACCCTCCGCGCGCGGATATTCATAGGTGATGCTGGTCTTGGGCGTCACTTGCCCGGTCAGATGCTTGTATTCGGTGATGCGGGTGTACGGCGTTGCCTCGTCCGGATAGTTGATCACCGCCACCGGCTGAAGCTGCGCGACGTCGTGGCTTTCGTGGCGGAACTCGAGGCTGCGGTACGGCAGCTTGCCGAAGCGATGGCCGAAATACTCGTCGATCGGGCCGGTATAGACGGTGTGATCAACCCGCACGTCCCCCATCACGTCGGCGGCGTCGACGCCGGTTTGGATCGTGATGTTGGGATGGTCGAGCATGTTGGCGAACATCGCCGTGAAACCGGCCGCGGGCATCGCCTGATAGGTATCAGTAAAATAGCGGTCGTCGGTGCTGGTGCGCGTCGGCACGCGCGCGGTGACCGCCTTGTCGAGCTCCGACGGATCGAGCCCCCATTGCTTGCGGGTGTAGCCGCGGAAGAACGTCTCGTAGAGTTCGCGGCCGACCGCAGAGACGACCACGTCCTCCGATGTGCGGATGTCCGCCACCGGATCCGCGCGCGTCGCGAGGAACGCGGCCGCCTGTTCGTCGCTGGTCAGGTCGAGCCCGTAGAGCATGTTGAGCGTGGTGCGGTTGATCGGCATCGGTACCAGCTGCCCGCGCACGTTGGCCAGTACGCGATGCTCGTACTGTCGCCATTTGGTGAACCGCGACAGATAGGCGAACACCTCCGCGGAATTGGTGTGGAAGATGTGCGGGCCATATTGGTGGATCAGCACGCCCGCCGCGTCGAAATGGTCGAACGCGTTGCCCGCGATGTGGCGGCGGCGGTCGATCACCAGCACCCGCTTGCCCGATCCGGCAGCGAGCCGCTCGGCCAGCACCGATCCCGCGAAGCCCGCGCCGACCACCAGCGCGTCGTAATGCGGGCGGTTGGAGCGGAGCGCGGGCACGCGCGGCGTGTCGTTGGCGACGGTGCCCGTCGGGCGGCGGCGCGCTTCGGTGGCGCGGGCGATCTCTGTCTTCATGCCGGTATAGGTTCTGTCCCAGGATTGGTTGGCGAGCAGCCGGTCCGCCTCGTCGCGCCAAGCGCCCGCGCGCGGCATCGCCAGCGCGGCCTCGCACGCGGCGACGAACGCGGGCGCGTCGGCGGCGATGCGGACGCCCGCGATGTCGCCATAATGGCGGATCACGTCGGTGATCGGCGTCGACACGACCGGGCAGCCTCCCGCAAGATATTCGGGCGTCTTGGTCGGGCTGATATAGCGGGTCGCCTCGTTGATCGCGAACGGCATCAACGCGACGTCCCAGCCCGACAGATAGGCGGGCAGGTCGGTGTAATCGCGCCCGCCAAGCCAGTGGATGTTGGCGCGGCGCGGCAGTTCGTCCAGGTCGAGCTTCATCACCGGCCCGATCATCACGAACGACCAGTCGGGGCGGGCGGCGGCCACCTGATCGAGCAGCGCACGGTCGAACCGCTCGTCGATCACGCCATAGAAACCCAGTCGGGGCGAGGGGATCGCGGCCTGATCCGCTGGGGTGGGCAGCCCCGCGCGCGCGGCGGCGAAATGCGCGACATCGACCGCCGACGAGAAGGGGTGGACGTTGGCGTGACGCCCGCGCTTCGCCTCGTACAAGCTGTACCCGCCGGTGAACACGACGTCCGCGCGCGCCAGCAGGTCCTTCTCCCGTGCGACCAGTTCGGGATCGGCGCCCGCAAAGGCGGACAACTCGTCCATGCAGTCATAGACCACCGCCGAGGCGGACAGATGCCGCGCGAAGCTCCACATCATCGGCGTGTAAAACCACAGCAGCGGGTCCCCGTTCATTCTGGTCGAGGCGATGAAATGGTCGAGCAGTTCGGCCAGCGCGGCCTCCTTGCGCTCGCGTGGCCAGCCTGCGGGAATGCGCGGCCGCAACACCACTACACCGGGCGCGGCGTGGGGGAAATGTTCGAGAAACGGTTGGTGGTAATCAGTCTCGATCGCCTCTTCCCAAAAGAACACGCGCCGGTCGGCGGCGAAGCGACGCATCAGATGCTGCGGCCGTTGCGTGACGAAGTCCCAGCGCAGGTGCGAGAAACAGATCAGCGGCGGCGTGGTGTCGAGGCTGGATAGCGTTGAGATGCCGGACAGCGTTGGCGAAAAACCCGATCCGTGCACCTGCTTCTCCTCGATAGGGCCGGTCGAAGGAACGGTCGACGGGCCGATTTGATCCTTTACCGACCATGAACGGAGGTGCCATGCCAACGGGGCGAGGCGCGCGCGAGAACTGGCGCGGAAGCGGTCGTGTTCGCGGACTGCGCGGAAAAAGCTAATCGCGCACTGATGTCGGTTAGACCTTTGGCGGGAGATCAACGGTGAAACTGGGTCGCGGCGGACGGATGGGAAGCGTGCTGGCGCTGTTGGCGACGGCGTGCTCGCCGTTGCGCGCGTTCGATGCGGTGGTGCCCAAGGATGGCGGCGTGGTCGTCGCGGTGCGCGATGCGGCGTTCGGTGCCGACTCGCGCCAGCGGCTCGACATCTACGCGCCGCGCGGGCGAGGCGGCGCGCTGCCGGTGATCGTGTTCATTTATGGCGGGTCCTGGAGTTCGGGGACCAAGCGTGGTTATGGCTTTGTCGGCCGGGCGCTTGCCGCGCGCGGGTTCGTGGTCGCGGTGCCGGACTATCGCTTGGTGCCGCAGGTGCGTTTCCCATCGTTTCTCGAGGACAATGCGGCGGCGGTCCGCTGGGTGCGCGCGCATGCCGGGGAGGTGGGCGGCGACCCCGACCGGGTGGTGCTCGCCGGGCATTCGGCGGGCGCGTACAACGCGGCGATGCTGGCGCTCGACCCGCGCTGGCTGGGCGCGGACCGGCGGTTCGTTCGCGGATGGATCGGGCTGGCGGGGCCGTACGACTTCCTGCCGTTCGATCAGCCGGTGACGCGCGCCGCATTCGGGAACGCGCCCGTGCCGCGCGACACGCAACCGCTGACCTTCGCGAGCGCGGGCGACCCACCCGCGCTGCTCGCGACGGGGGACAAGGATACGCTGGTGCTCCCTCGCAACAGCGACGCGCTTGCCGCGCAGCTGACGGCGGCGGGGGTGCGGGTGGAGCGGCGGCGTTACCCGGGCGTCGGCCACATCGGACTGGTCACCGCGGTCGCCAAGCCGTTCCGGGGCAAGGCACCGGTGCTGGACGACATGGTGAACTTCGCGCGCGAGGTGACTCGCTAGACGCGCCGACCTACACCCGACGCGCGCCCGCCTCGCGCACGGCGGCGAGCATCGGCCAGCCGTTGACCGCCATCAACAGGTCCGCCTCCGCCAACAGACACCGCAGCACATGCGCGCAGCCCGCCGCGCCGTCGAGCGCGAGGCCATAGCTGTAGGGGCGCCCCACTCCGACCATCCGCGCGCCCAGCGCGACCGCCTTGATCACGTCCGTCCCCGACCGCACGCCCGAATCGAACAGCACCGGCACCCCTCCCGCCGCGGCAACGACATCGGCGAGCAGGTCGATCGCGGCGATGCCGCCGTTCGCCTGCCGCCCGCCGTGGTTGGAGCAATAGATCGCGTCCGCGCCCGCATCGACCGCTTGGCGCGCGTCGTCGGGGTGGCAAATGCCTTTGAGCACGATCGGCAGCTTGGTCAGCGACTTTAGCCAGGCGATGTCGGCCCAGGTCAGCACCTTGCCGAACGTCGCGCCCCAGCGCCCGATCGCGGCGGGCAGGTCCTCCTCGGGCGGCTTGGCCAGCCGCGAGCGGAAAACCGGGTCGCTGAAATAATTCTGCAGGACGTGCCCGCGCAGCTGCGGGAAATTGGCGGCGTTGAGATCGCGCGGCCGCCAGCCGGTGACCCAGGTGTCGAGCGTCACCACGATCGCGCGGTAGCCGGCTCGTTCGGCGCGAGAGATCAGGCTGGCGGCGAGTTCCTCGTCCTTGGGCGTGTAGAGCTGAAAGAAGCCGGGCGTGGCGCCCTGCGCCTCCGCGACGTCTTCGAGCGGATCGTTGGACAGGGTGGAGGCGCAGAGCGGCACCCCCGTCTCGGCGGCGGCGCGCGCGGCGTGGAGGTCGCCGTGGCCGTCCTGCGTGCACAGCCCCGTCACGCCGATCGGGGCCATGAACAACGGCGAGGGATAATGCTGCCCGAACAGCTCGCACGACAGGTCCCGCTTGGCGGCGTCGACCAGCATGCGCGGCACCATGCCCCAATGCCCAAAGGCGGCGGCGTTGGCGCGCTGGGTATGCTCGTCGCCGCAACCGCCCTGGACATAAGTGCGCACGAACGGCGGCATCGCTTCGAGCGCGCGCGGTTCCAGCGTGGCGAAGTCGACCGGCACGCGCGGGATCACGCCCTGCAGGCCCGCGCCGTAAATCGCGTTCTGGTAGTCGCCGAAATGGGGCATGGGGGTCTCCTCGCCGTCGACCCTATCTCCCTAGGCACCCCTGCGAAAGCGGGGTCCCCGCTTCTTCCCCCACGTTCACCCCTTGCGCTGCGTCGTTGCCCCCGTCACGACAGGCAAAGGGCGGATCGGAAGGGCTTGCCGGATGCGAAATGCGTGGCTTGGGGCGGTGGCGATGGTGAGCGTGGCGGCATCGGGGCAACCTCCGGCGGCCAACCCGTTCGCCTCCGAAAGCACGCTCCCCTTCCACGCGCCGCCATTCGACCGGATCCGGGATACCGACTACCAGCCCGCGTTCGAGGCCGGGATGGCGGAGCAGCGCGCCGAGATCGACCGGATCGCATCCAACCCCGCCGCGCCGACCTTCGACAACACGATCGTGGCGATGGAGCGGTCGGGGCGAATGCTCGACCGGGTGCAGCACGCGTTCTTCGGCGTGGTGCAGGCGAACACCAACCCGGTGCTCGACGCGACGCGTGCGGCGACCGCGCCGAAGCTGGCCGCACATGAGGACGCGATCCACCTCGACCCCCGGCTGTTCGCGCGCGTGGCGGCGGTGCATGACCACCGCGACGCGCTGACCGGCCCGGAGCAGCGCCAGCTGACCGAGGTCGTCTATCAGGAGTTCGTCCGCGCGGGCGCTCGGTTGAACGCGGGCGACCAAGCGATGCTGCGCGACCTCAACACCCAACTATCCTCGCTCCAGACCGCGTTCGGGCAGATGCTGGTCGCCGCCGCCAAGGCAGGCGCGCTGGTCGTCGACAACAAGGCCGCGCTGGCGGGCCTCGACGAGGCGGGCATCGCCGCCGCCGCGCAGGCTGCGGTCGACCGCAAGCTGCCCGGCAAATACGTCCTCCCGCTCCAGAACACGACGCAACAGCCGCTGCTCGCCACGCTCGACGACCGCGCCACCCGCGAGGCGCTATTCACCCGCGCCTGGACCCGCGCGGAAGGCGGCGCGACCGACACGCGCGCGCTGGTGCTTAGGATCGCCGCGTTGCGCGCGCGCAAGGCGGCGTTGCTTGGCTTCCCGAGCTGGGCCGATTACACGCTCGGCAACCAGATGGCGAAGACGCCGGCGACCGCGCTCGACTTCATGGCCAAACTCGCCCCCGTCACCGCCGCCGAGGAAAAGCGCGAGGCGGCCGAGCTGCAGGCGGAGATCACGCGCGGCGGCGGCAAATTCCAGCTCAAACCGTGGGACTGGGAATATTACGCGCAGCGCGTGCGCAAGGCGAAGTACGACCTCGACCCCGAACAGGTGAAGCCGTATTTCGAGATCAGCACCGTGCTGACGCAAGGCGTGTTCTACGCCGCCAACCAGCTGTACGGCGTGCGCTTCGTCGAGCGGCACGACATCCCCGTGTACCAGCCCGACGTGCGCGTGTTCACCGTGTACGACAAGGACGGCTCCGAACTGGGGCTGATGTATTTCGATTACTGGAAGCGCGACAACAAGTCGGGCGGCGCGTGGATGTCGAACTTCGTCGGCCAGTCGACGCTGCTCGGCACCAAGCCGGTGGTCTATAACGTCGCCAACTTCACCAAGCCCGCGCCCGGCCGCCCCGCGCTGATCACGTTCGACGACGTGACGACGATGTTCCACGAGTTCGGCCACGCGCTCCATGGATTGTTCGCCGCGCAACGCTATCCGACGCTGTCGGGCACCGCGACCGCGCGCGACTGGGTCGAGTTCCCGTCGCAGTTCAACGAGCATTGGGCGCTCGACCCGCAGGTGTTCGCGCATTACGCGAAACATTACCAGACCGGCGCGGCGATGCCCGCCGCTTTGGTGACCAAGATCAAGCGCGCGAGCAAGTTCAACCAGGGCTATGCGCTGGGCGAACTGATCGCGGCGGCGCGGCTTGACATGACCTGGCACAGCCTGCCCGCGAGCACGCCCGCGACGGACGTGAACGCGTTCGAGGACGCCGCGCTGGCCCGGACCGGGCTCGACACGGCCGACGTGCCCCCGCGCTATCGCTCCAGCTATTTCCAGCACATCTGGGCGGGCGGCTATGCGGCGGGCTATTATGCCTATCTCTGGACGCAGATGCTCGACAACGATGCGTGGGCCTGGTTCCAGGCGCATGGCGGGTTGACCCGCGCCAACGGCCAGCGGTTCCGCGACATGATCCTGTCCAAGGGCCATACCGAGGATTACGCGACCATGTTCCGCGCCTTTTACGGCAAGGACCCGGACATCGCGCCGATGCTGGAGGATCGCGGGCTGGCACCAACGGGTTGATGCGCGGGGCCAAGCCTCGCCGGGCGCGTTAGACCGGCGTGTTCGCGTTGCAACTCCTGCTCGGCCTGATCGCCGCCTGCGTCGTGTTGGCGTTGATCGCGCGGTGGCTGCGTGTGCCGCTGGCGGTGACATTGGTGCTGGGCGGGATCGCGCTCGCGTTCCTGCCCGGGTTGCGGCCGATCCACCTGGAGCCGGAACTCGCATTGGCGCTGTTCCTGCCGCCGCTGCTCCAGCTCAGCGCGTATCGTACCGACTGGCCCGCGTTCCGCAGCAATTTGCGCCCGATCTTGCTGCTCGCGGTCGGCGCGGTATTCTTCACCGCGGCGGCGGTGGCGGTGGTCGCGCGCGCGCTCGTCCCCGCGCTGCCGTGGGGGGCGGCCGTTGCGCTGGGCGCGATCGTCGCGCCGCCCGACGCGGTCGCCGCCGCCGCCGTGCTGCGTGACCTGCGGCCCGCCCAAGCGCCTCGCGATCGTGCTGGAGGGCGAGAGCCTGCTCAA
>JAABUQ010005471.1_pt1 | contig 20226 bp, 16 predicted proteins | sample 5560001 | NCBI WGS metagenome assembly JAABUQ01 (sample SAMN10711888, study PRJNA513371) | rock metagenome | isolation source: Antarctica rocks | place: Antarctica: Victoria Land, Finger Mt nord | collected 2015-12-18
CGGACCGACGAAGTCCAGCACCGCTGCCAAACCATCCTCCAAACCAAAGCCGACGTCTACACCAGTGCTGTCGACGCGATCCTTCAGTCTTCCACCCATGTAGATCCCACCTTGGCTTTGGTTTAGACTTGGCTTGCCGGGCCGGTCCTCGTGTAGGAAGCCGGCGTACGGGTCCAGGCCGGCCAACAGCACCGCCCGCTCCACCTGGGCGTACAGGATGCCGTAGCCGTAGTTCAGGCACTGGTTCACCAGGTCGGTGGCGCCGCGGGTCTCGCGGCTGCGCCACTCGACGCCCGCCGGCAGGTGCACCAGTTGGCGCGCTGCCTCCCAGTAGTGCCGAGCGCCCTGAGCCTCCAAATTCATCACGGCCGTCCGCACGTCGTCGGTCGTGGCTCCGGTAACCTCGCCGACCTTCAAGGCCACGTACTCCAGACGGAAGGCGGCGTCGCGGGCCATCTCGTGCAGGTCCACGTCCACGCGCTGGCGGTACTTCGCCATGTACTTCAGCAGCGCCGCCTGGTTCAGCAGCTTACCCTCAGCGAACGCCTTCACCAGCGCTACACCGCGGTGGTCCTCGAACGCCAGCAGCTGCTGGCGGCGCGTCTGCACGGTGCCCGTCAGCTCGGGCGCGATGAGCTTGGCGTACGGCGCTCCGCTGCGCGAGATGAAGCTGATCGGGATGCCGCGCTCGGCGCACACCCGGATGGCGTCGGCGCTCAGGCTGACCCCGCCGGCCAGCACGAGCACGTGCTCCAGGCCCAGCAGCGGGCGCTCCGCCAGAAGCTCCCCCTTCACCGTCACGCGCAGCCGCTCGCTGCCCTTGCCGAGAAAGGCGCCAGGCTGGTCCACCAGGAGCTGGCTGTCGGGCCGCTCGCCGGCGTCCTCGATTGATCGCAGCCGAGCCCGTCCTGGCGTGTGGAGCGCGGTGGTCGGGGTCGCCTCGGCGCTCACGAGAGAGGCTCCAGCCGCAGCTGGCCGTTGCCCATCGCGGCATCCTTGCCGACGTGGGTGAGCGTGCCCCACACCAGCCAGGGCAGGAACGGCCCCAGGTCGCCCGCCACCACCACCTCGCCCACCAGGCCGCCCATCGGCACCATGCGCCGGTGGCGGCCCGATGCCCGGAACAGCTCGCGCCAGGCTAGCGTGCGCTCCACCACCCGCACCTCTCCGGCAGCCGCCAGGAGCGCCGGGGCGTCGAACGGCGGCGGCCCATCGCCGTACCGCTGATGCAGCGCGGTCAGCCGCTCCAACAGTCGCGCCACCAGGGGGCGAGCCGCGAAGCCCCCCGCCTTCACCAGGGTCCCGCCCTCTACCAGCCTCGTCGGCGTGGCGAACACGAGCCGCAGCCTTTGGTCACCGCCCGCGTCCGCCAGGCGCGCGGCTTCGTCGGCCACGTCGCCGGCGACCACGGGCAGCGCCGGCGTCCGTACCTGCCCGTCGCCGCGGGCGCGCCGGTACACCGCCTCCTGCCGGCCCAGCAGTGGGTGCTCAGCCCACACCTCGTCCAGACGGAAGGCTCCGCGCCGGTTGCTGCCCAGGCCGTTGCGGCCCATCTCCTCCACGCCCAGCAGCGCGTACGGGAAGTGGCCCAGGGCGTGGCCGAAGGTGGCCAGCCCGAACTCGAGCGTGGCGCCGGGCGCGTAGGCCGCCGGGCCGGCGGGTGCGCTCAGGGCGTACGGGCGCGGCACGTCGCGCCCGCGCGCCGCGCCCTCGTCCACCGGCGCCAGCAGGAAACACACCGGGCAGCCGGCGACAGCGGGCGCTGTCCCGCACGTTGGGCCGCCGCCGGCCACGCAGAACTGCGCCCGCAGCGCCTCGAACAGCGCGCCGCGGAGAGCAGCCCCAGCTGCCGCCGGCAGCCGCAAGGGAGCTGTCACCTCGGCCCGGAATCGGAGCACGTGTACCTGCAACTCGCCCACGGCGGCTCAGCCCCTGACCAGCCAGGGGAACTGGAGCTGCGCGCAGCGCTCGGCGAAATCGGGCACCACCAACGCCGCCAGCCGCTTCACCTCGCCGGCGAGATTCTCGGCATCCGCGGGTGTAATCGGGGTGAAGCCGTGGGCCAGGATGCTGCCGTTGCGCTTCTCAAGGAGCGTCGTGAGCGCCGTGCCGCTCTCCCCAAAGCGGGGCATTTCGTGGCCCAACGGGTCGTCGAGGTAGGCCAGCAGACTGTAGGCGTCGCGTAAGCCGAGCTGAATCTTTTTCGACCCCTTCGCTTTCTCCGCGAGCCAGGCACGCGCCTCCTGGGGCAAGCTGGTCGGCAAGGCCTTCGTTTCGACGTTCGACGTGTCGATCCCGTGCCGACGTGCAAGCTGGAATTGGGCGACCATCTCGGTCAGCCGGTACAGCCGAGCCACGGCGTCGTCGTACTTGCCTTCCCTAACGCGCCGCTCGGCGTTGCCCCATAGGTCTGCCAACTTGTTCTCGGTCAGCTCTTCGGGCCGCTCCGCCATCTCCGTCAGTGGCCGCCGCGCGCTGTTCGATACCGCGAATTCCGTCAATTCTCGAAGATCGGGATCGGGCTTGCGGTAGCCCTCGTTGGCCGCGGTGTGGTCGAACTTGTCCCAATTGGCGTAAACCTCCACCAGGCGCTTCAGGTCCGCGTGCAGCCGTCGCCCGTAGTCGTCGAACAAATCACCATTGATAGTCCCAACGAGGCGACGCGCGGCCACGAATTGCAGATCGGCCAGCAGCCGCAACGCGATCCGCAACTCGGCGGAGGCTCGGATACGTTCGGGCGCTCGTTGAATGAACTGTTCGGTGCCGCCCGCGACTGTGCCTGTCGGCCGGTCGCCCGCGATGTAGTGTAGCGAGGCGCAGCCGAAGTCGAGCGCCGCGAACGCAAGGCCGACGGACATGGCCTTGGTCCCGCTGGTGTAGTTCACGTCGATCTGTCTCGGCTCGAAACCCTCCCGCCATAGCCCACGCAAGACGTCCACTGCATCACGAAACGTCGCTTCGTAATCATTTGCGTTCGTCAACGTCTCGACACGTACCGTGTCCCCCTGCGGGAGGTCCGCCTGTATGCGCTCCGCGTTCTCCAGACTGTCCTTGGAGGCCAGCAGCACCGTGCGATCAGGCCGAGCGTCGCGAATGGATCGTTCGAGCGCCTCGAGGAGACTGGTGACACGGTCTGGTTCGCTCCGGTTGCCTGTCCCCACCGTCATGACGAAGGCTTTTTTCTCCCACGCGCTCATGGCATCACCTCGAACGCGCCGTAGCCGGCGCTGCGCTTTCCGCCCAGGCCGTCGGCGAGCGCCGTACGCAGCCAGCCGACAGCTCCCTCCAGGTCTCGGTCGCGACTCCACCGCTGGCGAGTGGCGACCGCGAAGGTGAAGACGGCTCCCGGCTCGACGGCCAGGAACAGGATCGGGGTTGGGCCGTGCCAGTCGGCGGGAGGCACTTTGCCACTCCCGCCGGCGTCGGCGTAGTACGGCCCCTGGTGTGGCGTCATGACCTCCAGCGCCAGCTCGAACATCTTTGGTAGGGCATCGAAGAACACCAGCCCTCCTTGCTCACCGGCCGGGTCCTCAGGCCTGCCGCCAAAGGCGGTGCGCACCACTTCGCTCGACACGCCGTTGTCGTCCTCGGCCACCGCCCGCGTCGCCCCTTTCACGCTGCTGCCGGGGATGTAGGGGAAACCGCCGATCCGGTGCAGCGTCAGGTTGACTTCGAGTGGGTGCGCAATCCCCAGCCCGATGACAAGCCGCCGTGTGAGCCTAGCGTCGACCCAGCGGCAGAGCCACGGGGCGATGTCGTACGACGCGAGTACCGTCTCATGCCGCTGGCGGTAGTCCGCCAGCAGCTGCTGGCTTCGCGGCTGCCCGGCGATCCTTTGGCAGGCGTGGAGGAAGGTCACGCGCCGGCCCGGTTCTTCCCCGTCGAAGGTCGGTTTCCAAGTGTCCACGAGGCGATTGAGCGCCAGCGACAGGTTGCTGCACCCGGCGACGCCGCCCGCTGCCTGGACGGCAGCCTGGGTCGCGCGTGGCAGCGGCAGCGTCCCAACGTCATCGGAGGGAGTGTTGGTCCGTGCTCCGCGCGGCGCCGGCCGCTGCGACGGATGGGGCCAGCGCGGCGCGCTCACGTCCCCGCCTCGGGCAGCTCGGCCTCGGCGAAGCGCTTGAGCCAGCCCAGCACCGCCAGCGCCTCCAGCTGCGCTCGCCGGTAGCCGGCGACGTCCGTCGCAGTGACCCTTTCCAGTAGGTCGCCAGTCCACCCCATCTGGAGGCAGATCCAGCTGCACAGGTGCTGGTAGGCCGCCGCGTGCTCGTCATCCGCTCTGCCGCCTTTGCTCTTGGCGCGTAAGAACGCCAGCGTCTGGCCCAGCCCATTGGTCAGGATCATCGCCGGGAGGCCCTGCACCTCCTGGCGGTACTTGCCGCCGTACTTCTTGCTGGCAACCTCTCGCACCCGGCCCAGCGCGAACCGGGCGCGCTGCTGCTCGATCGTCTGGCGGCGGGTCGGGGGCACCCCGCTCATTGCCCGCCTCCCTCGGGACCACGCACGCGGACCTTCACGATGCCGCGCCCCACCGTCTCGTCGCCGCCCACCTGCAGGCGGTCCAGACGCAGGTCGGTCAGTGACCGAAGAACGTCGGCGGACGTGCGCGGCTGGCCCGCCCCGTTCCCGCCGGGCCGGCGGGGGGGCGAGGCGAGGGCGAGCGCGTAGAAGACGGTCTCCGGCGGGATGTGCTCCTCGTACCATAGCCCCCCGCCTCGCGCAGTGCCGGTGGCACTGTCGACTCGGATGCGGGCGACGACCTCGGTCGAGGTCTGGAGGAAGTCGCGGAAGTCGTCGTCGGGCAGGATGACGAGCTGGCGCGGCAGCCGCTCCCGCCACGGCGCGTACTCGGCCCCCTCGGGCAGCAGCGTCCGGGCCAGGTCCTCCGCGATCTGGCCCGCCGCCGCGCTGTCGTCGGCGTCGTACGTGAACTCCTCCAGGGTCAGTCGGTGATCCGCCGCCGCCACGGTCGCGCCAGGCGCGACGAGCGCCCGCCCCTCGGGCACGGCCGGCACCGGCCACGCCACGGCCAAGCCCGCCGCGGCGAGATCGCGGCGGTAGCGCGCCAGCGCCAGCGGGCCTGTCACCCAGGCGAACACGCCGTGCAGTGACCGGACCGGAAATAGCAGCAGCCGCGCGTCGGTGAGAGCAAGCGCGCCGGCGTGGTGTGCGGCGTTGTCCGCGGTCTCGTCGGTCTCCGGCCCGAAGACCGCGGCCAACCGGTCCATGGCGGCTACCCCCCACACCTCGCGGGCGCGGGCGCGCAGCACCCCTTTCAGACTGCTGCCTGGAATCAGCGGGTAGTCCAGGTGCCGCTCGCGCTGCACCGGCAGGTCCACGGCGCCCACCGCGGCCCCGCGGCCGGGATGGAGCGGAGTCTCCGCGTAGAGCGTCATCACCGCCGCCTGTTCGTACATCGTCACCACACTCCCACGTAACAGAGTCCAAAGCCGATCATTGGTCCCTCGTCGGCGATGGCTCGGCCATCCAACGTGTCGAAGGCGCGGCCAGCGGCGCCCGTCTCTGTCTCCTCGAACCAGTACACGCTGCCGGCGGGTACCGCTCGACTGATGTCGCGCGGGCGTCCGGCACGAACGTCGAACCCGCCAATGGGTTCGGGCCGGCCCACCGCGGCTGCCACCAGGCGCAGCCCGCGCACCGTCTCAGTCGTCGCCCGGGTCGCGCCGTCCACCCACGTGGGCAGCCAGCCGTTGCCAAAGAGAGCCGGCGTGGCGAGCACCACCGTCAGTCGCCCCGCCGCGACCACCCGCTCGCGCGCTTCCCGCCGGTCCGGCTCCTTCGTCGGCCGCACCTCGTAGCGCGCCGCCCGCCCCTCGCCCCCCAGCCCGAGCACGCCAACCGCGCCCAGCCCATTCAGGCCCTCGACGTCCAGGCACAGCCCGACGTCTGGCTTCGGGCGCACGAAGCTGATCGCGAACAGACGGCCCTCGCGGGTGACCCGCGGCCCGGCGTCGGCGCCCGAGCGCTCCATCCCGATCCCGCTCCGCGTCTCGATTGTGTACAAGGCGTCGGCGGGAGTTGCTGGCCGCGGCTCACCTTGCAGGGTGGCGAAGAAGTCGCGCTCGGCGAGCCACCCCCCTTGAATCCCCACCGGGCGCTCTCGGCTCACAACCCAGGGTAGGTCCAGATCGTCGTCCGAGATCAGCCCGAGGTAGCGCGCTGCCTCGGGCTCTGGGGCCAGCAGCTGCCACGCCGCTCCCACCTGCACGAGGTTGGCTGGCGCTGGGTAGTACCGAACGATCTGGCCGTCGGGCTCGCGCTTGGCGAGCAGCGGACCACGGAGAGTGAGCCGCTCGAAGTCTTTGGGTGCGCCGACGACGCGCTCCACGAAGGCCGCGTCGGTCAAGCTTCCCTCGCCACGCTCGACGGCGTCGAACAGCATCTTGGTTCGCAACGCCCCGTAGAGGGTGCGCGGGCTGGGCGGGAACAGGGACCGGGCGTGGTAGTCCGCGCCGGCTGTGAAGGGCCGGCCGTCGCGGAACAGCCACACGTCGAGTGGCTCGAGGAGCAGGCGGATCACGCCTCGGCCTCCAGGAACCGCGCCAGGCGCAGCACGGACACCAGCTGCTCCACCGGAGGCGCTGCTGAGAGACCATCCGCGTCGGGCGAGCGGGCCGGCTGGGGAGCCCTTGCCAGGGCGTCGTACACCGCCAGCAGGCGCCGGCGCCCGTCCTCGTCGCGCACGTGGCGCTTGGCCAGCGCGGCCACGGCGCTCCGGCAGGCGTCGGCGTTGCCAAGGCCCGCGAGCGTCACGGCAAGCTCGCGCAGCCGGTACGGCAGCTGGGCCGCCCCACCCGCGGCGTCGTCCGCTGCGCCGCCGAGCACCTGGCGCACGTCCGCCAGCAGCGCCTGGATTGTCACCGCGCCGCGGTCGTGCTTTGAGACGAGCACCAACTCCGGGTCTAATCCCGAGCGGCGGGCGACGCCGATGGCCACTGCGTCGCGGCCGCCCTCCCCTTTGGCACGCTTCTCCAGTCGCCGCGCCTCTTCCAGCGCCAGGCCCAGGGGGAGCAGGTGGTGGGCGAAGAGGAGGCCGGCGCTGGCCGTCGCGTCTGGCCCCATCCCGCGGAAGACGGCCAGGTCCGGTCGCGGGACCCTCAGCAACGCCTCGACGATCGCGCCCCCGCCGTCGCGCCCGAGGAACGCGCTCTGGTACCGCCGGCGCAGGTCGGCCAGCGCCCCGAGCGCCCGGTCGGCGGGCAGCACGGCCAGGACATCGTCGCCCCCAGCGTAGACCACGCGCCCCTCGTGTCCGACCTCGACGGTCTCGGGCACGACCCAGAGTGCGAAGTCGCGCAGGATGGCCGCCAGCGCTGTGTGCGTCGCCGGGGTGAACAGGCGGCGCTCCCCGAGCGCTGCTGCCCAGGCTGGATCCGCCTGGACGACGGCGCAGGCGTGGGGGTGGAGCACGTCGGCCAGGGTGGCCTGGTGCTGCTCGCCGCTCACCCAGCGCCCCATGTGGTCGCCATCGAGCAGCAGGATGGCGTAGTAGCTGGAGGGTCGCCGTAGTCCCGCCCCATGCGCGACGGCCAGCAAGTACGCGAGGGAGCGCTGCGCCACGTCGAGGGCCTCAAGGAGAGCCGGGGGTGCCTGATCGGCCCGTGCTTGGGTGCGCCGCCGCTCGTAGGTCTCTGGCAGAAGCCACTCGCCGTCGAAGCTGAGCAAGCGTATCGCGAGTGGCTTCAAGGCAGCCGGCACTGTCTGCAAGTACCGCTCGAAGGAGCCGAGGGTCGAGCGGTCGATCCGCACCGTGGCGTTGAGACTGTTTGAATGCTTCCTCAGCTCATCCAGGCTGTCTACCAGAGCCGTCGCGGCCTCGGCCAGCGGGGTGCTGGCGCCCAGGCCGGCGAGCAGCGCGCGGCGGAACGGCAGCGTCGCCAGCGTGCTGGTCGAGGGGAACGCTGGTGCCCCAGCGCCGAGCGCCTCCTTAATGAGCCCTATTTCGGGCACGACCCGTTTGGTGAGGCAGACGGCGCACAGCCGCTCGTTGCCGGACGGGTCCAGGAGCTCCGGCCGGCCGAGCGCCGCGGCCTGCTGGCGCCAGACCGACCGCTGGTCCCGGTAGGAGGCGTTGCTGCCGAGCATCGGCGCCCGCAGCCCGCACAGAGTGCACTTGAACCCGGGCTCGGCGGCGGGCTCAAACGTGCGCGTGAGCTTGCGGGCATCAAAGGCGCGCTGGGCGAGCCCGTGGGCCGGGGCGTAGTAGCTGCCCGGATTGGGGGCGAAAGGCCCAGCCCCCGCGTACGCGGCGAGCGTCCGCTCGACGTCGCTCAACGCGCCCGGGCCGAGGAGCGCCCGGACGTGGCCGACCCACGACTCCTCCTCGCCGCCCGCTGCCCAGGGCAAACTGACCCAGGTCGTCTCCAGCTGCTGATCCAGCTGGCGCTCCCAGACGTCGGCATCGGGGCCGATGCCGGTACGCGTGGTCAGGTACTCGCGGACGCCGCGGCCCAGCCCGCGCCAGGCCGCGCGCACCGCCTCCACGGCGGTGTTGGCCACGGCGCCGGCCTCGACCGCTGGCACGAGGGCCAGGAGCTTGTTGGGGAATGCCGCGACCCGACGGACCGGTTCGGGGGCGGGCCGGGCGTTGGCGGGCGCTGGGGCGCCACGCTGCCCGAGCCAGGCGTCGACCAGCGGCTGGCCGCGCAGGGACGGGTAGAGCAGGGCGCTCGGACCAAACGCGTCCGCCATCGCACGGATGGCGTGCCAGCTCAACCAGGCCACGAGGTAGCTGCCGACCCACAGGTCGCGCGTGGAGCGGGCCTGGGCGATGAAGCCCTGGACTGGGCCGACGGCGAACACGAGGAACGCCGGCTGCGCGCCGGCGACGGCCAACGCGGCGGTCGCACTCATCTGGTCCGCGAGGGTGTGGTCGGGCGTCGAGGGGTCTGCTGGCAGGACGTCCCACAAGGCGCCGAGTGGCACCTTCTCGGTCTCGGCGGCGCGGAGAGCGTCGGGCAGCCAGCGCCAGGCGGCCAAGTACGTCGGCACGGGGTCGCCACCGAAGGGCTCGGCCAGACGCCGTGCCGCATCGAGCACGTGGCGATCGAGAGAGGTTCCGTCGGCGGCGCGGTCGGGCAGCTCCAGGGTTAGCGGGTCGTGGTGGGAGAGAGGGTGTGTCAACACGGGTGCGGTGGCGAAGGTGACCGCTTGCGCGGCCTCCGGCAGGTCTGGTCGATTGGCGCCGAGGGCCAGGCGGTGCGCGCGGCGGGCATCGTCCGGGATGGCTTCGCTGCCAGTAAAGGCCTCGAGGAGAGCCGCGGCGCGGCGCTCACGCTCGGAGGCGGGGAGAAACGCGGCGTGGGGCGGGACCTGCAAGAAGGCGCTCAATGCCCGCCGCGCCAGCTCGGGCGTCACGGCACGTCCACCCCCAGCAAGCGGCGAGGGCTCAGGGAGGACTTCTCAGGTTGGGTCTGCCACGCGGTCAGGAAGCGCGCCAATGGCTGCTCGGTGACGCGGCCCGGAAATGTACGGCCGCTCTTGGTCGTGCGGAGCGGAGGATGGGTGCCATCCGCTGCCATCGGCAGAAACGTCTGAGAACCAAACACCGTGAGCACGACCGCGTATTGACCGGCTGGTACTCGGATTAGGCTGACCAAGAGGGGAGACGCACGTCTGTCAGGTGCCTCTTCGTTGCTTGTCGCCCCGGGTTGGAGCACATCCTTGTCGAAATACGGGATCGGCAGGCCAAACGCGGCCCTTTCAGGAGCAGAACCTGGTGCGTCTCCGTTCTGCAGATCTGACATTCGCGGGTACAGAGGCTTGCGAAAGATGGCCATCCGTTCACCGACTTCCTCTAACGCGGCTTGCCAGGTCTGCCATAGATGATCCAAAACAACAACTTTCGTGACGCCTCGGCGAACGACTGAGTAGGCGATACTGCGTGCCGTCGTTGACGTGCGGGGTAACAGCGGCTCAAGTGCCCTCACATCGGTCAGACCCTGTTGGAGATACATCCGGACGTCTTCCGCGGCCTTGGCGGGCACGGTGAGCTGCGGGACTCCATCTAGCTTTGGAGCGTTGAGCGCAGTGAGGTTACCGAAGCCGCGCCGCGCGCGGAGCCCCAGGCCGCCGAGGCTGAGCAGGAGCCACAGCGCGGCGCACGTCTGAGGCAGCACCTCATCGCCCGCCCCGCGACGTAAGCGCAGTGTTAGCCGAAGCCTCGTCCCGGCGGTGAAGCTACGCCGCGAGTTGTCGCGGAATGGGAAGCCTAGGTAAGCCAGGCCGGGCCACCGGCGTGCGTTCGCGCCATCCGTCTCGTCCCAGGTCTGCGTGCGCGGCTGGCCGAGAATCTCCACGTCCACGCGCACGTTCGAGGCGTGCTTCGTATCGCCAAAGATCCGGGCCTCACGCTCGTGGAGGCGCTTCAGATCCGTCTCCGCTGCCAGCGCCCGCCACCAGAACCGCAGGGCGCCCCGAAACGAGGCCGCCCGCGCCTCCGGCTGCTGCTCGGCGCCGCCGAGGAAAAGCGGCGTCACCGCCTCCAGCTCCACGCTCAGCTCACGTGTGTCCATCCCACCTCACCTTCCTCCATCCTGCCATCCTCCCTCGTCCGTGCCGGAGCAGGACGCCGGGCGGATGGCTCGCGGCTGCCGCGGTCAGTCCACCAAACGCAGCTGGGCCGTGGCCGGGTCCATCGCCACCAGCAACGGTCGCGTGAGGTGCGGGAAGGCGACAATGGCCTGGCCCGGCGCCAGGCCGGGCAGGCGGTTCCACAGGCTGTCGTCAATCCCACTCACCGTCTTGCGGAGCGCAGCTACCACTTGCGGGTCAGCGATCTTGTGCAGCACGTACCCGTTGACCAGCCCAAACAGTTGGCGTGGCAGGTGCTGCGGCATTTGCGTCACGAACACCAGCCCGAGCCAGCGCTTGCGCCCGCGGCGCGCGATCCGCGCCACCTGTTCGAACAGCACAGGCATCGAGTCGGCGCGCTCGGCGCTCAGGAACTCGTGCGCTTCTTCCACCACGACGAGGGCGCGCGTTGGCGGCGTCGCGTCGCTCCCAGCGCGCCTGGCCCTCTCGTACTCCACGTAGGCGTTGTCCTGTTCCTCCTGCACGCCGCGCAGCAGGTCGGCGATCACCAGGTTGTTCAGCACGGGCGATTCGGAGTCTGACAAGTCCACCACGGTCACCGTGCCGGGCCGCAGCAGGCGCTTGTAGCGCAGCGCCTGGGCGTCTGCGCGGTCGAAGACGCGCAGCCGGTTCAGCTCGGCCAGCTTGCCCAGCAGCGCGCGCCAGGAGATGGCATTGCCCAGCACGTTGGCCCGCTTGACGCGGTCGAACAGGCGGCCGACCTCCCCTTTCAGAGCGCCATCCCAGGGCTCGAAGCTGTCAGGCTCGCCCTTCTCCGCCGCGCTACGACAGGCGCTCACCACGTCCATCAGAAACGTCAGCCGCAGCAGCGGGTAGCCGCGGTCGAAGTCGTCCAGCTCCAATGCCATACGCTCCTGCTGCGCGTTGCCCCGCTCGGGGAAGATGCCCAGGTCGCGCATCAGACCTTTCGCCACGTCGTAGGCCTGCATGAAGCGCTCGCGCTGCGGGTCGGTGAGGTCCATGATCTCGGCCACTGTGTACGGCGAGGGGCGGGAGAACTGGAGCGAGAACGCCGCGCGCGCCGGGTGCTCCGGATTGGCGGTGTCGTGGCCCACCAGGTGCAGCAGCCGCATGCTCGGCACGCCGGCAGGAGCGATCCCGCGCCGCTCCAGCGCCGCGCGCATCCGCGGGTCGGCAGTAGGCTCGTGCAGGAACGTGTACTCGCCCTCGACGTCCAGCACGATCACCGCGCAGCCGGTGGCGGCCGCTTGCTGGACTAGTCGCGCCACGGTGGTCGACTTACCGCCGCCAGTGGTGCCCAGGATGGCGGTATGGCGTGGCAGCACGTCCTTGCGGGTGGACGGGATCGCCACCACCACGTCCTCCTGGCCGATGACCCGGCCCACCCGGATGTCGCCGGCGACGCCGAGCACGGCCGCGGTCTCGGCCGCGTCCAGCACGTAGGCCGGGCTATTTGGCAGTGGCCGGTAGCGTGGCGGCTCCAGGCCGTCCTCCTGCTCCTCGCCCAGGATGTCCACGTGCACGCGGCCGTGGTAGGGCGGCACGAAGATCCCGCCGCGGGTGACCACTGTGACGAGCAGTCCGGAGTCGGCGCGCAGGCCGTCCGGCTCGGCGAAGGGCCCGGCCACCACGCGCCCCAGGTACCGGCGGCCGTCCCTGCTGTAGATGCGCACAAGCGACTGCGATGGAGCATCGGCAATGTGCGCGTCCGAGAGCAGCACGGTCACCGCGTTGTCCTGGCTAGACGGCGCGTCGAACATCGTGAAGCCGGTCGCCCCCTCGCGGAGCGGGTCCGCTTGGCCCATGCCTCCAGCCGCCGCGATGTCGCCATCGAGGCGGCGCAGCGCATCCTCGGGGACCGCCAGCACCTCGTCGGGCACGGAGGCCAGTGTCTCGTCCGCGGGCTTCCGCTGCCCCACCGGAGCGCTGTCCTGCATGTCGTCGTGGGTCACGAGGACTCCCTTCTCGCCTGGGACGGTTAGCGGCCGCGGGTCATGCGCTCGCTCAGGTAGCGCAGCGGCATGCCGGCGCGGGTGTACGCCAGCTGGAGCGGGCCGGCCAACGTGTCCGGGCCGAACGTCGCGGCGCAGACGTGGTCGGCGAGGTCGATCAGCATCGGAAAGCCGCGGTGCGGCTGCAGCACGCTGTCCGCGAGCGCGATGACCGCTGCCTCGTGGGCGTGGTCCGCGTGGGCGAAGAAGAGCTGCGCCGGCGCGAGCTCACTCGCCCGGTACACGCCCACCACCACCTGGGCCGCTATCTCGTCGCGGAACCGCTTCATCCACGCCGTGGGCGACAAGCGCCGGCCGTCGACGACTGTATCGCTGGACGTTGGCAGGTAGTACTCGCCGCGCTCGATAGTCGCCCTCAGGCGGTTGCTCAAGGTGTCCACGATCGCGAACTCGAGCGGCTGCAGCGCCTCGCCAATGGTCAGCAACAGCCGCCCGGCCGGCTCGCTCGGCACGAACAGAAACTTCTTGTGCTCGGTGATGAGCCGCTCCAGGAGCTTGGTGGCTTCGATCATCAGGTCGAGGGTGCCGGCCGACCCGGTCAACAGCTCGTAGGGCGCCGGCGTGCCGTGGCCCATGCGCCACGCGGCCGTGGAGCGGTGCACCAGCACGGCGCGCTCGGCGTACGTCATGATCGCCCGTCGGGCGAGCTCGCTGAGATCATCGCGGTCGTGGGGCTGGTTCAGCCCGCCGCGATCGTTGCGACTCTCGAGCAGCTGGAGCGCCTCCTCCACCGGGTCACTGGGCGCCTCCCGCAAGTCGCGTCGGAACAACCGCTGGACCCAGGTGCCCTGGGCGCCGTTGTAGGCCACCAGGCTGATGCCCAGCTGGGTGACGGTGAGCGGCAGCGTGTCGTGGGTGTGCTGCGTGCCGTCGCACGCCTCCACGGCGCCGGCGAACAGCAGTCCCTGGTGAACCCGCTTCAGGTCTTCGACGCTGGCCCGGTAGACGCCCGCGCCGGATGGGGCGCCAGGCCCCTCGCGCAAGCGGGCAAAAACCCTTTGCCTGAGCGGCTCACGTACCCGCTTCTCCTGGCGCAGCGCGGCCTCGACCTCCGTGGCTACCCGCTCGTAGACCTCGGCCAGGTTCTCGCCGGTCCGCCAGCTGCCGATGTCGAGCACGTCGGCGAGGTGCTCGCCGAAGGCTGCGTGGAAGGCCTGGTCCGGGGTGGGCGCCGCCAGACCGTCCACGTCCACACTCGCGCTTCTCATCGGCTGTTCCCGCCCCTGGTCCATTTCCGTCATCCCTCGTCGGTCCTGTCTCTGACGATTCCCCGCCCGTACCACGAAGTTCGACACGTCTTGCCGCTGTCAACACGGTCAGGCACTCAGGAGCAGGACGGTGACCGCCCCAGGCCAAGCCTCTCCGCCAGCGACCCGTCCGGCGATTCGTCGGATCCAGGCCACAGGCGGTCGGTGTACATTCTCGCGACCGGCGCGGGCAGGCCGAACGTGCTCGCCACGAGAGCGGCCGCTTCCCTGGCCGTGGTCGCCTCTCCCTCGCGGAGGATAGCGGTGACTGCCTCGGCGGGGGCCAGCAGCTCGAGCGCCAGGTCATCCGCGCGCCGCTCGGCCTGGGAGATCGCGCCCAACGGCGGATGGCCGTGGGGTGTCCGCTCCATGAGGTGCAGGACGGCCTGGAGGCTCGCCCCACTCAAGACTGCGTCGACCCGCTCATCCACGGTGGGGGCACGATGGCCGTCGAGCACCGCGAGCGCATCCAGCCCGACGCGATGCGCCGTCCGCTCGCGTGGCAGCGCGTACTCGACCAGGAAATGGGCCACCTCGTGCGCCAGGCTGAAGCGACGTTCCTCATCGGCATCTGCCCCGTCCAGCAGCACCACCCCCGCGCCCCCGTAGGCCAGCAAGCACGCTCGAAGAGGACGGTCATGGGTGGCGAGGTGGACACCCACCACGTGGTGCCGCCGCAACCAGGCGTCGACCGCGCCGACGCCAAGACGCGGGAGGTCGACCACGGCCAGTGGCAGCGCCCACGCCACCGCGCGTCGCAGGTCGCGCGGGTACTGCGCCGGGACGCCGCCGGCGTTGGCCCAGAATCGGTCGGCCGCCTCACGGACCCACAGCGTCGTCATGGCTCCGCCTCACGGTCGCGCGCCGCGGCCAGCAGCCCGGCGCCGGTGGCGGCGGGCATCTCGCTCAACGCGTCCACGGCGTCGGCCAGGCGAAGAACGTCGGCGAGGCGCACGGGATCCAGCCCGAACCGCGCGGCGAGCGCCTCAACAGCGGCGCGCCGTTCCAGTCCTTCTCCACCTGGCCGTCGGCACAGCAGCAGCAGTGGTAGCTCGCCGGGCCGGCACCCCAGGTGCGAGGCCAGCTGAAGGTCGTTCAGGCTGTCCGCTCGGGCGTATGGCAGCAGGGCCGAGGCCAGGAACCCTGATCGGTGCTCCGCGCGCGCCGCCGCCCGCCGCAGCAGGGCAGCATCATCCATCGAGCTTCACGCGCGCGGCGAGCCGTTGGAGGCGCTTTCGCAGCCGATCCTTCACCCGCTTCACGTCGCGCGCCCGGTCCACCTCAGACTGCAGAGGGAGGCCGAGAAGGTCCGCGTAGATCGCCGTCCGCCTTTCACCCTCGAGCATCAGTTGCACAACCTCCCATTCCCGGTCGTCGAAGCTGCCGCGGAGCTGGACCACGAGCCGCGGGTCGAGCGGCTCCTGGCGACTCACGATGTCCGCCGGGTCCTCCGGGCCACTCACCAGCAGGTTCCCCGCCCGTTGGAGAAGTTCGACATTCTCCACGGGGACGAGGTGCCGGGCGCGCCGACGCTCGGCGCGCAGCGCGTTCAGCACGTCGCCACCAGTTGCCATTGTCAGGTACGCGCGCAGGCCGCCGCGAGCGGGGTCGTAGCGGGCTGGCGTTTCGGCCAGGTCCAGCAGGAGATCGATGGCCGCTGTCTCCAGGAGGCTGCGGTCTACGTTCGGGAACCGGGCTCGGAGCGCACCGACGAGGCCCGCCAGGTGGGTTGCCGCGAGATCCGCGGAGGCCGTGGGATCCCCGGCCACCAGACGGGCGTGCAGCGCCTCGTCGTCCGGGCGTGTCGAGGGAGCTGCAGCTGTCGCTCGCGGTTCCGTCTCCACTCCCCCATGTGATCACACCGTCCTGATAGCGTCCCTGCCGATCCTGTTGAAGCGCGGGCGCGCCTAGCGCGGCGCGCTACCCAGCGTGGCCGGCCGCGGCGGCACCGAGCCGTCCGGGGCACTCGGCTCACCCTGGGCGGGCTGGGCCGGCCGGCGCCGGCCGCGCGCCGTGTCCGGAATCAGCAGCGTCAGCGGCAGAGTCAGCAGCAGCAGTCCACCCAGCACGCCGAAGATCACACGGAGTCCAGCCGCCTTGTCTGGCGAGAACTGAAGCCCGAGCACGATGCAGGCGGTCCCGATGACGCCGCCGGTGGAGCGGAACATCCCCCGGATACCTGTCACCACCGCGGCTCGCTCCGGCAACAGATCGAGGATCGCGTTGTTGGAGGAGGGGGCCGCCAGGCCCATCCCCATGCCGGCCAGCCCCACCTCTAGCGCGAGCAGCGGGAAGGTGCCAATCCGCGCCGATCCCAGCACCCACGACCCCCAGCCCTGGCTGAGCAGCTCGAGGCTCACCACGATGAGGGCCATCCCGGCGATCATCGGCGCGCGGTAGCCTACGCGCACCAGCAGGAGGCTGACGACCATCGACGTCGCCATCATCACCACCGAGCGCGGGGTGAGCACGGCGCCGCTCTCGGCCGGGCTCATGCCGAACTGGACGACGGCGAAGTACGGGATGAAGGCGAAGAAGCCGAAGACGCAGGCGCCGAACCAGAAGTTGTAGATGTTGACGGCCAGGAAAGGGCTGCGCATCACGAGCCGGAGGTCGAGCACGGGCTCGGCGACGCGCAGCTCCTGCCAGCCGAAGGCCGCGAGCAGCAGCGCGCTGCCAACCAGCAAACCGCTGAAGAGCGGCGAGCTCCAGAAGGTCGGGTCGTTGCCAAGCATGCTCAACGCCAGCAGGAGGGCCGTGATGGCGGAGGCGAACAGGAGAGCGCCGACGACGTCGATGTTCCGCTGGGCCCGCGTCTCGGGCGTGCGCGCCTGACGCCACAGGACGAGCAGCACGATAGCGCCGATCGGGACGTTGATCAGGAACACCTGCCGCCACGACCAGTGCTCCACGATCAGGCCGCCGAGGTTCGGCCCGATGATGCCTCCCAGCGGGAAGATGGAGCTGAACAGGCCGATCATGCGGGCGCGCTCACGTGGGAACTCGCGGGCCACGATGCCGGCCGCCGAGGGGAGGAAGCCGCCGCCGCCCAGCGCTTGCAGGACGCGGCAGCCAATCAGCACGTAGATGTTCGGGGCCAGGCCGCAGAGGAGGGAGCCGACGGTGAACAGGACGACGCAGGCCAGGAAGACGCGCATGCGGCCGAACGACTCGCTGAGCTTGCCGGCCAGAGGCATGACGGTGATCTGCGTCAGCGTGTAGGCGGTGAGCGTCCAGCCCGTCCACGCCAGCGAGGTATGCAGGTCGCCCATGACGGTGGGCAGCGCCACGGCGACCACTGTCGAGTCGATGGAGAACATCATCAGGCTGAGAGCGGCCAGCCCGAAGAAGACGTATCCGCGAGGAATGCGCAACTGCACAATACTAGCGAGCGGGGCCTGTTTCGGGTCGGGACGGCGCGTATCCTGGAGCTGGGCGCGGGTGCGGTTGTGCGGCTAACCGGGATGGTGACGGCGGTCGACGTGCACGCCGGCGGCGAGCCGGGGCGGGTCATCGTGGGCGGTGTGCTCGACGTGCCGGGCCGCACCATGTTCGAGAAGCGGCTGTACCTGGAGCAGCACGCCGATGGCCTGCGCAAGCGCATGCTGCGCGAGCCGCGCGGCTACCCGGGGCTGTGCTGCAACCTGGTGCTGCCACCCACGCGGCCGGAGGCCGACGCCGGCTTCGTCATCATGGAGCAGATGGAGTACCCAGCCATGTCTGGCAGCAACACCATCTGCGTGGCGACCGTGCTGCTCGAGACAGGCATGATCCCCATGCGGGAGCCGGTTACCGACCTGGTCCTCGAAGCGCCGGCCGGCCTGGTGCGGGTCCGCGCCGACGTCGCCAACGGGAAGGTCGTCGGGGTCACGTTCCGCAACGTGCCGGCGTTCGCGGTCCACCTCGACACGTCCGTGGAGGTCCGCGGGCTGGGCACGGTCGTGGTGGACGTGGCCTACGGCGGGATGTTCTACGTGATCGCCGACGCGGCGCAGTTTGGGCTGCGGCTCACGCCAGACGAGGGTCGCCAGATCGTGCGCTTGGGCGAGATGATCAAAGCGGCCACCCGCGAGCAGCTGCCAGTGGTCCACCCGGAGAACGCCGCGATCGTCGGCCCGACCATCGCCCAGTTGGCGGGGCCAGGCGACGGCCAGGAGACCGATGGGCGCAACGCGGTGGTCATCTCGACGGGACGCTTCGACCCGGACCGTCCCGACACCTGGACCGGTGTGCTGGACCGCTCGGCCTGCGGCACGGGGACGTGCGCTCGGATGGCGACTCTCCACGCCCGTGGCCGGCTGCCGCTCGCCGTGCCGTTCCGGCACGCGGGCATCCTGGGGACGACCTTCACCGGCTGCCTGGTGGAGGAGACGCGCGTGGGGCCGTACCCGGCCGTCGTGCCGACGATCACCGGCCGGGCGTGGATCACGGCGCTGGCGCAGTACGTGGTGGATGCCGAGGACCCCTTCCCGGAAGGCTTCACCGTCGGCGACCTCTGGGCCGGCAGCGCCTGATCCGCTGCTCCGCTCCAACCGGTGATGGTACCCACCCGGCAGGCTAGCACGCCCCGCCTCGGGACAATCCCCAGCGGGCGACGTCGTGATCCCGAGATACGGCTACCAAGCTTGCGTGGTTGGTAGGCACGCGCGAGTGGCCCGGCTGCACACGGAGGCTCCTTGGTGCCGGTGTCCAAACCGGTGCCTGCGAAATTGGGCAGAATCGCCCATTCGGCGCGTACCAGACGATCGCTGCCTGGAATGGTCGTAGCTTGGCCAGCCGGCGCGTCGGCGGTGAGACGGAACCGGCTGCCGAGAATCCGTTGTCAGACGTCCGGCACGTGATTGGCGGCAGCCGTCTGTCCGTACCAATGGCCGCTGTCCTTCACCAGTCGGGCCTGCGTGGTGTAGTCGACGTACACCACGCCGAACCGTTTCGAGTAGCCCAGAGCCCACTCGAAGTTGTCCAGCAGCGACCAGACGAAATACCCCTGCACCGGGACGCCATCGCCGATCGCCTGGTGGACTGCGCCCAGATGGGCTCGCAGGTAGGCTATCCGCCGTTCGTCGGCAACCCGGCCGCCACTTGGCTGGTCATCAAAGGCGGCCCCGTTCTCGGTCACGTACATGGCCTTCGGCCGATAGTCACGGCCCAGACGCGTCAGCAGGTCATGAAACGCGTCCGGCACGACCGGCCAGCCCATGGCTGTCAGCTCGTAGCCGCGGGCAGCTAGCTCCTCCGGCGGCAGCGGCGCGAAGCCGAGCTCGCCGCCCTGGCGCAGGAAGTCGGGGAAGTAGTAGTTGACGCCGAGGAAGTCTATCGGCGCCGCGATCTCCGCCAGCTCGGCCGGCGAAGGAGCGACGAACCGCTCCCCAAACACCTGGGCTATCTCGGCCGGGTACCCTCGCCCGAACACCGGATCGAGGAACCAGCGGTTGACGTACTGGTCGTGCAGCGCCGCGGCATGCGCATCGTCGGGACTGGCCGAAGCCGGTCGGCTGGTGGAGAAGTTCAGTGTAATGCCGACCTGCGCCCCGGGCGCGGCAGCGCGCACGCGCGGCACGGCACGCCCGTGGGACAGCAGCAGGTTGTGACTGACGCGCAGCGCCGTGGCCAGGTCGCGCACGCCGGGCGCGTGCCGCCCCAGATAATTGCCCACAAACGCCGCTACCCAGGGCTCATTGTGGGTGATCCAGTGGTGAACACGGTCACCGAGCCGGCGCGCGACGGTCTCGGCGTACTCGGCAAAGGCGTCGACGCAGGCCGGGTTGGTCCAGCCGCCCGTATCCTGCAGCGCCTGCGGCAGGTCCCAGTGGTACAGGGTGACGAACGGCGTGATGCCGGCATGGAGCAGGCCGTCGACCAGTTGATCGTAGAAGTCGAGCCCGGCCGCGTTGGCGGTGCCTGTCCCGCGCGGAAAGATGCGCGGCCAGGCGATCGAGAAGCGGTAGGCCGTCAGCCCGAGCTCTTGCATCAGGCTAACGTCGCCACGCCAGCGGTGGTAGTGATCGTCCGCGATATCACCTGTGTCGCCGTTGAGCACGGCGCCTGGGGTATGGGAGAAGCGGTCCCAGATCGACTCGCCGCGTCCGTCCTCGGACACCGCGCCCTCGATCTGGTACGCGGCGGTGGCCGCGCCCCAGACGAACTCAGCAGGAAACGACACCATACCGTCAGAGTACAAAAGAAGCACGCGGTCGGGTGAGCCTGCCCGTGTCTCCTCAGCTGACCCGTTGCATTGGGCGGCTGGGTCACCTCAGCCCTCCTAAGCTCGACTTTCGCACTTTGAGCGACGCCGAGGGGCTGGGCAGGCACGGTTCCGGCGGTAGCCGAGAGCATGCTGCCGCCACGTACTCTGCCGCCGACGATCCTGTCGAGCGTGCTGCCGTTCGCGC
>JAABUQ010005473.1_pt1 | contig 20212 bp, 12 predicted proteins | sample 5560001 | NCBI WGS metagenome assembly JAABUQ01 (sample SAMN10711888, study PRJNA513371) | rock metagenome | isolation source: Antarctica rocks | place: Antarctica: Victoria Land, Finger Mt nord | collected 2015-12-18
TGGGTTCTTCATACCGCCGGGAGGGGGCACCGCTTCGGGATTCGGCGCCTTCAACGTCAATGGCGCGACGTGGAGCCGCACGCAGGCCGGCGGCACGCTCGAGCCGGGAGGCGACGGGTTCAACACGATCGTGCACGAACTCGGTCACGCGCTCGGGTTGAAGCATCCGCACGACAACGGCGGCGGCAACGGCGCGATCTTTCCGGGGGTCACGACGGATCAGGACCTCGGGACGTATGACCTGAACCAGTCGATCAACACCGTGATGTCGTACGTCAGTGGTTGGCCGGCCGGCCCGGACGGCGTGGCCAGCTCCGAGCTATATGGCAGGGCCATGACGCCGATGGCGTTCGACGTCGCGGCGTTGCAGGCCAAGTACGGCGTCAACAACAACTACCGCACCGGGAATGACACGTACACGCTTCCCGGTCAGGACGGCGTCGGCACGGGCTACGCCTGCATCTGGGATGCGGGTGGCACCAACACCATCGCCTACGGCGGAGCCGGCGACGCGGTGATCAACCTGAACCCGGCCTCGCTCGCCTTCGCGCCGAACGGCGGTGGTTCCGTATCCTACGTCAAGGGGGTGCATGGCGGCTTCACCATCGCGCACGGCGTCACGATCCAGAACGCGATCAGCGGCTCGGGCAACGACTTGCTGGTCGGCAACAACACCGGCGACTACCTCAACCCCGGCGCCGGCAACAACACGGTGTTCGGCGGCGCCGGGGCCGACACCATCCAGTCCACGACCGGCAACGACGACATCTTCACCGGTGCGGGTGAAGCGAAGGTTTGGCTCGGCAATGGCCTGAGCACGGTCGTCTCCGGCAGCGGCGACACGACCGTGAACGCCGGAACCGGTGCGAGCACCGTGTTCGGCGGCAGCGGAGCGCAAGCCAAGTCGGCCGTGTTCGGCGGCGGCGGAAGACTGCTGTTCGTCGGCGGCTCGGACGCCAGCACGGTCATCGGCGGCAGCGGCGGCGCCGACATTTTCACCGGCAACAGTTCGGGCACGTTCTACGGCGGCAAGGCGGGAGGCGAGCTGCTTTGCGCCGGAACCGGCGCGGTGACCTTGGTCGGCGGCGGCTCCGGGGACCAGCTGTTCTCCAGCGACCGGGGCGGCAACGTGCTGGTGGCCGGCACGGGCAACGAAACCCTCGTCGGCTCGGCGTCGCACGCGGGCGATCTCGTCTTCACGGGAGCCGCCGGTACGCGCGATTCGGTCTGGATGGGCTACGGTGCCGACACGCTGTGCGCCGGAGGCGGCACGGCGATGATCTCCGGCGGCGGCGGCGCCGACGTCTACCTGTTCGCCGCCGGCAAGGCCGGGGGCACCGATGTGTTCTACGATTTCAAGGCGGGCGAGGACCACATCGCGTTGCAGGGCTATGGGTCGGGTGCGGCGAACGCCGCCATCGCCTCGGCCAAGGTTGCCGGCGGCTCCACGACTTTCGCGCTCAGCGACAACACGCGCGTAACCCTGGTGAATGTCGGGGCGTTACAGCGCTCCTTCTTCGTGTAAGCCCACCGGCGCCGGCCCGTCGGTTTTCAGGCACACCGGCTTACAAGCCGACGGGCGACAGCTTGTGGCCGACACACTCGGAACGCGGCGAGCCCGGTTCGGCCAGGAAGTGACGAGCGCGGGATTAGGGCGGTAACCAATCCTCACTGCATTCCTGGAAGTCCGTGGCCGCGCTCGCCTTCGTCACGCCAATCCGGCGTGCGGCGCCAACGGCGTGTAGCCGGTCAGGCCTTGCTCGCCGATGACAATCGTGCCTGCGGCACTCTTGGTCACTGTCATGGCGTAGCTCTGGCCGCCCTCGCTCGCATTGTATAGCAGCTTCAGCGCGTCCACCCTGGTGCCCCCGCTGTCGTAGAGCCGCAGGATGTCATTGCGGAAGGAGTAGCTGTCCACATTCTTGAGTCCTGCGAGGTCCACCTCGGCCTCGATCCCCATATTCACCGACCCCCGGAATGCGGCCAGATCATCGATTTTCAGCACGGAGGCGTAGTGGCTCGCGAGGTCGCCGGAGACGTTGATCGACTGGCCGGCTTTAACCGTGGCGTGCTGACCGAACTCCAGGTACCCGCCACCGAACTGTCCCGCATCGTCGTTGAACGACCCGATGCCGACAACGTCGGCGTTGATGACCGCGTGCGTGCCTTGGAGCGTGGTTTCAACATTCCGCAACTTGCCTTGATTGACGGTGTAGCTCCCGACGTCCAGGTCCGCCCGGGTGGTGAGCGACGCGCCGGGCGCGAAGTTCACGGTCAACGCCGAAGCATTGTACTTTTCGTGCGTCAGGTTGAGCGTGTTGTGACCGTTCGCATTGATCGTTGCCTCGACGTTGGTCTGTCCCTCGAGCAGCGCCATTACCTTGGCGTCAGTCAAGTTCAGCGTGATGGGATTGGTGGTCGTGCTGGGGTTGTTGCCGAGCACGAGCGTTTGCCCGTGCAATTCGTCATCCTGGACGTTGATTGTCACGTTTGTCATTTTCCGCTCCCTTTATGGCATGGCATGGCACGGCGCGGATCGTTCGCGAATGCGATCAGCGCGGACGACGTGCGGAACGTAAGTTGTTGCCGCATGACGGCACTGTCAAGCGAATGATCTCTTTCACGCATGACGCCTGCGCCCGGACGAGAAGGCAGGTGCTCACGGTCGGTAGCACCTGATTTCGCCTGCCGCGCGTGGTCAGGATGGAGGCAGGGTTCCGGACCTTCTCCGGAGCCGCCCGTTTCTGTCCGCGACCGCACGCCCGGTGTTCTGTCCGCGACCGCACGCCCGGTGCGAAGTGTTTCGGTTCAGCATATAATCGTATCGAGACATAAATCAACACTACGTGAGACGACGACCAGTGTAGGCAGTCGTTACTCTAAGAACGCGGTTTTCAGTTGTATTTCTCAACATAAACGTTCATGTTGCCTCTATTGCAGATCACAATTATGTTCACATTTTAGCGGCAAGCGAAACAATGGCATATATAGCAGACGTCGCGAAAGCAGACGCCGCAATTACGGATGCGGCTGATGGCGTTTGGATCAATTTAACGGCTAACGACGACCCAAGCTTGGGTCCGTGGTCGGTGACCAAACTCGATTTGACCGGGACTTTTGGAAGCGCAACACTAAACAGTAATGCCGCCAACGGTGTCTGGTATTCGCCCGGCAACGCATTCAACTACTTGAGCGTCGGCGAGGCTGCGACCGATACCTTCGCCTACACTGTCAGTGACGCTCAGGGAGACACGTCGACCGCGCAGGTCACGGTCACGATAACGGGCGTCAATCTCGCCCCAGTCGCGGTCGCGGACACGGCTGCCGCGACCGCTCAGCAGCCGGTCTCGATCAACGTCCTCGCCAACGACACCGACCCTAACAAGGACGACACGCTTTCAGTGACGTCGCTGAACCTGGCAGGCACGCTGGGCACGGCGACGCTCGCGGCCGGCTCGCCCCTCTACTCGCCCGGCAGCGCGTTCAACTGCCTCAGCGTTGGGGAAACGGCGACCGACCGCTTCAGCTACGCCGTCTCCGACGGTCACGGCGGCACCGCGACCGCGACGGCGACGGTAACCGTGGCAGGTACGAACCTGCCGCCGGTCGCGCATCCCGATGCGGCGGCAACCGACGCGCAGCATGGGGTCTGGGTCAATCTCACCGGCAACGACACCGACCCGAACCGCCACGACGTGCTGGCCGTCACCGCGGTCGGGCTGACCGGCGCGAAGGGCAGCGCGGCGCTCGTCAAGGGTTCCACGAACGGCGCTTGGTACACGCCGGGCGCGGCGTTCAATTATCTCAGCGTGGGCGAGACCGCGACCGACACGTTCACCTACACGATTTCCGACGGGCATGGCGGGACCGCCACCTCCACCGCGACGGTAACGGTGACGGGCGTCAATCTGCCGCCGGTGGCGAACCCGGATGCGGCGGCGACGGACGCGCAGCACGGCGTCTCGATCAACCTCGCCGCCAACGACACCGACCCCAACAAGGACGACACGCTTTCGGTGGCGTCGGTGAACCTGGCGGGCACGCTGGGCACGGTGACGCTCGTCGCCGGCTCGCCCGGCACGGTGCTCTACGCGCCCGGCGCCGCGTTCAATTATCTCAGCGTGGGCGAGACCGCGACGGATCGCTTCAGCTACACCGTCTCCGACGGTCAGGGCGGCACGGCGGCATCGTACGCCGCCGTCACGGTGACCGGGGTGAACTTGGCTCCGGCGGCAACGCCGAACACGGCGGCGACCGACGCGCAGCACGGCCTCTGGCTCAACCTGACCGCCAACGATACGGACCCGAACCGTCACGACACGCTCGCAATGTCGGCCGTGGATGTGTCCTCCACCAAGGGCAGCGTGGTGAGCAACCCGAATGCGACGAACGGCGTGTGGTATTCCCCGAACGGCGCGTTCAACTACCTCAGCGTGGGCGAGACCGCGACCGACACGTTCACCTACACGATCTCCGACGGACATGGCGGCACCGCCACGTCCACCGCGACGGTTACGGTGACGGGCGTCAATCTGCCGCCGGTGGCGAACCCGGATGCGGCGGCGACGGACGCGCAGCATGGTGTCGCGATCAACCTCGCCGCCAACGACGCCGATCCGAACCGCGACGACACGCTTTCGGTGGCGTCGGTGAACCTGGCGGGCACGCTGGGCAAGGTGACGCTCGTCGCCGGTTCGCCCGGCACGGTACTCTACTCGCCGGGCGCCGCGTTCAATTATCTGAGCGTCGGCGAGACCGCGACGGATCGCTTCAGCTACACCGTCTCCGACGGTCACGGCGGGACGGCCACATCGTCCGCCACCGTCACCGTGACCGGGGTCAACCTGGCACCCGTGGCAACGCCGAACGCGGCGGCGACCGACGCGCAGCACGGCCTCTGGCTCAACCTGACCGCCAATGATACGGACCCGAACCGCCACGACACGCTGGCCGTGTCGGCGGTGGATCTGTCATCCACCAAGGGCAGCGTGACGAGCAATCCGAACGCGACGAATGGCGTCTGGTACGCCCCGAACGCCGCGTTCAACTACCTTAGCGCGGGCGAGACCGCGACGGACAGGTTCACCTACACGATCTCCGACGGCCACGGCGGCACCGCGAGCGCGCCGGTGACCGTCACGGTGACGGGCGTGAACCTGTCCCCGGTCGCTGCTCCCGGCACGGCGGCGACGGACGCGCAGCATGGCGTCTCGATCGATCTGACCGCCGACGTAAGCGATCCGAACCGGGACGACACGCTCTCGATCACGTCGTTGAACCAGACCGGCACGCTCGGGAGTGCAAAGCTGAACCCCACGGTGCCGGAGGGGGTCATCTACTCACCCGGATCGGCGTTCAACTATCTCAGCGTCGGCGAGACCGCGACGGACCGTTTCAGCTACACGGTTTCCGATAACAACGGCGCGACAGCCACCTCGTCCGTCACGGTGACGGTTACGGGCGCGAACCTCTCGCCGATCGCGACGCCCTTCAACGCCACCACCGACGCCGATCACGGCATGTGGCTGAACCTGCACGCCAACTTCAGCGACCCGAACCGGCACGACGTCCTGTCCATCACCTCGCTCGACCTCGACGGGACCAAAGGCACGGTGACGCTCAACGCCGGTGCCGACAGCGGCGTCTGGTATTCGCCGGGACTCGCGTTCCAGGGTCTCGCCGCGGGGCAGAGCGGGACCGACAGCTTCACCTACACTGTCTCGGACGGACATGGCGGGAGTACCACCGGCACCGCGACCGTCACCGTCAGCGCTTCGGGCAGCAGCGTGATACCCGGCCGCGCGTTCTATGTCGCGACGAACGGCAACGACAACTGGTCGGGACGCCTCGCCCAGCCGAACGCCGCGGGCACGGACGGGCCGTTCGCCACGCTCACCGCGGCGCGCAACGCCATGGAGGCCGATCTCACCACCCAGACCACCTATATCGAAGGAGGCGACTACTACCTGAGCGGCGCGCTCAACCTTACCCTCAAGGACAGCGGTCAGACCTGGAGCGCCTATGACAGCCATGCCGTCAACATACACGGCGGCACCGCGCTGGCTGGGTGGACCAACCAAGGCAACGGGATCTGGACGATCCGGCCCCCCGCCGGCGCAATGACGCAGGGCGGCGCGATCAACACGCTGTACGTGAACGGCGTCGCCCAGATCGATAGCCGCTTCCCCGATGTCGTGCCGGGCGCGGCGGGGAGCGGCTGGCTCACTGCCTCGGCCAGCCTGCCGGGAGAGAACACCTACACCCAATTCCAGTTCGCGCCGGGCAGCATCCCTCAGTTCACCAGCACGGCGGGGCTCTACGCCGTGGTGTTCTCGCAGAACGGCTGGAGCGACGTCGCCACGCCGGTCGCGTCGATCGATTACACGAGAAACCAGATCACGCTCACCGGTGCCAGCCCCTACACGATCGGAGCGGGAAGCCGGTTCTACCTCTACAATGTGGCCGGACAAGTCAGCACGCCGGGCGAATACTCTTACGATCCCGCCGGCAATGTGCTGACCTACGATGCGCCTGCCGGCTTCGACGGCACCGGCGCCTCGGTGGGTTCGCAGCCGTTGGCGATCGGCATCTACGGCGCGCACAACGTGACCTTGTCGGGGCTGACGATCGGCGACGCCCAGAGCAACGGCTACGGCGTGCAGATTTCCGGGTCGTCAAATGTCACCGTCAAGGACAGCAAGATCGACGACACCGGCACCGGCATCCTCATCGACAGCGGCAGTAACAATGTCCATCTGCTGAACAACGAACTGCTGAACCTGAACTCGTACGGGATCCTGATCACGCCCAGCGCGAACACGATCACCGCCGACGGCAACTACATCCACGACGTCGGCACGCTGACCTCTGGGAGCGGCATCTGGTTCACGGGCTCCTCGAACGACGTGTTCTCGAATAACCTGATCGAGAACATTGCCAAGATCGGCATCGGCGGCGGTTCCGTTCTGGGCGCGAGCGACGCGTCCTACAACGACGTCATCACGCTCAACAAGATCATCGGCGCGAACCAGCAAACCGCCGACGCGGGCGGCATCTACCTCATCGGCCGGCAGCAGGATTCCACTGGCGACACCATCTCCTACAACACCGTCTCCGGCACGTCGTCCTTGCCGCCCGGATCGCTGACCGCGCCGTCCGCCGGCATCGGCGCCGGCATCTATCTCGACGATTTTGCCAGCGGCGTGACGGTTCTCGGCAACCTGCTGCAAGGCAACGTGGACGGCATCCGCGTGCATCTCGGTTCGGACAACACGATCGGCCACAACGTGACCACCGGCTCCACGGTCAGCGCGCTCGTGCTGGACGGGGCCAACAAGACCGGCATTACCGCGCTGCGGCCGCCGTCCGGAAACACGTTCGACAGCAACACCGTCTATGTCGACCAGCCCGGCTCGATCGCGGCGCTCATCGTCGATGCGCTGGCCGGCGCCAGCTGGTCGGGGGACATCTATGGCGGCCCGGCGATCGGGGCGCAGCCCTTCAACGTCGATATCGCCGGCGGGACGGCCGGCGAGACGTTCGCGCAATGGCAGTCGCTCGGCTTCGACACGACCTCGCTGGCGCCCTCTGCCGCCATGACCCTGGCGGCGGCGCTGGCCAACCTGCCCTCGGGGTGATGGGCGCGCTGGCGAGCGCCCCCTGCATCAAACGCTTTCCGGCTGACGCTCCGCAAGCGCGGGAAACGCGGTTCCGGCGGTCCAGGCGACGCGGCCCGGCGTGCCGCAGGCGGGGCAGGCCGGACGCCAAGCCGCGAGCTGGGTCCCGCAAGCCTCGCACCGCCATACCGGATCAGGCGGCGCGTTCGCGGCCCGACGCAACGCGTCGCGTTGGGCCGTCCTGTGCTGCTCGTCATCCCCTTCGGCTGCCGCGATGTCGGCGAGCAGGGTCCACAGCCGGCGCTGATCGAAGCCGGCGTCACGCGCGAGCTCGGCGTGGCGGCGCGCCTCCCCGGTCAGACCGGCCTCCAGCGAGGCGCGCGCGACGGCGAGATGGCTTTCGGGGTGATCGGGGTTCTCCTGCGCCAGGCGCTTGGCCTCGTACACGCGGTCGAGTGCGGCGGGCAGCGGCTCCCAGACAAAGGCCGCGAGATCCGGATGCGGAGCGCGGGCCCAGGTCCGCCGCATGACGTCGAGGGCGCGGTCGGAGCGCCCCATCTGGCGCAGGCGGCGGCCGTAGGCGAGGGCGGCCGGCGTGAGGGCCGGATCCTCGTCCCAGGCCTGCTTGGCCAAGCGCAGGGCGCGCGTGGCGTCCGGTTCCGCGTCGGCCGCGGCGGCGGCGAGTGCGGCCTTCGGCTGGTCGGCGTCGGTGAGGGCCAGCGCTTCGGACCAGGCGCCGGTGCGCGTCGCGAGCACGCGCCGCTCGCCGCGCAGCCAGGCGGCCCCGGGGTGCGCCTGTTCGGCTTGGCGCGCCAACGCGGCCGCCTCGGTCCAGTCCTGCCGCGCGATCGCCTGCCGCAGCAGCCCTTGCAGCCCGAGGAACGACGCCTGCGGGTTTTCCGTCAACAGCTTGTAAGCCGCCTCGGCCTCGCCCTCCTGACCGGCGAGGCGGCCGGCCTCGGCTGCCAGCAGCAGCGTTTGCGGCGTGTCGCCGAGCAGCTTGCGCGACCGTGCCGCTTCGCGCCGCGCCCCCCCGGGCTCGCCCGCGCCGAGCGCCAGCAGCGTCCGGGTGATCGCGAGTTCGCCCTGCCGCCGCCGCCGTTCCAGCCGCCAGCGGCGTGTGGTGCGCGGCGAGGCGAGCAGCACGCCGACCAGCCGGACGACGAGGTACAAGACCAGGAACAGCACCAGCAGCCCGAGCGCGGTGACGGAGGCGCGGGCCTCGTACGCGTAGCCGCCGATCTCGGCGCTCACCGTGCCCGGCAGACCGGCGAGCGCCCAGGCGATCGCGAGGACGATCGCCGCCGCGATCAGGATGCCGATGACCCGGAGCATCAGGCGCGGGCGGCCAGGGTGGCGAGTGCCGCCCGAGCGTCGAGCAGCGACCTGGCTTGCGCCGTCCACTCCGCCATCGCCTGCGCGGCGGGGCCGGAGAGGCCATCGAGGGCGGCGACGGCGCCGGCCAGATCCCCCGCCCCGAGCGCGCGGCGCGCGCGGGCAACGACGCCGGCGGCCGGATCGCCGACGACCACGCGGTCGCCCTCGCGCACGGTCACCAGATCCTGCGCGCGGGTCCACATGCGATCCAGGAAGGGCCGGCCCTCGGTCGGCGGACGGCTGGCCTCCTCGGCCGCTCGGGCGGCGGCGGGGAAGGAAAGCCGCAACCCCGCCTCGGTCGGCGGCTTGGCCTGCGCGAAGCGGGCGAGCGGCGGCGGCGCGCCGGGGATGTCGCCCAGCGCCTGCCCGGCGTCGAGTGCCGCCTGCGCGGCCTGGATGCGGCCGATCCGGCCCGCCTTGTCGGCCAAGCCGGAGACCTGGCCCGCCTGCTTCTCGACCACGTCGACGCGCTTGTCGGTTGCCTGCACCTGCCCGGCCAGGCCGGACAGGTCGGCGGCGTCATGCTGCAACGCGCCGATGCGGCCGTCCGCCGCGTCGATCCGGTTGCCGAAATTGGTCTCCAGGCCCTGCTGGCGCGTCGCCAGCTGGTCTTCCCGCCCGGCCAGCGCGTCGATCCGCGCGGCGAGTGCGGCGAGGTCGACCCGGGTGGCCACGTCGCCCGGAAGCTGCGGCCGCTGCTCGAGCGCCGTGACTTTCTGATCGAGCCCCGTCGCTTGCTGCTGCAGCGCCGTGACGTTCTGGTCGAGGCCGGTGACCCGCTGGTCGAGCGGCGCGAGATCGGGGCCTTGCCGGTGCTCGAGCGCGCCGATGCGCGCCTCGACCGGCTTGAGGTCGGGCGGCTGCGGCACGGGACGTTGCTCAAGCTGCGCCACGTGCTGCTCCAGGGCCTGCACATGCTGCTGCAGGGCGGCGATCTGCGCCGGATCGATCCGCGGCTGCGTGGGTTGCAGCGCCGGGTTCTGCCAGAGCCAGATCACGGCGGCGGCAAGGATGACGAACCCGGCCGCGTAGAGCACGGGTACCGGGTTCAGGCGCCGGTGCAATGCAGCCGGTTCGTCTTGCGGCGGGGCCGGTTGCGGCCGGTCGAGCGGCGGCAGGGTAGGGGGTTCTTTCATCGCAGTAGCGCCAGCATCTCGTCCTGGGTGGGCCGGGCGGCGATTCGGATGGTCCGCCACGGCAAGCCGCTTAATGCCACGCCGGCGGGCGGTCCGATAGCCAAGGCCTCGACCCCTTCCGCCCGCTGCGCGCGCGCGGCCGTGCCGATCAGGCTCGCGAACACCCGCGCGGTCTCCGCCGAGAAGAACATGGCCGCGCGCAAGCAAAGTCCGTCGAGCGCACGGCGCGCCGCTTCCGGGAGGCCGTCCACGGGGCGAGCGGCGTAGACCTCTCGGCGGATCACGTCGAACCCCTGCGCCCGCAGCGCCTCGGCCAGCGCCTCGCCCTGGCCCGCGCCGCTCGCCAGCAGCAGCGGCGGACCCGATGGCGAGAGGCGGCTGGCGACCAGGGATGCCAGTGCGTCGGCGTCGCCGTCGGCGCTCTCGACCGTGGCGAAGCCGGCCGCGCGGGCGCGGCGCGCGGTCGCGTCGCCCACCGCGAGGAGCGGCAAGCCGCGCCACCTCGGCGGGATGGCGGCGATCGCGTTGCCGCTGGTCGCCAGGATCGCGTGCAATCCGCCGGGGTCCGGGAGCTCGGTCGCCAAGCTCTCGATCGTCAGGACGGGTGCGACGACCGGGACCAGCCCCATGGCGGCGACGCGGTGCGCGGTGCCGGAGGCGCCCGGCTCGGGCCGGGTGATGAGAACCGCGTTGCGGGATTCAGGCAAAGATGTCGCGGGGCGAATCGGCCCGCAGGCTGGCGCCGAGCTCGGCGCCGAGCCGCGTGGCGTCCGCCTTGGCGCCGTGCGCGCTGCGCTTGAGCAGGAATGTTCCGTCGGCGCGTGCCACCAGGCCGGTCAAGTGCAGCTCGCCGGTCGGCAGCAGCCGGGCGTAGCCGCCGATGGGCGTGCGGCACGACCCGTCCAGCTCGGCGAGCATGGCGCGCTCGGCGTTGGCGACGGCTCTCGCCTCGGCATCCTCGATGCCGGCGAGCAACGTGAGCAGCGCCGCATCCGCCGCGCGAACCGTCACGCCCACGATGCCCTGGCAGGCGGACGGCACCATCGCTTCCGGGTCCAGCACTACCGAGGCGTGCGCCTCGAGCCCGAGCCGCTTGAGCCCGGCGAGGGCGAGCAGCGAGGCGGCGCACGCGCCCTCGGCCACGCGCGCGAGCCGGGTCTGCACGTTGCCCCGCAGCAGGGCCATGCGCAGGTCGGGCCGCGCGTGCAGCAGCTGCGACTGGCGGCGCACCGACGAGGAGCCGACCACCGCCGCCGCCGGCAACGCGGCGAACGGGTCGGCCGCGTCGGGCGCGGCGCAAGCCGGCCCGAGGATCAGCGCGTCGCGCGCGTCCTCGCGCTGGAGGGTGCAGCCGAGCACGATGCCGGGCGGCAGCGTGGTCTCCAGGTCCTTGAGGCTGTGCACGGCGAAGTCGACCCGCCCGTCGGCGAGCGCCTCGTGGATCTCCTTGGCGAACAGGCCCTTGCCGCCGATTTCGGCCAGCGGCCGGTCCTGCACCGCGTCGCCGGTGGTGCGGATCTGGTGCTCCTCGAAGACGTGCGGCGCGCCGGTCGCGGCGCAGTAGGCGCGGATGCGGTCGAGGAAGTCGCGTGTCTGCACCAGCGCGAGCGGCGATCCGCGCGTGCCGACGCGCAGCGATGCCCGGTTCGGCGACGAGGAGGGTGCGCACGTCATCCGCGTGTCCTATTACGCTCTCCCTGTTGAGGGAAGGCGATCGCGATGCGGCCCGGCCCGGTATTGGGCATCGAAACCTCCTGCGACGAGACGGCGGCCGCGGTGCTCGACGCGGACGGGCGCGTGCTTGCCGAGGCGGTGCTGAGCCAGGAGCGCGAGCACGCGGCCTTCGGCGGCGTGGTGCCCGAGATCGCGGCGCGCGCGCACCTCGCGCATCTGCCCACGCTGGTCCGGCAGGTCGTGCAGCGAGCCGGCCTGCGGTTCGCCGATCTCGCCTGCGTCGCGGCCAGCGCCGGGCCGGGCTTGATCGGCGGCCTGATCGTGGGCAGCGGAGTCGCCAAGGGCATCGCGATCGCCAAAGGGCTCCCCTATGTCGCGGTCAACCATTTGGAGGCGCACGCGCTTACCGCGCGGCTTCCCGGCCTGGTCTCCGGCGGCGCGCCGTTCCCGTATCTGCTGCTGCTGGTGTCGGGCGGGCATTGCCAGTGCATCGCCGTCGAGGGGGTGGGCGCGCACCGCCGGCTCGGCGGCACCTTGGACGACGCGGCGGGCGAGGCGTTCGACAAGGTGGCCAAGCTGCTCGGCCTGCCCTGGCCGGGCGGGCCGGCGCTCGAACGGCTCGCCGCGAGCGGCGATCCGCGGCGCCACGCCTTCCCGCGCCCCCTTCTGGGTCGGCCGGGTTGCGATTTCAGCTTCTCCGGACTCAAGACCGCCGTCGCGCAGGAGGTGGCGCGCCAGCCGCCGGGCGCGCTCGATGCCAAGGTGGCCGCCAACATCGCGGCCTCCTTCCAGGCGGCGGTGGCGGCGGTGCTGGCGGATCGCGCCGGCAACGCCATGCGCGCGTTCGGCCGCCAGACGCTGCTGGTCGTCGCCGGCGGCGTGGCGGCCAACCGGACGATCCGCGAGGCTTTGGAGACCCGCGCCCGGGCCGCCGGGTTCCGCTTCGCCGCCCCTCCGCCACGCTTCTGCACCGACAACGCGGTGATGGTCGCTTGGGCGGGGCTGGAACGCTGGCGGCTCGGCATGGTCGATCCGCTCGATTTCGCGCCCCGTCCACGCTGGCCCCTGGAGGCGCTTAGCGGGACGGGGCTCTAGTCGCTCGTGCGGCGCGCCTACTCGGGGTGCGTGACACTAAAAGCCTCAAGTATCGACAGTTCCATGGCGAGGGGGACGCGAGCATGTCTTCAAACGGCCCGTTACTCGGGGAACAGCACGTAGCGCGTGCCGTCGAAACGGGCGAGGCGCATCGTCTTCAGCGGACGGTAGTCGGTCGGGCTGGTGCTCACCGTGACGCCGGGCAGCAGCATGGTGAAGCTCACGTCGTGCATGTTGGTCGCCGTCTTGAGGATGTTCTCGCGCGACAGGTCGTTGCCGGCGTGCTTCAGCACCCAGACCAGCGCCTCGGCCATGTTGTAGCCGTACCAGGTCGAGGCGTCCTGCACCTCGTTGTCGCGCGCGTATTTCTCTTGCCAGGCGAAGAACGCCTTCACGCCCGGGTCGTCCTTCCACTGCGGATCGGTGGCGTCCTTGAGGTAGAACGCGGTGACGATGCCCTTGGTCTTCTCGAAGCCGACCGACTGCAGCACCGGCTTCACCGTGCTGCCGTTGGAATCGACGATGTGCAGCGGATGCCAGTCGAGATCGACCACCTTGCGGATGCCGAGGGCGGCGAACTTGGGCGTGCTCGCCTCGACGAACACGTTGCAGCCGGCCTGCTGCGATTCGATTACTTGCGAATCGACCGTCGGATCGGACGTCTCGTAGGACAGCGCCTTGACGATCAGCTTGTCGGCCTTGTCGCCGAACGCGTCCTTCAAACCATTGAGGTAGTCGCGGCCGAGGTCGTCGTTCTGGTAGAGGATGCACACCTTGGCATCGGGTTTGCTGGCGAGGATGAACTTGCCGTACATCTGCCCCTCGACCCGGTAATTCGGCTGGAAGGGAATGCTCCAGGGGTATTCCTTCGGGTCGACGAACATCGACGCGCCGGAGCCGAGCCAGATGTCTGGCACCTTCTTCTGGTTGAGGTATTTGCGGATCGCGGTGTTGGGCGCGGTGCCGATCGTCTGGAACATGATCGCGACCTGCTCCTGCTCGACGAGCTTGCGGGTCTGCTCGATCGTCTTGGGCGGGCTGTAGCTGTCGTCGAGCTGGATCAGGTCGATCTTGCGGCCGTTCACGCCGCCCTGCTCGTTGATCATGCGGATATAGGCGGCTTCGGCGGTGGCGATCTTGGCGTAGGCGCTGGCCGGGCCACTGAACGGCGCCGTCTGGCCGACCTTGATCTCGGTCGCCGTCACCCCCGGCATCGTCTGCGCCGCCGCCGGCAGCGCGGCGGTTGCGAGCATTGCGGCAAGCACGGCTTGAATACGAAGCCGCATCGTCATGTCGTTTTCTCCGTTGATCCGGGCGATGTTTTTCAGATTGGGGACTGGCCGGCAAGGGAATCGTGCCGCCCCCGCGGTTTACTCTTTTGGGAATCGAAACTTATACCAAGTCTCGGAAACGCTGACTCCTGCCGACAAGACTCGTCATTGCGAGGAGCTCTTGCGACGAAGCAATCCAGGGCGGCCACCGGCATCGTCCCGTTGCCGTGGATTGCCACGCCGCCAAGCGGCGGCTCGCAATGACGCGGCGGGTTCTCGTCAATGCGACTTGGTAATTAACGCGCGACCCGCAGCTTCTTGGTTAAACGCTAGTAGTGGAAACCGGACGGAAGCGTCTGGCCGAGACCCCGCGCTGTTTGGCGCGAACGGCCGAACGCAAGGATTCCCGTCGTCCGATCCCATTCACTGGAGCGACGTCCTCGCCTTATAGTTAAATAATCGCAACAAAACCGGCGTGCGAAGGCTCGCCCTACGGAGCCGCGCCGGCGGGGCGCCAGCGCAACCAAGCCAGGCCAGACGATCGCGGGATGCGGGACCGACGCGCCCGGATCGCCCCTTGCGCGGCCGCGTCACGCCCGCGTCCCGGAGAGCCCCTTGCCGGAGAGCCCCTTGCCGGCGAGCCCGGTGCCGGCGCTCGTTCCCTTGCGACGGCCGGCGTCAGCGCCGGGCCGGGCGCCACGCCGAGCATCCGGCACAGCGGCCGAAGCACGCGCCCCGCTCGGGGCGTGGCGGCGAGCAAGGCGGCAACACCGGGATCGGACAGCAGGTGTTGAAGCTGCGCGCCATGGCAGGCCGCCCCGGGGACCAGCCGGACCAGCCAGGCAAACCCGCCGGGCAGCCCGGGGTGCAGCCGCTCGCGCGAGCCGAACGGCCGGGGGCCGGACGGCCGGGGGACGCCGCGCGATGGCGGCGCCCCGGCGTCGGCCCGTCCGGCGAGGCAGGCGAAACGGGCCGCCATGCGGCGCAGCCGGCTCCAGACCAGCACCAGCAGCGGCGCCAACGCCCGGTCCGCCGCGGCCCGCGACGCCACCGCCCGGCACAGCCCCGCGATGATCGGGGCGAGGCGGTCAGCCAGAGCAGGCACGGTGAAGGGCGAGGGGCAAGTCACGAACAAAATAAGAACACAACCGACGCGCGTTGTCAACTGCCGCGATGCAACGCTTCGTCGGAACAGCGACCGAGACCGGATCGGCGCCCATTCCACTAGACTTCAATGACACAGGACCGTCGTCAGCGCGCGACGGAATGCTTCCGGATACGATAGAGCGCCGCCATGTCGTTGCGAACGAGGAGTTCGAGATCGTCGGGCAGGAATCTGCCCGGGTCCGGCAGACCGCCAGCGTTCTCGACAAGTACATAGTCGAAAGTCCCGCGCCAGTCGGCGAGGAATGGCATCTCCCGGAGCGTGTCCGCGGAAATGCCCTTGGATTCGAGGTCGCGGTAACTCGTTACGCGGCCCGCAGGGGCGCTCGCATCCCGATACGCTGGCTGCACCCGCCAGGGCTGCTGCGACGGGAGGGCGAACTCGCCTTGCCAGAATGCCTTTTGCTCGATGACAAGAAGTGCCGGCAGATGCCAGTAGCTCGAGGCCAGATGCGTGATATGGCGCGAGAGCGGAATCCGGCGCCAATACTGCGGGTTGTCCTGCGTCGTTACATCAACGGCCAGCACCCGCTGGCCCGGCCGGACCGGCGCGATCGCCTGCCGGAGCAGGCTTGCGTCGTCGGTGGAGCGCGCCCACGTGACATCGAGGACCGCCATGCGGACCAGGAACAGCGTGGCGAGAAGGGCGAAGACGGCCCGCGTCGTCCAGCGCCCGGCGAAGCCCGGGATGAAGCCGGCGAACAGCAGGAAACCCGCCATGACCGGGAACCGGCTATCGATGAATTCGCCGTCCTTCACGCTGAACGGGGCGGCGGCGTAGGCTGCCGCGATCGCCGCGAGACAGAGCAGCGTCGGCGGGGACACGCGACTTCGTGGCGATAGCAGACAAGAGCCGACCACCCCGAGGACACACAGGCCGGTCACGAAGTCGAGCGCCGGCACGTAGTTGAAGAACGGCGTGAAGATGCCGACGGCCTTGTCCCGTACCCCCAGCCACGAGGCTTGGCCAGCGGTGCCTGTGAAAGGCGCCGACAGCAGAAGGATCGATGGAACGGCGAACACCGCGGCAAGCCGCAAGCCGGCATGGAGGATCGCCGAAGCAGCGGGTCCGTGCTGCAACTCGGAGCGGACGTAAAATGCCTCGTGGGACGCAAGCAGGAGGCTGAGAAACAGCAGGCCGAAGATGTGGAAGAAGAACAGGGGCACTGCGAGCACGGCCACGCCGATCACGGTCGAGCGGGGGAACGCGGGACGGAAACGGACCCATCCGGCCGCAAGCCAAAGTGCTGCGCCAACGGCGAACTCGAAGTTCATGAAGCCCATCAGCAGCAGGCCGTTGTAGGCCGCGAGACCCGCGAGGATCTGCCAATACGAGCGCACGCCGAACAATGCCCGGCTGTAGGCGATGGCGCCGGTCACCGGCAGCAGGATGCAACTTGCCAGCATGAGCTTGCCGGCCCAGTAGACCGGCATGACCCGCATCAACGCCGGGACCAGCAGATCGATCGCCAAGTTCGGCAGCAAGTCCCAGTGCGCGACATACATGCGGCTCAGTCCAGGGTCCTGCGGATGCGCCAGGACGAACATGCGCGCCAAGTGGTTCGGGTAATCGACCAGCGGCGGAACGTCCACCAGGAGAAGCGGCGCGATCAGGATGAGCAGCAGCAAGCCCAGCGCACTGCGCCAAGCCTGCGCCGAGGGAGCGCACTGGCTCTCGGCAGACACGCTCTCCCGCCTGATTGGATCAGCCGTCGCGCCAGTGGCCGGGCCGCTCGTCACCGCGTCTCGAGCTCCGGCGGACGGTGGCGGAGTGAACGCGCTAGCGCGTCGGCCGGGGCGGGTCCTGCGTGTAGTCGTAGAAGCCGCGTCCCGTCTTCCGGCCGAGCCAGCCGGCCTCGACGTATTTCACCAGCAGCGGGCAGGGCCGGTACTTGCTGTCCGAGAGGCCCTCGTAGAGCACCTGCATGATCGACAGGCAGGTATCGAGCCCGATGAAATCGGCAAGCTCCAGCGGCCCCATCGGGTGATTGGCGCCGAGCTTCATCGAGGTGTCGATCCCCGCAACCGAGCCGACGCCCTCGTACAGCGCGTACACCGCCTCGTTGATCATCGGCACCAGGATGCGGTTGACGATGAACGCCGGAAAATCCTCGGCGACGGCGGCGGTCTTGTTCAGCTTGCGGGCCAACGCCATGACGGCCTGGAAGGTCGGCTCGTCGGTGGCGATGCCGCGGATGACCTCCACCAGCTTCATCACCGGCACCGGGTTCATGAAGTGCATGCCGATGAACTTCTCGGCGCGGTCGGAATTGGCGCCGAGCCGGGTGATCGAGATCGACGAGGTGTTGGAGGCCAGCAGGCAATCCGGACCGAGATGCGGGGTCAGCGACTTGAGGATCGCGCGCTTGACGTCCTCCTTCTCGGTCGCCGCCTCGATGACGAAGTCGCAGCCGCCGAACAGCGCGTAGTCGGTGCCGGTGGTGATCCGCTCGAGCGCGGCATCGCGGTCCTCGGCGGTGACGATCTTGCGGTTGACCTGGCGCTCCATGTTCCTGGCCATGGTCGCCATCGCCCGCTCGACCGCCGCTTCGTTGACGTCCACGAGCACCACCGGCAGGCCGGCGAGCGCGCAGACATGGGCGATGCCGTTGCCCATCTGGCCGGCGCCGATCACGCCGACGTTGGCGATGTCGGGCGCTTCAGAAAGCAACGGCCCCGATGAAGGGGCCGTCCTGACGTCCACCGTCATTCAGGACTGCTCCAATTCCTTGGCCAACTCGGGCAGCGCGTTGAACAAATCCGCCACCAGGCCGTAATCCGCCACCTGGAATATGGGCGCTTCCTCGTCCTTGTTGATCGCCACGATCACCTTGCTGTCCTTCATGCCCGCGAGGTGCTGGATGGCGCCCGAGATGCCGACCGCGACGTAGAGCTCCGGTGCGACGATCTTGCCGGTCTGCCCGACCTGATAGTCGTTCGGCACAAAGCCCGCGTCCACGGCGGCGCGCGAGGCGCCCACCGCGGCGCCGAGCTTGTCGGCGATCGGGTCGATCAGCTTGAAGTTGTCGCCGTTCTGCATCCCGCGCCCGCCGGAGACGATGACGCGGGCCGCGGTCAGCTCGGGGCGCTCGCTCTTCGACAGCTCGGCCGAGACAAACTTGGAGTCGCTCGGCAACTCGACATCGGCGGCCTTCTCCACCGTCGCCGAGCCGCCCTCGGCCGGCGCCGGGTCGAAGCTGGAAGCGCGGACGGTGATGACCTTGATCTTGTCGGACGACTTCACCGTCGCCATCGCATTGCCGGCGTAGATCGGGCGGACGAAGGTGTCGGCGTCGACCACCTCGGCGATGTCGCTGATCGGCTGCGCATCCAGGAGTGCCGCGACCCGGGGCATGACGTTCTTGCCGACCGCCGTCGCGGCGGCGAGCAGGTGCGTGTAGTTCGGCGCCAGCGCGACCAGCAAGGCCGCGAGCGGTTCGGCGAGCGCGTGGTCGAACCCCGGCGCGTCGGCCACCAGCACCTTGGCGACACCGGACAGCTTTGCGGCGGCCTCGCCGACGGCCGCGACGTCGCTGCCGGCGACCAGGGCATGGACCTCGCCGAGCTTGCCGGCGGCGGCGATGGCGCTGCGCGAGGGCTGCTTGATGCCGCCGGCGTCGTGGTCGAGCAGGACGAGGGACGTCATTGGATCACCTTCGCTTCGTTGCGCAGCTTGTCCACCAGTTCGGCGACCGAGCCCACCTTCTTGCCGGCCTGACGCTTGGCGGGCTCGACCACCTTCAGCACGGTCAGCCGTGGCGCCGGGTCGACGCCGAGGTCGGCCGGCTTGATGGTCTCGATCGGCTTCTTGCGCGCCTTCATGATGTTGGGGAGGCTCGCGTAGCGCGGCTCGTTGAGGCGTAAATCGGTGGTGACGATCGCCGGCAGCGACAGCGCCACGGTTTCGAGCCCGCCATCCACTTCGCGGGTCACGGTGATGCCGTCGCCCTCGATCGTCACCTTGCTGGCGAAGGTGCCCTGCGGCCACCCAAGGAAGGCGGCGAGCATCTGGCCCGTCGCGTTCATGTCGTCGTCGATCGCCTGCTTGCCCAGAATGACGAGCTTGGGCTGCTCCTTGTCGACGATGGCCTTGAGCAGCTTCGCCACCGCGAGCGGCTGCAACTCGACGTCGGTCTCGACCAGGATCCCGCGATCGGCGCCCATCGCCAGCGCCGTGCGGATCGTCTCGGAGCACTGGGCCACGCCCATCGAGACCGCGACGATCTCGGTGACGACACCTTTTTCCTTGAGCCGCACCGCCTCCTCGACGGCGATTTCGTCGAACGGGTTCATCGACATCTTGACGCCGGCAAGTTCCACGCCGGTGCCGTCCGATTTCACGCGCACCTTGACGTTGTAATCGACAACGCGCTTGACCGGGACCAGGATCTTCATGCGAAACCGTGCCGTTTCCAGGAGCTAGGCGCAGCTTTGGCAGGCATCGGACGGTCCACCTCCGGGCCGGCCGCCCTGCTCACGCCTGCCATTGACAAGGGCCGGAAACTGGCAGGGGCCAGGGGCGCTGTCAAACCCGCGACGGGCAACCCGGCGACGGGCAACCCGGCGACGGGCGCTCACGATCGCAGCAACGCCATCAGGATGAAGAACAGCACCAGCGCGCCGGCTTGCAGGAGCACTCTCCAGCGCATCAGCGCATTGGACCTGAGCGGATCGCCGCCGCCGCGCACCAGGCCGATCATGCCGGCGAACAGGACACCGAGCGTGCCCAGCATCATCGCGACGAGCAAGACGGTTAACATGGTCTTCACCAGGCTGACATAGGCGAGATGGCCGCGTTGTGCACCCTTGACCCCCCCCCGGATTTCCCCAGCCCTCGCCCCGCGTGTTGTCCCCGCCGCAACCCTATGCTCGGTCGCCC
>JAABUQ010005475.1_pt1 | contig 20201 bp, 17 predicted proteins | sample 5560001 | NCBI WGS metagenome assembly JAABUQ01 (sample SAMN10711888, study PRJNA513371) | rock metagenome | isolation source: Antarctica rocks | place: Antarctica: Victoria Land, Finger Mt nord | collected 2015-12-18
CACTCTCAAGAATCAATGCGCGAAAGAAACCAGAGAATGCCGTATAGAGCGCGATACGCCCACCCATCGAGTAGCCAAGCAGGATTGCCTCGCCCTTGTGAACTCCCAATGTATCCAGCACAGCCAGGATATCAGCCTGACATTGTTCTATTGTATACCGTCGCGGGTCTAATGGTGCGTCCGATAGCCCATGTCCGAGCATTTCCAGGGCGATAACGCGAAATCCGTCATGTGCTAACGTCTCAAGATGTCTACCCCAACTTGCAGCGCTTCCTGTAAAACCATGTAGGAGAACGAGTGTGGGAGGGGCATCCCCTTGCGGGTGCCCTGGTTTCAACCCTTCAACGATTTTGACGCCAATTGAAACGCCATTAACATGTATATGCGTTGTCATTCATTTTCCAAGTATTGGAGTCAAGGCCTGTGCGACGCTTTGCCACAACTGCCGATGCATATGTACATTGCTTTCACGCTCCGTCGGAACCTCGACGATATGCAAACCTCCATCGTGCATGCCACGCTGCACTGCTCCGCGGAATTGTTCCCAATCGGAGACGCGCTGATAGTGTCCACCATACAGAGAAGCCGCGTGACTGAAATCTAAACCGATGGGTGTACCGAAGAGTTGCTCAAAATGCTCTGGATAGTCAGCTTGCGGCAGAAATGAGAAGATGCCACCACCATCATTATTGATAACAATGATCGTCAGGTTGAGCTTGTGCAATTTCGCGGCAAGCAACCCATTCATATCGTGAAAAAAAGAAAGATCACCGAGCACAAGAACATTCGGACCATGAGCAATCGCACTTGCTCCTAAAGCACTTGAGATGATACCATCAATGCCATTTGCGCCACGATTGCCCAGAATGCGTAGAGAGCGTTCGCTCCCCCAAAAAAACGTATCAAGGTCACGGACAGGCATACTATTTCCCGTATAGAGCATGGCGCTCTCTGGCAAAAGGTGTGTCAGTTCGGTAAAGACACGTCCCTCAAACATCGCAGTAAAATCTTGAAGAGTTGCTTGCAAAGCTTGCCTTGTATATTCCTCCGCTTGTTTCCATAGTGCTAGCCATTCTGTAGGGACCGATGTAGCAGGTCCTGTATCGGTTGTAACATGCCGCCAAGAAGGACGTGCTACATCGGTCCCTACTGTGAGCGCTTCACACAAAGCTACAGGGTCAACGTGTAGTATCTCTGTTGCGAGTTGCGTTGGTTCCTGCCAATCCTCGTTGCCGTCAATAACAAGCAGTGGACAAGAGGAATAGCGTTTCAGATAGGTAAGCACAGGCTTCGCGGTCGGCATAGCACCGAAACGCAGCACTAGCTCTGGCTGCATGACTTCTACAAATGTGTCTATGCGCAGAAACCCATCATAACTCGTGAGAATGTTGCTCACATCGTGCATGCCGTTACGCATCTGTGAAAGCGGGTCGGCAAGAATTGGATAACCCAGCAGACGTGCCAATTGCACAAGTGGCTCTCGTAACGCCGTATTCTCTTGTGGACCAACGATAATAAGCCCACGCCTTGCTTTAGTGGTCAGATCAATAAGATGTGCAATTGTCGCACTATCGGGTTCGTGCCGTCCGGTATCCCGCACGGTTACATATGGCTCATTGTTGGCACGGCCTAACCATGCAACTGCATCGCGTTGCGCTACTGATGGTAGCGGTTGATCTGCTATGATGGCAGGTGTGAGCGGCTCACGCAATGGAAAATTGAGATGCACTGGACCTGCTGGTATCGCTGTGGCAAGCGCGATTGCTCTGTCTGCAGTGGTACGAATATAGCGTAAAGCTGCATTTGTTGCTTCTGGCAGGGCCACATCAACAAACCATTTAGCATGTGAGCCATACAAATGTGTTTGGTCAATGCTCTGCGGTGCGCCATTTTCGCGTAATTCATGTGGACGATCAGAGGTAAGCACCAGCAGAGGCACATGCGTCAATTTCGCCTCGACAATCGCAGGAAAGAAATTCGTCGCAGCCGTACCAGAGGTACAAAGTAACGCGACGGGTTGACTCAAGCGTTTTGCTATGCCAAGTGCAAAGAAGGCGGCAGAACGTTCATCAACATGCATCCAAGTACGAATGCCTGGTTGTGCAGCACACGCTAGCGCGAGTGGTGTCGAGCGCGAACCAGGACAAATGACAGCGTTGTGTACCCCTGCTCGTTGTAGCTCGTCTACAAATGCACAGATATAGGCGTACGTTGGATTCGCCGCATCGCGAAGAAGTGGTGATATCTCTGAAACTTGTGTCATCATTATCTCAATTCCGCTCCCCTAACCCTCGGAGCATGCCCTGGAGCTTTAAGCATGACTCCTCATACTCGCTTTGTGGGTCAGAGTCGCCGACAATACCGCATCCCGCGAAAAGCGTTGCTTCATGCGCTGCAATCAAGCCAGAGCGGAGCGCAACGGCAAATTCGCCATGACCACCAGCACCAATCCAACCAAGTGGGCCAGCGTACCAACCGCGGTCAAGCCCCTCAACACGTCGAATCGTTGCAAGCGCCTCTTTCCGTGGAAAACCACCAACAGCAGGAGTAGGGTGCAAGTCCGCCATCACGTCAAGAATACAGCGACCTGGTAGTAGTTCACCAACAATTGGCGTCTCTAAATGCTGCACATTTTTAAGCTTGAGCAACTGCGGTGTATCAGAGACGGAGACCGTGCTACAGTGGGCAAGCAACGCCTCGCGTACTTTGGCAACGACAATTGCATGTTCAACGCTATTTTTCTCACTATGCAATAACGCAGCACCTAGTCGTTCGTCGTCTTCCTGTGTTATGCCGCGCGGTGCAGAGCCAGCAAGCGCCATCGTGTGTATCTGTCCGTTCTGTGCCTGCACCAGTCGTTCAGGAGTGGCCCCCACAAAGAAGCGCGCACCACGCTGTAGGGCGAAAATGTAGGTCCCTGGATAGCTCTGACGCAACCTGCTCAAAACAGCACTTATATCGAAAGAAGTCTCAACAGGTAGCGTGACTTGTACGCTACGAGCAAGTACGACCTTTTCAAACAGACCATGCCGAATATTGCTAGCAACTCCAGCAACTTTGTGCATCCATGCAACTGCCGGAAGCGTGTCTTGTAACGAGAGCACTCCTGTCTGTGCTTGATCCTCTATACTTGAGGAATTTCTTATAGACATAATCAAGTGCTGTACATCATTGTTGATGCGACGGAAGCACTGCTCTATATCATCGTCTGCATGAAGTAACACATTTATGGTAAGCGTAGTATGCTCTTTACTATAGCTTAGCAGGAAGCGCGGTAGGATGAGCAAGCCATCGGGGAAGCCCTCCCACAGTTGGGTACGTCTGTTGTTCGGGTCGAAGGCGAAGCCGCCAAAGAATACTGGCCCACGTCCATAAACAGCATTTGTCTCTTGTACATCATCCGTGGAGGAAATCACAGCTTCTTGTAGCAACGCTCGCCATTGCACTGCCGCATCGATAGCACTAGTATTACCTGTTGTCTCAATTGTAGTTTCAGTGCCAATACCAAGAAGTGCAGTCTGTTCAGAAGGTTGCTCCCAAAAGAAAACTTCGCCAAGTCCGGCCTGCTGCACACCAGTGAATGCACGAATAGTATCAAACCTCTCAATTGGCAGCGCAAAACTGGCAACTACACTTTTATGCATCTGTGCTGCACGTATTACCGCATCATGTAGTGTCTCAAACAGTACCGATTTATAACGGTCAAGAAACGTAGTGTATTGTGCTACATGTTCATTAAGAAGTGTATTCATCATAAAAAACATCTATCTATCTGTCGTGTATGCTATCAGCATATTCATATGTTGCAAAGACAAGGACATTCGCAAAGGGATGTCCTTGTCGCCTCTCATTATCATCTGGTACATATTGTAGGGCATATGAGAAGATGATGCAAAAACGAGACCATTAGAGCTTTGCTCGCTCGTATTGCAGCGCCCAGGGGAAATCGTCTCCTAGTGTATGGGCGGCATGCACAGGCCAGTATGGGTCACGCAAGAGTTCACGTGCAAGAGCGATGACGTCAGCTTGACCAGTTTGAATAATTTCGTTGGCCCGCTCTGGCTCAGTAATGAGACCCAATGATAAGCAATAGGCTTAGTCTATACGGAATTTATTGCTGTTTAAATTCTTGAGAAATATGTGGAAATTTAGTTAAACAATTCTCTTACATTTCTTGATTTATCTTAACAGAAGAGGTACAATAGGTAGCATACGTTATGGGATATATTGTCTGAAAGAGACAAGAAAAGCAAAATATCAAGTAGCGGTGACGAGTGGGCCGTGAGGATCAAAGAGAGGAACGCAGAGGAAGTAGATATGCAGGAAACTATGCAGTTATCTGTTGGAGAAACCATTCGCCAAATGCGCCGTCAGCAGAGTCTCACACAGACCGAGTTGGGCGGAGAGCACTTCTCAAAGTCGTATGTAAGCGCGATAGAGCGTGATAAAATTGTGCCTTCTTATGAGGCGTTACACTTTTTTGCAGAACAGTTAGGCCATCATACGGACTACTTTGAAAAGTTTCTGCTGCAAGCAGAAACTATGAAATCCACGCCTATGATGTCTGAAGTACAAGTGCACACCGATCACGAACAACTTGTGCGAGAAAAAGTTCTCCCGCTGCTCGACATTTTACTCGAAGGTACTGAATTATACTCTATGCCTTACTTCGGTGATTTCCCATCCCTCACTCCTGATGCCGCCGCAAAACTTTCGTCTGATGTGCAAGGACGTTATGCCTTTTTGCTGGGATTGATAGCACAGCAAAAGGAAGACTTTTCTACTGCGTTGAACTCTTTAGAACTTGCATTGTCGCTTGCTCCACGCAGGTATCGGCTTGCTATCCTTGATGCGTTAGGCACAAACTACTATTATACGCAGTCGTATTACACTGCTCTGGACTACCACAAACGTGCTCTTGATGGCTTGAGGAAGTTAGAGGACGAAGATGGAGTAGAAAAAGATGCACTTACGATGTTGTCTACCCTCCGTTTGAAAGTTGAGTTTCACTGCGGTAGCGACTATTATGCATTGGGTGCGTATAAGCAAGCACGCGAACATTTTGAGCAAGCACGCCAATTACTTCGCTCTACACAGGATATAAAAACAGCCGCACAGTTATACCTGAAATTGGGCTACTCCACCTATGCTGACGTTTATCATAGCACTGCACTCACGCCCACTATACAAGCAGTAATAGATGAGATAGAGCGTGAATTTCAGCGTGCCATCAGCTACTTTGTGCAAAGTAGAACGCTGTATCAGGTAAGTAGTGACCGTCTAGGAGAGGCAAGAGCACGTCTCTCTCAGGCTATGGTGCTACTCGATTTGAGTACACGAAGACGACAAGCTGCTCAGGAAAAGGCAAAAACGACGGGCAAAATGCCGTCTATCAATAGTGCCTCTCTCCTTGATGAAGCCGAGGAGCAATGTCGCCAAATTCTTCTCACATGGGAACCCGATACGGCAAGTTCCATAGCTGAATTAGAAACTCTCTTGTACACTGCTCTTGCATACTTCATCCGTGTCGTGGCTCAGCGTGCCACAATTGCCCAACTTAACGAATACACAGAAACAGCAACGCGTGAGCGTTCTGTCGCCGTGCATCTGTGTCAACAGGTGTTAGATACCCTTGGAGAGTCAGCATTTCCTTGGGCGCTGGTACACAATGTTGTTACATTGACGGAAAGCTCCCTTATAAATCGAGTACAGGGACTGCTACGCATACCCCAGGCTGCTCTTCATTCAAATCCGTTACTCCGCCAGGATATGACACGTGCCGTTGTGCTGTTTGCTGCTGGCGAGGTTGCAGAAATGTTGGGACATGCCGCGACAAGAGTAGAATATGCTGAAACATGCTACGAGTGCGCTAACCAAAGTTTTCAGGAAGCACTCAAAGCGTATCGTCTGACTGTTTCTGCAAAAGAACACGATACTAGCCATCTCTATCAGGTGTATCAGAGCTGTATCAATCTGCTACAAGAGCGCAAACAGATAAGACCAGAGGCGGAAGAAAAAACAAATCAGATGCTCTTACATTTTCTGAAGGACGCTTTACAGGCGTCATACGCACCAGCCTTGTAATTCTTGCAAAAATAAATACTACATAATATTTTTGCAAGAAAGTTTAAAGAATTCTGCGGGCTCCGTAAGTAAGAGGAAAGGATATTATGCATCAGCAAGAAAACAAGGAAAGACAGGAGACGTACATACCCGTCGTGTCCATCGCACAGATAACTGCACGGCATACACTGGGACGAATATTAGTTGCCCTGGCAGACAAGCCAGAATGTGTATGTGGTATCGCAAGACGAATTGGTTATACAGGAAAACACGCTACCGATCTTGCTATTTATCGGCTCAAAGTGAAAGAGCATGTCAATGACAACGCAACTACTCTTTCTTCACTGTTTGTTGTTGATGGCGGTTTATTTGTAGATTATCAGGTGTGGCAGAAAAAGCGTGAGACTGCTGTGGACTAAGCTTAGCTAGAGACAAGAAGCGGAAACCGATGCATCGGTTTCCGCTTCTTGTCTTTGCCTATCTGTATGCTCACACGAGGATCGATAAGGACGTATTCCCACAGACCTCTTGCGAGGGGATATAATGAGAAAAATATCTCTTCTAGTCCTTGAAGGAGACACTGCATGACGACTCTACGTGGAGATCGTACACCTCTATGGGAACCAACCGAAGCAATGCGCCAACAAGCCAACATGACGCGGTATATGCGCTGGCTTGCAGACAAAAAGGGCTTGCGCTTTGCAACACGAAATGCCTTATGGCAATGGTCAGTTGATCATCTTGAAGCTTTCTGGGCCTCGCTCTGGGAGTACTTTGCTATCAAGGCATCAAAACCGTATACAACAGTTCTTGTAGAGAGGAAGATGCCCGGCGCGTCATGGTTTCCAGGTGCTGAGCTCAACTACGCAGAGCACGTGTTTAGAAACGCCTCTTCTGAACGTCCTGCGCTCCTCTTCCGTTCCGAGCGTCATCAGCTACGAGAAGTATCATGGCATGAGCTAACCACAAAAGTTGGGGCCGTCGCCCATACACTGCGTGAGTTGGGTGTACAACGGAGTGATCGAGTGGTTGCATATATGCCCAACCTGCCGGAGACGTTGATTGCTTTTCTTGCCTGTGCGAGTATAGGAGCTACGTGGTCAAGTTGCTCGCCCGACTTTGGTACAAGCAGTGTCATTGACCGCTTCAAACAAATCGAACCGAAGATACTCTTCGCCGTTGATGGCTATCAATATGGTGGCAAGACATTTGATCGACGCTCGGTTGTGGCAGATTTGCAGAAAGCATTGCCGACAGTCCAAAAAACGCTGCTTTTCCCGTATCTCTTTGGCGAGGCTGAATCCATTACGCTAGCAAACACAATTGCGTGGAGCGAGGTGCTCACTCATCCCTCTACCTTGACGTTCGAGCAGGTTCCCTTTGAGCATCCGCTCTGGGTGTTGTACTCTTCCGGTACAACAGGTTTGCCAAAAGCGATTGTACAGGGACAAGGTGGTATTCTGCTAGAACATCTAAAAAGTGTCTCACTAGAACTGGACTTGAAAGAAGGCGATAGATTTTTCTGGTTCACCACAACCGGTTGGATGATGTGGAATTTGCTCATTGGCGGTCTGCTGGTTGGTGCAACCGTCCTCATGTACGATGGTAGTCCCGGGTATCCCGACATGGGCACCCTCTGGAAGTTTGCAGAGGATACAGGAATGACGCTTTTTGGTACGAGCGCGGGCTATATCACGTCCTGTATGAAAGCGGGTATTACTCCGGGGGAGACGTACAATCTGAGTAGCATACGTGAGATCGGCTCTACCGGCTCGCCACTACCACCCGAAGGCTTCCATTGGATTTATAAGAACGTCAAGCCAGATGTATGGTTGGCCTCTATGAGCGGTGGCACCGATGTCTGCTCTGGTTTTGTTGGTGGTTCTGTCTTGCTCCCTGTCTATGAAGGCGAGATACAGGGGCGTGGGCTAGGTGCGAGAGTTGAGGCATTCGATGAGCAAGGACAACCACTCATTGATGAAGTAGGTGAATTGGTGATTACCGAGCCGATGCCCTCTATGCCGCTCTTCTTTTGGAATGATGAAGGTGGCAAACGCTATCTCGACAGCTATTTTGAGATGTATCCCGGCATCTGGCGACATGGCGATTGGATTCGCATTACACCTACAGGCAGCGCGATCATTTATGGGCGTTCCGACTCCACCATCAACCGTATGGGCATTAGAATGGGAAGTAGTGAGATTTATCGTATCGTCGAAGGCTTTCCAGAGATACTCGACAGTCTCATCGTCGGCGTCGAGCTTCCAGGCGGAAAATACTATATGCCGCTCTTCGTCGTAGTACAGAATGGTGTAGTACTGGATGACAACTTGAAAGCACGCATCAAAGAGCAGTTGCGGCGCAATGTCTCGCCACATCATGTCCCAGATGAGATACTACAGATTAGTGAAGTACCGCGTACATTAAGTGGCAAAAAGCTTGAGGTGCCAGTCAAGAAACTGTTCCTGGGTATGCCTGTGGACAAGGCTATCAGTGTTGATGCAATGGCTAATCCGCAGTCCATCCAATACTTCATTGACTTTGCCCAGGAGAAAAACATTCTGAGAGAGGCGAGGTAACTATGCAGCTTGAAGATACGATAGCCGTTCGTACGGGTGAAAGTTTTGATCTGCCAACAATAGAACGCTACTTGCGCGAGCATATCGAGGGGCTTGGGGAAGGCACGTTGCGCGTGCGTCAGTTTCCTTCTGGAGCCTCTAACCTGACCTACCTCCTGCAAATTGGCATATGGGAAGGCGTCTTACGTCGTCCTCCCTTCGGCCCAGTACCACCAAAAGCGCACGATATGGAGCGTGAAGCAAGCCTCCTGCAAAGAGTTCATCCTGTATTTCCATTGGCACCCAAACCCTATGTTTTTTGTAACGATCTGAGCATCATGGGCGTGCCATTTTATGTGATGGAACGCAAACGCGGTGTTGTGCTGAACGATACGTTTCCACCAGGAGTGACGCCAAGCGAGGAGATTGGATATGGTATCTCACTAACCACGGTGAATACGCTCGTGCACATTCACGCTATTGACTGGCAAGCGGCAGGCCTGAGCACACTAGGGTATCCCGAAGGCTTTTTGGTGCGCCAGGTCAAAGGCTGGATCGAGCGCTATAGTCGCGCCAAGACCGATGAGATACCACAGGTTGAGCCACTCACACGCTGGCTTGTAGAGCATATTCCTCCTAGTCCCGCGCCATCGCTTATTCACAACGATTTCAAACTGAACAACATGCTGTTTAGCCTTGAGGATGTGACACAAGCAACCGCCGTCCTTGATTGGGAGATGGCGACGATTGGCGACCCGCTCTTCGATCTCGCCGTTTCACTCTGCTACTGGATTCAACCAGATGACTCCGAGGATATGAAGGTCGTTTTGCCAACAGTGACAACATCGCCAGGCTTTCTCACCCGCAAACAATTTATTGAGGTATACTCACAGAAGAGTGGGCGTGATATCTCCTCAATGCAATTTTACATGGCCTTCGCGTACTTCAAACTTGCAGTGATCCTACAGCAGATTTATGCTCGTTGGAAACGCGGACAAACACAAGATGCACGCTTCGAGGTCTTCATAAATCGTGTGCACACTCTTGTGCTACACGCCGCGTACTTAATCGAGAGTAACAACGTGTAGGCTCCTACATCAGAATGTAACAAAAATAAAAGGAACATATCATTCATGGCTTTCCCTGCATATCCTACAACTGACCGACAAAAGAAACTTGTTGCTATTGCAAGTGAACTAGCTACCACCTTCGCAAAGCGTGCAAACGAGAACGATTGGGCAGGCAGATTCCCGGTCGAAAACTACAAAGACCTACGAGAATCTGGCTACCTGACGCTAACAGTGCCACGCGACTTTGGCGGTTGGGGTGCTAATCTACTCGAAGTAACACTGGCACAGCAACAACTGGCTCAAGGCGACGGTGCTACCGCGCTTGTCATGAGTATGCACCTCATCAATATTGCGAGATTGGCAGAAAATGTTACGGGACGTAACGAGTTCTTCGAGCGTCTCTGTCGTGCCGTTGTGAACGATGGTGCCATAATCAATACTGCCGCGAGTGAACCTGCAACTGGTAGTCCCAGTCGTGGCGGCAAACCAACTACGATTGCACGTCGCCAGGAAGACGGCTCATGGATCGTCACAGGCCGCAAGACCTTTACCACGGGCAGCCCTATCCTTTCATTCTTTATCGTCAGTTGTAGCATTGAAGATACAACAAATCTACCGCCGCTTGGCACTGACCGTGGCTCGTTTCTCATCCCTCGTACTGCTCAGGGTGTGCAGGTCAAAGAGACATGGAATTCTCTGGGGATGCGTGGTAGTGGCAGTAACGATCTGATTATCGACAACGTACATGTAGATGCTAATGCACACGTTGACGCACAGGTTCCCACAAATTCTGCCGTCCAGACACGCCTTGCCGCATGGACGTTTCCGACAACGGCTGTCTATCTCGGCATTGCTACGGCAGCTCGCAACGAGGCAATTGCCTTTGCTCGTAAACGCAAACCAACCTCGCTTGACAAGCCAATTGCTAGCGTGCCACATATTCAGGAGAAGACGGCAAGGATGGAGCTAGCGCTCTTGCAGAGTCGCGCCGTACTGTACGGCATCGCCGCACAATTTAGCGAGGACCCGGACAGCATTCCAACCAGCCAATTTGCAGCAGCGAAATACCTGGTGAGCAACTACGCTATTGACATCGTTGATATTGCTATGCGTCTCGTAGGAGCCGCGAGCCTCTCAATGGATATGCCACTGCAACGCTACTACCGTGATGTGCGTGCAGGCTTACAGCATCCCCCAATTGATGACGCAGCTATCGCAGCCGTTGGTAAGCAAGCACTCGAAGGAAACTAAAATAGAAACGCTATGGCCTCACAGCATGAGGCCATAGCGTTTCTATTTTGTTTCTCTTACACCCCCATTGTACCCTATTTATCAATGACTACACCCCACCACCTTTTTTGTGCCACCACGCAGTGCCTACACACCACAAGTGCCACACCTGTTTAGTGACACCCTACAAGAAAATATTCTACTGGGTTTACCAGAGCACTCTGTCAATCTACAAGATGCAATTCGTACCACTGTGCTAGAGCGCGATATTACAGGCTTAGAGCATGGTCTACAGACAATTATTGGCACCAAAGGCGTCAAGCTCTCTGGTGGACAGGTACAGCGCACGGCTGGTACGGAACGCCGAACTCCTGGTCTTCGACGATCTCTCAAGTGCGCTCGACGTGGAGACAGAGCAGCAACTATGGGAACACCTCTTTGCCACTGAGAAACCTACCTGTCTCGTCGTCTCACATCGCCGCCTTGTGCTTCAACGCGCCGACCATATCATCGTGCTAAAAGACGGCAATGTCGAGTCCGAAGGCACACTAGCAACACTCCTACAGACGAGTGAGGAGATGCAGCGTTTGTGGCAAGGCGATAGCACATGAACCTGTTTTTATCGTGGAACCTCTACATATACCTTGCCATCTTCGATTTTTGTGTTCAGGCGGGGTAAGGGTGGTAACTCAAGGTTGTAGTTGAGGTGAATGTGCGTACCATCTTCCGCGAAGAGTGCACTATGGCAGGGACAATGGAAACGGCGGTCGGTGTCTTTCCATTGCACAATGCAGCCCATATGCGTGCAGGCAGCAGATAGTCCGACGATCTGACCGCCCTGTGTTGTACTGCTTTCGCGAATGACATAGCCAACAAGCGTATCTGATGTGAAGCGTACCGCTCCTTGTCCTAGTGCTGCGAGTGTTGTCACAAAATGCCATGCTGTTGGTGTAGTAGTACTGATTTCCAGGTGTGTACTTGGTCGTGATGTAGGAGGGTTATCCTTATTGGTAGATGCAGCCTTTCGCTCTATGATGTATTCTGAACCTACACCAATCATAAGTGAAGCCGCGGCAACCGCTCCACCAGTTAGGAGACCACGACGCGAAAAGAAATGTACTGGTTTCGCCATCCCTCTTTTCTCGATAGGAGTAGGCTCAGGAGACGTTTGTCCTTCTAGTGCTCTATTTTCTTGTTCTATAGGTAAAGGTCTGTGTGATGCAGCTTGTTGATCCTCTCTTGCTTCAAGAAGCTGTGCCTTCAATTGTTCAGCAAATGCGAGTCGTGGCTCCGCATTTTCAGGAGAAACAGAGCGGAAGAAAGCGGCCGTTTGATAGATCTGTGCCTGCTCTGGTGTCAGATTTGTCGGTGGGTATGCACGCTTGCCAGCTTGCAATTCCTCAATATAGCGTTCTAACTCGACATAGTCTTCAAATCGTTCCTGATCTTCGTCCGCCATAATTTCTCTCCGCGCTGATAACAGTAAACTTACTGTTATTGTATATCGGTACTGATAGGTTCAAGTTCTGCCGCACGCTTAAGTGCGCGAAATTGTAACACCTTCACATTCGCTTCAGTTAAATTCAATTTCGATGCCGTTTCCTTAATTGAGAGATTGAGCAAAAAGCGACAAGTTAACACCTCGCGCTGGTGTGCTGGCAAGAGGCGCAGGATAGAATGTACTTTCTCTGTAGGTGTTATGCTCACGGAAATAGGGTTAGCCTCCGCTGGACCCTCCCACCCACTGTCAAGAAGTTCTTCCAATGAACTGGTTGATGTACGATAGTAGCAACGCCAATAGTCGGCAATTGTTGTATGCGCGACCTGAAAGAGCCATTTCTGCATACTTTGCTGACCACGCTCCGCATCAATGCTTCGTGCCGCCTTCATAAATATTTGTGCTGTCAGGTCTTCTGCCTCTTCGCGCACCCCTACTTTGCTATATACGTAGCGATAGACAATACCAAGATTTTCCTGATAAAATGTCTGAAATTCCTGCTCCACTTGTGCATCTGGATCGCGTGATGTATTCACGTCGCTACTCCAATACCGAGACAGACGGGCGACTCCAGGAGGAGCGCCCGTTGATATCTATAACATCTCTTACTAAGTTTTACATAAGATTTGTTGTAGCTACAAACCATTTACCCCCAACTCCTTGACCATGTGTTTGACCAGGAGCCGAGTCGCTTGCGAATGTGTAGAGGAAATGACCATTGTACTGTATCTGGGTGCCATTCTTGTTCGCGAGTGCGGTGAGTTTGCCTGGCAAGCTTGTTACGCTTGTGGGTATATTAGACCCTGTAGTGAGCAGTGGAGGCCACGTGCTAGCGCAGCCGCCAGTGCAAGCTGTAGTTGTTTTGGTATCAGGCGTGAAATAGTAGAGCGTCATGCCCTGTGCATCTGTCAAAACGGTTTCTGCTTTGCCATTAATTGTTACCGTAGTTGTTTTAACTGTTGCCGCGTTCGTATTGCTCGTGCTTGTAGTTGGCGTTGCATAGGATTTTCCTGTCGTTGCCGTAGGACCTGTCGCACTTGTATCAGGTGTTGTGGTCGGACTGCTGGTGGCATAAGAACCGGTGGTGCTTGTAGAGCCGCAGGCTGCAAGTACGCACGTTAGCAGAACAAGAAATCCAAGCGATAAAAGCGTTTTTGCGAATCGCATTGTATGTATGCTCCTTTGAAAGCTGTAGTGTACAAATCAGGACACTCATACATACGTTGGCAGGTTACAAAGATCTGGTAGCGTTATCCAAGCATCACAAAATGGTTGACTGCCTGGATTAACTCGGCGAAGGTGCAGATGCTATAATCGGGCAAAATTGCTTCAGATGCTATGTTGGCACGATCATACGAGACGAAAATTGCCTTCATTCCTATCTGTTGCGCCCCCAGGATATCATGATACAAGTCATTCCCAATATAGAGAGCCTGTTCTGGTTGTACCTCTAGCTTGGCAAGTGCCTTTTGAAAGAGTCGCGGGTCAGGCTTGCGGTACCCATAGTCACCAGAGATGATGACAGGATTGAAGTAATTGAGTAGCCCTACCGCACGCAATTCGGGCACAGCATAGGCACTCTGAGCATCGGAAACGACGGACATACGATAGCGTGAGCGCAACTGGTCAAGAGTCTCTTGTACCTGGGGATAGGGATGGAGCCGCTTACGGGCAATGCCTCGGTGCAACTCCGCAAGAAAGAGAGGAAGCTGAGCCAGCTTTCCCGGGGGCAAGGCACGGGTATAATCGCTTCCTGCTTGCTGTAAGAAGTCATGCCATACCGCAACCGCATCCCACTCGACAAACTTTTCGGGACTCGCTGCACGTTGTCGCTGCATAATCTGAAAGTACAGGTCGCGTACTTCCCAGCGATGGAGTGATATGCCCTGATACAACAGAAAATGTGCGATAGCGCGGTAAATCTCCTCTAATCCTTCATCTGTTTCAATATCAACAAGTGTTCCGTTCACGTCAAATAATAGCGCACGAATATCCATTAAAAAGTCCTCAACGTGATTTTTGCTTCCTCGATGAGCCGACGCCGATAATCGTTGCTGATCCAGGAGTTGCGGGCGATACGCAGTAAGGTAAGCCCCATTTGAAAAGGCAGCCGTCTAGTGATAGAGGTAAACGCGCTCTGGCGGTCGGGAAAATGACAGGCATATTCCCAGAGAAAGTGGCCGATAAAAGGTTCAGCAGCATATTTGTTGCCCGTGATTTGCAAGAAAAAATGCTGAAGTTCACCGGTGATTCGCCCAAGATCAAAGATACGGTCAGCTCGCTTCATCCTTTCCAGGTCTATTCCGATGACGCTAAGCCCTTGCCCAAAGAGAAAATTTGATGGTGTTGCGTCACCGTGAACAAGTACTTGCTGATCTTCCCACATACGGGGTTGTTCGCGCCAGCGGTCGCGTAGCCAGGAGAACTCACTGACCTCGTCCCAACTGATTGACTGTTTCTTGGAGAGTTTGTGTACAAGACGGTCAAGATAGGCGCAATCTTCGTTAAAGTTAACACCATACCCGTTCGCTGTCCGATTATGAAATGTGGCGAGAAAGTACGCCAGGGCTGTAAGCTTTCCATAGAGTCTGTCCGGCTGTCGCGAAAGAATAGCGTCTGTGATGACACTACTTAATGACTGCCCACCCCGATACTCTTCAACCAATAAACTATTCAACCAGCCATTGTAACCAAGGGGTCGTACTACATCATGCGGATATCCAACCAAGCCATAGCCACGCATCATGTGAAGATTGTGAAATTCCTGCTCCATACGCTGATCTTTTTCTGGCAAGTGGAAACCACTATGCGTACTTCTCGCAAAGAATTTGCCTATCACCTGTGCGTTGCTATGCTTCTCTTCATAAAGATACACTTCATTGCTACCGCCCATCCGAAACACACGAAACCTCGCGGGGTGATTAGTTAGCCCTATTTGTGGCAATATATCATATTGTAGGTAATGATGGAGTGGATCATGGCTGGGTAAATGTCCAATATACTGTTTTGACACGTGATTAACCCTCACTCGTCCGCTTAAAAGGGAACGTGTATATATTATTTCTGTGTTAACAAGAGATTAACTAATAGTTAAATCTTATCCTTTATGATAGGTGAACGAGACGGGTATGTCAAGGAGATGAGAAATCCTGCTTTTATACTGTCTTGCCTTTTCTTGTCGTATAGCGTATAGTCTTTGAGGAAATTACATATTTCTTATTATCCTTACAGTATCGGAAAGAGAAACTGTGATGAAAAGCCAAAGAGGCATAGATTCCTATGCCTATTCATCCGCTATCTTTAAACATATGCCTATCGGTGTGGCATTGTTTGATGTTCATGATTTTCGTTTGCTCACCCTCAACCCCCGCTTTGAAAGCTTTCTCGAACCTGCATGGCAACAAGGACGTGCCATTGGGCACTCTCTCACTGAATGGATACCAGCATGGGTTCCCGATACAGAAGTTCACTACTTACTGGACATTCTTCAACAGGTAAAGCGTGAAGGTGTTCCTCATCAAACGGAGGAGCGCAGCGTTACCAATGTAGAAGAAGGAACTACTTCGTACTGGAGTTGGACACTTGAACCTGTGTATGATGAAATCGGAGAACTGGTTCAACTCCTTCTCACAGAAAACGAGGTAACGTCATATGTGCTAGCACGTCAGCAAGCGGAGCAGGCAAATCGCATTGTTGAAGCGGAACGAAAGCGCTTAGAGGTAATTATGGGCGCTGTTAGTGTCTTTCAAGACATCACTCTCCGCAAAAATATGGAGCAGCAAAAGAACGAGTTCCTCTCCCTTGCCAGCCACGAATTACGTACCCCTATTACCAGCATCCAGGGCCTAGCCGAAATTTTACACATGCATATCCGGTCTGGGAAAAGCCTCGACAGCTCTCGTAGTCATCATGCAATTGAAGAGGTTATAGGGCAGAGTCGGCAACTCACCTACTTGATTGATGGTATGCTTGACATCTCGCGCCTCGAAAACATGCAGTTGGAATTACAAATCGTCTCACATAACATTATAGCTATGCTCAAACGCGTGGTAGAGAGCCAGTCTATGACAGTCAAACATCATGTCATCCGACACGTCTTACAAGGAGTGCAAGCGCATGAGACGCTGATGGGATGCTTTGATGAGCCACGAATGACCCAGGTTATCAACAACTTGATCAATAACGCGGTCAAATATAGTCCAGTAGGTAGTCCAGTCGAGGTTGGGTTACGTCGGGATGCAACTCAACCCGATAGCATACTCCTGTGGGTCAAAGATGTTGGGGTAGGAATTCCGCAAAGTGAACTGAACTCCATTTTTGAGCGTTTTTATCGCGGTAGCAGTGTGGACCGCTCAATTGGTGGCCTTGGCGTTGGTCTCTATCTGGTGCGCGAAATCGTAATGCGCCACAACGGGCGCATCTGGGCCGAGAGTGTCGAGGGCGAAGGTTCAACCTTCTATGTGCTCTTGCCGCTCAGTCCCTCCGCCGACTAACTGTGCGAATCATCTCTGATAAAAACGTTGTTAACTACACAAAAAAGTTGCTCTGGTCCTGTCATTCGCATAGAATGGATACCTTCGTGTACCTCAAAATGCACAGTGTATGGAAATGAGTCAACCTCAAACACTTGCCGCGAACGTGGAATGAGCCGATTATTGGGCCAGATGTACGAAACGCCATTGAGAAAGAGATCATTTTGCTCTCGGCGCACTACACAGTCGTGTTTAGTATCGTCTTCCGTAAAGCTATACGTGCCAGTGAAGCGATCAAGTACCTCTAGTGAAAGCGTTAATTCCGGTAGCGGTAACAGGTCAAGGAAATCGAGTACTTGTTGCTGATAATGTAGCCAATCGCCAGCAGAATTCTCAATAGACAAGTTTGCAAATCCTATGTTAGAGAAGGCCGTATCGGTGAAATGACGGTAATCGGTCCAATAGTGGAGCATTCCGTCGAATTCTTGCAAGTTTCTATTCTTTCCATATGCCGACTCAGTTGCTTGAAGAGTAATAGATTCTTCGTCAACACCTCTCCGTTGACACTTCTTTCTAATTGCGTTTGCAAGATCGTTTTGATACAGGTAAATGAGGCAAGGACTGAGAGAACTGATAATCTGCTCAACATGTGTGAGATAAGCTTGTATTTCTGTCAGCGGAATATTAAATGGGAACAGCACCCCTGTGAGATATCCAAACAAGCAACTATCCATAATGACAACGTCCTCGGAAGATTGGACTGAATCAGCGAACTGCTGCCATAGTTTCAGTACAGCATCAATTATAAGGCCATAATTATCTGTAGCTAATGTATCAAGCACCTGTTGCATAGATGCTTGATCACGAAAAGGATAGAGCGGGTGCCATTTGTCTTCTTCATACCACCATGTATGCTGAATACCATGTTGCGTAAGTTGGCGTGAAAGATAATGCGCCATCGTTGACTTACCCGAACCCGATATGCCTTCGATCAGAATAAGTTGAGTTGTACGCATATCTTCCTCGTCAGATTTTCTTGTCATCGTCTATCGAGAGTGCCTCTTGTGTCTAATACTTTATTGAGCTTCTAATCTTGGAAGTGGTAGTTGAATAATCTCTCCTCGCTTTTATTTCTTTCGAGAGAGGACACACTGCACCCTCTTTAGGAGAATCACTCAACACCTTCGCGAGTAAATCTTTCGTACTCAGCTGGTAGAGCAATGTGAAAACGTTCACAAAGTGCAGAAACATCACGATAATCATTTTCATCAAGTTCATAGCTAGAGTGAAACTTCACCATCCACTCAGCTGAAATGCACTTTACCGAGTGTCCCTGTATTGACCCAGTGCCAGTCAATGAATCAAACGGATACTCAACTCCAAAAACAATCTTACCACGAGTATCAAACCGGCATATCGAAAGGAACTCAAACTCCTTGAAGCGTTTGCACAGAGAAAAAGAGGTACTACTTAGATATCTTTCCTCTTTGTCTTCAGGAAAAGAGAACCCGAAGAAGTGAAAAGTTTGTTAGCTTTTTCACTTCTTCAGGTTTTTTTGCTTAAACTTCTTGACAAACTAATATACTTAGCGTATATACTAAGTATATTAGTTTTAAGTTTGAAGAGACAACAATACGTTGCTTGACTTAGCGATACAAAAGAATGGAGATACCATCATGAAGACAACGACTTACGGTGACAACTTTGCACAACTGACACGCTTTCCCGTTCTGTTCCCTGTTAACTGCTACCTTGTACGCGAGGACGATGGCTTTACGCTGATAGATACAGGAATTGCTGGCAGCGAGAAAATAATTCTTGCATCCGCACAACCACTTGGCGCACCTATTGTACGTATTGTGTTGACACATGCTCATGGCGACCATGCTGGTTCGCTGGATGCTTTACATATTGCACTGCCCATTGCCGAGGTGATTGTTGCTGAACGCAGTGTTCCACTGCTCACCGGTAATTTGAGCCTTCTTCCAGGTGAGCCTGTGGACAAGTTGCGTGGTCAATGGATAAAATGTACGACAAAGCCAGATCGTACCGTTGTGTCGGGTGATCATGTTGGTTCGCTTGAAGTCATTGCCTCACCAGGACACACACCTGACCATATCGCGTTTCTTGATATACGCGACAACACACTTATTGCAGGCGATGCATATCAGACGCGTGCAGGCATTGCTGTTTCTGGTGTGTTACGTCCACTTTTTCCATTTCCTGCACTTGCCACGTGGCACAAGCCAACTGCGCTGGCGAGTGCCAAAACATTGTATGCACTCAAGCCTTCGCGTCTTGCGGTTGGACATGGTGTTGTTTTGACGAATCCACTTCCCGCGATGGCACAAGCAATTGCCGTTGCCGAACGTGCCTTCGCTAGTCAGGTAACGTATGCCACACAAAGTAAATAGAATGGGATTAGATCGCGCGTTGGTGGTGCAAGCCGCCGTTGCGCTGGTCGATGAAATGGGGCTAGAAGGCGTGACGATGGCCGACCTTGCGACACACTTGAGTGTACGCACGCCTTCACTTTATAACCATATTGCTGGTATGTCTGGCTTGCAGCGCGACCTGGCCCTGTTTGGTATGCGTGAAATGGCGACAAGAATGGGACAGGCCGTGATGGGGAAAGCGGGCGACGATGCGATTGTCGCCCTTGCACATGCATACCGTGCTTTTGTCAAAGAGCATCCAGGCCTCTATACAGCAACACTACGTGCGCCTGCTATCGATGATATAGAACTACAAAAGGCAGCGCAAGAGGTTATTGACATTATGCTTAAAGTGTTAGCCGCATATGGCCAGCAAGATGAGAATGCACTACACGCTATCCGTTTGCTCCGCAGCACTATTCATGGCTTTACAACATTAGAAATAGCAGGAGGCTTCGAGCTCCCTATTGAACTTGATGAAACATTTCGTCGTCTCATAAACATGTTTTTAGCAAGTATCAAATAGCAAGAAGAGCGTGCCGTGCGAAGTCTTACCTTCGCACGGCACGCTCTTCTTGCTAGAAAGAAATGGTCTAGTACTCTGGCATTGCTGGAGCAGCAGCCTTTTCCTTCTCTGGTAGATCGGTGATGAGAGCCTCGGTGGTGAGGATCATCGCTGCGATGCTGGTGGCGTTCTGTAAGGCAGAGCGTGTCACCTTCGCAGGATCGACGATACCGGTTTCAACCATGTCAACATAGGTGTCGGTAAGAACGTTGTAGCCAATGTTCTGATTGTTGCCTTGCTCCTTCTGAGCTCTGCGAGCACCTTCGACAACAACGGACCCATCACGTCCACCGTTGACAGCAAGCTGACG
>JAABUQ010005476.1_pt1 | contig 20201 bp, 19 predicted proteins | sample 5560001 | NCBI WGS metagenome assembly JAABUQ01 (sample SAMN10711888, study PRJNA513371) | rock metagenome | isolation source: Antarctica rocks | place: Antarctica: Victoria Land, Finger Mt nord | collected 2015-12-18
TCAGTCCGCTGCCTGCCGAATAGGCTCGACCGGCTCCGCGCGGTCGATGGCCTCGCCGGACAGGGTGAGGGCCGTGGTGATCAGCGCCACGTGGCTGAACGCCTGGGGGAAGTTGCCGGTGAACCGGGCGGCCTTGGGATCGTACTCCTCGCTCAGCAGGCCCACGTCGTTGCACAGCGCCAGCAGGCGCTCGAACAGGGCGCGCGCCTCCGCCTGGCGGCCTTGCAGGTGCATGGCCGAGGCCAGCCAGAAGCTGCACGCGAGGAAGGCGCCCTCCCCGGCCGGCAGCCCGTCCTTGCCGTCCTCCGTGCGGTAGCGCAGCACGAACCCGTCCACCAATAGGCCGCGCTCGATCGCGGCGACCGTGCCGCGGACGCGCGGGTCGTCGTGCGGCAGGAAGCCCGTCATCGGCACCAGCAGCAGGCTGGCGTCGAGCGCGTCGGACCCGAAGCTCTGCACGAAGCTGCCGAGCGTCTCGTTGTAGCCGTCGCGGCACACCGTGGCGTGGATGGCGTCGCGGGTTTCGCGCCATTGGCCGAGGGGCGCCTCCAGGTCGAACGCTTCCGCGTCCTTGATGCCGCGGTCGAAGGCGACCCAGGCCATGACCTTGCTGAAGGTGAAATGGCGCCGGCCGCCGCGGGTCTCCCACAGCCCCTCGTCCGGCTGCTGCCAGATGGTGCCGAGGTGGTTCAGCAGGGCGCGCTGCAGCGACCAGGTGTCGCTGTTGGTCAACAGCTTGGCGCCGCGGGCCTGGTGCAGGGCGTCCATCACCTCGCCGAACACGTCGAGCTGCACCTGGGTCGCAGCGGCGTTGCCGAGGCGCACCGGGGCGGCGCCCTGGTAGCCCGGCAGGGCCGCGACCGTGGTTTCCTCCAGCCGGCGCTCCCCGGCGATGCCGTACATGATCTGCACCTGGTCGGGGCTGCCGGCGATGCTGCGGTGCAGCCATTCGGCCCAGGCCGCGGCCTCGTCGTAGTAGCCGGTGGACATGAACGCGAACAAGGTGATGGTCGCGTCGCGCAGCCAGCAGAACCGGTAGTCCCAGTTGCGCGGGCCTTGCAGGGCCTCGGGCAAGGAGGTGGTGGGCGCGGCGACGATGCCGCCGGTCGGCGCGTAGGTCAGGCACTTCAGCGTGAGCAGCGACCGCCGCACCGCCGCCGCCCAGGGGCCGTCATACGACATGCGGCCCGACCACGCGGCCCAGAACTGCTCCGTGCGGTACAGCGCGTCGTCGGCGTCGATGCTGAGCGGCCTCGGCAGATGCGACGCGCTGTGGGTCAGCACGAAGTTGACGGTGTGGCCCTCCGTGACCGTGAAGTCGGCGACGGTCTGCATCGCCTCCCCGCGCAGCTCCACGTCCGTGCGCAGCACCACCATCTCCGGCCCGGCGATCGCCACGATGCCGTTGCCGCCCCGCCGCTTGGTGACCCAGGGGACGGAGGTGCCGTAGTCGAAGCGCAGCGACAGCTCCATGCGCATCGGCACGGTGCCGCGCCGGCCCTCGACGACGCGGACGATGCAGCTGTTCGGGCTTTCCGGCACCATGAAGTCGATGACGGCGACCTGGCCGTCCGGGGTGTCGAACAGGGTTTCCAGCACCAGGGTGCCGTCGCGGTAGCGGCGGGTGGCCGGCCCGCTCTGCGTCGTCGGCGCCAGCAGGAAACGGCCATGCTCTTCGTTGCCCAGCAGGGCGGCGAGGCAGGCGCTGCTGTCGAACCGCGGCCAGCACAGCCAGTCGATGCTGCCGTTGCGCCCGACGAGTGCTGCGGTGGTGCAGTCGCCGATGAGGGCGTAATCCTCGATGGGCAGCGCGTTGGCCAAGGTCCGGTCAGCCGAAGTCTGGTCCATGGCTAGTGTGGCCTCCTTGTGGGGACTGCGGCATCGAGCCAGTCGCGCATGAGCCGCGTCGCGGCGTCCGGCTGTTCCATGGGCAGCAGGTGCCCGGCGTTCTCTACCACATGCAAAGCGGCGCCGGGCACGAGGCCCGCGATCTCGGCGGCAAGGTCCGGCGGCGTGAGCTGGTCGCCGGCGCCGACCGCCACCAGCGTGGGCACGGCGATGCGCGGCAGGTCCGGGCGGCTGTCGGGCCGGGCGGCGATGGCGGCCTGCTGGCGCAGGTAGGCCGCCGGCCCGACCCGGTCGGCCATCGCCATCACCTCATCGCAGAGCGCCTGGTCATCGAGCCGCCCGGGATGCAGCAGCAGCGGCAGCAGGCGCGGCGTCACGCCCTTGAACCGTCCGCCTCGGGCCACCAGCGCCATCAGGCCGCGGCGGCGCCGCGCCTGCTCCGGCGTGTCCGGGCGGGCGCTGGTGTCCATCAGGCACACGGCGCCCACCCGCTCCGGCGCGCGGCGCAGTAGCGCCAGGGCCGCGTAGCCGCCCATGCTCAGCCCGGCCATGGCGAAGCGGCCGGGAAGCGCCGAGAGCGCCCGCTCCGCCATGGCGTCCAGCGTGTCGTCCTGCGTGCAATCGGCGACGACGCAGCGCACTGTTTCGGACAGGACCTTGATTTGGTCGCGCCACAGCCGGCCGTCGCAAAGCAGGCCCGGGAACAGCAGCAATGGCGGCTTGGCATTCCTTTGTGTCTCGTCCGCCATTCTACGGTGATACCGCGTGGGATTTACCGTGAAAAGCTTGACTTTTGTCAATGTTTTCCCGATATCCCGGCTGCCGCGTGCCTGTTGCCGCGATCGCCGCACGACGGCGATAAGCCACCTTATACCGTATCGAGACATATTTTTGACGGATATCACGACCGCCGCCGTGGAAGACGCTGCACATGTTGATCCCGAGGCGTCAAGCGACGCCGCGGACGCGCCTGCGGAGGCTACGCCCCTGGAGCAGCCGATGCATGTGACGGGCGGCGGGTCGGACGCCGTGGCGGATAGCGGGCCGGCGGAGAGCATGACGGCTGACGAGGCTGCCTACCACGGCGAGGCTGAGGCGGAGCCGAACGGCTTCACCGACCTTGGCCTGTCGCCGGAGATCCTGCGCGCCGTCGAGGACATGGGCTATCTCACGCCCACCCCGATCCAGGCGCAGGCGATCCCGACCGTGCTGATGGCGCGCGACGTGCTGGGCTGCGCGCAGACCGGCACGGGCAAGACCGCGAGCTTCGTGCTGCCGCTGATGGACATCCTGTCGGGCAGCCGGGCGCGGGCGCGGATGCCGCGCAGCCTGATCCTGGAGCCGACGCGCGAGCTGGCGCTGCAGGTGGCCGAGAACTTCGTGATGTATGGCAAATACTTGAAGCTGAACCATGCCCTGCTGATCGGCGGCGAGAGCCTGTCCGATCAGAAGGAGGCGTTGATGCGCGGCGTCGATGTGCTGATCGCGACGCCGGGCCGCCTGATGGACCTGTTCGACCGCGGCGGGCTGCTGCTGACCGACACCAAGATCCTGGTGATCGACGAGGCGGATCGGATGCTCGACATGGGGTTCATCCCGGATATCGAGAAGATCGTGGGCTTCCTGCCCAAGATGCGGCAGACGCTGTTGTTCAGCGCGACGATGGCGCCGGAGATCCGACGGCTTGCGGAGGCGTTCCTGTCCAACCCCAAGGAGATCACCGTCAGCCGCCCGGCCAGCGTGGCGTCGACGATCGTCGCCGGCCTGACGGTGGTGGACGATCTGGACAAGCGCGAGGCGTTGCGCCGGCTGATCCGCAGCGAAGACGTGCAGAACGCGCTGATCTTCTGCAACCGCAAGCGGGACGTGGACATCCTCTACAAGTCGCTCAAGCGGCACGGGTTCAGCGTCGGCTCCCTGCATGGCGACATGAGCCAGCCTGAGCGGTTCGCGACATTGGCCAAGTTCAAGGCGAACGAGATCCGTCTCTTGGTATGCAGCGACGTGGCGGCGCGCGGGCTGGACATCGGCGGCCTGAGCCATGTCTTCAACTTCGACGTGCCGATCCACGCCGAGGACTACGTCCACCGCATCGGCCGCACCGGGCGCGCGGGCCTGACCGGCCACGCTTTCACCCTTGCCACCCCGGATGACCGGCAGTTCGTAGACGCCATCGAGAAGCTGGTCGGCGCCCCGATCCCGCGCATGCAAGTCGAGGGAATGGAGGAGGTCGCCTTTGCTGAGGACGACGGCAAGCGGCGTCGTGGGCGCGGACGGGGCAGCGCCGCCGCGCCGCGCTCCAAAGTGGCGAAGCCCGCGGCTGCGGCGGAGGACGCCGCGCCGAAGGCTGCCAAGCCGCGACGCAGCCGGACAAAGAAAATTGATTCACCTTTGGCAGAGGCGCCGCAGGCCGCCGTCGCGGAAGCGCCGATAGTTGAGGTGCCGGCTCCCGAGCCGCCGCAGGCCGCCGAACGGGCGCCGACCGTGGTTGAGACCGCCCGCGCCGAGCCGCGGCGCAACGCCCGGGGCGAGCCGCGCCGGGACGAGGCACGCCGCCCGGACGTGCGCGCGCCGGACCTGCGGGGCGGCGACCGTGCACGCCCGCGCGACAGGGGGCGGCGCGACGATGATTTGGGTCCGTCTGTGCTGGGATTTGGGGACGATGTGCCGGCGTTCATGCTGCTGCGTTCCCGTGCCGGCCGCATGTCCACGCCGGAGCCGGTCGAGAGCGAGTAGCAGGAGGAAGCCAGGATGAACGTCGTCTCCCCGATCCAGCAGCCGGAAGCCGCAGAAGCCAAGCTCACGGAGGACCGCCCGGCGGCGTCCCGCAAGCTCGGGCCGTTCCAGTGGGACGACGCGCTGCGGCTCGACGACCAGCTTTCGGAAGACGAGCGCGCGATGCGCGACGCGGCGCAGGCCTACTGCCAGGACAAGCTGTTCACCCGCGTGCTCGCCGCCAACCGCCATGAGCGGTTCGACCGCGAGATCATGAACGAGATGGGCGAGATGGGCTTCCTCGGCGCGACGCTCGACAGCCACGGCTGCGCCGGCGTCGGCTACGTCGCCTACGGCCTGATCGCCCGCGAGGTGGAACGGGTCGATAGCGGCTACCGCAGCGCGTTCAGCGTGCAATCCTCGCTGGTGATGTACCCCATCTGGGCGTTCGGCTCGGAGGACCAGAAGGACCGCTTCCTGCCGAAGCTGCGCAGCGGCGAGTTCGTCGGCTGCTTCGGCCTGACCGAGCCGGACGCCGGGTCCGACCCGGCCAGCATGCGGACGCGGGCCAAGGCCGTGGATGGCGGCTTTGTGCTGAACGGGTCCAAGACCTGGATCACCAACTCGCCCATCGCGGACGTGTTCGTGGTGTGGGCGAAGAACGACGAGGGCGAGATCAAGGGCTACATCCTTGAGAAGGGCATGGCCGGGCTGATTGCCCCGAAGATCGAGGGCAAGTTCGCGCTGCGCGCCTCCATCACCGGCATGATCATGATGCAGGACGTGTTCGTGCCGGCGGGCAACGAACTGCCGCACGTCAAGGGCCTGCGCGGCCCGTTCTCCTGCCTCAACAACGCGCGCTACGGCATCAGTTGGGGTGCGCTGGGGGCGGCGGAGTTCTGCTGGCACCAGGCACGCAGCTACACGATGGAACGCCAGATGTTCGGGCGTCCGCTGGCGCAGACCCAGTTGATCCAGAAGAAGCTCGCGGACATGCAGACCGGCATCACGTTGGGCCTGCAGGGCGCGCTGCGGCTCGGGCGGCTGATGGAGGAGGGCCGGGCGGCGCCGGAGATGATCAGCCTGATGAAGCGCAACAACTGCGGGGTGGCGCTCGACATTGCCCGGGTGTCCCGCGACATGCACGGCGGCAACGGCATCGCCGACGAGTACCACGTCATCCGGCACGTCATGAACCTGGAAGCCGTGAACACCTACGAGGGCACGCACGACGTGCATGCGCTGATCCTTGGCCGCGCCCAGACCGGCCTCTCCGCCTTCGGGGGATAGCTGCCCGTCCGTCCGCGTCGGGCGCATCGGCGCGGACGGGGACGGGGTTGCGGCTTTGCCGGATGGGGCGGCGTTGTTCCTGCCGGGCACGCTGCCCGGCGAGTTGGCGCAGCCCGGCCCCATGTCGCGCCGCGGCGAGGGCTGGACGGCCGAGGCCACGGTGCAGGAGCCGTCCGCCGACCGGATCATGCCCCCTTGCCCGCACTTCGGACCGTGCGGCGGCTGCACCTTGCAGCATTGGCGGGACGAGGCTTACGCCGATTGGAAGCTGGCGCAGGTAGCCGATGCGTTGCGGCGCATGGGCGCACCGGAGACTGGCCTCACCCTGGCCCGCACCCCTCCCGCTGCCCGGCGCCGCATGGACCTGGCAATCCGGCGCGAGGGTCCGGCCCTGCGCATCGGCCTGCACCGCCGCCGTTCGCGCGACATCGTCGATATGCACGCTTGCCCGGTGCTGCACCCCAAGCTGTTCGCCTTGGTCCAGGCGCTGCGCCCGGTGCTGCTCCGGCTGGCCGGGCTGCGGCGCGAGGGATCGGCGGTGGTGAACCTGCTGGACAGCGGGCCGGACCTGCTGCTCCGCACCGACGCGCCGCTCACGTCCGGGGACCGCGTGCTGCTGACCGCGCTGGCGCACACGCATGGGCTGCCGCGGATCAGTTGGGAGCCGGGCGCGGCGCGGGGCGGCACGGGACTGACGGAGCCGGCGTGCAACCTGCGTCCGGCGACGACCGCGTTCAACGGGGTCGCCACGCCCATCCCGCCCGGCGCGTTCCTCCAAGCGTCGCGGGAAGGCGAAGCGGCCATCGTCGCGGCTGTGCTGGCGGCGCTGCCGGCCGGGCTGGCCGCGAAGGCGAGGATCGTCGAGCTGTTCGCCGGGATCGGCAGCATCACCCACGCCCTGGCCACCCGCGGCCGGGTGCAAGCCTATGAGGGCGACGCCGCGGCCTACGACGCGCTGCGCCGGGCGGCGAACCCCCGGGTCATGGCGACGCGGCGCGACCTGGCCCGTCAGCCCCTGCAGGCGGCGGAGCTGAAAGGCGCTGGGGCGGTCGTGCTGGACCCGCCGCATGGCGGCGCGCTGGCGCAGATGCCGGCGCTGGCTGCGAGCGGCGTGCCAATCGTCTATGTAAGCTGCAACCCGGCGGCACTGGCGCGGGACGGGCGGACGCTGCTGCAAGCGGGGTATCAGGTGGCCTCGGCCGCTGCCATCGACCAGTTCCTGTGGTCGGCCCGGGTGGAAAGCGTGGTGGCGTTCTGCCGGCCCGCGCCGCGCCGGTGATCACGTTCCGCGATGCCGTCGAGGCCGATTTGCCGGCCGTCGTGCTGCTGCTGGCCGACGACCAGTTCGGTCAAAGCCGGGAACGGGACGAGACGCCGTTGCCGGACAGCTACGCCCGCGGCTTCCGCGCGATGCTGGCGCAGGGCGGGCGGCTGATCCTAGCGGAGCAGGAGGGCACAGTGGTCGGCTGCCTGCAGTTCAACGTCATTCACGGCGTGTCGCAGCAAGGGCAGAGCCGGGCACAGGTCGAGGGCGTGCGAGTGGACAGCGCACGGCGCGGCGGCGGGATCGGCGCGGCGCTGATGCGGTATGCGATGGCGGAGGCACAAGAGGCTGGATGCGGGGTGATGCAGCTCACCACGAACAGCAGGCGGACGGAGGCGCAGGCGTTCTATGCGCGGCTGGGCTTCGTGCATAGCCATGCCGGCATGAAGGCAGGGTTGTGACCGGGCACCGTCTCGAAGCCTGAGAGAGAGTGTCAGGCCGCTGGCGGCGCTTTGCCGCTGGCGACGATGCTGACCTCCGTATGTCCCGGAACAACGGTGAAGTCCGACGTCGCGTAGGTGCCCAACAGGTGCAGGTCGCCGACTTGCCGGGTTCCGCCGAACAACTGGAGATCCCCGCCAGCGTCAGAGGTTTGATTGAACTGCACCGAGGTGACATAAGCGTTGAACGTCAACTGGCCGGCGCTGTTCCAATCCTTGATTGCGGCGTTGAAAGAGGTGGATGTGCTGATCGCGCCCGCGAGCAGATCGACCGTCTGGGTGCTGGCCGCCTGGAACAGGTCCGCAAAGGCATGATCCACGGTGATGGTCCCAGACCCGGTGACGTTTGAACCAAAGGCCGCAGTGCTGCCCGGCCCGACGAAAATCTGTCCGTCATTGTTCAGCGTGCCGGGTCCGTTGACGGTCAGGCGTGCGCCTTCCGTCCTGACCGTCTGCGGCGAGATGATCCTCACCGTTCCTTCCTGGTTCAGTTGGAACCCGGGCAGGATGTCGATCTCCAGGGCGTTGCCCGCTCCGGAGGTTTGCGCGTCGGCCGATGGGATGACGTCGATCTCGCCGTAGTTCGCATCATAGCCCTGCACCGCGAGCACACCGTTTTGGGAACCCGTCGCGTCGGGTGAGGCCACCGTCAGCAGGAACTGCGGCCCCAGGGCAGCATTGTCCAGAACCAGGCTTGGCCCGCCGCCCTGCCCGGGAAAGCCCGGGGCGCCGAGGGCGACCACCTGCCCGTTCGGCTCGGCGTCGCGGATGGTGACGGCGCCTGCGGTGATGCTGCCGGGAATGCTGCCGTCAGAATAGACTGCACCGACTGGCGTGATGGTCGTCGCCGCATAGCTCTGCGTCACCGTGTATTGCGTGGCCGGCGTGCCGGCAAGCGAAAGCTCCCCCACTGCCGCGCCGTTCCGGCTGAGCACCAGGTGCTCGCCGTTGCCGTCGGCGGCGTAGGTCGCGGCGTCGAACTGCAAGCCGCCCAGGCTCAGGGTTGCGGCGCTGCTGCTGAAATCCGCGAGCGTACCATGAAAGCTGTCATAATTCTCAACCGACAGGTTTCCCTGTTCCAGCAGAAAGACTTGGCCGGCATCGACGCCGCCAAGGACTGACATCGTGCTGTGCAGCGCCGCCAGATCGACCATGCCGCTCCCGCTGATCGTGCCGACCGTGTTGATGTTCCCACCGTTGAGCTGGATCAACCCTTCATTGTCCAGCAGCGTGCTGGCGGTGAAGTCGAGGACCGAGGAGGCTCCGACGGACACCGTGCCGTATTGCCGCAACGTGCCGAAGCCGCTGCTGTTCACCGTGATGCCCGTATAGGTGCGCGGGTCGCCCATCGCGATAGTGCCGAAGTTGGCGTCGCTGCCATCAACCTCCACCGTCCCGAAATACGACATGCCCAGCGTCATGTCAGGGCCAAGCGCCGCGTTGTTCAGCACCAGCGTCGGCCCGGCGGAGGAGGTGGCAGGCGGCCCGCCGAACAGGAGAGTGATCCCGTTCGGCTCGGCGCTGCTCAGCAGCACGGTTCCGGCGTTGATCGTGGCGACGGTATCGGTCCCATAGAGCGGGACATCGCCCGGAGTCCACTGCGTCGGATCGAGGTAGCTGCCAGTGGCGCCATTCCAGGTGTAGCCAACCATCGGTCCGCTCCCTCGCCGCATTCATTTCTTATCGGCAAATAGTAGCGTGGCGGTTCCGGTCCTGTTGTTCACCTATCCGAGAGATGTTCGAATTGTCACAATGAGAATTATGGTGGCTAGACGTGGAAGCTCTCCCCGCACCCGCACCGCCCCTTCTCATTCGGGTTGCTGAACGTGAACCCGGATACAAGGTCCTTCACCTCGTAATCCATCACGCTGCCGATCAGGAACAGGCTCGCCTTGCGGTCCACCAGCACCGTCAGGCCCTTGTCGGTCACGGTCTCGTCGCCGGGTCCGGCGGCGGGGACCCAGCTCATGTCGTAGCTGAGGCCGGAACAGCCCTTGGTGCCCACGCCGATGCGCAGCAGCATGCCCGCCTGCCCCTTGGCATACAGGCTGCGCAGCCGGTCGGCGGCGGCGTCGGTCAGGCTCATCAGCGGCGGCAGGGCGCGGCGCGGGCGGGCGGCGGCTTGGGTGGCGCTCATCGGAAAGCTCCGTCAGAACATGTTCAGCGCGAGGCGCGCGTCTTCGGTCATGCGGCTCGGGTCCCACGGCGGGTCCCACACGGTATCCACGTTGCAGGACGCGACGCCGGGCACCGCCATGATGGCGTCCTGCACCTGCACCGGCAGCTCCTGCGCGCTCGGGCAGCCCGGCGCGGTCAAGGTCATCTCGACCTTCACGTTGCTCGCGTCGTCGATCTCCACGGCGTAGATCAGGCCGAGTTCGTAGATGTTCACCGGGATCTCCGGGTCGTACACCGTGGCGATGGCGGACAGCACGGCATCCTCGGTCGGCTTGGGGCTGACCTCGCCGTCGGGCGTCCAGGTGGAGACGGCCGTGCCGCTGGTGGGGGCTTCACTCACTGGTCGACTCCTTCTCGCCATCCAAGGCCGCCAGCAAGGCGAGCCATGGCAGGGTCACGCATTTCACGCGCGACGGGTACTCATGCACGGCCGAAAGCGGGTGCACGTTGCGCAACGCCTCGTCGCAGGCTTCGCAATGCCCGGTGCGGGCCATGGCGGCAACCTGGTCGGACAGCGCGCGGATGTGATCCAAGGGCTGGCCACGCACCGCCTCGCACATCAGGTCGGCGCTGGCGACGGTGATCTCGCAGCCGCGCGCCTCGAACCCGGCTTCCGCCACCCGGCCGCCATCGCGGCGGACGAACACCTGCACGCGGTCGCCGCACATCGGGTTGTCGCCCTTTGCGCTGGCGTCGAAGGCCGCCGGGCGCTGCCCATGGGCGGGCGACCGGCCATGCGTGCGGATCTCGGCGCTATACAGGTCGCGGACATCGTCGAACATCTACGTGAAGAACTCCCGCACGCGCAGCAGCGTGTCGGCCAGGGCGTCGATCTCGGCCATCGTCGTGTAGATGCCGGTGCTGGCCCGGGCGCTGCTGTCCACGCCCAGGCGGCGCATCAGCGGCTCCGCGCAGTGATTGCCGGCGCGCACCGCGATGCCCTGGCGGTCCAGCAGCGTCGCGATGTCGTGGGCGTGGGCGCCCTGCATGGTGAAGCTGAACACCCCGCCGCGGTCCTGCGCCGCGCCGAGCACGCGGAGGCCGGGGATGTCGGACAGCCGGGCCAGCGCGTGGTCGGTCAACCGGGCCTCGTGCGCGGTGATGGCGTCGAAGCCGATGGCCTCGACATACTCGATTGCGGCCTTGAGGCCGATGGCCTCGATGATGGCGGGGGTGCCGGCCTCGAACTTGTGCGGGATCTCGGCCCAGGTGCTGCGCTCGAAGCTGACGGAGCCGATCATGTCGCCGCCGCCCATGAAGGGGGGCATGGCCTCCAAAAGCTCGCGCCGCGCCCACAGCACGCCGATGCCGGTGGGGCCGTACAGCTTGTGCCCGGTGAACAAATAGAAGTCCGCGTCGATGGCCTGCACATCGACCGGGCGGTGCACGGCGGCCTGGCTGCCGTCGAACAGCACGCGGGCACCGTACTCATGCGCCAAGGCCGCGACCCGTGCCGCCGGCACGACGGTGCCGAGCACGTTGCTCATGTGCGTGACCGCCACCAGCCCGACCTCACGGTCCTGCAGCAGCGCCTCCAGCCCGGCCATGTCCAGCTCGCCCGCGTCGGTGATTGGGGCGACCCGCAACTCGATGCCGTGGACGTCGCGCAGCATCTGCCAGGGGATCAGGTTGGCGTGGTGCTCCATCTCGGAGATGACCACGGCCTGGCCGGGCTTCATGATCCCGCGTCCGTAGCTGTGGGCGACGAGGTTGATGCCCTCCGTCGTGTTCTTGGCGAACACGATCTCGTCGCGGGACGGCGCGTTGAGCAGCCGGGCCACGGCGTCGCGGGTGCCCTCGTAGGCGTCCGTCGTGCGCTCGCTCATCCAGTGCAGGCCGCGATGGACGTTGGCGTACTGGGTTTCCATCGCCTGCACCATGGCGTCGATCACCGGGCGCGGCTTCTGGGCGGAGGCGGCGCTGTCCAGGAAGACCAGCGGCTTGCCGCGCACCGTCTGCGACAGGATCGGGAAGTCGGCGCGGATGCGCTCCACGTCGAATACAGGCTTGCTTATCATGTTCATGGGCGATGCTCCCACCACTGTTCGATGGCGCGCTCCAGCAGGGCGCGGGCGTCTGCGTGCGCGATCGGGTCCATGGCTTCCGCCAAAAAGGCGCGGACCAGGATGGCGCGGGCCTCCGCGTCGGGCACGCCGCGGCTGCGCAGGTAAAACAATTGGTCGGCGTCCAGCTCGCCCACGGTCGCGCCGTGGCTGCACTTCACGTCGTCGGCGTAGATCTCAAGCTGCGGCTTGCAGTCGATCTCGGCCTGCGGCGACAGCAGCAGCGCCTGGTTCATCTGGTAGCCGTCGGTCTTCTGCGCGGCGCGGGCCACCTCGATGCGCCCCTGGAACACGCCGCGCGAACGGTCGGACAGCACATTCTTGATGGTCTGGCGCGAGCCGCAGTTCGGCGCGTCGTGCGACACCACGGTGGTGATGTCGCCGTGCTGCCGCCCGCCCAAAAGTTGCGCGCCGTTCAGGTGCACCATGCCGTGCGGCCCGATCAGCCGGGCATGGATCTCCGTGCGCGCCACCTGGGCGCCGAGCGTCAGCACGAAGGCGTCATACGTGCCGCGCTCCGCCACCTCGGCGAAGGTGGTGCTGACGTGGAAGGCGCTGGGACTCTCGTCTTGCAGGCGGATGTGGGTCAGCACCGCGCCCGCGGCCACCACCGCCTCGGTGACAGCATTGTGCAGATAAGCCCCTTCCCCCCGCGCAATTTCCAGCACGGTGAGCTTGGCGCCCGCCTCCAAATGGATGCTGTGGCGCGGGTGGAAGGCAATCGGGCGATGCCCGTCAGGCGTCACCGACAGCAGCACCAGCACGCCCGCATCCACCCCGGCGGCGACGTGAAGCTGCACGCCGTCCTCCGCCAGCATGGTGTTCAGCGCCGCCATCGGGCGCTTGATGTCCGGCAGGCGGCCGAAATACGGGTTTTCGGAGAACGGCGTGACCGTCACCCCCACGGGCGGCGTGGACAGACCCGGCTGGTAACGACCGTCGATCAGCACGAGGCGCGGCGCGTCGATGGTTTCGCCGAGGATCGGCGCCGTAGACACCTCCGACAGCGGCTCCTGGAAGTCGGTTTCGGCCAGGGCGCGCAGGCTGGTGTAGCGCCAGTCCTCGTCGCGCATGCTGGGCAGTCCGCCGGCCTTGAACGCGGCGGCGGCGGCGGCACGGATCGCGGCGTCGCCGGGCAGGCGAGCGCGCAGGCCCTGGTAGCGCGACAGATAGGCGTCGGCGCCGTTGAGGATCGACTGGTTCATGCCGCGTCCGCCACCACGCCGGCGTAGCCGTTCGCTTCCAATTCCCGCGCCAGCTCCGGCCCGCCGGAACGGATGATGCGGCCCTGCGACAAGACGTGCACGCGGTCCGGCACCAGATGGTCGAGCAGGCGCTGATGGTGCGTGATCACGAGCGCCGAGAACTCCGGCCCGCGCAGCGCATTCACCCCGTCCGCCACGATGCGCAGCGCATCGATGTCGAGGCCGCTGTCGGTCTCGTCGAGCACGGCGAGCTTCGGGTGCAGGATGGCCATCTGCAGCACCTCGTTGCGCTTCTTCTCGCCGCCGCTGAAACCGACGTTGACGTTGCGCTTCAGCATGTCGTCCGGCATGGCGAGCCGCTTCGCCTCGGCGCGCGCCAGGCGGAGGAAGCCCACCGCGTCAAGCTCGGCCTCCCCGCGCGCACGGCGGATCGCGTTCAGCGCGGTGCGGAGGAAGTTGGCGTTGTTGACGCCGGGCAGCTCAAGCGGCGCCTGGAAGGCCAGGAACAGCCCGGCCGCCGCGCGCGCCTCCGGCTCCATCGCCAGCAGGTCCGCGCCGCCGAAGGTCACGGAGCCGCCCGTGACCTCGTAGCCCTCGTGCCCGGCCAGCACGTAGCCAAGCGTGCTCTTGCCGGACCCGTTCGGCCCCATGATGGCGTGCACCTGCCCGGCCGGCAGGTCGAGGCTGATGCCGCGCAGGATCTCCTTCTCTTCGATCCGCGCCTGGAGGTTATCGACTGACAGCATTATCCGACCGACCCCTCAAGCGAGACAGCGAGCAGCTTCTGCGCCTCGACGGCGAACTCCATCGGCAGCTCCTTCAGCACTTCCTTGCAGAAGCCGTTGACGATCAGGCCCACGGCGTCCTCCTCCGACAGGCCGCGGCTGCGGCAGTAGAACAGTTGATCCTCGGCGATCTTCGAGGTGGTCGCCTCGTGCTCCACCTTGGCCGTCGGGTTGCGGCTTTCGATGTAGGGCACGGTATGCGCGCCGCACTGGTCGCCGATCAGCAGGCTGTCGCATTGCGTGTGGTTCCGGGCGCCGCTGGCCTTGGGCAGGATGCGGACCAAGCCCCGGTACGTGTTGTCCGAACGCCCGGCGCTGATACCCTTCGACACGATGGTGCTCCGGGTGTTCTTGCCGATGTGGATCATCTTGGTGCCGGTGTCGGCCTGCTGCCGGTTGTTGGTCACGGCGACGGAGTAGAACTCGCCGACGCTGCCCTCGCCCTGCAGCACGCAGCTCGGATACTTCCAGGTGATTGCCGAGCCGGTCTCCACCTGGGTCCAACTGACCTTGCTGCGCGCCCCGCGGCAGGCGGCGCGCTTGGTGACGAAGTTGTAGATGCCGCCGCGCCCGTTGGCGTCGCCGGGATACCAGTTCTGCACCGTGCTGTACTTGATCTGCGCGTCGTCGAACGCGACCAGCTCGACCACCGCGGCGTGAAGCTGGTTCTCGTCCCGCATCGGCGCGGTGCAGCCTTCGAGGTAGCTGACATGCGCGCCGTCATCGGCGATGATGAGCGTCCGCTCGAATTGGCCGCTGTTCTTCGCGTTGATGCGGAAGTAGGTGCTCAGCTCCATCGGGCAGCGCACGCCCTTGGGGATGTAGACGAAGCTGCCATCGGTGAACACGGCGCTGTTGAGCGCGGCGAAATAGTTGTCGGACACCGGAACGACGGTGCCGAGGTACTTGCGCACCAATTCCGGATGCTCGCGCACCGCTTCGCTGATCGGGCAGAAGATCACGCCGGATTTCGCCAGCGTCTCCCGGAACGTCGTGGCGACGGACACGCTGTCGAACACGGCATCAATGGCGATGTTCGGGTTTCCTGAACCGATCACGCCCTCCATGCCGGCGCCCTCGACCCCGGCCAGCACCGCGCGCTCTTTGAGCGGGATGCCAAGCTTCTCGTACATCGCCAGCAATTCGGGATCGACGTCGTCCAGGCTCTTGGGTGCCGGGCGCTTCGGAGCGGCGTAGTAATGGATGTCCTGGTAGTCGATCTTGGGATAGCCGACCTTAGCCCAGTTCGGCTCGACCATGGCTTCCCAGGCGGCGAAGGCGGCCAGGCGCCACTCCAGCAGCCACTCAGGCTCCTGCTTCTTGGCGGAGATCATGCGGACTGTCTCGGTGGTCAGGCCCTTGGGGGCGATATCCATCTCGATGTCGGTCTCGAACCCCCACTTGTAGCCGGACTGGGTGAGGGACTGGACGGTGTCGATCGTCTCGGTGGCTGCGGGCATGCGGACCTACTCGGCAGAAATGAGGGTGAAAGCCACTTCGGGCTGGGGAGCCGCGGTTCTGGCCTGGAAGGCACGGGGGACGTTCTGGTCCATGTCGGCAAGGGTGATGCGGCCTAGCGCCTGCCGCACCGCGTCGTTCACCAGGTCCCAACGGCCGCGGACGGGGCACAGGCACTCCGCCTCGCAGCCGGCCCCCGACCCTTCCACGCAGGCCGTCAGCGCGATGGGGCCGTCGATGGCCGCCACCACGTCCGTGACCGGAATGGCCGAAAGCGGACGGGCCAGGCGGTAGCCGCCGCGGGCGCCGCGCTGGCTGCTGACCAGCCCCGAAGAGGCCAGGGCCTTGAGCACCTTGGCCACCGTCGGCTCGGGCAGGCCGATGCCGGCGGCGATGCCGGGCGATGTCTGCACCGCCTCGCCATGCGACAGGCGGATCAGCACGACGACGGCGTAATCCGTAAGTTTCGACAGCCTGAGCATGATGCAACCTGTAATCGGACCTGGGAAGTCCTGATTACTTCCAAATGAGCGGCCGGGACCGCTCCGTCAAGGGCCGCGGCGCCCGCGCGGCGGCTTGTGTCGCAAGCGTATTAGCCCCCGGCTTAACCGTTGATCAGCAGGCCCGAATACACCACCGGGCCGGTCGGCGCCCCTGAGGGCGAGCCGCCGGTCGGCTCCTGGCTGACCAGCAGCCGGGTGCCGGCGGACAGGCTTGCCCGCAGCAGGATGCGCCCGCCGCCCGGCAGCAGGCCGAGGCTGACCGGCGCCGGGGTGCCCTCACGCAGCGCCCACAATTCCAAGGCGCGGTCGAGCGGGATGTTGAGCCGGCCCACGGCGGTGATGGTGGCCCGGCCCCCGTCCCCGACCCGCACGAGGAACACGGCGCCCGGGCTGCCTTGGGCCGAGAGCGCGGCCAGCAGCGGCTCCGGTGCCAACGGCTTGGGGGTCAGCACGAAGAAGGCAAGCACCGCGGCCGCGGCCAGCGACGCGAACGTCGTGCTGCGCCAAAGCGCCGGGCTGCGCCATGCCTTCTCGAAGGCGCTGCGCCGGGGCATGGTGCGGCGGAGCACGACCCTCTGCAGTCCGGTCGCCAGCGCCAGGCGCTGCCACAGCTCCGGCGGCGGGAACTGCGGGACCACGGCCGTCGCCAGCGGGCTGAAACGGTTCTGCCAGGCGATGATGCTGGCGGCGACGGCCGGGTCCTGCATCGCCAGCGCCTCCATGGCGCGCGCCTCGTCCGGCGTGTAGAGGCCCAGCACGTACTCGGCCGCGTCCAGGTCGCGGTCGCCCGGCGCCGGGTCGTCGGAGGGGTCGCCAGGGCCGGGGTCGCCAGGACCCCCAGGATCGGACGGCATCATGCGGTCCCGCCCAGGCAGGCGCGGAGGGTCAGCAGCGCGCGCCGGATGCCCGACTTGACGCTGCCAAGCGGCTGGCCGACCCGCTCGGCGATCTCCGAATGGGTCAATCCCTCGAAAAAGGCGAGCAGGACCAGGCCGCGGCGCCCGGTGTCGACCTCTTCCAGGCAGTGATGCAGCAGCATGCCTTCTTGGGTCGCCAGCAGGCGGTCGAGCGGGTCAGGCCCGGTGTCGGCCACCTCCGGCACCTCGCCGCCGCCCGCTTCCCGGCCGATGCGGGCGACGGAGTCGAGCGCGCGGTAGCGGACAAGGCTGAGCAGCCAAGCCCGGGCGTTGCCGCGCGCCGGGTCGAACCGGGCGGCGTTGCGCCAGACCTGCAGCATCGCGTCGTGCACCGCGTCCGCCGCGAGCGACGGCTGGCGGGTGATCCGCAGCGCCACGCTGTACAGCGTCGCCGACTGCAGGTCGTAAAGCCGGCGGAAAGCGACACCGTCCGCCTGCGCGCATCGCGCCAGCAGCATGGCAACCTCGTCAGAATGAGCCTCGTCTGGAGCAGCGTCCATCATGCCGGCATCATCGCCGCCGGCACGGGGGACGGCAAGCCGGGCCGGCTAGCGCAGCATCGCCAGCCGGCCTTTATTCAATCATTCCGGAAACATTTTGACAGTTCCGGCCAGCAGGGCGGCAAAGGCGGCTGCCAGGGCAAACACGATGAAATTGGCAGCGTTGCCGACAATGTCTTTGTTGGCATAAATTGTAACGTTAACGAACAGAACTTGTGTGAAAACAGGCCTATTAAGAGCCAGCGCAAGTGAAAGCACTATGGCTGCAAAACATATATTTATATTTATGTCTTTTTCTCCATGATGATGCTTCTATCTTGGAGCGACCACCAACACCATGCCTGTTTTAACATCTCCATTACCGTCGGCGGCATCAAACGGATGCAGAGGCGGGTTAAAATAACTTGCGCGCCAACTTGCAAACCGGGGCAGCGGCCTTGCGGGAAGGCCCGGGCCGATGTTTTGGGCGGGCAGCAGCTTTGATATACGGCGCTGACACGCCGTGCTGTCGGCAGACCCTTGATCGGACGGATTTCCCGTGAACTTCGAGCCACCAGCGAAACGCCCCTCCCCCGCGCGCCCGGTGTTCGCCCGCCACGCCGCCAGCCTGATCGTGCTGCGGGCGGGACCGTCGGGGCTTGAGGTGCTGATGGGCCTGCGCGGCGCCGGGCACCGCTTCATGCCGAACCGGCTGGTGTTCCCCGGCGGCTCCGTCGACCCCGGCGACGCCACGAGGCCGGCCGCCACGGAGCCGCGGGACGACGTGCTCGCCGCGATGGGCCGGGCCGCCCGCCCGCGCCTGGCCCGCGCCCTGGTGGCCGCGGCGGCGCGGGAGCTGGAAGAGGAGACGGGCCTGACGCTCGGCATGCCGCCGCGGCTGGACGCGGTCGACTACCTGTGCCGGGCGGTGACGCCGCCGGCGAGCGCGATGCGGTTCAACGCGCGCTTCCTGGTGGTGGACGCGGCGGCGACGCAAGGGACGCTCGGCGGGTCGGGCGAGTTGGAAGCCGTGCGCTTCTACCCGCTGGCCGAGGCGCTGGCGCTCGACCTGGCCCTGGTGACCCGGCAGGTGCTGGAGCGGCTGCAAGCCTGGCTGGCGCTGCCGGACGCGCAGCGCCGGGCGCGGCCCCGCACGGGCGTGTTCAAGGAGCGTCGATGGCGGGAGGAGTGAGCATCTCCGCATGCGCCTGGGACAGCCAGGCGTAGAACGGCCCGTCCGCGTCGAACGGGTCGTCGTGCCCGGCGCGGAGGTTGGGGCTATCCCGATACAGCAGGCGGGCTTCCCGCGGGATCGCGTCGCCGTTGCTGAACGCGGCGTAATGCCAGTAGCCGTCCGGTACCGCCGCGGGCTGCCGCCGCGCGACCTGGCGACGATACCAGTGCCAGATCTCCAGCGCCTCGATGCTGTCGCCGGCGTAGCGGTCGAGCATGACGTCGCCGACCGCGTTGATCTTGGTGAAGTGCATGAAGCGCAGCGGGGCGCCGTTGACCCGGATGCCGCCATCGGCGGCGATGGCCAGCCGCCGGGTGCTGAGGTTCCAGCTCGCGACGTTGCAGCCGGGATCGCGCAGGATCGACACGCCGTCGAACAGGCCGGGCACCAGGTCGATGTATTTCTGGTCGGTGAACAGCCCGGCGGCGGGATCGTCGTAGCAGGCGCGCAGGAGCTGCGCCGCCCACCATTCGGCGAAGTTCCGCCCCGGCCCGTCGCTGCGCACGGCGATGAAGCCCAGGTTGAACACGCCGAACCGCAGCGAGGCCAGCTCGTTGTCCCCCATGACGCGGGCGTTGCGGTTCGGGCTGGTCTGGTGCGGGGTGAGCACGATGGCGGCATCGTCCAGCGCCGCCATGACGGTGTCGAGCGGATGGAACACGGCGATGTCGGGGTCGAGGTAAACGACCGTTTCGTAGCCCGCGTCCATCAGACACAGCATGGCGCTGCCCTTCACGGCGGTGCAGGCCTCGACGACATCATGCTTGAACAGCCAGGCCCGCGCCCGCGGGATGCCGAGGTCATCGAGGCCCAGCACGGCGTCGAAGCCGGCCAACAGGTCCGGCGCGTCCGTCCCGGGAGGCGGCTCGTCCACCACCACGGCGCAGACGGCCCAATCCGGATGCGCGGCGCGCAACGTGGACAGCAGGGTGCGCGCCCGGCCGAGATAGGCATAGGTGAAGCTGGTGAAGCAGCAGATCCGGCTCATGCCGCCGGGGGTGCTTCCACCCCCGGGAGCGCGTCCGAGGGCACGTCCGGGAGGGGCAGCGTGGCCGTCATGCCGCGGGACTCCAGGCGGCCCATCTCCGATCCCTGCTCCCCGCACAGGCGGACATAGGCGATGGCGGCGCCGGAGGCGAAGAACTCCACGATGGCGGCGGTGTCGAGCATCACCAGCCCCCTGCCCCGGGCCAGCACCATGTCGGCGACGTTGCCGCTGCCGGACAGGGTGATCACGTCCGCGCCGGCGGCGACGGCCTCGTAGGCGACGAGGCAGAACGTTTCGGGCCAGGGCGACAGGACCAGCACGAGGTCGATGGACGCCGCGGCCAGCGCATCCGTCATGGCGCCGCGGGCGTCGGCGCTGACCTTGGCCAGGACGGTCTCGACGCCGGGCAGCGACGGGTCGGGCGGCAAGGCGGTGAAATGGAACAGCCGGTAGCCCCCGTGCCCAACGAGCGCGCCGGCGACCTGCGCGAAGGCGGGCCAGCCCTTGTGCGCGGCCGCATAGCCGACGAAGCCGACGCGGACCGGGTTGTCGGCCGTGCCGCGCGGGCTGGCGCCCAGCAGGCCGTAGCGGACGGCGCCCGGACGGACCCGGGCGTACTCATGCACCTGGGCCGACGCATGCGGCAGGCGCGCGGCAGGGATTTCGCACCAAAAATTCTGTCGCCACAGTCTGCTTGCGAGGCGTGACGTGATGCTGGATCCGTCATAGCTGAGCGACGTTGTTTGCGCCTCATCAGAGGCGTGCGCCATGGTT
>JAABUQ010005477.1_pt1 | contig 20198 bp, 18 predicted proteins | sample 5560001 | NCBI WGS metagenome assembly JAABUQ01 (sample SAMN10711888, study PRJNA513371) | rock metagenome | isolation source: Antarctica rocks | place: Antarctica: Victoria Land, Finger Mt nord | collected 2015-12-18
GACCAACCCAAACTTCCACCTACTCCTCCCCATGCCCATCCTCAGTCTCCTCATCATCATCCCCCTCCGCATCCTCCTCCTCTTCCTCCTCATCCTCGGCATCCTCGGCATCTTCCGCATCCTCCGCGTCCTCATCCTCCTGATCCGCATCCGTCATCTCAGCATCCGTATCGCTCCCCCACCCCGCCTCGCTCCCACTATCAACCCAAAACGCCTGGTCCTCCGCCTTCTCCTCCTCTTTCCGCGCCGTGCTCTCGTGCGTCGGCATCACGAATCCGCCGGGGATATCCTGCTTGCTGGTCTCCACATCCTCCTTGACACGCTTCTGGAAGGCGGCCGAGTTCTTGCGCAGCATGACGCCGGCGTCGACATTGGCGGGTGAGGAGCATTCTGCGTCGTCGAGGAGGCTGATGATGGAGAGGAGGACGGATTCGACGCGTTGAACTGGGGACCAGCGCTCTGAGGCTGTTTCCCCGGATTGCTCGTCCTCGCCTGGAGTGTGCAGGATGGAGATGCAGAGTTTACCGTCCAGGTAGATGTTGGGGTGGTATAGGGGGCGGCGGAATTGGAAGGTGGGGGGGGAGTAGGGGTAGTTTTCGGGGAAGGTCATGGTAGCCTTGAAGTAGCCGCCGTAGTAGAGGGAGGAGGGGTTGATGACCATGAGGGCGATGGACCAGGTGCGGATTTCTTCGTTGACGAGCTGCGGGGGGGAAGGGTTAGAGTGGGCCTTGCTTGTGGCTCACGGGGAGGGAAGGGCTCACCTCAACATTGACCCATTTCTCTTGAGAAAGGGCTTTGTACTCATTCATGAGGATACGTTCTGCCATGATCGAGGTGGTGAGGCCACAAGTTCAGGAAGGTGATTGTGGTTAGGGACGTTGGATCAGGGTGATCATTGAAGGAAAGACGCGTCGGTGATCGTGAGGTGCAAGGTGAGTGAAGGGGGGATTCGAGGATGTGAATGTTGGAGTTGGAGGACGTGGAGTGAGTGTCACCGAGTCATAGTGTGATGCTTGTTCATCAAAAACGGCGTCTTTGAGATTTGAAATGTGGTGTGTGAGAAATGTGTCAGCAGTCTGGTGTGAAGAGGCGAATGACGATGTGGAGGCAGGAGTCTAGATCCGACAATGACAGACAAGGCTGCACCTGATTGATAAGATATCGGAGATTGCATGACTGTGTCGGGTTTTGGAAATCGGGTAAATGCAGGCACCGAGGGACCAATCATGGGGGAGGAGACTAAGAGTTGGAAAGTGGTACGAGATACTAGAAGTATGAGTTGTTGGAGGATGAATCTGGGGCCAGGATAAGCTTCGTGAGAGGGTTGAACTCCAATCTGCAAATCGAAGGGAATGCCAACCTCTGCGCTTGGCAACGGCGTGAGAAGGTTGAAGCACGTTGCAGGTTATTTCTCCAAAACATATCACGAGGAAACGGGCCCAGGTATGAGACTAGATGTTTAGATCCTGCGGTGGCGACTAGTTTCATTCAAGGGTGCTGTCGTCCCCCTCAGGAGTCGGCCTATTCTATGGTACAAGTGCGAAACAGTATGGTCTAACAATATGGGTACAACGGGTGTGAATGGGAACCGACAAAAGAAACATAATTTTGTGAAGGCTGAGAAGCCGTGAGCGTCATGAAGACATATTAGAGCAGCAGAACCGTCAGAAATCCCTCCCTCTTCACAATCATGATAGGCACGCAGCCGTCGAACACAAAGATCCCCCCCGGAAAAAGGGTCGAGAAGATTGAATATATGAGTAAAACCAAGTGCTCTGTCACCACACACCCGCGGACAAATCAGGTAGCCGCCCGAATGCCGAAAGAATCGTTAACGCGTAAGAAATGCCGTTTTCGAGTTCGCTCAAATTCGTAGGTAGATTGCCACCCGTGGGTATCCCAGTGTGCGTAGGTAGGTAGCATCATCATCATGAGACATTCGTTTCCCAACTCCCAGTATCCCCCTCTTTCTGACCACATACTACGTTCCTTCAACTGTAGTATGTTGCCCCTGCTGCTGTTCCCCTGGTGGAGGGTCATGTGGTAGTGTGACACTGCTCTGCGTTGTTTCTGATTGAGTTGGCGGAACTGCTGTGTTCGTTGTTGCAGTCTCTGGTATCGTGGTAACAGCTTGAGCTGCATGTTCGTGCATTTCAGCTATCAGGCTCTCCGGGGCCGTAGATTCCGCGTATTGGGTCTCCGGAATTGTGCTCTTGACTTGACCCTCTGGGGCGTCTATTTGCATCCGGTCACCAGCAGAAGCGCCCAACTGAAGTGCAAAACCCCCTTGGCCTTCAGTTCCGAGTATTGATGCTCCAGGACCAGTGGGAGCCGTTTTTGGCTTTCGGGCCTTCTTCTTGCTTGTTGACCCAGTCCCCAATTCTCCAGCTTCGGTACCTTCCATCATAGCCGCCCCTTCGCCCGATGGCTTTTTGTGTCTCTTTGGAGGTGGCCAGGCTTCACCTCGTGCTGCAGCTTCCGCGGCCCTGGCCTCATACTCCGCTTTGGTGGGCCTTCCCCGCTTCTTTCCTGCCTTGTCTGGGGTGTCTCCTGGTGTACTCGGCTGGTACTGGTAGGCTGAAGGAGGGTCCGTTTGATTAATAGGAGCAAAGGTATACTGTGATGGTTGTATCGGACCGTTCGTACCCGAGACAGAAACACCAGATGAGACCCGTTTCTTCTTTGGCTTTGGTGGAAGAAGCGCTGGGCTTCCTTTAGCGGGAACAAACGGCGGCCCCGGAGCCAGCATCGAAGATACGCGGTTCGTAAGAAGGTTGAAGGTGTTCTCGCAAGCAGCAACTGAGCGTCCTACACACAAATTGTCAGTCCGTATTCGTGTTGCCATGGCGTATCGCACGTCCTCTCGGAACGCTTTCTGCACTGGGTGGCGTAATGAACATTGGAGAACTGCATACCATTGGGCAATGCCATCAAGTTCCATTGCGGCACAATACCTCGGTCTTGGATGATTTTTACCAGGTCAGCTGGAGAGATGGAGGACAATTTGAGGATTTCGGCTAGAAAGTATCGCTATCAGAGACGGAGGTGTTAGCTTTCCGTAGAGATCCTCGAATGCTTTATTTCTGAAGAGACACATCGGGCGTCACCCAAGTCTTTTTGCTAGAAGCATCCTGCTTACCTGTTCGCGCTCATCAAAAGGCTGTTCCGCAAAGGCCGACATGGTGCAATATCACAGCGTGAGTCAAGCGGGGCGGCAGGTGTGGGAAATGGTACAGGATGCCGAGTTGTGTCTTTTTATTGAAATCAAGCAGAGTTCATAGAAGATGGCGAAGGCTCGCGTGTCTCTGACAAGGCAGGCAAGGATTAAAAGGTATAAAGAGAAGATGCAGCAAAAGAGTGTTGCAATTAAATAGACCCCATTGTAGTAGTCTTGCAAAGCCGTAACGAAGGCGGAGAAGAGCGCAAAGAAGAAGTGAAGGGCAAAGAAGGATATAAGAGAGGCAAATGGTATTGTGAATGGGTCAGCCGTGAATGAGAGAGAGAAAGAGAGGAAATGTTTGGCTCCCTTGGTCTTGGGTTCATGCACTGTACCAGCAGTAGCGTGTCTTCCCGCCTCTTGATAGGCTCTACTAAAATCCGACTCAAACTCATGCTCATGCTCATGCCCGCATTTGCTGCGACTTTGCTTCAGCTGCCGCCTGTGATGCCTCTGCTTTCGGTGTCAGATCAGAGGGACAAACCTGATATCTTGCAAATTAATGCTGGAAAGCTGACATTTGCCCGAAGTGATGAACACCCCGTTCCCATCATCTTACTGGCCATTGCCCGTTGTGCCCCATCATTCGCCGACGCACCCCTGACCATCGCTTCTTAGCTTCCACTCGAACTGGCCAGGGCGAGGGTAGAAAACCCTGATGGCAAAATGATTTTCGTTTGTAAAGACAGGAATGCAATTTAGGATTTGATGTGTGGCGACGGTGTCCGCATTTGGATCAAGGCATGGAGATAATGTTTTTACAATCAACCATGCTACAAAGTGTCCTCGAGATGGACTTTATATCTGCTGGGCCTTCGAACGGTGCCCGACGCCAAACTCGCCATTCGTGCGGACCAGTCTCATTGACTTACCACAGCATGCCACGTTCATGAACTCTACTCTAGGTCGTCCGTAACGCCCTTTACCCTGATAGACGTTGGCATACGGAGCGGTCTAGAATGACAGGTGCATGGTATACTTCTGTCGAGTACTTGTGACTAATGGGACTTTGTGTGTATTGGTTCGATGTGGTGTTCCCCCGCAGTGCTTTCTGCCTCTCTGAAATCCATGCGAAATTCTGTGAAGTTTTCTCCTTTTACGCAGCACTACGGACCACTTGTGAGCGATTAACGCTGCTGTATTTAGACATGGTGAATATGAATGAGATGAGATTCAAGACTCCGGCTTTAGTAGCTCCCTTGCCAAAAACGTCGTGATCATTTGCGCAAGCGCAGCTTCTATCTTCACATTTCCTCTACTCCACCGCACTTGCGGCATACGCAGTGAAGGAAGGTGGAACGCGGTCCGGTTGGCGAGTAAATCAGAACACTAACGGTCGACAATTGATTTAGGTTTCTTGGAATTCATACTCAACCTCCATCACCAGCTAAGGACGGCATAGACCTGGGTGAAACTCTCGAAAGAACATTCACATCCTATAATTGTCTTCCCCTTCAAAGTCATTCACTCCTTTTCTTCCAAAAATTCCCCGCTGTTCTTGAGACACACTCCTTACTACCGTGCGAGCTCAGCTCCACCAACCCCAACCCCAATTACCTGCAGCCCCTCCGCCTGAAAGCTCAATCTAGGAGCAATCCTGCCCGAAAGTTGTAAGGAGCCCAGTACATTCTACGCTTCTCTCAACAGCGCGGCTGACACTGATCACCGATCAGAATAGTAGGGTAGTCTGCAGGTATTGCCATGTGCCGAGGGTCTGACTCCACTGCTACCTCATTGCGGACCCTTACCCACCCTCACCCTCTGCCCTTTTCCCGCATCAGCTTGGGGTACGCCACCCAAGATGCCCCATGAAAAAGGATCAAGAAAACAGCAGATATTAGAGGCCGGTGTTGAAGACATGCGTCTGGAAAATGGGAATGCTCACATGGAGCGGGCAGGATCAAAGACGGATGAAATCAAGGCAGAGCCTGGCATAAGCAACACATCGTCTCCCGGGGCTGTCAAGATGGATTCGGCTTCACAATCGCCGACAGAGCTTGAGGAAGCTTCACAGTCGCCCAGTCTCAATGTCGGAAAGCATGAAGAGATCGTGGGTGGCGATGTGACGGTAAAGCTGGAGCCGGGAAAGCCCCCCAAGCTGGCTCGGAGCACATCTCAAAAGATAGTAGCTGGTCCAGCGCAGCTCTTCAAGGATGAGCCAAGCAGGACAGAAGAAGCCAGGGGCCATTTCCAGACTATCGCAGGATGCATCTATTCAAACAAATACATTGGCTCTACAGAACATGGCTCCATGGACTGCGACTGCGCGGAGGAATGGGGTAAGAGTCTCCCTTTTTCCAGCTTACAATTTACTCGTAGAGATACTGAATTATCTATTAAGATGGCTCTACCAAGACAAATGCTGCGTGCGGGGACGATTCGGATTGTATCAATCGTGCGACGAAAATGGAGTGCGTGGGCGACTGCGGGTGCGGAGCAGACTGCCAGAATCAAAGATTTCAGCAACGACAATACGCATCTGTTACTGTGATCAAGACTGAAAAAAAGGGATATGGACTTCGAGCTGATACTGATCTCTCTCCTAATGATTTCATTTTTGAATACATCGGCGAAGTCATCAATGAGGTGCAATTTCGCCGCCGGATGATACAATATGACGAAGAAGGTGTCAAGCATTTCTATTTCATGTCCCTCACAAAAGGCGAGTTTGTCGATGCTACTAAAAAGGGGAACTTGGGCAGATTCTGCAATCACTCATGCAATCCCAATTGCTACGTGGACAAATGGGTGGTGGGCGACAAACTCCGTATGGGAATCTTTGCCGAGCGCAAAATTAAAGCCGGAGAGGAACTCGTTTTCAATTACAACGTCGACCGCTATGGAGCCAACCCACAACCTTGCTATTGTGCTGAGCCAAATTGCACTGGCTTCATCGGTGGGAAGACTCAGACCGAGCGGGCAACAAAACTCTCCAACACCACCATTGAAGCTTTGGGGATTGATGATGGCGACGGCTGGGACACTGCTGTCGCAAAGAAACCCCGTAAAAAGAAGGTCGGAGAGGACGACGAGGAGTACATCAACAATGTACAGCCTAAGTCTCTGGACGAGGATGGGGTTACCAAGGTTATGGCCACCTTGATGCAATGCAAAGAGAAGTGGATTGCCGTCAAACTGCTTGGTCGCATACAGCGCTGCGAGGACGAACGTGTCCGCAACCGTGTTGTAAAAATGCACGGGTATCAGATTCTCAACTCGACCTTGACAATGTGGAAAGAAGACGCCAACGTCATCCTACAGATCTTCGATATCCTGGATAAGTTTCCTCGTCTAACACGAAATAAGATCAGCGACTCAAAAATTGAGGCTATTGTTGAAGGCCTTAAACACTCTGATGATGAGCGAGTAACATCGCAAGCTGAATACCTGCTGAAGGAATGGAGTACCCTTGAGGTCGCATACAGAATTCCTCGCAAGAAGCGCGAGGTGGCTCCAAACAGTACGCCAGTGAAGGCTAATCGGTATGGACGACGAGATTCAAGCCGAGAAGAAAGAAACGCACGTTCTCAATCCCGATCGCCTGTACGTTCAAGATCAAGGTCGAGGTCCAGAGATACTCCGAAAGGGCCGGCAGCACCTAGTGGGCCCCGTTCCACTTACCCCCAGCGCAATCCTAGTCTCTATCAAGGCCCGCGGCCCCCATTCCGATCACGACCTTTTAACGCCTTACCTCCTGGCTGGTTCTCGGCACTGGATGAGAACAATCGAACCTACTATTATGATATGAGTGGCAAAACAACATGGGAGAGACCGACCACTGCCTCAGCTCCGCCACCGCCACCGCCCAAACCCACATCTACCAACAAAGCATTGGAAGACATCATCAATGAGATCACTAATGCAAAAGCCAATACGCCAAAGGAAAAAGCCGCTGTTGCAGCCAATCCTCTGGCAGTGAATGGGGAGGCCAAGAAGTCAGAGAAAGGGAGCAAGGAGAAATGGCGGGAACTAAGCGAGGAGAAACAGAAGAAGCTGTACGAAAATACAGTAAGTCATACCTCATCTAATTGGGCCCCAGCACAAAGTTGCTGACACGAAGGGAAGTTGTTCCCGCACATCAAGTATGTTGTAGACAAATTCAAGGGCAAGTTGCCCAAGGACGATTTAAAGAGATTTGCGAAAGAGGTATGCGATGATTCTCTAGACTCTGAAAGACTAACCCTAACACAAATGCTATAGATTTCGAAAAAGTTAGTGAACTCGGACTTCAAGAGCCATCGAGTGGAGGATCCCACCAAGATATCTTCTCGGCAGGAGAAGCAAGTTAAGAAGTTTGTCAAGGACTACTTCGACAAAGCCGTCTTGAAACACCGAGAACGAGAGAAGAGGAAAGCCGAGAAGAAAGCCAAAGACGGTGATAACGCAGTGCTTGAGGAGGTGAAGAAGGAAGAGGAAAGCGACGGTGACCAGGACATGGCGATGTCGGATGATGATGAAGAAGAAGAGAAGAAGCCTAAGATGGAGTCGACGACACCTATCACACCAATGGACCAAACGTTGAGTGCCGAAGGACTGAAACGCAAACGCGAAGAAGATGAGAATGTCAAAGCGGAGGGTGAGGAGGCTACGCCAAGCAAGAGATTGAAGTCTGAGACACCTCCGCCTCCTCCACCACCTCCACCAGCAGCGCCTGCCAATGGAGTCTATCCGAGCCCGGTGACGATGAGCAACGGTGACGAGGATGCACCTGGGTACACTCCAGCAGATATGTATCATGACGAGGAGGCACCAAGCTACGGTGCTTCACTAGAGGGTCCGATGGTGAGCAGCATACATCCTCCTCCGCCCCCGCCACCATCTGGCTCGAGCCGTTCCAGAGACATTCTTCATAACGGTAATATTGGAGGCGATGCTCAGACTCCAGATGCGGGCGATACCGATGTTACGCCTGGAGATTGTGTCCGGGGTGTGGATGAACGCGAGCGTCCATTCAGTCCAGATGGAGCAGGGCGAATGCGTACAGTGCAGGCATAGATACCCGTTTGCGTCGTGCATATCATCTTCGGCGCTCGGTGGATCGATTTTGCATAGAAGCCTTATGCCAGACCGTTCACTCCAATATTTGTCTCCTTTGAGATCATCTTTTGCCTGCATACCTACCTCATGTAGGTAATGTATTTGAATAGTAAGGTCCACTACAGATGCTGGTGAAGGGCGCAAGGCTGTGGTCAGGATATGACCTCAGAACCGAAGGGACCTCGGGATTGCCTTTTTTGGCGCTAGCAGGGACGGCCGTTGCCAAGATTCAATTGCCCCTCGTGCCCCTCCTCCAACTCCTCCACTTTCTCCAAATATCCATCATCCCTCCTTTCCTCTGCCAAGTCTGTAAAAATTGTCAGAAAGAAAAATCACCGCAGCGAGGACTTCCGATAAACAGATCTAGGCATACACCAGCCTCCCGACCTTGAATTGATCCTGCATTTGTTCCGGCCGACCTTTGCTGACCCCACATTGAATACATAGGGCCAAGTGCCATTCAACCCATTGTTGCCACAATTTCAACGGACCCTTCAAGGTCTCCATAATGTCCGCTTTCCTTCGAGCTTCGTCTCGCCTGCAGCCCCTAACGCGTCTTCCCATCTCGACCATTCGTCCAATCACAACAACTACCAAACCCGCAGCCAGTGCAGCAACCGCAAGCGTAGTGGAACAGAATGGCAGTGAGCATCCATTCTTCCCCAATGAGCCCTCCAGCCCCACAATCCGGACAGCTATCCCCGGGCCACAGAGCAAGAAAGCAATTGAGGAGCTGGATAAAGTCTTCGACACCAGGAGCTTGAACATGCTGGCCAATTACCAGAAGAGCTTTGGGAATTACATTGCGGACTTGGACGGAAACGTCTTGCTTGATGTATACGCCCAGATTGCATCGATACCAGTCGGCTACAGCAACCCAACCCTTCTCGCATCAGCAACATCCCCAGAGATGGCCAGCGCCATGGTCAATCGCCCCGCCCTTGGCAACTTCCCCCAACATGACTGGGCCGATATTCTCAAGACCGGCATCCTGCGAGTCGCTCCTAAAGGTCTCAACCAAGTTTTCACAGCCATGGCCGGCTCCGATGCGAACGAAACCGCCTACAAGGCAGCCTTCATGTGGAAACGACGCCAAGAGCGCGGTGGCCCGTCTGTTGACTTCACCGCCGACGAGATCTCCTCCTCCATGAACAATCAATCCCCAGGTTCTCCACACATGAGCATCCTCTCCTTCCGTTCCGCCTTCCACGGCCGCCTCTTCGCCTCCCTCTCCACTACCCGTAGCAAGCCCATCCACAAACTCGATATTCCCGCCTTCGACTGGCCCCAAGCCCCCTTTCCCTACCTCAAATACCCCCTCCACGAACACGGCGCCGAGAATGAAGCGGAAGAAGCCCGCTGCCTCGCCGAAACGGAAGATCTGATCGCCAACTTCCACAACCCCGTCGCGGCCGTCGTCGTCGAACCCGTCCAATCCGAGGGCGGGGACAACCACGCCTCCCCCGCCTTCTTCAAAGGCCTCCGCGACATCACCAAAAAACACAACATCCTCTTCATCGTCGACGAAGTGCAAACCGGCATCGGCGCCACGGGCAAATTTTGGGCCCATGACCACTGGAACCTGCACGACCCGCCGGACATGGTCACCTTCTCGAAAAAAGCCCAAGCCGCGGGCTACTACTTCGGCAACCCGGAGCTGCGGCCCAACAAACCGTACCGCCAGTTCAACACCTGGATGGGCGACCCCGCGCGCGCCATCCTCTTCCGCGCCATCATCCAGGAGATCGAACGCTTGGATCTCGTGCGGAACACCGCGGACACAGGCGACTATCTCTACGACGGCCTCCAGCGCCTGGCGGAACGGTATCCAGACCAGATTCAGAATCTGAGGGGGCAAGGGCAGGGCACGTTCGTAGCGTGGGATAGTCCGCGCCGCGACGATTTCGTGAAGAGGGCGAAGGGGTTTGGTGTCAATATCGGGGGGAGCGGGGAGAGGGCGGTGAGGTTGAGGCCAATGTTGATTTTTCAAAGACATCATGGTGAGTCTTCACGCACTCTAGAGTTTTGTGGTGGTTTGTGGGAACAGGGGCTAATGTTTGCCAGCGGATATTCTCTTGGAGGCGACGGAGAAGTTGGTTTCGTCGTGATTGTACTCCCGCTTTCGCCGCTGGGTGGTCTTTTGTTGGATAAGCAGGCGTGTGATGGTGGTGGTTGATCGTGCGGGTCTTGAATTCACCGTTGGATTCCTCCTGCTTTGGCAGTCTTACCGCGAACGTTTTGCCTTGAAGATTCCCTGCCCAGGGTCCGTTGGAGTCGATGCTTGGTGTCCTGCCCTCGCTGGCGACTGTCCCGCTGGGCTGGGCGAGCCACGATTCCAGCACGCCAGCATTTGGCTATCAGAAGGTGCTCGCCGTGCCGACGCAGCCCAGCGGAAGAACCATCAGCGCGACCAGAAGCACGACAATGATTCCAATGATCCTTATGCAACCCTCAGGGGACTCGGCAGATTATGTAGGATGGTGGTATAAAGCATGCCATTGCATGCAAGACAGGCTATTATGAAGCAATCCATTTCTAGCAAGATAGGCCATTATCTCTCATCTTCTTCATACATGTAAATGCAGGGATGCACGCCTTTTCCCCCTACCGTAGGCTCGCGTTGAACGCCCAGCGCGCTTACCCAGCAAGAGCCCTCACCCCTTCAAACCCACCTGGATCCCCTTTTCCTCGTTCCCCTCTGCTCTACCCCCATCCAACCCCTTCCTCCCCCGTCCCCCCCCCGGACCCAAACCTTCCCCCAAGCCCAACTACCTCCCCACTAAACCGTCCCCGCAATACTCAACTCCCGAATCTCCCCCAGCACCTCCTCAACCCTACTATCCAAATGCCCCTGCGCATACTGCTCCCTAGTATCCGCATCCAAGAACTGCTGCACCTGGGCCATCCTCGAATACGCCTCCGCGCAAAACCGCAACTGTATCTTCACCAGCGCCTCGAAACTCGGATCTAAATAAGGCACCCGGAGGTCGATGAGCTGGGGCAGCTCGGTGAAGAGTTGGTCGTTGAGGGCCTCGTAGGCGGTTTTGGCGAGGTCGGATTCGCGCTCTGCGCGCGGCAGCTTGGTGGGGTCTTTGTCGGGTTTTTCGACGAGTTTTTTCACGCGGGCGCGGGTGGCGTCGTAGTCGAGGAGCTTGTGGTTGCGTTTTTTGATGCCTGGGGTTTTTTGGGGTTAGAGTGGGTTACTTGGAAGGGGGAGAGGTGGGGGAGAGGGAGAAGTACATTCGTTTATGTCGGGGAAATAGGCGCAGAAGCGGGAGATGGGTTCGAGGACTGTTTGTCTATTGGGTTCATGTCAAGATGGCGCTGAGAGCGGCTTTCGGTGCAGGAAGTAGGTACCTGAAGGGGCCGTCTAATGCTTTGATCGTCTCAGCGTCGAGGTCCTCGACTGCTTGTTTGTAGCTCCTGCTCACGCCGTCGTTGGCGCCGGCGTCGCCGTAGAAAGCGTCGATTGTCTCTGCGATTCGCATTTGTGAAGCCGTCATAGCTGTGTTCTTGCCATCAGCGCTGTGTTCTTACTGGGCTGTGGCACTGATAATATTGGCCTACCCCGTAACGAATCCAGATATCCTTTCGCTTCTTTCTGTAGTCTGTTCGCTGCGGATTCCATGGTGCGGTACCGCCTGTTGAACGTGCCTCGTCAGCGGTCCGCTTCCAAAACTACCGGTCTAGTCCTTGCTATGTACCTCTCTTCCACTTCGTAGTCCCGGTCATTCGTTTTCTCCACATGCCCTGCATTGCCCCGTAAGCCTCCGCCGCGATCTGTTGAGGCCATGAGGCGTCTAAGTGTGGGATTCTGTACCGGTCTTCATCATCACCTGGGTGGTTGCCCGATTGGCAACCTTCTTGAACCCTGGTAGCATGTGTCAGTCATGGTTTGAGACACGCATCTCCAAAGGCAGCAGGCAAGCAAGGAGTCTTACCTGCCCATGACATTTCTGCGTTGGGTTGTGCTCTGACAGTGGGGAGAAGGGAATGGGCAGTTGGTCGATGATTGGAGTACAGGAGAAAGGTCTAGGACAGGGACAGCGAGTTTGGTGAATTTGATTGTTATAGGATTGATGGGTAGAAATGAAAGATGGTTGCGGATATGGCGCCTGAAGTGCATGTCTAATGCCGAGTCTTGGCGCCCACCACGTCACCCAAATCCATAAATATCAGATTATCATATTGTTGAGCAATAATTTCACTCGATCGAGGTCATTCTCTCTGGGCTACTAAGAGTCATGACCCCATATTCGAGCGAAGCTCTCTCGGTCGTATTAGTTCAACGTGAGTGTAACATGTATGATTGGAGATGAAGGTTATGGGACGAGGCCCACGAATATCATTGTATGGATCTAGTTCCAAAAAGATCACCACGAGAACCATGTCATAAGGAAATGCAATTCAACATGCAACGATCGTGATAAAGCCGATCTCTGTCGAAAATACCTCCAATGCCCGTATCTGCCACTCCACCGTCTAAGCCTCCCAAACACCACCTTTTGTCCCCAGTAACCACAGCTGAGCCGTTGCAGAAGTGACTGGGGGTCATGCACGCAAACTCGCAGGAAACAGGCGATGCAATGTCGTGAGAACGTCAACTTATGGCCCGTCGTAGTCGTTGATTCGTCATCTCATCTCATCCACTCATTGGCGAATCAGAACCCCTCCTCCGCAGCTTTGCACAGCTTGATGTCGCGGACCCATTCGGATTTGAGTACTTTCGATGCTGTGAGACGCCGCTTGGGGCTTGGGTCGGGATCAAGGATAGAATAAATGACATTGCGGCAACGGGCCTTGAGAAGATATGTCAGTGTTGGTTGGATCAATGATGTAGAGAGGTGAGCTCACCCTATGCAACGTTTCGATAGGTCCATACCCATCATCACCTCTCCGCCCCTCCAGGTATCTCTCGAAGAACTCGTCTTCGTCTCTCTTAGCAACACGCCAGAGATGTCTGCCCGTCCGCATAGCCATGTAGATGACGCCGGTTGCCCAGACGTCAACGGCTCTCGGATCGAACTCTTTGTCCGTGTACTCCTCAGGCGCGATGTAAGGAGCCGAACCACACAAGCCAGCAGTCATGTGAGCTTCCTGTTCCCAAGCCATTCGGAAGCACTCGCCGTTCCCGAAATCGGTGATCTTGAGACAGCCGTGCGTGGTGACGAGGAGGTTCTCGGGTTTCAGGTCGCGATGAGCAACACCCATCTCATGCAAGTATTCGACGCCGCACATGAGCTGCTTGAAGTAGCAGTCAGCCTCGACGACTTCAAGCTTCCCAGCGGCCAACACGAGTGTGTAAAGGTCTCCTCCAGCACAGAACTCCATGATCTCGCAGTAGTCGCCCTTAGCATCTTGGAGAAGGTCCAGGGTGTGGATAACGTTTGGGTGGCGCAGGGAAGACGAGATGCAGAATTCCGAGGTCAGACGCTTTTGGTATTTCTTGGGTGACTCCTGCGGCCGACGACGAAATTCCTTCACGGCAAACAATTGCTCGGACTTGTTGTCCTTGGGGTCGGTCTTGTGCGAGATCCTGACAATACCGAAAGCACCCCGGCCCACAATCTCCTGGCATTTGCCGTACTTTTGCACCAGAGTTGCCGTTGAATTCGGTCCTCCCTTCTTGTCCGAAGCCAATTTGTCGCGTTCACTCCTCAGTTGATCAACCCAAGTCGACATCAAGGACAATGATTGATGGTCATCTGGAGACGGTTCTTCACGCTTCTTACCACCCAACATCTCACGAAGCATGTCTGACAGTTTCTCTTGTCTCTTTGCGCTTTTAAGTAGATGTTGATGGGCGCCATCTGGGAGCATCTCGAATCTCTTGTGCATCAATTGTTGTTGTTCCTGTTGCATCTTGATATTGGCTGAGCTGGTTCTCAGATCGGACGTTGCGGACGAAGGCGGTCTGCTCTCTGAGTATGACTGCTGCCTTGACGGGGCTTTTTGGGTCATCACGCTGCCTCCCTTGTTGCTCTCTGTGTCGGACACGCTGCCGTCGGACCTCACATCAACCTCTTTGAGGACCTTGGCTTGGGAGAACATGCGAGTGAGGCGATTTGTTATTGTCGGCCGTTTCGCTGCACCTGGCACTTCGAGGGTGCCATTCGCCACGTTCCCCGGCTCCTCTGGGATTGTGGATGTGGGGTTTGCGGATCTCGCATCTTGAGAATTGAGGGATGATCCGGAGACTGATGTTGCTGGAGATGTTTTTATTGCTGGCCTGTGTGTCAAGGTGTTGGGTTGGCTACTCATGTCTTGTATCGTGGTCATGTGAAGATAAAGGCTGCGAGGAGGTTGCTTCGAAGGTGGGCCTCAGTCCAGGCGGGCAAGCGCCCTGCCCGCCGAGCGTAGATAATGGTTTGAGTCGATGAAAGCGCAGACGAGGAGTGGCTTGATGGAGGGACTGACGGAGAGGAGGAGGATCGAGAGGATTTGTATGTAAATTAGAGGCTGACTAGTGACTACGCGAGGGAGGAGCAGCAAGAAGGTGTTTCGAGAAGGGGGTGGGTGACAAATGCAACACCTGATATTCGCCAGTCGATTTCCGACCAGAGGCAAAGTGGACAGAGAGGGTTTTGGCGCTGGCGGTCACCTTGGTAGAATTCTTTTGCTTGAATCAATGGCTTCTGGGGAGGTAGAGGTGCAGGTTCTTAGAGAGGTCCTTTGTGTGTGAACAAGGTATCCGATAAGCTCCTAGAAAAACTGATCTGGTCCTCTTGTGGAGAACAGAGGGGGTATCAGGAAGGGTGGGGAATTGCAGAAGGTTTGAGTTTTTGGCTGCGAAATCGAAAAACTATCAAGTCGAATACTAGAGAATAATTCTCTGCCCCAGCCCAAACATAGGCAAGCCGCGGGGAAGGCTGAACAGACACGTGAGGTAGAGTAGGTCATCATCACTGCTCTTGCTGACAACAGTAATGGCGGACATGATTGCTTGAGGCCGATTGTTAACACGGACGAGGATGGTGGCAAGAGAGAGCAAATCGTTGTCGATGGCAAAATTAATTCCCCAAGAATTTTCTAAAATATGCAAAACTTCTTTCGAGGATTATCTCTAACTAAGGTACCGAAGGCTTGGTACTGTACGGAGGTACCCACGCACAGAGCAATTCATCATGAATTCATGTCTCATAATTATTCAGACCCACAAAGGAAAGATCAGCCAACCCATTTCCTCTGCTCCCTGCACGTTCCATCTCTTTGTCCCAACAAAAGGGAAGTCTCTCAGTCCCTCAGTCCCTCTCCCTCATCCCGTCTTTTGCTACATCCGTCTACAACCTTAGCATTTTCCATGTAGAGTTGCGTGCTCCCTCGCTTGCTTGCTCCAACGCTATAATAGAACCTCCGCTGGTCTCATGCAGTCATTCGGGCATCCCTAAATCTTCCTCTTAGGAGCAATTCTAAGCTCTAGATCTACAGCGGAGTTGCGGGAGCGGCACCTGGCTTGCTGCTGGTAACAAATCCCTCATACAATGGCCCTTTATCACTACTGTTCTCCAAAATCCCCAATCAAGCTATCGCTGCATCGACAGCACAAGCATCATGCCATTTCATCACACGGCAGCAACATTCATGTCCGCTTGCAGCCTCAGCGATAAGGTCCACTACTGAGCCCTGTCAGCACGTGAACTTTCTACTGGTCCTCTTTCCATCCCGATGTCGCCATGATTCTGTCCGCCCGCTACTACCCAGCTTTCCAGGGCCCGTTGCACCTTGCAGCGAAGGAGCTCTGCGCGGCAAAAGCACATGCAGGCCGATGCAGTGACAACATTGCCCCGACCCAGTCCTGCAAGACTACCCAGCCGGGACTGACTCTGATAGGCTTGCACTTGCCAGTAATCGACACGAAACACTTCCTTCCGGCGGTCCGTCCTGGAACTATCGTTATCGCCATATCGTGTCCCTGTTTTGATGTTGTTGCAGATCCAATCTCAACGTACCATGATGTTGCTACGTCGCTGATCAAGCTCACCTGCATATGGGTTTATGTGGAGTATAAATTCCATTGGATTCGAAACTCTTGGCCCGATTTCGGGAGATAAGTGTTGCCAAGGTACTCTTGCAGTGCTAAAGAATGACAACACCATAATGATCCTTGTAATCGGTTAGAATTCGCGCATTTCTATTCTCGAGCATGATTTTGTGCAATGGCGACCTTCGAGGAGCAATTGACCTATGCCGTTGCGATGATCCGAAACGTGTAGACCCCAACTGCTCCTCATCGTCCCGATGCCCAGAGCCGGCGACATGATCTCCGTTCATCGTAGGATTGACGACAGGCAACGACGAAAGGGGCAAGAATGAGGTCTTGTTCACAGCCCTGGTCTCAAATCTTCAACCTCCACCTGTTGATATTGAAGCATGCACGTCGAGATCACCCTTCACCGAAAGACGAAGTCTCGCTCCTTGCCATCTTCATGCTCGGTCATGCTCGCTGTCCTGTGGCCAGAGGCAAGCGTACATGAGAGTATCCAGCAAGCACCGGTAGGCCACCGTCTAGTCTCCGTCTACCACATGCTATGATGCCACTTGATCATTGATTTCCTTACTTTGCTCCTACAAGAATGGGTGTGATTCAGCCATCACTGCTATCATTCTCTTGAGAGATAGCCATAAGGTCGGTACGCTTTTCGGGCAAGTACCAAAGACGTTGTGCCAGTAGTCAACAGCTGCTCGTTTTTGTCCATTTCTCTACAAGGGAAGCTTCTAGTGGAAGGAGACCACTCCACGGAGCGACATCAAATGGGACGTGGGCAAGTTTGTTTCTATCTACCCTTTCTCCATCTGCCATGATAAACGCCACCAATACTCTACTTCCAATTCTCTTCTCCAAGACCATCGATTCTCAATCATCCACCATTTTGAATTCATTGGACATTTCCTTGAAATGTACATGTCTTTTCGGCCAGGGGACAGGCCCCAATATTCGTTGAGGACACTTTTCGTGTCCTGAAATATCTTGGGACAATCTCCAAAGATCTTAATTCCTCTGGTCAATTCACTTTAAGTAACATCTTACCACTTCTCCTTCTAAGCCACAGGGTCTGAGTTCCCTTGAACCCAGTGACATCAAGGGAGCGGGGGACGGCTCTTCTTCGCTTGGCAAAGTCCTGAAGACCGACTAGGAGCGACGACAGGTACCTGAGGCCAGATCATGGATACTGGATTCCCCCTACCAAGTCTTGTGGCTTCGTCTTTCAACCAATCTGGGATGGAGGTTTCATTCTTGTAAATGTTCATCATTAGCAGACAATTGGCAACAGCAACGTTGAGCAAGAGCGGCTTCTGAGTAAGAGCACCATCTGTACATAAGCAGTCCGAGCGAAAATTTACGCCGTAGTCACGCAAGATCGAATGTCGTCTGTAGAAACCTTATTTGAACGCGCTCATCTTCAGATTTATGATCCTGATCACGTTGCGGCCTTGTGACGCTGTTTCCAAAGATTTTGCTGTCACAATCCACTTTCATATGTCAGTACCCTTCCACAGGCTTCATGCTGATCAGTTCTACATATCAAGTTTGGCCATCAAGATCCAGGTTTGGAGGCAACCACGCAATCAAGCTCTAAAGGCTTAATCTCCCTCACATTAAAGCAATTTAATCCTTCAACACGTTATGAATTTGATACACGTATGATTCAAACCGTGAACATGAGGCATGTAATCGATGAGCGGCTGTGCCTTACTCCTCCCCAATAGCTTCAACTATCAAAGATGTGGACGCGTACCTACCTCTTGTTACTTGCTGTGCGGCTCTACTTTGCCCTTGCCCCAAGCTACATCCATCCAGATGAGAATTTCCAAGGACCAGAAGTCATCGCTGGTAAGTATTGGAAGTTCTTTCAAGCCCCATGAGGGCGAAAAGTCTTGGAGAACATGCTTCAGCCACCCCAGGCGGTCAAGCTCCCGCCACATGTCATGCATAAGCCTCCTCTAGCATCCTCGTCCTGGCCAAAGCTTCCCACCCAGTCGAAGCATGGAACGAACACTGATATTCATGCATTAGGCAACATCTTCTCCTTTCCACACCACCAAACATGGGAATTTACGTCCTCCAATCCTGTCCGCAGCGTGTTCCCCCTATGGATCGTCTACGGCCTCCCAATGTTAACCCTGAAGGGAATATGGCTGGAATTAGGAAAAGAGCTCGCACCAGAATTCACCTACTGCACCCTCCGAGTCCTGATGTTCATCTTGAGCTTCGTACTCGAGGATTGGGCTATACATGAACTGGTGCAATCGCCTCGGCATCGGCGACTTGCTGTCACCTTGGTGGCTTCGTCATATGTGACATGGACGTACCAAACGCATACCTTTTCCAATTCCATAGAAACGCTGGCTGTGCTATGGAGCCTGGTCATGATCCAGCGGATCTTGGATGACAAAGTGCAGTCAACAACCCTCCCATCCCTAAGCATTCATGCTGACAAATCCAGACCCGGTCCTCTGTCGTTTCCTCCTCGATCTTAGGCTCCATCCTTACCTTTGGCGTCTTCAACCGCGTCACATTTCCCGCCTTCACTCTACTCCCCACTCTTTACCTCCTGCCGCACTTCTACCGGCGCCCCTTCTCCCTCTTAGCGCTCGCCTCAACAGCAGCTATAACAGCCCTTCTTGCCGTGACCATGGACACAACCTTCTACAACCCCACCTCCTCCTTCCGATCCCTCCTCACCTCCCCAACCATAACACCCCTGAACTCCCTCCTCTACAACACCTCAACCTCAAACCTCGCCTCCCACGGCCTCCACCCGCACTACCAACACCTCCTCGCCTCGCTCCCCCTCCTCCTAGGCCCCGCCCTCCTCTTGCTACCTACAATGCGCGCCTCACCGCCTCGTCTCCCCATAATAGCAGCCGCGAGCGGCACGCTCCTCCTCTCCGCCATCCCCCACCAAGAAGCCCGATTCCTGCTCCCCGTAGTCCCGCTCTTCCTTTCCTCAATCCACCTCCCAAGGTCGAAACCGCATACCCGATATTGGCTCGGAACGTGGATCGCATTCAATCTCGCGTTCGGGGTGCTGATGGGGTTGTTCCACCAAGGCGGGGTAATCCCCACGCAGATTTGGGTGGGCAACCAACACCATACCCCCGACCAGGGGGAAATGCAGACGAACCTGACGGAGGTGCTTTGGTGGCGGACGTACTCCCCGCCGATTTATCTGCTGGGCCATAGCCCAGTCAAGACGAGCGATCTAATGGGACTCCCGCTCCCAGCGCTGGAGGCGCGGATCCAGCAGGCGCTGGGCGGGGAGTGCGATCCGCATAAACGGATTGGCCTTGTGGCGCCGTGGAGTAGCGCCGACCTTGACGGTCTGAGAGATGGGTCTGATGGGAAGAGGGGATTAGTGTTCGCAGAGCGGTATCGGTGGGCGCGGCACCTGAACCTGGATGATTTGGATATACCACGTGAAGGGGTACTGGGCACGATGGGGAGGGTGCTGGGGAGGGCGGGGCTGGTTGTTTGGGAGGTTGGGAGGGTGTGTGATGGGATTCGGGGTGGTGGTGTGCCTTTGGGGGGCGATTGGTGAGGACAGGGAGAGCAGCTGAGCGTGGAGGGATGTATGATTGTGTAAGATAGATGGTGTGGGGGTGTACAGCGGGGTCCGGTAGCGGGGATGCGGTTCTCGAAGATAGATTTTTGGTTGGGAATTTAATAGGGTGATGCAATCGTGAACATGGACCTGCTCCAAAACCCCCAGCGAGAGCCGACACGATGATGTCGATCGGAAAAGGAGACCCTCAACCGGGTGTGTAGAAGGACAGGGATTTACATAAGCATGCACGAAGAAACCCTGGTTCACAGGGCGATCTTATCTCATTCGAACCACACGAAGAGAAATGTATGTACAGTCCCGCCCCACCATCCACCATCAACCATCCACCCGCATGCATCTCCCCCCCCCCCTCTTCAAACAGTATGCAGAACAAGTCC
>JAABUQ010005478.1_pt1 | contig 20193 bp, 20 predicted proteins | sample 5560001 | NCBI WGS metagenome assembly JAABUQ01 (sample SAMN10711888, study PRJNA513371) | rock metagenome | isolation source: Antarctica rocks | place: Antarctica: Victoria Land, Finger Mt nord | collected 2015-12-18
TTCTTTGACGTGTCCATGCCTATGCGGGTAATCTGCTCCACGGGCGGCTCCTCTGATTGAGTCTCTCAACGAACTCACTCTGGCACATCGCGATGCCGTTGGGAGCCGTCCACCCCAACACGTCACCAGTTCAGCGTCCGCCTCCGCGATCGGAACGACGGCAACAGAGGTGGCGCCGCTCACGAATGAAGCCGGCACCAGCGCAAGCGCTCGACCCGTCGCGGCAAAGCTAACAGCCGTGTTCCAGTGGCGAACTGTTACCCGCTCCTTGATGCGGACGCGGTGTCGTTCGAGTAGCCCTTCCACTTGCGCGAGGTATCCCGGACAGATGGCAGGCCGCGGTAATGCGAGGCATTCGGCCGCGACAACAGCTAAAGCCACCTGATCGCGTTCAGCGATCGCGTGGCCAATTGGGGTGATGAGCACAAGCGGCTCGGCCCAGCCGCGCGTCTGGACCAAACACCCATTCTCCCGACCGTCGAGGGTGAGCGCGACATCCGCGCCACCATCGCAGACCAATTTGCTAGCCTCCGCGTGAGTGAGTTCGCGGACCTCTATGGTCACGGGCGGCAAGCGGTGTTCTAGTTCGAACAAGAGACGCGTGAACGGCTCGCCGGCAAGATCCTCTGCGAGCGCTAACCGGACGCGATCCGGGCCGTCGTCGCCTCCTCTGAGCGAGAATGTTGTTTCCTCGATGTCATTCAGTATTCGTTTGACGTCCGTGTAGAAACGCATGCCAGCTCGGGTCAGCCACGTCCTACGGGTAGAGCGGTGAAGAAGCTTGACCTTGAGCTCGGTTTCCAGATTTCGAATTGAGTGACTGAGAGGCGATTGCTCCATGCCGAGCCGTTCGGCAGCGCGAGCAAAATGGAGTTCCTCTGCTACAGCTACGAAATGCCGGAAATGACGAATCTCCATTTTGTGATCATCCGCGATAACAAGGAAGCACGAGTACCCGTCCGCTTTGGTGAGACAGCATGTTTTTATTACCCATCAAAAGGGACCCTCGGTCTGCTGTTGGACGACGAAGCCGAGGACAGTGGCGTAATGCTTCAGCCAATGATCCGAGAGCCCGCTTTGACTGGCTCCTATGTCATATGAAGGAGAACTCAGGCTTTGGGCTTCGGCAATATCGATCCGGACAATGCCTCGGATCAGGTTATACAGGTCAGGCCACTTCTCCTGAAATCGTCTTCGTTCTTCCGGTTGAACTTCATCGAACGTGCTGTAGCGAGCGCGTCCGCGGACGCGGCATCCTATCCGCTTGAAGATGTCGATGAAGTTGACCTCGACCTGCGGGTGGCGACGGAGATTTTCGACCGTGCCTTGAGATCGGATGTTCGCGAAGGCGATCGTCCGATCGTCGATCACAACGAACGTCGCCTTCGGCGATACCGCCGGAGCGCCGTCCAGCCGCACCGTGGCGACGCAGCCGATCGTGTACGTCGAGATCAGCTGAATCATCTGCTCGGTCAACATGATTTGGCTGCCTTCTTCAACTTGCACTGCGATCGTCCGAGCTATGCTGACCCGCCTGACGCCGCATCGTCACGCCGACGACGACGACCGCCAACGCAGCGCCCGCGATCGGCAGGATCTCGATGGATCGGCTCGGGCCGCTGGTCACCAGGATCCCCGTCAAGAGGGCGGTCAGCACAGCGATGGCGTAACTCACTGTGAAGACGGCCGCGGAGATGCTGGGCACGTCCTTCGCGTCGACCAGCAGCGGTGGCAGCGCCAACGCCAGCGTGAGCAGCCATGCCAAAGAAAAGCCTGCGAGGGCGGCGAAGGTGACAGCTAGGGCAGCGGGGCCCATCGCGAGGCCGAGACTCCCGGCCAGCATGGCCAGTCCAGCGACGACGTAGCTCCACCGGCGGAACACTAATCGGTCGAGCAGGAACAACAGCAGCAGCGAAGCCGGTATCTGTGCCGCGTTTAGCGCCAGAAGAGCCGGTCGGATCATGTCCGAGCCACCGGATTGCGAAAGCCAACCCGGCACGAAGCCATTGAGACCGAAATACGCGGCGTTGACGGCCCCAAGGAGAAGCCCGACCTTCCAGACCGTTCCCTCTCGCCAGTCCGGCCACGAACGCGAGGCGCGAATGATGTGCTCGCGCGCGGTGTGCGGTTGCAGGATGAGGATGATGGGTACCGTTGCGAGTACGGGGAGTGACCATACGAAGAGCGTCGCTCGCCAGCCCCCGCCGACGAGCGGCAGCACGGGCGCGAACGGCCACGCCGCGGGCAGCACCTCACCGCAGAGAAGGCCGCAGGTGTACGTCGCCGTCGCAAGTCCGACCCGAGACGGCGTCCATTCGCGCACCAGGGTCGGCATCGCCGGCTGCATGATGGCTACCCCCAGACACATGAGCGAGGTCGCCAGTTCGAGTTCGATCACGCCCCCGGCGAACCCCCGGGCTGCCGCTCCCAACGCACTGATGAGCAAGCCCGTCACCAGGCTGGGAACCGCTCCGAAGCGCCCTATCAGAACGGCACCCGGCACCGCGGCCAATGCGAAGAACAGCGCAGGGATCGCGGTCAACACCCCGATTCTCGACCCTGAAAGGCGGAATTCCGTTTCGACGGCTTGAAGGACCGGTGGCAACGCAAGGATCGTGAGCCGAAGCATCACACCCGCCAGCCACAGCAGCGCCAGCGGACGTAAGAGGCCGGTCTTCATCTGGTCAGCTTGCTGCCGTTCCTCGTGAACCTCGCCTTCCACGTTCCACGCCCCCGTAGCGGCCAAGAACAGCGCGCCGATCCGAACCATCCTCCGGTCCATTTAAGCCCTGCAGTAGGCGCGGAGTATTCCGATAATGCCGGGCATTACCTACAACTAATTCGATGACCCGGACCGATTGGGCTGCCGAGGCTGGATCGCAAGCCTGTAGCGTAAGAAGTCACCGGCGGTGACGTAGCGGTCGTAGAGCCTGCGGGCTTGCACGTTGTCGGCACGCGTATGCCAATAGATCGAGGTCCAGCCACGCTCCGCGCCGAGCGCGACGAGATCATCCAGCAACGCCCGGCCAACGCCGGAGCTACGGGCGCCCGGATCGACGAACAGGTCTTCCAGGTAGCAGGTCGGTCTCACGCTCCAGGTGCCTTCGTGAACCACGCAAATCGCGAAGCCGGCCGCGGCGCCTTCCCGTTCCGCTATCCTGCCGAACATGGGGTTGGCGGGATCCAGGATGCGCCGAAGCGTATGCTCCGTCGCGTTGGAAGCGATCGCGGCCTGGTAGAAGTCAAGGTAGGCCGCCCAGAGCCGCCGCCACGCCGGCTCGTCGCCGGCGTGCAGCGCGCGGACGAGAACGGACGTCCGCGTCATCGACCGGTCCAGGCGGCCGTGGCCGCGAGGAGGCCGGTGGCAATCAGCACGACCCCGCCCGCCCGGCGCACCCACGCAGCATTCGCGGACGAGGACAGCAGGCCCGCGACTTGCAACGCGACAAGCGCGTAGAGCGTGTCGCTGATCGCTACGATCGAAGCGAACGTGACGAGGAAAGTGATGGCTTGAAGGAGATAGCTGCCCGCAGGTGAAATGAATTGCGGCACGAAGGCGACGAAGAAGACGATGGATTTCGGGTTCAGCGCACTGACCGCGACGCTTCCGGCAAATGCCGCGCCCGGCGGGATCGCGGCACGGGCGGCTCGATTAGTGGCGGCGGACGAAGGATTTCGCAGGACCGCTATGAGGCCGAGGACGAGCAGATAGACAGCGCCCGCAAGTTCGAGGAAGCCGTACGCACGGGGGGACGCCTCCAGCAGCGCTCCTGCCCCGGCAAGCGACACTGTCATGGCAACGAGGTTGCCGCTCACCGCGCCGGCGATGGCGGCAAATGCCGTCCTGCGCCCGGAACTCACGGCATAGCCGACGATGTTCGCCACCCCCGGCCCGGGAAGGACAGCGATCAGCGCCGACGCCGTCGCGAACGCCAACCAGTTATCCAGGCCGAACATATTACACCCTTGTCGTGAGTCAGCATGGCCGTCGCCTGTGCCTAGCCAATCTTTGCCAGTTTCGAGAATTCGGATAATATGGAATTTTCTGTTCGAGTTTGTCGAATGTCCTCAGGCCCAGGCACGCCCACGCTCGACCAATTGCAGGTCTTGATCCACGTGGTGGAAGCCGGCAGCTTCACCGCAGCGGCACGCAAGATGAACCGCGCGCTGTCGGTCGTCAGCTACACGGTCAGCAACCTCGAAGCACAGCTCGGCGTCTCTCTCTTCGATCGTGCGACCAGCCGGAAGCCGCAATTGACCGAAGCCGGCCGCGTGGTGCTGGCGGAGGCTCGCCTGGTGGTGGGCGGGGTGAGCAACCTGCGCGCCAAGGTCGCCGGCATGTCGCAAGGGCTCGAAGGCGAGTTGCACGTCGTGCTGGACTGCCTCTTGGCTCCGGCCCGTATCATCGACGCCCTTACCGCCTTCTGCGACGAGTTCCCGACGGTAAAGCTCACCCTGCACATGGAGACGCTGGGCGCGGTCGCTCACCTGGTGCTCGAGAAGACCGCCACCGTCGGGGTCAGCGGCCCGTTCACGGCGGACTTCGACGCACTGCAGAGGATCAGCGTGGGAAGCCTGCGGATGACGCCGGTAGCTGGTGCGCGCCACCCTCTCGCTTGCGCGGGCGATCACCCGCCGGGCACCGCACGCGAGCATGTGCAGCTCGTGATCTACGACCGGTCGCCGGTGACGAAGGGCAAGGATTTCAGCGTGAGCGCCAGCCATACATGGCGGCTCGCCGACCTCGACGCGAAGCACATGTTGCTGCGCGCGGGTATCGGCTGGGGCGTGATGCCCCTGGCCCGGGTCAAGGACGACCTCGCGGCCGGTGTCCTGGTCGAACTCGACATGCCCGACCTTGCTCCATTCGACTATCCGCTCGACGCCATCTACCGCGCCGACACGCCGCCTGGCCCGGCCGCCACCTGGCTGATCGAGCGCTTGCGCGGGCAACCGTCGGACACAGGTCAGTAAGCCGCGCCTGCGATCAATCCTCCAGGATGCGCATCCCCTTCTTGACGGCGGCGCGCTCGCCGACGCGGGACAGCCAGTCGTTCACCGCCGGCGACGACGCGAAGGCTTCACCCAGTGGCTCCGCCATCGCGGTCCGGGCCTCCGCGATCCAGGGATAGGAGGCCACGTCGGCAATCGAATAGTCCGGCGCACCGATATGGTCCTGACTGGAAAGGCGCTTTTCCAGGACGTGTAGGAGGCGCTCGCCTTCCTTGCGGAAGCGGTCGATCGCGAGCGGCGCCTTGTCGGGGGATCGCACTGCGAAGAAGTTGAGCTGCCCGAGCATCGGACCCAGTCCGCCGATCGACCAGTAGAGCCACTCGTACACCGACCAGCGCGCCGAGCCGGGCGGCGGCAGCAGCATGCCGCTCTTCTCCGCGAGATAGCTCAGGATCCCGCCGCTCTCGAACAGCGACAGGTTCTCCCGACCCTGCTCTTCGTCGACGATGGCGGGGATCTTGTTGTTGGGCGAAATGGCGAGGAAGTCCGGTTCGAACTGCTGGTTGGCAGTCAGGTCGACGGCATGGACCTGATACGGCAACCCGATCTCCTCGAGCATGATTGCGATCTTGCGCCCGTTCGGCGTCTTCCACGTGTAGAACTGAATCATTCCCGGCGCCTCCTCACCGGGCGCGGAACGTGCGCGCGGCCGATGCACCGAGGTCGCCCAAGGCACCGCCGGAAATAAGTCGGAAAATCTCGACCCTAGGTTTCCGTCGCATTGAAGCCTCGGGCAAGCTTCGCGCATGTTGGAGGTTTGCGTCGATTTAATTCGCGTTTTTTGGTCGGGGTTCCCTCTCTATCTGCTCGAAAGCGGTCAGCAGCGACGACATCAAGCTTCGACGTGTCCGCATCCCTTGGCTCGAGCGTGAGCCTGTCAGCATTGGAGGCGAAGATGCCCTTGATCAAAGCACGAGACGGCACCGAGATCTACGCCAAGGACTGGGGTGACGCCGGTGCACGCCCCGTCATTCTGATCCACGGCTATCCGCTCACTGCCGACAGCTTCGACCGCACGGCGCTGCACCTCGCCAAGGCCGGCCACCGCGTGATCAGCTACGACCGGCGTGGTGCCGGCCGCTCGGGTCAGCCTTGGCAGGGCTACGACTGGGACACCTATTCCGACGACCTCGCCGATGTGATGCAGGCGATGGGCGCCACCAAGGACGTGACGGTCATCGGCTACTCCATGGGCGGCGGCGAGTGCGCCCGCTACATGAGCCGGCATGGCGGCAAGGGCGTGATCAAGCTCGGCCTCTACGCGTCGATCGTTCCGGGCATGTTGAAGGCGGACGACAATCCGGCCGGCTTCACGGCCGAGGATTACGAGGGCATCGTCAACGGTATCGAGAAGGACGCCGCCGCATTCTATCGGCACACGTTCCAGCCGCCCTTTTACGGTATTGGAACGCCCCACGCCGCCAGCGAAGACGTGGTCGAAGCCTCGGTGTACCAGGCGCTCACATACGGGATGCGGGCAATGACCGCGATGCCGCACAACTTCACCTTCGGTGACTTCAAGGCCGACATCCCGGCGATCAACGTGCCCACACTCATCATTCACGGAGCTGAGGACAAGGATGCACCGATCGACGCGACCGCCAGACGTGCCCACAAGATGATCAAAGGATCGCGACTGATCGAATACGAGGGCCATCCGCACGGCTTTTACGCGACCAACTCCGATCAGATGATCGCCGACACCCTGGCCTTCGTCCAGCAGTAGACCGTCAGTTCGACTGCACTCTTCCCGGAGATAACTCACCATGACTGCTACTGTTCGAGAGGCAACCTTCGATCTCCTGCGGCAGCTGGGCCTGACCACCATCTTCGGGAACCCGGGCTCTACCGAGGAGCCCTTCCTGCAGGATTTTCCGGCCGACTTCACCTATGTGCTGGGCCTGCAGGAAGCCTCGGTGCTGGCAATGGCCGACGGGTACGCGCAAGCGACCGGTCGGCCGGCGCTGGTGAACCTGCACACCTTCGCTGGCGTGGGACATGCAGTCGGAAACCTCATCTGCGCCTATTATAACAAGACGCCTCTGATCGTCACTGCCGGCCAGCAGACGCGCGAGATGCTGCTGATCGAACCCTATCTCACTAACGTGCAGCCGACCGAGACGCCCAAGCCGTGGGTAAAGTGGAGCTACGAACCCGTCCGGGCGGCCGACGCCCCCGCCGCCATCATGCGCGCCTACGCCACGGCCGTGCAGCCGCCGGCCGGGCCCGTGTTCCTGTCGCTGCCGATGGACGATTTCGAGAAGCCTGCCGACGGCAAGGCGGTGGTCCGTACGGTGAGCCAGCGCGTGGGACCCGACCCGGCCCGCTTGGCCGAGTTCGCGCAAGCGATCAGCGAGGCGAGGAATCCCGTCCTCGTGATAGGCGCCGGTGTGGACCGGGCCGACAGTTGGAACGCTGCGGTCAGACTTGCCGAGAAGCTGAACGTGCCGGTCTGGGCTCCGCCCGAGACCGAGCGAGCGGCGTTCCCGGAACATCACGCGCTGTTTCAGGGCTACCTGCCGTTCGCGATCGCGCCATTGAGTGAAAAGCTGAAGGGCCACGACCTTGTGGTGGTGATCGGCTCGCCCGTGTTCCGCTACTACCCCTACGTACCGGGCAATTACCTTCCTGCCGAGGCGCGGCTCCTGCACATCAGCGACGACCCGGCCGAGACCGCCCGGGCGCCTGTGGGCGATAGTATGTTAGCCGACGCCGGGCTGGCACTGGAAGGCTTGCTCGGTGCCGTTGAGCCGGGGCACTACCCGCCCGTGCCTGCGCGCGAGCTCAAGCGTAAGCTGCCCGATTCACCCGGTCCGGTGCTCACGCCGGCGGAGGTGTTCGCGACGCTCCAGGCCGGCCGACCCGAGGACGCGGTGTTGCTGCTCGAGTCAACCTCTAACGCCGAGCTCTTCCACCACTGGGTACTCATCACGCGACCCCGGTCGTTTACGCTGTTCGCAAGCGGCGGGCTGGGCTGGGCGCTGCCGGCGGCGGTGGGCTATGCGCTCGCCGAGCGCGACACGGGCCGCAACCGGCCGGTACTGTGCATCCTGGGTGACGGCGCGGCCAACTATTCGATCCAGGCGCTCTACACGGCGGCGCAGCACCGGCTGCCCATCGTGTTCTTGGTGCTCAACAACCGCGAGTACGGCATCCTGAAGTCCTTCGCCGAGCAGCAGAAGACGCCTGGGGTGCCCGGCATGGACCTGCCCGGCCTGGACTTCATCAGCTTGGCGACCGGCTATGGCTGCACCGCCGTCCGGGCCGCGACGTCGGAAGATGTCGCCCGCGAACTGAAGCAAGCTCTGGACCGGAACGGACCGACGGTGCTGGAAATCCCCATCACGTCGGAAGTGGCCCCGCTTCTGTCGTAACCGCCGAACGACCCTGGAGACCCTGATGGCGCTGACGATCGGAACCGCCCCCTTTGGCAATCAACCGGCCGGGCATTTCGATGTCGAGCCGCCCGCCCGCCCGCTGCTCTTCTGGGAGACGTTCCCCAAGCGGCTGCGCGTTGTCGTCGGGGGCGAGACGATCGCCGACAGCCGCAACGTCGTCGCGCTGCACGAAACGGGCGAGATGATGCGCCTCGGCGTGCCCTGGTCGGACGTTGCCCGCGAGCGCCTGAGTGCGGGCTCCACCGCGCCGGGCGGTCGCCTGGGGCCGCTGCGGCGCTGGGCAATCGGGTCGGGCGAGCCCATCGCGCAATCGATCGACGCGCCACCCCCGGCGGCGGCGGCGCTCAAGGATCATGTCGTATTCGACCTGGAAGAGGCCGATTCCTGGTATCTGGAGGACGACCTCGGCTACGCGCATCCGCGCGACCCCTATCACCGCTTCGACGTGCAGCGTTCATCGCGTCACGTTGTCGTCCGGGCGGGAGGCACGCTGATCGCCGAGACGACCGCGCCCGCGATCCTGTTCGAGACCTCGACGCCGGTGCGCTTCTACCTGCCGCCGGACGCGGTGCAGAGCGGGCTCCTGGTGAAGAGCGAGACGGTGTCGCAATGCCCGTACAAGGGTGACGGCCAGCATTGGCACGTCGAGGTCGATGGCCGCCGGATCGCCGATGCGGCCTGGAGCCTCACCACGCCGATGGGCGACGCGCTAACCATCCCGCACTGGCTCAGCTTCTATCCCGAAAAGGTGGACGTTGAGGTCGACGGCGAATACTGCTAGGCTGATGATCTCCGGGTCCATCCCCGCCCTGGTGACGCCATTCGGGCCCGATGGCGCGTTCGACGAGAGGGCGTACCGCGACCTGGTCGAGTGGGAGATCGCGGAGGGATCGTCTGCGCTCGCCGCTTGCGGCACGACGGGTGAGGCGGCGACTCTGACCGCGCGCGAGCATTTCGATGTGGTGCGCGCCTGCGTCACCCAGGCGAACGGGCGCGTACCCGTCATCGCTGGCGCCGGCTCGAACGACACGCGCGTCGCCGCCGAGAACCTCTGCGCGGCGCAAGATGCCGGGGCGGACGCGGCGCTGGTGGTCGCGCCCTACTACAACCGCCCAAGCCAGGAGGGGCTGTACCAGCATTTCGCCGCCTTGGCTCGCGCAGCGCAGCTGCCGCTGATCCTCTACAACGTCCCCGCTCGGACTGTGACCGACATCCTGCCCGCGACCCTCGCCCGGCTCGTCATCGACTTTCCCGACAAAATCGCCGGGATCAAGGACTCGAGCGGCCTGCTCACCCGCGTGGCGGAGCACCGCGCTAGCCTCGGTCCGGATTTCGCCCAATTGACCGGCAATGACGAACTCGCGCTCGCCTTCAACGCCTGCGGCGGCGTCGGCTGCATCTCCGTGACCGCCAACGTCGCGCCCCGGCTCTGTGCCACTTTTCAGGCGGCGTGCCGGGACGGCGATTATGCCGAGGCACTCCGATACCAGGACCGCCTGTTCCCGCTCCACGTCGCGCTGTTCACCGACGCCTCGCCCGGCCCCGCCAAGTACGCGCTGCGTCGCATCCGGCCTGGCTTCTCCGACGCGCTGCGCCTGCCGATGACCCCGCCCGGCGAGGCAAGTCGGGCCGCGGTCGACGCCGCGTTGGCGCATGCGGAGCTGGTCTGAATGCCCGTCCATATCTGCAAGGAATGCGGCACCTCCTATGCCGACGCGCCATCGCCGCCGGCGCGGTGCCCGATCTGCGAGGACGAACGCCAGTACGTGCCCTGCACCGGACAGGCCTGGACGACGCCGGACGAATTGAGCGCGAGCCACGTCAACACCTGGCGGCTGCTCGAGCCGAACCTGTTTGAGATCCATACGCAGCCCGACTTCGCGATCGGCCAGCGGGCGTTGCTCGTCCGAACGGATGCCGGAAATTTCCTGTGGGACTGCATTGCGCTGATCGACGACGCGACTGTCGAGCTGATCAAGGGTCTCGGCGGCCTCGCCGGCATCGCGATCTCACACCCGCATTATTACACACGGTGCCAGGATTGGGCGGCGGCGTTCGGCTGCCCGGTTCATCTCCATGCCGCCGACCAGGAATGGGTGATGAGGCCGGACCCCGCCATCCGGTTCTGGCAAGGCGACACGATGGCGCTGGGTTCCGGCGTGACGCTGATCCGGCTGGGAGGGCATTATCCGGGATCGACGGGCCTGCATTGGATGCCCGGCCGGGGAGGGGATGGAGTATTGCTGACGGGCGACACGCTTCAGGTGGTGGCGAACCAAGCTCGTGTTAGCTTCATGTACAGCTACCCGAACCTGCTCCCCTTGTCCGCGGCCACGGTCCGACGGATCGCCGACGTTCTGAAGGGTTGGCGCATCGATCGCGTGTACGGCTTTAATGTCGGACGTCAGATCCTTGCCCGTGGCGGGGCGGGGATCGAGCGTTCGGCACAGCGCTATATCGAACTCCTTTCCGAGGATCGATGAAAGGTGATCCGGCGGTCCACAGCTATACCGTGTGCCCGCATGGAATGCGGACCGTCACTCAACAACGGACCGATCAAGGGCGAAGACGGTTTCACTGGGACGTTCTCCGACGAAGAAGACCTCGTGCCGTGGTGATCCAGCCGCTTGCTCTCGCTAAGCCCGAGCCAATCATATTGTTCGCGCCTTTGAAGTAGTGTGTGCCTCCGCGTTGCTTGCCGGAAGGCGTACCAAGGCGCATCATCCTTTCGTGTCGCCGCTGGACCGCCTCGGAGTGAAGCTGCCTATCGTGCAAGCGCCCATGGCAGGCGTCTCCACGCCCGAGCTGGCTGCGGCCGTGTCGAACGCTGGCGGCTTAGGCTCGATTGGCATCGGCGCGACCGACGCCGGGGGTGCACTCACTATGATCGAGGCGACCCGCGCGCGAACGGACCGCGCGTTCAACGTCAACTTGTTCGTTCACGCGGCCGCGCAAGTGGACCAGGTGCGGGAACAAGCTTGGCTCAATGCGCTGGGCCCAGTGTTCCAACGCTATGGGGCAAAGCCGCCTTCGGCGCTGCGCACCATCTACAAGAGCTTCATCGACGACGACGACATGGTGGCGATGCTGGTCGCATCGGCTCCGCCGGTGGTCAGCTTCCACTTCGGCATCCCCAGCGCCGACCGGATCGCCGCGCTGAAAGAGGCAGGCTGCGTCCTGATTGCCTCTGCGACGAGTCCGGCTGAGGCGTGGGCGAGCGAGGTGGCGGGCGTCGACATGGTGGTCGCGCAAGGCTGGGAGGCGGGCGGGCACCGGGGCGCGTTCGACCCGGCGGCGACTGACGACCGGCTCGCTACGATGGCACTCACCCGCCTGCTGGCTACGCAGTCGACCCTGCCGGTGATCGCGGCTGGCGGCATCATGGATGGTGCGGGGATCCGTGCGGCACTCGCGCTTGGCGCGGTCGCGGCACAGCTCGGAACCGCCTTCGTCGCCTGCCCGGAAAGCAGCGCTGACGAGGCGTATCGCGCCGCGCTCGGTGGCCCCGGTGCGGCGCATACCGTCATGACCCGGGTGATTTCGGGTCGGCTCGCGCGCTGCCTCGCGAACCGGTTCACCGAATGGGAAGCGACCGCACCCCGCGATGTGCCTGAATATCCGATCGCCTATGATGCCGGAAAGGCGCTGCACGCGGCCGCTCGGGCCGCCGGCGAGACCGGGTTCGGCGCGCAGTGGGCGGGGCAAGGCGCGCCGCTTATCCGCGCGATGCCGGCCGCCGACCTCGTCGCGCTGCTCTGGCGGGAGACGCAGGAAGCATTCTGAAGCGGCGTTGATCGGCCAATCCGAGCGACCCTCAGACTCGAAGTTCGGTGGTGCGGGTGGCCGGGGTCGAACCGGCACTCCTTGCGGAACCGGATTTTGAATCCGGCGCGTCTACCAATTCCACCACACCCGCATATACTTATCAGAGCGTCTTGTGCCCCGTAGGGGTGCAGCGGCGCTCCTATGTGGCTCTTGGTTCCCAAATGGCACAGGACGGTGCCTCACCTCCGCAGCCGGCGTGGCAATCTTCGTCTCGGGCGGGTCCGCTCGTGGGCAAGAGGATGAGCTTTCCATGGGCATGCCCGCTCAGACTGAGATCGAGCGCCTCGCGCCAACGTTCAGAGGGAACGTGCGCGCGACCGGCACGGTGAACTGACCCTCGCCTGCGAGCTTCGCAAAGCGGGCGAGTACGTCGTAGCGCAATCCGCTCTCGAAGCTTGTGTGCACCCCCAGCTTCTCGGCTGCGGGGCCATGATTACTTACGGTGAGCACACGGTGTGCGTCACCGCCCGCGATCCGGACCAGGTCGGGGAGCACCTCGCTGATCGGGCCGGCGTCGAAGATCAGGTCCGGCGCGCCCGAGGCGATCTCCAGCACCCGCTCGACCATGCCGTCACCGTAAGATGTGATCTCTGCGCCGAGCGCACGCAGCCTCTCGGCGAACGTCTCGCCTGCGACTGCGATCACCCACGTACCGCGCATGAACGCCATCTGCACGGCGGCGAAACCGATCACCGTTCCCGCGCCGTACACGAGCAATGTCTGCCCGCCCGCCACGCCTAGAATGTCTAGGCACCGACAGGCAGTCTCGATCGCCATCGGCAGCGCCGCCGCGTCCACGAGATCCAGGCGTTGCGGAACGGGCGTCCAAACAGCAAGGACGGCTTCCTCCGACGCCCCCGCGCTCGGGAATCCCTGGTAATCAGGAACGCCAAGCACGGGCTGCCCGACATGAACGTCCGTCACACCCTCGCCCACTTCCTCGACGGTGCCGGCCACATCTAGGCCGATGCCGCGTGGAAGGTCTCCGGGGAACAATCCCCGGCACAGGAACCAATCCGCAGGGTTTAGCCCGCAGGCGCGAACTCGCACGCGGATCTGCCCGGCGCCGGGACGCGGGACGGCAACGTCCTCCAGCCGCAGCACGTCCGCAGGTTCGCCGCAATCGTGGAAGCGGAGCGTCTTCATAGTCTTGCAAATCTCATGCTGTGAGCGACCACTCGGCCGTTCGGGTCGCTGGTCATGAGGAGCTTGACGAGCCGGTCACCCATAATATTCCGGTCGGTCGATGTCCTCGATGAGGCCCGCCTCTCGCGGCTCCCATCCTAGTATAGCCCTGGTCTTCTCGCTCGAGGCGGGACCGTTGCCCGCTACCCACATTGCTAAGGGTCCGAAATGCGTCTCGGATTCTTGCGGAGACAGGGACTTCGCAGGCACGCCGAGCTGCCGGCCGATCGCCTCGGCGATTAGCTTAAACCGCACGCCCTCGGCGACGGCGTGATAGGCCTCGTTTCGGCCACCCCGTTCAAGAGCGAGGCGGAACATGCGCGCGGCGTCGAGCCGGTGTACGGCCGGCCAAAGGTTCTGTCCGTCTCCCACATAGGCGGAGACGCCCTTTTCACGAGCCACGGCGGCAAGCATCGGAACGAAGCCGTGGCGTTCCCCCACCCCGTGGGTCGAGCGCGAAAGGCGGACGACGGACGCTCGCAACCCGCGTTCGGCCAGCGCCAAGGCCGTCTGCTCCGATGCGCGCGGAAAACCAGGAATGATGGGCGGCCTCAAATCCTCCGTAAGCGTCTCACCGTGCGGCAACAGGCCGAGTCCGCCGGTGACGACGATCGGGCGTTCCGAGCCGGCGAACACCTCGCCGTAGGTCTGGATCGCCTCGCGATCCTCCTCGCTCAAATTCACGATCTTCGATAAGTCGAGACCGAAGGCCGTGTGGATTACCCCATCGGCCTCGGCTGCTGCCGCCCGAAGCACGTCCAAGTCGCGCAACGATCCCAGCAGCGGCGTGCCCCCGGCGGCGGCGAGTGCTTCACCCTTCTCCGTCGAGCGAACCAAGCCGACCACGGAATGGCCCGCCTCAAGCAGCTCGCGGACAATCGCCGATCCGACCCAACCATTCGCTCCCGTTAAGAACACACGCATGCAAGCTCCTTGACCAAGCGGGGCCGGGCCGTGCTACCGCCGGCACGGCAGTGACTGACATAGTCGTTCTGTCAGTCACTGACAAGGTGGAGGTGGAGTGGTGGCGGGAGACGAGGAAGGCTTGCGCGTTCGGCTGCAACGGGCGGCGCTGGAGCTGTTCCGCGAGCGAGGCTACGACCGAACCACGGCCGCAGAGATCGCCGCGCGAGCCGGCGTGACGGAGCGAACCTTTTTCCGCCAGTTCCCGGACAAGCGGGAGGTGCTGTTCGACGGCGAGACCATCTTGCGGGCGGCGCTTACCGCAACGGTCGCAGACGCGCCCGACGGGCTCGGACCGCTCGACGCGCTGTTCCGTGCATTCCGGTCGGTCCTGCCGCTGCTCGAAGAGAACCGGCCATACTCGAAGCCGCGGCACGACGTCATCTCCAGCACGCCCGAACTTCAAGAGCGCGAGCTGGCGAAGATGGCTGCCCTAGCCGATGCGCTCGCCTCTGCCTTGAAGGAGCGAGGTGTCGCGGATCTCACGGCCGTGCTCGCTGCCCAGACCGGCATGGCCGCCTTCGTGCACGCGACGATTTCCTGGCTCGACGATCCCGAGCCAGCTCTGGCCAAGCGTCTGGATCTCGCCTCTGACGAGCTGAAAGCGCTGTTGACGGGAGTTGCGCACTGACCGCTCACGCGATCCAAACTCCTACAAGGCTCATCGACCCGGTGTGCCATCGGCGGCAGACCACTCATGCCCGCGTCTGACTTTCAGCGAACCGGCCCGGCGGCACCCCGACATGGCGCGCGAAGGCCACGCTGAACGTGCTCGCCGAGCCATAGCCTACGCGCTTGGCCACCTCGGCGATGCCGCCCTGCCGGCGGCGCAGCAGGTTCTGCGCCAGCGCCATCCGCCAGGTCAGCAGATAGTCCATCGGCGCGGCGCCTACCGCGCGGCGGAACCGGTCGAAGAAGGTAGAGCGCGACAGTGCCGCTTCACCCGCGAGTTCGGCGACGGTCCAAGCGTGGTCGGGCTGCTCGTGCATGCAACGGATAGCGGCCGCGAGGCGCGGGTCGGCGAGCCCGCGCAGCAAGCCTGGCGATGCCGCCGTGTCAGTTGTCGAGCGGAGCGCCTCGATCAATAGCACTTCGAGCAGCCGGGCCAGCACGAGGTCACGCGCAGGGCGCGTCCCGCGGGTCTCCTCGCCCACCAGCTCGACCAGGGTGGCGAGCCGCGCCTCGCCGCGGACATGCACGAGCTGCGGCAGCAGTGATACCAGCAAGGCCGCGTCGGGCGAACCGAAGACGCAGTGCCCGACAAGGAACAGCACGTCGAGCGGCCCTTCGTGTGCGCCCAGCCTGACCTCGCCACCACCGAGCATGGCAGGCTCGGTGTAACGGCCCGGCGCAGGCGGCTCGACGCTGGAGAACGTGTAGTCTTGCGCCGCAGGGATCAGCACGAAGTCCCCATGAGTAAGCATGATCGGCTCGTGCCCGGCAACTGCGAGACGGCACGCCCCCTCCAGGAGGACGCAGTAGAAAGGTTGCCCGGCGTCCGTGCGTCGCAGCCGCCATTCGCCAGCGCCGCCGACGACCTTGGAAAGCGTAGCGGCCGGCTGCAGCAACGTCACGACTTCGGCCAACGGATCGATCATTCGGACTCCTGCCAATTAGAACCGGACGATCGCAGATAGGAAGTCCAGGGATGGCATACTAGCTGAGCAACAACCCCAACAACGCGAGAGGTTGCCATGCAAACCGTCCTGATTACCGGCTGCTCGTCCGGCTTCGGCCTCGAGACCGCCCGCTATTTCCTCGACCGTGACTGGGCTGTCGTCGCGACCATGCGGCAGCCCCGCGAGGACGTGCTGCCGCCATCGGACCGCCTGCGCGTGCTCGCGCTGGATGTGACGGACCCGTCCAGCATCGAGCGTGCTGTCGCGGAAGCGGGTCCGATCGACGTGCTCGTCAACAATGCCGGGATCGGGTGGCTCAACGCGCTCGAGGGAACGCCGATGGCTGCCGCGCGCGAGCTGTTCGAGACGAACACGCTTGGGCTTATCGCGATGACCCAGGCGGTGCTGCCGCAGATGCGCGAGCGTCGGGCGGGGGTGATCGTCAATGTCTCTTCCAGCGTGACGCTGCAGTCGCTGCCGCTGCTGTCCGTCTACACGGCCAGCAAGGCGGCGGTGAACGCCTTCACCGAGTCGCTCGCGTTGGAGCTGGCGCAGTTCGACGTCCTTGCGCGGCTGGTGCTTCCGGGACGGGGGCCGGACACGAGCTTCGGCGACAATGCCCGGGCGCGCATGACGGACGGCTTCCCGGACGCCTATGCCGACCTAGTGCAGCGCGTATTTGCCGGATGGCAGGAGGCCGGCCCGGTCACGCACTCGTCCGACGTGGCCGAAGCGGTGTGGCGGGCGGCAACCGACCCATCCTGCCCGATGCGGCTCCCCGCCGGCGCGGACGCGGTTGCGGCGGCGGAAGCGCGCTGATCCCCGCTCCACTGTACCAGTAAGGAACACGTCCCATGACGCACAAGCAACACCCGCTTGGCACCCCATTCCCGCCCGCGTCGACCGCCAACGAGGTCCTCGCCGGCCTTGACCTGACGGGCTGGAACGCCATCGTCACCGGTGGGCATGCCGGCATCGGGCTGGAGGTCACCCGCGCGCTAAGCAGGGCCGGCGCGTCCGTCACGGTCGGCGCTCGCGACCCCAGCCGCGCCGCTGCCGCGTTGGCCGGGATCGCACGCACCGAGGTCGGTAAGTTGGACCTCATCGACCCGCGCTCGATCGATAACTTTGCCGCGAAGTGGGTGGAGAGCGGCCGTCCGCTCCACCTCCTGATCAACGGCGCGGGCGCTTCGGGCGGGCCGGAGCGGGACGCGCGCGGCTACGAGACGCAGTTCGCGACCAACCATCTCGGCCACTTCCAGCTGACGCTGGCGCTGCTGCCCGCGCTGCGCGCTGCGCACGGCGCCCGGGTCGTCAACGTCTCGTCCGGCGCCCAGCGGTTCGGCCGCATCCGCTGGGACGATCCCAACTTCACGTCCGGCTACGACTCGCGCGCCGCCTACGCGCAATCGAAGACCGCCAACGTGCTGTTCGCGGTCGAACTCGACCGCCGCTGGGCGGCGGACGGAATCCGCGGCTACGCCGTGCATCCGGGCGTAGTCGTCGGCACCAAGCTGAACAGTTCGGCCGGTGACGAAGCGCTGAAGCGAATGGGGCTGATTGACGAAGCCGGCCAGCCGATCATCGATCCCGCGGTCGGCAAGAAGACGCCAAGCCAGGGCGCCAGCACGGTCGTGTTCGCGGCGACCAGTCCGATGCTCGCCGGCATCGGCGGCGTCTATCTCAAGGACAACGACATCTCAGCCCTGGACGATGAGCCGCGACAGCTCACCCCCGACTGCATCCCGGCCGAGGTCGCATCGCACTCGATCGACCCGCAGTCGGCGGAGCGGCTCTGGACGTTGAGCGAGCGCCTGCTCGCGGGATGACGCGGCCCTGCCTTGGGCCCGACTGCGCCGCGCTTGCGCCGAGTCGGGGAAGCCGGTCGAGCGGGTCACCTCCTACCAGCGGTCGATCCGTTCATCACCGCGCCGAGCTTCTCGCGGGCGGAGCGCAGCGCGCCGCTGCCGAGCAGCAAACTGAGCCGTTTTGAAGCGCCTTGCGTGTTCCCGGCCTCAATTACGCGGCGCGGATCCCGCGACCAACCGCGCGGACGCGGCCGGGCAGTGGCAGCTATGTGGTATTGGAAGCTGAAAATCTGACTGAGGAACTTGGCGCACCCGACAGGATTCGAACCTGTGACCTACGCCTTCGGAGGGCGTCACTCTATCCAGCTGAGCTACGGGTGCCCGTTCATCCGCTTAGCCCGCCGAGGGCCTTCAGGTCAACGCGGGCGACCCCGTTATCGTCAAGTTTGGGCACTGTGATCTGACGGATCAAGCCGGGGCAAAGCGCCTCAAGCTGCAAGCGGCAGATCGATCTTCAACCGGCGACCGCGTGGCCGAAAATGAACGATCGTCGACGGCGGCGCCTCGCCCCGCATGAGCTGCGCGATATGCTCAGCCGTTCGATCGGCGGCGTCGATAAGCAGCACGTCGACGCGCTTCAGAATGTAACCGCCCGTCACGCCGCCCAGCCGATGACCTAGAAGTGCTGCAATCGTCGGGATCGTCGCCCCAAGGGACTCTGCGACCCCCGCGAAGCTATGTCGGAGGCTGTGCAGGGTCAGCGTATCCAGAGGACCTGCAGCAGGTTTGGGGGCGCCACGGATCACCGCTTCCGTTGACGCCAGCTTCTTCGCGGCGTGCTGCGTCGTCGACCATAGCCCAGCCAGGCCACTATAACCATTCTTCTCGGGGCCAGCAGGGAAGACGTAGTCCGCGATGGACGGCTGCCGGTCGATGACGGCGAACGCCTGCCGGCCGAGCGGCCGCAGCGACGGCCCCGTTTTGGTTTCGCCAAGCGCAATGCACGTCCCGTTCGCGTCGACCTCATCCCAGCGCAGATTCTGCGCCTCACCACGTCTCACGCCGGTGAACGCTATGAAGCGGATCGCCGCGAGCCCGACTTCACTGTGCATGCGCCTTCCGTGGCGATCACGGCGGACATCCAACCAGTCGAGCGCGAGCGCGAGCCAGCGATACTGCTCGGAGGTGAGCAGCGCCTTCTTCTGCTTGTCGGCGAACCGCTTCACCCCGCGCACTGGGTTATGCTCGACAAAGCCGTTCTCCTGGCCCCAGGCGAAAATCGCGCCGAGCATTCCGAGGACGCGCGTGACGACGCCCTTGCCGCCGCGAACGATCGAGCGCCGCTGCGGACCGAGCTTGACGTCGCGTCGGGTCTTGCCGGTAACGACGCCGATCTTGAACGTCTCGATGTCTGAGCGCCTGATCTCGGTCGCCTTGAGCTGGCCGATAAGCGGCTTGATGTGAGCGTCGATGCGCGAGCGGTCGGACTCAACGGTGCTCGCCTTCTTCGCCGTCCCCTTGCGGCCGATGACCAGACCGGCGTCGGCGGCTTCAAGATATAAGTCGCAGAGCTGCCCGACCGTGATCGCCGCGCGGAGCTGGTCGCGCTCGTCGGCGGGATCAGAGCCGTCCACGACGCGAGCCAGTTCCATAATAGCGCGATCACGCGCCTGCTCGGCGGTGAGCGGCCCGAACGGGCCAATTTTCAGCCAACGCTGCCGGCCGCTGCGCACCCTGAACTTCACCACGAACGTCTTGATGCCGCTTGGGTAGACGCGGATGCCGAAGCCCTTGAGTTCGTCATCCCAGAACAGTGTGCCGTGCTTCGACCCGTCGGATTGCAACCCGTCGATCACCCGTTTAGTCAGCTTTGCCATGACCTATTAGCCCTCTGACCGCCGATTGGGTGCAACCACATTGCAACCAGTTGGAGGCAAGTCGGGGCGGTTTCCGGCGTCCTCGGGCGTAAGCATAAGGCCGACAGAAACGAGCTAACATGCTGATTTGTCATGCTTAGTCGTAGTTAGGCGCGCCCTGGCGTACTGCCTGAAATGAGTGTAGCGTTACGCTCCGAAGGCAGAGGTCACAGGTTCGAATCCTGTCGGGTGCACCATTTTCTCGCATAAAAGCATCGACTTAGCAAGTGGCCGGGGCCGGCCCACGCGGCGTCAGATACTCGCGGAAGCATTAAGGAAGCAGTCGACGGTGAGCGATCATTACCCCCGACACGGGTTCAAACGTAGCACGAACGACTTAGGCTTTACCTCACAAAGGTCGCGAATTTTGCGCATCAAAGGTCATCTGCGGTTCGCGGCGACCTCTGACGGCAAGCACCGTCAGAGCAATTCGGTGGAACGTCACCCTACGAATCTGAGGGCCGGG